>Ga0194053_10002773_pt1 | contig 10188 bp, 6 predicted proteins | sample SepL228m_MetaG_FD_161684 | JGI IMG/M metagenome (GOLD analysis project Ga0194053, IMG submission 161684) | Anoxic zone freshwater microbial communities from boreal shield lake in IISD Experimental Lakes Area, Ontario, Canada - Sep2016-L227-8m | ecosystem: Environmental > Aquatic > Freshwater >...
CAAGGGCAACCCGCATTACGAGTGGAAGGGCGTGACGCGCTACTGGCGCTACAACCGGGAGCGGATGGAGGAATTAGACCGGCAAGGCCGCATTGTTTACTCGAAATCGGGGATGCCCTACCAGAAGCGCTACCTGGACGAGAGCAAAGGGGTGCCCCTGCAAAGCTGGTGGGATGACATTGACATGTTGCGCGGCTTCGACAAGGGCGGCGAACGGCTGGGCTACCCCACGCAAAAGCCACTGGCTTTGCTGGAGCGCATTGTCCAGGTCAGTAGCAACGAGAACGATATTGTGCTGGACGCCTTCTGCGGTTGCGGCACGGCGCTGGTAGCGGCGCAGAAGCTCAATCGGCAGTAGATTGGCATTGACGTATCGCCGACCGCTTGCCGGGTCATGGCCAAACGGTTGCGGAATGTCTGCGGCCTGGCCGAAGACGAGAAGCTCTGGAAAATAGGCCGGGGCTTTGTGGTGCGAGACCTGCCCTGGAGCGTCGAAAAACTACGGGCGCTGCCGCCGTTCGAGTTCGAGAACTGGGCCGTTATCGCATTGGGCGGCATTCCCAACAAGACGCAGGTTGGCGACCACGGCATTGACGGCCGTATTTACCCGGTGAGCGCCACGCCGGAACGCCAGGGCAAAGCCAAGGGCGAATTTGAGTTTACCGACGTTTGGTATCCGATCCAGGTTAAGCAACGGGACAAGGTTGGCACGCCGGACATTCGGGACTTTGAGGGCGTGCTGACCATGCACGAGCGGACCAAGGGGTTTTACGTCGCGTTTGATTACTCGACCGACGCCCTCACGGAGATCGGCCAGTTTTTCCGCAAGACGGGGGTGGTGATCGTGGCGCTGACCGTGCAGGAAATCCTGGACGAGCAACTGGCCCGGAAGCTGGCATAGCCCCGTCGCCAAGACATGCCGGTTGTCGCTTCCCCCGCAAGCGGACGCCGCCGCGAAACCGTCAAGACTTGGCTCCCCCTGTGGCGCTTCCCTCGTGAGCTTTCTGAGCGCCGCCACTCCGCTACGCTTTTGCCCTAGCCACTAATCCGCGGCCTCTTTCCCCTACGCGGGCGGCCAGGGCAAACGCTTCCGCTCCGTTCCCGGCTTCCAGAAACTCACGAGCGAAGCCGGAGGGAAGCAGACCAAGGCGCAACCCCCCACAGGGCCACGTGGTTCGATTCCTGTAAATCCTCCAACCGTTGATATGGCGCTCCGCTGTGGCCGTAAAGGGGTCAGTTAGTGAGAATGATTCTGGAGAAAGGCGGGGGGTTTTTCAGCAGCACTTTCTACGCTGTCAAACACCCGAATCTCTTTTGGTTGAGTTAGCCCCAATAGAACGCAATAGGGCAGCGCCCCCGTCCGAAAGTACAGCCTGAGTCCCGGAGGGCCTCAGACCGAACAGGCCGGCAAATTCAAAGTAAGAGGACTTGGCGGTCCGTTGTTCCTGATTTCTTCGCGTCTTGGCGTCTTCGCTGTTAAATTTACGGTTGCACGAGATGAACAGGGAAGGCGGGAAGACGGGAAGGAGATTGGACAAGAATGTCCGCGCTCCAGAAAAATCTGAGATGCGCACTGGCGCGGCGCTGGTTTTCCCGTATCATTCACTCCGCGTTGCCTCGTGGGCGCGCGCGGCAGGAACTTGCCCGCCAACGCTAATTGCAGGGACGCAAAACTATGACTATACCGTTCAAAGTGAATCTGAAGGATCAGGTGGCCGTCATCACCGGCGGCGGCGGCATCCTGTGCAGCGTGATGGCCGACGCCCTGGCCCAATGCGGCGCAAAAGTCGCCATCCTCGATCTCAAGCCCGAGATGGCACAGAAGGCCGCCGATGAGATCAGCAAAGCGGGCGGCGTGGCCAGGGGCTTTGCCTGCAATGTGTTGGAAAAATCGAGCATCGAGCAGGCGCACACCCAAGTCATCGCCGCCTTCGGACCGGTGGACATCCTTATTAACGGCGCCGGCGGCAATCACCCCAAAGGCACGACCTCGAAGGAGTTTCTTTCCCGTGAAGACCTTACTGCGAAGAAGGAGGGCGTGATGACGTTTTATGATCTGACGGCCGAGGGCATCCAGTTCGTGTTCAACTTGAACTTCCTCGGCACCTTCCTGCCAACCCAGGTCTTCAGCAAAGATATGGTGCAGAAGGGGCGCGGCAATATCATCAACATTTCCTCCATGAACGCCTTCAAGCCGCTGACCAAAATCCCGGCCTACAGCGCGGCCAAAGCCGGCGTGAGCAATTTCACCCAGTGGCTGGCGGTGCATTTCTCGAAAACGGGTGTCCGCGTCAATGCGATCGCTCCTGGTTTCTTCCTTACCGACCAGAACCGCGCCCTGCTTACGCAGCCCGATGGCTCGTTAACCGCGCGCGGTAACACAATCACCTGCCACACCCCGCAAGGGCATTTCGGCAAGCCGGAAGACCTGCTCGGCACGCTGCTGTGGCTGCTGAGCGATGAAGGCTCGGGCTTCGTCACGGGTCAGGTCATTGCCGTCGATGGCGGTTTTAGCGCCTTTAGCGGCGTCTGAGCCGCCACTGGATTCTCAGGCGCTTCCGAGGCATAGTTGGGTGTAAGCGCCGCGGACACTGTTTTGCGGTCGAGCAATATAAACACGAACATGGCAACCTATTTCGCGCGCGGCGGCGTTAACGACAGGCTCAGTACTTCTGAGAAACAAGAGGCCCTGGCACAAGCTCTGAAAGTGATTGGCCGACCGCTCCGCAAAGTGCTCATCCTCCCGCCGGACCATACCCGGCTCAACTCCGATGCCGGCGAGTTGACCCGCTTGCTCTACGAACTGCTCGCGCCGATGGCCGAGGTGGATATTATGCCCACCCTCGGAACCCACTCGGCCATGACCGAAGCGCAGTTGCGGATGATGTTCGGCGCCAGCATCCCACTGGCGAGGTTCAAAGCGCATGATTGGAGGAACGGCATTCAGCAGGTTGGCGAGGTGTCCGGCAAGTTGATCCGTGAGTGGTCGGGGGGGCTTGTGGACTACGACGTGCGCGTCGAGGTCAACAAACTGCTGTTCGCAGGGTACGACCTGATCCTGTCCGTCGGCCAAATTGTACCGCACGAAGTCGCCGGCATGGCCAACTACACCAAGAACATTGTCGTCGGAGCCGGCGGCGCGGACATGATCAACAAATCCCACTTCCTCGGCGCGGCCTACGGCATGGAGCGCATGATGGGCCGCATCGAAACGCCCGTGCGCCGCCTCTTCAACCACGCCGTCGAAACATTCCTCCGCCACCTGCCGATCTCGTTCGTGCTCACAGTGATGGAGAAAGACAAAGCCGCCGGCGGGATGATCATGCGCGGCCTCTATGTCGGCGACGACATGGAGACGTTCACGCTCGGCGCGCGTCTGTCGCAGAAGGTGAATCTCGACCTGCTCGGCCAGCCATTGAAGAAGGTCGTCGTTTATCTCGACCCGCACGAGTTCAAGAGCACATGGCTGGGAAACAAGGCGGTCTATCGCACGCGCATGGTGATGGCCGACGGCGGCGAACTCATCGTCCTCGCCCCCGGCCTGACCGAGTTCGGCGAGGATGCCGAGATCGATCGGCTCATCCGCAAATACGGTTACCGCGGCACGCCGGCGACCTTGGCCGCAGTCAAGGCCAATGCCGAACTTCGCAACAATCTCAGCGCTGCGGCGCACTTGATCCATGGTTCGAGCGAGGGCCGCTTCCGCATTACCTACTGTCCCGGTCCTCAGATGACTCAGGATGCCATCCGGTCAGTCGGCTTTGAAGCGGGCAACCTCGATGACATGGTCAAGCGTTACAACCCCGGCCAACTCAAGGACGGTCTCAACCGCCTGCCCGACGGGGAGGAATTTTTCTACATTAGCAATCCCGCCCTCGGCCTCTGGGCGCTCAAGAGCCAGTTCGCGGACGGCGTTTAGAGCGTGCGTGGAAAGTCCGGTCGCACTTCGTGACCTCAGGTTTGGAGGATGCTTACCACTGGCGCAGCCGATAAAAGCGTCGCGCGCCTGTGGCGGCCGAATCGGTCAGCCCTATGAGCGCACCATTGCCGGTGTTGGTGCAAACACCAGCCCAGTTCGTTGCTGACAGGGAATCGTTGAATTCCAGCGTGTAATTGCGACCGCTCAAGGTCTGGACCAGCACAGCGAACTGCTCGCCCTGCCTGGTCGGATTAAGCAGCCGCGGTGCCGGTATGCTAATGTCCAACAGCACCACCGTGTCAGACTCCCCGGCCGCAACACCCGCCACTGGCGCCAACCTCGGCGGAAAGTCGCACTGGCCATTCCAATCAGCACCCCAGGCCGCAACCGTGCCGTCAGCCCCCAGCGCCACACTGTGGCCGCCGCCGCCGGCTACCGCTACCACACGCGGCAGCCCCTCGGGCACACTGCTTTGCCCCTGCGAATTGTCGCCCCACGCCACTACTTTGCCGTCCCTCTGCACCGCCAGGCTGTGATACTCCCCAGCGCCAATCGCCACCACGTCAGTCAGCCCCCAGGGCACCACCGATTGTCCTGCCACCTTCCCTCCCGCGTCGGTGTTCTCTCCCCAGCCGACGACGGTGCCGTCGGCCTTCAGTGCCAGAGTGTGATTGCCACTCGCCGCCACCGATGTCACGTTCGTCAGTCCGGCAGGCTGATTGACCTGTCCAAAACTGTTGTCGCCCCAAACCAATACCGTGCCATCCGCGCGCACCGCCACGCTATGCCACATCCCGGCTGCAATACCGAGCACTCCCGTCAGGCCCACTGGCACGTCGGTCTGCCCGTCTTCATTTGCGCCCCAGGCGATCACTGTGCCGTCGAGCCTGATGGCCAGGCTATGATAGCCCCCGGCGGCTATGGCCACTGCGTCCTGGAGATTCGTAAGCGCCTCGGGGATGTCGCATTGGCCGCTCGAATTGTTTCCCCACGCCACAACCTTGCCGTCGGCCCCTAAAGCCAGGTTATGCCAGGCGCCCGCAGCGATGGCGATCTTGTTTGTGGCCAGCCTCGACACCGCGGCCTGGCCGAAACTGCCGTCGCCATACACCGCCACGTTGGGCGGCGGATTCGTCACGACAATGTAATTGTTGCTGCAGCAGGTCGTCGTGCCGTAAGGCCCGGTAGCCGTAAGGCAGACGCTGTAATTGCCGGCGCCGTTGTAGATGTGTTGCAGATTCCCCATGTCGGTGGTCACGGCTGTCGTGCCATCCCCAAAGCTCCAGACCGCATTGGTGACCACCCCCAAGGAGATATTCATGAAAGTCACCCGCAAGGGCATCATCCCGATGGCGGGGGAAGCGGCTAAACTGGCCACCGGCGGTCCATTGGTGACCACGATATAATTGGTCTTGTTGGTCGAGCTTATCCCCCCCGGCCCACTCACCGCCAGGCCTACGGAGTAAGTGCCCGTGTTAGTGTAAGTATGCGCCACGCCTGATGCATTGGTGTTGAGAATGATGCCCTCGCCAAAATTCCAGGTCGCATTGGTGACCACGCCGCTGGAGGTGTTGGCAAACCGCACCGCCAAAGGCGCCAACCCGCTGGGTTGATTCGCCACGAACTTCGCCACGGGGAGCGCATTGGTCACCACGATGTAGTTGAGGCGGTTCGTTATGCTGATCCCGCCAGGTCCAGTCACCGTCAAGCGCGGCGAATAGATGCCAACATTCAGGTAGGTGTGTTGCAGGTTCGTGGCGCTGGTGTTGGGAACCGTGTCGCCGTCCCCGAAATCCCAGGATCGATTCGTTATCACGCCGGCGGAGGTGTCAAAGAAAACCACGTTCGTCAAGGGCACCGCCCCGCGATTGGGGCTGGCGCTGAAGTTGGCAACCGGCGGCAAATCTCCCACTATGAAGGTCATGGACGTGGCCTTGACGCTGAAATTGGTGAACCTCACCCCCGAGGCGGTGCCGGCCCACCAATGAGCGTTGGGGCTTGAGGAATCGCTGAACCGGTTCCCGTAGCCGGAGCTGGTGTTGCCTGAGTAAAAGAGGTCGTTGGTGTCACCGTCATTTCGGTTTTTCTCGAGGTCCCAGCGGTTGTCAGCCTGAACTACGGTCGCCTCAAAGTTGTTGTGAATCGCGTTCGGGTTGAGGTTCACCGAACTGTTGTTTCCCAGTTCGTCAATGTGCCAGATCAGCACTCCCGAGCCGGGCAAGCCCGCGTCATGGCCCGTCTGATACCGGCACTCGGTGAGAAAATACTCGGTCGAAACACCCGGCTTTTGGAACCGGTAGAAATGGTTGAAATTGGCTCCGACCGCAGAGACGCTGGCGACAAGACCGGAGGTGTTCGTCAGAGCGGTGGTTGTGGCCCAACCGGATGCCCGCTTCAAGTAGGCGCAGATCTGTGAGGGGTTGGACCCGGAGGGAGAGCCGCCCCCGGAGCCATAAGCCATCAGGCACCAATTGCCCGCCCCTTGGGAGTTGTAAGTGTAGTCATAGAGGTCCGGGTATCCACAGAGCATGTGGCCGTTTTCGTGGCAAAACACCCCGATCTCCAGCGCTGTGCCGATGCTGGTAATCTGGTAATTATAGACCTGCTTGCCGTTCCCAAGGTCGATTGGTCCCGGCAGCGCCCACGAGTTGGGCCACAATCCGTAGCTCCAAACGCCGCTATCACTCCCCGCAAAGAGAACATTGCAGGCAACCACGCGGCTGCTCCCATCCACGGTCAGACTGTTGAACGTGGGCATTATCTCATTGGTGTAGTTGGGGAGCGCCATCAGGGCAGTGATGGCATCCGTGACCAGCAGCCGCCCCTGCGTTCCGCAATCGATGGTGATGTCGTTGTAATGAGTCTTGGGCTGTGGCATCCGGATGTAAATCGTCACCACATTACCGTAGGTTAACAGACCGTTCGAGTTGTCGTAATAATACTTCTTCACCGACCCGTTATTGCCAAAACCCGTGTAGTTGTCTCCGTTGCAGAAATTGACTATCTCCGCTTGCGGGACGGTTGCCGGGCTATCGTCAAAATCCACCAGCAGCGTCAAACCCAGCTTGTTGCCCGTCGTGGGGCTGGTTGGCGGGCTTGGTTGAGCGCCAGCGCCAGGCTGCGCTTCACGCTGCTGGAGGGCTGCTTTCATCTCTTTCCATCGCTGCTCGACTCCCATCTCCTGCTCCCAGACCTGGTAGCGCTGCCGCACCTGCTCCAGACGTATGGCCGCGTCAACCCGCAGGTGCTTGGACAGGCCCAGTCCGGCCGCATCGCCGCGCTGCACCTCGACGCCACTGGACACCAATTGTCCGTCGCCGCCCAATTGCGCAAAACAATACGCCTTCAGCGCCGGGTCGAATACGACCGTATAACCATCCAACGTTTCAAACACCGCATAGAACTCGTCGCCCGAGCCGCGAATCTCGATCTGTGTGCCATCCGGTTGCTTGAACGATATGGCCCGATCACGGAAAGGCGCCGCCGGCAACGCCAACGCTGCGAGCAAGAGCAGAAAGCCCGCCAGCAGGACGCGACGCCAACCTCGGATGGATTCTTTGTGTGTTTGCATAAAAGGAACAGGTTAGTATGAACACTTCGCAATTGCGACTTCTCGATGGACTTAATGAAGCAGAACCGCTCGAGGTTGTCCAGCGCAGATTCAAGAAATTCAAGAAATCGTAGCCGCCGACGGCAGTCGGCGCACTTCACCACCGCGGGCAAGTTAGCGCCGGCTGCCGTCGGCGGCTACGATTTCTTGAATTCTTGATTCCGTCCGAACCTGTCTTCTGTCGATTTCCCGCTAAATTTGTCTTTGAAATCTCCTGATTCCCCGGTAACATGCGTGCTCGCTTTGGGATTCCGGAGTCTGGCTCCTGGCATCCGAATTCTCTTAAGAACATGAAACGAACGCATCATTGCAACGAATTGCGCCCGGCGCACATCGGCCAAACCGTCACCCTCGACGGCTGGGTCCACTCGCGCCGCGATCTCGGCGGGCTGATCTTTATCGACGTACGCGACCGCGAAGGGCGCACGCAGACCGTCTTCGACCCGTCCGACTTGCCGAAGGAGCTTTTCGAGCAGGCCGCAGCGCTTCGCAGCGAATGCGTCGTCCGCATCACCGGCAACGTGCGGCAGCGTCCCGAGGGCACCAATAACCCGAAAATCCCGACCGGCGAAGTCGAGGTCATGACCAGGGCGCTGGAAGTGTTGAATGTAGCCGACGTGTTGCCGTTCCCGCTGGACGATCCGGAATTGGCCAGCAAGGTGAATGAGGAGTTGCGGCTCAAATATCGATACCTCGATCTGCGCCGGCCCGAAATGGCCCGCAACCTCCGCATCCGCAGCAAGGTCGCCACCGCCACTCGCTTCTTCATGGACGAACAAGGCTTCCTCGAAGTCGAAACGCCTATTCTGTTCAAGAGCACCCCCGAGGGCGCCCGCGAGTTTCTGGTCCCGAACCGCCGCGAGCCTGGCACCTTCTACGCCCTGCCCCAATCGCCCCAGCAGTTCAAGCAAATCCTCATGGTCGGCGGCGTCGAACGCTACTATCAGATCGCCCGCTGTTTCCGCGACGAAGACCAGCGCGCCGACCGCCAGCTCGAGTTCAGCCAAATCGACATCGAGATGTCCTTCATCGAGCGCGAGGACATCTACAACCTGATCGAAGGCTTGCTGAAACGAATCTGGATGACCGCCCTGAACATTGACGTGCCGACCCCTTTCAAACGGCTGACTTTCCAGGAAGCCATCAACCGCTACGGCATCGACAAGCCGGATACCCGCTTCGGGATGGAGTTGGTGGATTTCACCGAGGAATTCCGGGGCAGCAAATTCAAAATCTTCAGCGGCGCGGTCGCCAATCAAGGTGTCGTCAAGGCCATCAACGCCAAGGGCCTGGCCTCCGTCACGCAGGGTCAGATGGACACCATGACCGAACACGCCAAGAGCTTTGGCGCCAAAGGCCTCGCCTTCATCAAAGTCGAAGGCGGTGAATGGAAATCTCCCATCGTCCGGTTCTTCAGCGAAACGGAGAAGGCGGCGCTGACCCAGAAATTGGCCGTCGAGGAAGGCGACCTCATCCTGTTCGCCGCCGACCAATGGCTGACCGCCTGCGAAATCCTCGGCAAAATCCGGCTTTACTGTGCTGACGTGCTCAAAGGGCAGGGGAAGCTGGCCGTTCCGGCCAACCGCTTCGATTTCCTGTGGGTCGTGGATTTTCCGCTGCTCAGCTTCGATAAAGAACAGAATCGCTGGTATTCCAGCCACCATCCATTCACTGCACCCGTCGCCGATGACGTGTCGATGCTCAAGACCGACCCGAAGAAGGTTCGCGGCCAGCATTACGATATTGTGGTTAACGGCGTCGAGTTGGGCGGCGGCTCAATTCGTATCCACCGGCCCGATGTGCAGAAGACCGTGTTCGAGGAAGTATTGCAGATTTCACCTGAGGAAACCCAACTCCGCTTCGGCTACATGCTCGAAGCCTTCCGCTACGGCGCACCGCCCCACGGCGGCATCGCCCTTGGCTTAGATCGCCTCATCGCGATTCTGTGCGGCACCCCCAGCATCCGCGACGTGATTGCGTTTCCGAAGACGGCCAAAGGCACCTGCCTGATGACCGATTCGCCCTCGCTCGCGTCTCCGCGACAGTTGCGTGACCTGCGTCTCGAGGTGAAGGCAGCCCCCACCGAGTAGCGCCCCCAGATTCTCAAATTTGGAACTCGGGAACCCGGAAATATTGTCCGTTCCTCCTTTCCAAATTCATCGTCTGCCACGACAGTCGGCAACCCTGCCGGCGTGCGCTTCCGCCCCGAGGGCTGATTTTCGCAGATCATCAAGGCAACTGGATCACTATGCCCTTGGGGCGCTCATGCTGAGTTCTGCATAAGAGCGCATTCGCGAGTCCTTGGTAAGATTGGTAGAAACGCCTCACCGAGGCCTCCCCCGCTCAAGAATCCGCCCAGGCCAGACCCTCATCCCTGGAAACGACAGCCATCCTTAACGAATGGCTCACTTTAAGTGAGCGCAGGTGGTCTGATTCTCGTGAGCGCCATCGGCCAACCGCCCCATACACCATAGTACGTCCGTTGCATCTTCATTGCACCTCCATTGCACCTCCATTGCACCTCCATTGCACCTCCATTGCACCTCCGTTACACCTCCGTTACACCTCCGTTACACCTCCGTTACACCTCCGTTACACCTCCGTTACACCTCCGTAAGCGATACGGAGGTACTACGGAGGTGTAACGGAGGTACTACGG
>Ga0194053_10002775_pt1 | contig 10184 bp, 12 predicted proteins | sample SepL228m_MetaG_FD_161684 | JGI IMG/M metagenome (GOLD analysis project Ga0194053, IMG submission 161684) | Anoxic zone freshwater microbial communities from boreal shield lake in IISD Experimental Lakes Area, Ontario, Canada - Sep2016-L227-8m | ecosystem: Environmental > Aquatic > Freshwater >...
TTTTATCCGGCTTACATTCTGATAAAAGGGGAACAATATGTTCAGGAGCAGCACCGGAAAGCACCAGTTCTTTTTGAAAAACCTTATCAACAAAAACACCTGCTTTTAATCGTGTATTTCCGAAATCGAAACAAATGGTTGTACTCATAGTTGTTTTTTTATTCAGGCTCCCAGCCCTTCAGTTCTCTGAAATGACCATTGAGTTTTATTTTTTCTTTTAGTTTTTCCATTTCCGACATCATCGGTACTGTAGTTTGCAGATGTCTGCGTAAATATTCTAGTCGCTGCCATTCATCTAATAACTCCAGCAGTTCGTATTCCTGTTCCAGCGATAAACCCGCATGATGAGCTAACTGATAACTGCTCAATTCATCATCCGGTACCGGAAATTTTTTTTGAACCTGTAACCATCGATGAAGATCACGAATTCCAGTTAATACGGTATCTAACAATCGGGAATTGGGTTCTGTTCTGTTGGCGGGATAATGAACAATTGCACCGCTATACAATTTTTCAGGTAGGCTGCTTACCATTTCAAGCATACGGTATACCTTTTCTCCTCTCACACGAATATCCATTCTGCCATCTTCATACCGGGTTGCAATTTCCTGAACATTAACTGTGGTGCCGGTTTCTTGAACGCGCTGTTGTAAAACTGCGGATATACCAAAAGATTTACCCTCATCAAAGCACTCATTTATCAACTGACGGTATCTGGGTTCAAAAATATGCAGGTTTAACAGTTCCCCGGGATAAACCACGATTCCTAAGGGAAATAAAGGTATAAAGTTGGTCATAGCTAAATTCAACAACAAATTGTTAAGAGAAAGTGTAGTTCCATAGGCAAGATGCAAAAGTTTTCGGTTCTTTACACAATAATTGTGCTCAATATGTTCATATCAGGGTTTACCATTATAAGAAATGCCTTGCTAAACGATTATCCTGTATTAGAATCTATTAAAAGCATCTTGCCTTTAGTGGATGAGATGATTGTACTGGTGGGAGATTCTCAGGATGAGACTGAAAATTTGATCCGTTCAATAGGAAGTGATAAAATTCAAATTCATCATTCTATATGGGATATGAATTTACGAAGCGGCGGAAGAGTGCTTGCTGTAGAAACCGATAAAGCAAAAGCGCTGATCAATCCTCTGGCAGACTGGGCATTTTATATTCAGGCGGATGAAGTAATCCACGAAAAATATCATGCAGCAATTTTGCAGGGGTGTAAAGAGCATTTAGATAATCCAAAGGTTGAGGGTTTACTCTTTCATTATCTCCATTTTTATGGAACCTACGATTATATTGGGGATAGTCGCAAATGGTATCATAAAGAAGTAAGAATTATTCGCAACACCCCCTCTATTCAAGCATATAAAGATGCGCAGGGATTTCGGAGAGGCACCGAAAAAATTCATGTTAAGCCAATTGAGGCATTTGTATATCATTATGGCTGGGTGAAGAGTCCCGAACAAATGATGCAGAAACAAAAAAATGTTAGTCCGTACTGGCTGGGAGATGCGGATATGCAAAAAATTTTGATGAATCCAGATAAATGGAATTTTGAAGAGTTTGATTCTCTTGAAAAATTTACAGATAAACACCCTGCTGTTATGCTTGATCGTATTCAACGTAAAAACTGGCAGGTGGAATTAGATATTTCCCAGAAGAAGTTTTCTTTTAAAAACCGGGTATTATATTATTTTGAAAAACTAACCGGTATCCGCCCTTTTGATTTTAAGAATTATCGGATTGTTTAGGTAATAACTCAATTTGCAAATTTTGTAAGTCTTCCATTCGGATTACTATAGCGCAAATCCAGGCATGAATCCATACCCCATACTGAAAGCTAAGGGTAGATTCTACCAGGCATGATGCAGCAATGGCTAGAGTCCAGCTTATCCTGCCCCATCGGTATGGGCGGCATCCGGAATAGATTGGATAGAAGAGCCAAACCGAAAATAGCAACATCCCCCACCAACCTGCACCCATCCACCAAAATAACCATTGGTTGAATGGCCAGGTAAAACTAACGGGATTTCCAGGGTATGCTTTTTCAAATGCTGTTCGCAAACTGCCGGCAATATTTCCCCAACCTAAATTAGTCGCATCATTTTTACTAATCTCTGTCCAGGCAAGTGAATTGATGATGCGGCGAGCACCATCTGAGTATTGAAGAGAGGTCTTATCCTGCGAAAACTGTTTCCAGTCGTATCGGGTATATGCCCATTTTTGTTGAGTGGTAGGAAAGTATCGGTAGGCAAAACAAAATATCAGCAGGGTTCCCAATCCAAGAACTACTACAAAAATTTTAGTTGTTTTCTTAACGTTACTGAAAAAATGATAAAGGCCATACACTAATAATATCAACAGAATGCCAACCCAAGCTGTTCGAACCGCCATAAATGCGATGGCAAACAATAATACACCTATAAGAACAACCCTTCTAATAATTGTGAACTGATTGGTTGTTAATAATAAGCAACCCGTTCCACAAAGAAACAATCCAAATCTCACGTGATCTCCATCCATAACCGTGGGAAGCGATTGGCCGGCACCATAAGCCTGTTGCCAGAAATTGCTATGTTGCCAATAAGCTACCAACGCATAAACTATTCCAATGAGCCCGGCTATACCGATATATACAATCCATTGTTGTAATTTTATCTTTGGAATTCGAAAGCAAACTTGAAAAGCAATTGGGTACATTAAAAGCGTAAGAATATAGTCGAAATGATTCCCCTGAAAAAAATGTTGCCAGCATCCTAATAGTCCGATTAAGGGAACAATTCCACTCCAGATAAGTAAGGGGCTTGAAAATACCTTGATTTGCTTCCAATCCTTGATTAGCCAAAAAATCCACAAACCCTGAGAAATTGACAATAAGGCTCGGCTAAAAAATAACCCAATCAGCATTAATAAAAATAATATATCAGCATAGTTATTTCCAGCGAAATGGCGTTGCAATCGATTCATCACATCAAATTGTGGATATAAGGCAGCAGTTAAGTTACGGGTATATTTTATTTACTAAGCAGCAAGCACTAAATTTACGCTAAACCGGGCAGATGAATTGGCAGTTTTTACTTTCTGATCTTACCTCACCAACTTATCAATCATTGGCTAGGGCAATTACTTTAGTGGAAAATAGGGTAGAAGGGTACTGGAATTTTTTGCAATCCTTACCACCGGGAAAATCGCTCATAACTGGTATTACTGGGGCACCCGGAGCTGGTAAAAGTACATTAACGGATGCGCTGATTCAGGAATGGGTGGCGCAGGGAAAGAAAGTAGGAGTCGTTTGTGTGGATCCCTCATCTCCCTTTCATCTTGGAGCACTTTTAGGGGATAGGATTCGGATGAGTAACTGGTATAATCATCCGCAGGTATATATTAGGTCGTTGGCAACCAGGGGTTCGCTCGGGGGCTTGCATCCGCAAATCATAGAAATATGTGCGGTATTGCAGTCGGCAGGGTTTGATGAATTGCTGGTGGAAACGGTAGGGGTAGGGCAGAGTGAAATTGAAATAGCCGGACTGGCGGACACAACTGTAGTTGTGATGGTTCCCGAGGCTGGAGATGAAGTACAGACTATGAAATCGGGGTTATTGGAAATTGCAGATATTTTTGTGGTGAACAAAAGTGATCGGCCAGATGCGCATCAGATGATTAAAAATCTGAGATCGATGCTTGCACCGGCATTTGGGAATAACGATTGGGAGATTCCCATTCTTTCTACTATCGCAACCCAACATACAGGTATACAGGAGTTGGCGACTTTTATTGCAAAGCATCAGCAATTTCAGAGAAGTAATGAAAGAAAAAAATGGTTACTTGCACAAAAAGCCTATCAAATAATCGGGCAATACCGTATGCGGGATATTGATAAAAATCATTTATTGCAAACACTGGAAAATGAAATGAAACAATCTGATTTTAACCTGTTTCGTTTTCTTCAAGAAAAATATGTTCATTAATGCAGTCCCAAAATGTTCGTATTGGTATAGATGTTGAGCGGCTAAAATATCCGCATACCGGCTTATATCATTTTTGTTGGGAACTAGGAAAAGCGCTCATGCAGGAAAAGTCGGCTACTGATGAATTATATTTTTATTTACCACCCGAGCAGACAGGCATTTTTGGCGAATTGGCAAAATATGTTAAGCAATCTCCGCTCCATAAATTGATTTTTCCCAATATCCAATCATATCAGGTATGGCATTCTGTTCATCAGGGCAGCGAATATTTTCCCTATCAAGGTAAAGTGCCGGTAGTGCTAACGGTTCATGATTTAAATTTTTTGCATCAAACTCAGCGAAGCAAAAGTTATATTCAAAAGCGACTGAATTCTTTACAGCAAAAGATATATCGGTCGCAGCATCTGGTTACAATTTCTGCTTTTGTATTGCGGGAATTACAACAGCATCTTGATGTTTCGAATATAACTACTTCTGTAATTTATAATGGATGTAACTTTTCGGATGTTGTAGCAATACCTCCCAAATTGATTCCGGCTTCACCCTTCCTTTTTACAATTGGAACTATTGCATCTAAAAAAAATTTTCATGTTCTACCCGCATTGCTAGCCGGGAATGATTATCATTTAGTAATTGCTGGTATTGTACAGGAAGAGAACTATGTAAAAATCATTTACGAATCTGCCAGGAGATGGGGCGTTTTGGATAGAGTACATATCATTGGAAGCATATCAGAATCTCAGAAAAAATGGTATTACCAACATTGTGCTGCTTTTGTATTTCCTTCATTGGCAGAAGGTTTCGGAATGCCCGTTTTAGAAGCGATGGATTTAGGCAAGCCGGTTTTTTTATCTAGTCTTACCTCACTCCCCGAGGTTGGAGGCTCTTTGGCATACTATTTTCCATCATTTGATCCAGATGAGATGAGGAAAGTTTTACAAGAAGGCTTTACCCATTATGTGAATACAAATCCACAAGATTTAATTCATCAGCATGCACGTAGTTTCAGTTGGTTAGAGGCCGCACGGCAATATCTTGCTATTTATCATCGGCTCGCTGGGGGAAGCGTCATTTAATTTTTACAAACATTTTCAAACAAAAAAGCCAGTTTCTGAGTGCCGATCTTTTTTTCACTGCCAATAGCCATTTTCGATACTTTAAAAAGTAGTGTACCCTAGCAATATTATTTTTCAGAGAAAAGTCCTGATAAGATTGGTTCAGTAGTTGCAATGCATTTTTTTCGAACATTTTTTCATCAGGACATGTTTCATAAAATAACTGCATACGTTTTCTGATATCTTGCAGGAAAGTTTTAGAAGTAGGTGAAGCACTGTCTTTTTTAGATTTTCCAGTTGCAGCTCCAATCAAATTTTGATCATGTTGCCTGTACTTAACCAAAACACGATTACAAAATACAATTCCGGCTTTGCAGCTTGCTAAATATGCAATCCACCAGTCGTGGGGAATTATAGTTGGAAATGGTAGCCCACCCTGCAGCATACTTTTTTTAAACAACATGGTATTGCCATAGATTCTGCAAAAAACAGCCTGTTGTAAACAACTGTTATACGACAAGCAATTACTAATGGTAGAGATGGTTTGTTTGCTCGAAACCAGGTTTTTATCACAAATTTGCGAATCGCAGTAAACTAAATCTGCATTTCCCAACGATTTGAATTGTATACTTAGTTTTTCGGGATACCAATAATCATCCTGATCACATAAGGCAACTAAAGAACCGGAAGACAAACTGATTGCTCTCTCGAAGTTGCGAATAAAACCAATATTTTCTTTGTTATGATAAACGCGAATATTACTATACTTAGCTGCATACTGGGCAAGTAAAAGCGAGGTTCCATCGGTGCTGGCATCATCGCAAATTACAATTTCTGTATTAGTATATGTTTGAGCAAGGAGGCTGTCTATCTGCTCCGCGAGAAAATTCTTGCCGTTATAAGTTGCCATCACCACAGAAATCAGTGGTTGGGAGTTAGCTTGCATGTTAATTTTAATAGGATATGGTTAAATACACCAATATAATTAAAGGTACGAAATCAGACTATAATTTCGAGAAATTGGGTAGGCTGTTTTTCGGTTCGGATTGTATCTTTAGACAATAATTGAAATGATGAGTACATCTGTTACCGTAGTATTATGTACATTCAACGGAAGCCGTTTCTTGGCTGAACAGGTTACGAGTATCCTTAACCAAACTTATCCGATAGAAGAGTTAATTATTTCAGATGATGCTTCAACCGATTCAACGCCCGGGTTATTAGAACAATTGGCGAAAGAAAACTCCCGGATTCGAATTGTTTTGCATCAGAAGAATCTTGGATTCTCAGCAAATTTTGAGCAGGCAATGATGCTGGCAAATAGTACGCTCATTGCTCCAGCAGATCAGGACGATATCTGGCATCCCGAAAAAATAAAGCAATTGGTAGAGGCATTTGCACCCACTGCATCAATAATATATTGTGATTCGGTAAAGTTTTCCAATAGATTGCCATTGTCTCCGCAGCCGAGCAAAAAAAACAAAAGAATATCAGGTTCCGACCCCAGATTGTTATCCGTATATAATACAGTGAGCGGGCATGCGATGCTGATTCGAAAAAATTTATTGAAAACGGCATTTCCTATGCCCGCGGGAGTGTATTACGATTGGTGGCTTGCAGTTGTTGGAATGGCAATAGACGAGGTACAATTTTTCCCTGAAATATTAGTTTATCAGCGTGTACACGACATGAATGTTACACTTCCATCAGGTGTTTCCAAAGCAACACAACGACACCGGTTTAGGGCTACATTGGTAAAACATTTGAAGGCATTTTGTTCTATCTCTCAACTCTCCAATGAGGAAATTGCTTTTTTTAATCAGGCATTTACATACTGGGAAGCTTCCTTGAGGCAGCGCATTAATTTCAAATTATTTTTCTGGTTGATGCAGCATCGAAAAATTATATATGCGAATAAAATAAGGGTATTTCCTTTGATTTCTCAGTTGAAGAACAGCTTTGTTTATAGCTTCCGCTTTCGCTTGCAGGAGGGGGAAGATTAGGTATTTTCTTCTTCTAAAACCTGTTTTTCATTTTTCCACCAACGCCATCCAAAATATCCTACTATGGCAAAAGGTGCAAGCGCCAGATAAATAATGGCAGAATTCAACGAAGCAGCTGGACCTTCCCCTAATTGATTGGCTGTTTTTGTACATATGGAGCACTGTGCCAATGCTTGATTGGCTACAACTAAGGATGCAACTAAACCAACCCAATATTTGAATTTCATGTTACCTTTTGAATATGCAAAGTTAGCAAGTTTGGGGGGCAGTCTACAGAAAATCTGTTCAATTGAATAATAATTACTAAATTACTGTTCAACTTTTTCTCATGGAACATCGAAGAAAATTTATACAAAAGATGGGTCTGATGGCAGGGGCTTTTTCTGCCAGTAGTTTATTTGATCAGCTGCATGCCGCGGAATGGACATCTGCAGCTAAACGAATTAGTCATTTGACTGCCTTAGAAGCAGCCCAGGATGAAGATTTTTGGATGACTATTCAGCAGGCATACACGGTAAACTCAAATTTGATTATTCTGAATAATGGCGGGGTGAGTCCTTCCCCCAGAGTTGTGCAGGAAGCTGTTGAGCGATATAATCGAATGACGAATGAGGGTCCCTCTTACTATATGTGGAGGATTTTAGATCAGGGGCGTGAACCATTGAGACAGAAGCTTGCTTTATTGGCAGGATGTTCGGAGGAAGAAATTGCTATTAACAGAAACTCTACCGAGGCGTTGAATACAGTTATTTATGGCTTGGATTTACAAGCGGGCGATGAAGTAGTGGGTACTTTGCAGGATTATCCAAATATGATACAGGCTTGGAAACAAAGGGCCATGCGCGACAAAATTGTTTATAAGCAAATCAGTTTCAACTTTCCAATTGAAAATGATAAGGAGATTGTTGCAGCATTTGAGAAAGCCATTACTCCTAAAACTAAAGTATTGCATCTAACTCATGTAATTAATTGGGTAGGACAAATACTACCTGTTGCAAAGATTGCCAGGATGGCTCATGAAAAAGGGGTGGAAGTGATTGTGGATGGTGCGCATTCATTCGGATTGATAGATTATAAAATTCCCGATCTGGAGTGTGATTATTTTGGAACCAGTTTGCATAAATTTTTAAGTGCACCAATTGGAAGTGGTATGTTATGGATTAAAAAAGAAAAGATTGAAAAAATATGGCCACTTACCTGCAATGATAAGCCCCGAAGTTCGGATATCCGGAAATTTGAAACATTGGGAACCAGAAGTTTCCCAATAGAACAGGGAATTGGAGAGGCTGTAAATTTTCACAATGCCATTGGAAGCAAGCGCAAGGAAGAGAGAATCCGGTATCTTAAAAATTACTGGGCATCCAAGGCGAAAGAAATTCCAGGCGTTACTATCCATACTTCATTCAAACCAGAATATGCCTGTGCAATTGCTGGGGTGAGTGTGGCGGGCATGACGCCGGGAGAATTGGATAGCGCATTAATGAATCAGTATAAGATACATACAGTAGGAATTGTTTGGGAAAACATATCCTGTGTAAGGGTTACACCACATGTGTATACCCGTTTACAAGATTTGGATAAGCTGGTAGGTGCACTTGATACCCTTGCAGCTAAAAAAAATAAAAGCAGCTGATCGGATTGACTAGCTGCTGATACTGATTAGCTTCTGGTTGTGTAACTTAGTTAATTAGGAAGCCTTTACAACCGGCTTGGTTATTTTATTTGATTTAGCAGGTCTGCTTTTACCAAATGAACCTTTGAATCTCTTTCCTTTAGCTGATTTTTTGTCGCCTTTTCCCATTTGTTGATTTTTTTAGTGAATCTTGTTGCAAAAATAGAAAAACCCCGTGAATTACGGGGTTTTTCTATAAAAGGTAAGAAATTAGAGCTTAGCGCTTAATTCTTTTCCGGCTTTAAACTTAGCCACTTTTTTGGCTTTAATTTTAATAGTAGCGCCGGTTTGAGGATTGCGACCAGTACGAGCAGCACGCTTAGATACTGAGAAAGTACCGAAACCAACTAAGGTAACTTTGTCACCTTTTTTCAGAGTTTTGGTAACAGCAGCTACAAAAGAATCTAAGGCAGCATTTGCTTGTGTTTTTGACACTCCAGCATCTTCAGCGATCTGGGCAATTAATTCAGCTTTGTTCATGGAAAAGATTTTTAATGGTTTTAATATCTGGAACAAAATTATTCGCTTTTCTCAATCGGCAAAATATTTTTATTATTTTTTTATTTCCTTTAGAACCCTTATCAAATAAAGGTTTCAGCGAAATAGTTGGATAAATTTTTTTTATTTTTTAAAAAGCAAATCGCCGAAATGCAACAGCAGCAAGGGTTTGGTAAAAACATTCGGGTAATATGGCTGAAAACACAGGGGTCTGGCTTAAATTATTACTCTGATTTTTTCTAAGGTTCTTAGAAAAAAACTATCCACAATCAATTCACAAACCCCAATAAACTCCGAAAGCTTATAAATTGGTTCCCCCATTTTTGAAAGGAGGCTTCTCGCAATTTAGGAGCAAATTGTTGCAAATAGGCTTCATAATCATTTCGATGATTGGCGACAAGTTGTAAAGAATAGGTTGGGCCTTCTGAATCATCCTGATCTAATAAACGAAGCATCTGATACTCAGTAAACAGTCCGGTTGCAAGTATGGCTGGAATATGTTCTTCCCGCATCCATTGTAACCAATCTTCGGCAATGATGGGTGTAACTTTGGTGGTGATATTATAGAGAACCGGCATAAAGTATTTATTAAGGTATGGTAATATCAACTTGTATCGGACAATGATCGCTGTGTTTAATATCCGGTAAAATGGATGCAGCAGTAATGTTTTCTGCGAGCGATTTGGAAACACAAATATAATCTATCCTCCAGCCTTTATTTTGAATTCGAACCGAAGGAAATCGTTGACTCCACCAGCTGTAAGCGCCGGTTGCATCAGGATTACAATGCCTGAAGGAGTCTATAAAGCCATTTGATAGCCAGGTATCCATCCAGGCTCGTTCTTCCGGAAGAAAGCCGGATGATTTTTTATTTCCTTTTGGATCGTGAATGTCAATTTCTCGGTGAGCAATATTATAATCACCTACTACCACTACATTAGGTTTTTCATTTCGCAGTGTGATTATATAGTTGTTGAAT
>Ga0194053_10002779_pt1 | contig 10181 bp, 8 predicted proteins | sample SepL228m_MetaG_FD_161684 | JGI IMG/M metagenome (GOLD analysis project Ga0194053, IMG submission 161684) | Anoxic zone freshwater microbial communities from boreal shield lake in IISD Experimental Lakes Area, Ontario, Canada - Sep2016-L227-8m | ecosystem: Environmental > Aquatic > Freshwater >...
CTCCGAACGCCCATGTGGCGGGTGACGAGGGGGTGAGCAGCCGTGATCGATGACATCAGCCACTACGGCCTGATCATTCTGTTCGCCAGCGCGGTCGGACTCGTCGCGGTGATGGCCAACCGGCTCACCGAGCGGGTCAAGATCCCGGCACCGCTGCTGGTGTTGGCCGGGGCTGCGTTGGCCATCAGTGTGGTGCCCGCGTTGTCGGCGCCGCCGGAGTCGCTGGTGGTCCGCATCATCACCGTCGCCCTGGTGCTGGTGCTCTTCGACGGCGGTATGCACATCGGGTGGCGCCGATTCCGTGCCGCCGCGGTGCCGATCATGACCGTCGGTGTGGTGGGTACATTCCTCACCGCGGCCGGGGCGGCGGTGGCGCTGCATGCGTTGTTCGGAATCAACTGGTACTTGGCGCTGCTGGTGGCGACCGCGGTTGCCCCGACCGATCCCGCGGTGGTGTTCTCCGTACTGGGTAAGCGTGAAATCACCGGACCCAGCGGCACGATCCTGGAGGGGGAGTCCGGCGCGAATGATCCGGTTGGGATCGCATTGATGATTCCGCTGATCGCGGCTGGCGGTCTCAGCGCAGCCGGGTTTGCCACGATCGGTGTCGAGTTCGTACTTCAGATGCTGATCGGTGGTGCGATCGGTGTGGTGGGTGGCCGCGCGCTGCTGGTGTTCATCCGCCGGGTGCCGTTGCCCAGCGAAGGCCTATATCCGCTGCGCACGCTCGCGGTCGCTCTGATGCTCTACGGCCTGGCGACGCTGGCGCACGGCTCCGGGTTTTTGGCCGTGTTTGTCGCGGGAATCATCATCGGGGATGCGAACGCTCCCTATAAGGCCGAGATCGAGCGGTTTCATACGGCCCTGGCGGGGCTGGCCGAGATCGTCGTGTTCGCCGTTCTGGGTCTAACGGTCAACCTGCAAGTCATTGCGCACGCCGATGTGTGGATTCCCGGGCTGGTTCTCTTCGTCCTGTTGACGGTGCTGGTTCGGCCATTGGCTGTCGGCACGTGTCTGATCCCGACCCGTTTGAAGAAGGGCGAACGCGCATTCATCCTCGGTGCCGGACTCAAGGGTGCAGTGCCGATTCTGCTGGGTGAGTTCCTGCGCGCTGCTCATGTGCCGCAGGCCGAACGTCTCTACGGCATCGTGGTGGTCGTCGTCGCGCTCTCGGTAGGTGTGCAGGGCAGCTCGGTACCTGCGCTCGCCCGTGCGCTGAAAGTGCCGATGCGGGTGACGGCCCCGGAACCCTGGACGGTTGGGGTGCGGTTACGCGATGAGCCCGAAGGTGTGCACCGATTAACCGTCGGAACCGGATCCGTTGCCGAGGGAGCGACCGTCGAGAGTCTCAGCGATCAAGCCGGCGATATCTGGGTGAGCATCGTTGTGCGGGCGAGCGGGTTGGTGCCGGTTCGGGCTGACACCCAACTTCGGGCCGGCGATGAGGTAGTGGTTCTGGCTGAATCCGAACTCACCGACACACTCCGTGGCCTTTTCCGCAGCTGACGACCCGCCGGGCGGTTACGTGGCAATACCGCCAAAGCTCCCTACGATCACCGGGTGGCTGATCGCTATGGCACCGACGTGCTCGCCAATGATCCACACAACGACCCGCACAACTCCCGCGGGGTCCGCTCAGTGGAGCGCTGCGCGGAGGTCGGGATGGTGGTCGAGGACCCGCAGTCGGGATTCGTCGGTGCGGTGGTGCGCATCGAGGGTCCCCGCGTCGAACTTCAGGACCGTCGCGGCCACAATCGGGTGTTTCCGCTGGGCCCGGGCTTTCTCGTCGAGGGCCGTCCGGTGATCCTGACCGCGCCGCTGCGCCGCGCGGCAGCTGCGCGCACGGCGTCGGGTTCGGTGAAAGTCGCCGACGCGCGCGCCCGGGTGGCGCTGGCCGGCCGGATCTATGTCGAAGGCCGCCACGATGCCGAACTCGTCGAACAGGTGTGGGGGGATGATCTCCGGGTCGAAGGTGTGGTGGTCGAGTACCTCGGTGGTGTCGATGATCTGGCCGGCATCGTCGCTGATTTCGGTCCGGGACCGCGCCGACGTCTCGGCGTGCTGGTCGATCATCTGGTGCCCGGATCCAAGGAGGCGCGTATCGCCGAGACCGTCCGTCGCGGGCCGGGCGGAGAACACACGCTCGTGGTCGGTCACCCGTATATCGATATCTGGCAGGCGGTCAAGCCCTCGCGTGTGGGTCTGAAGACCTGGCCGGCGGTGCCACGCAATATCGAGTGGAAGCACGGGATCTGCGCGGCGCTGGGCTGGCCGCACCGCGATCAGGCCGATATCGCCAAGGCCTGGCAGCGCATCCGCGGCTCAGTGCGGGACTGGACCGACCTGGAACCCGAACTCATCGGCCGGGTCGAGGAGCTGATCGACTTCGTGACGCAGCCGGTGTGAGGGCGTAGTGGTCAGTGACGATTCAGCGGTATAGCACGGTATGAACGCACATGGAACCGATGACGGCGAGTACGGACATCACGTGACTCAAGATCAGGTTGTTCATCGGCGGCTCTTCCGGTGGAAATCAGACTGTGAGGAACGCTAGCAGGCCTGATCGGGATCGGCGTTGGACACGCGGGCCGGCACGCCGTATCCGGGCCTAAATCGTTGCGCTTACGCGGGCGTCGGGTGGACGACGATGACCGAGTGGGTGGTGCAGGAGGCCTGCCGGATGGCTGCCAGTTCACGGTAGGCGTCGCTGTTCCACCAAGCGAGCAGTTGCTCCTCGCTGTCGAACTCAATCAGGACGGTTCGCCCGGCTTCTCGTTCCCCTTCAAGCACCAGCACCTCGTCGTCATAGGTGAGGAATCGTCCGCCGTGTTCGGCCAGCAGGGGGAAGAAGCCCTTGACGTAGTCGCGGTACAGCCCGCGATCGTTCACGGTCAGGTGAGCGATGAAGTGCACCGGTTGGGCGGTTGTCATTGTGCTCCTTGTTTATCCGGTGGATTCGTCTTCAACTTCAACGAGGGTTTCCTCGTCGCACAGACCTTCGGCGTGGAAAAGCTGTGCAGCGCCTGACGCATCCGGTACCAGATGCATCGGGATACCCTCGGCCCGAAGGGTTTCAGCACGTTCACGCAACTGGCTGTTGCGATCGTCATCGTCATTGCCAACCTGACGAATGACGATCAGCGTGACACGACCCGGAAACTCGCGGGCCATTTCCTCGTAGGTTAGCCCATCGCGTTGGCCGCTATCGCCGATGAGCACGAATGGCATCTTCGGATATGCCTCGAACAGCCGGCGGATTGCGGTGCGTTTGTGTTCGGCGCCGCTGCGGCGCACATAGCGTTCGGTCGGGCCCCAGTCGGTGAGGAACATCGGACCCTGCGGGAAGGCTCGCATTGCAACGAACTGCTGCAGCAGTGGGTAGAAAGACCAGCTTCCGGTCGAGACATAGAAGAAGGCAGGTTCCGGCGTGCGGCCACCGGTGCTGGTGGCCACACCTCGGGCCAGCCCGCGATAGAGCGAGGACATGCCGGGGATGGCCCGGCGCTTGTCTGCCTCCCGCAGGACCGTCCGGGTCACCATGGCGACACCCTCGGTCAGCCCGGTGACCAGGATGGTGTCGTCGATATCGGAGATCACCAGGAACGGGGCCTTCAGTGAGGGTTTGATGACGCGTCCGGTACCCGAGGCCGACTCACCATCCTCGATGGGGGTGGTGACCGCGTGGGCGTCGTGCCAGCCGACCCGGAGATTGGGCACCGGCAGCGAGAAGTTCGCGAAGCCGTGGTCGTCGGTGACCTCGGTGGCGGTGTGCTTGCCGATACGCAATTGGACGTCCGTACCGACGATGGCCAGCGCGGCATGGCGGCGCAGATTGGTCTGGGCGATCTCCCAGTACGGGATGCGGCTGTCTCCTGGCAGTTCGGGCGACTCGATGACACGTACCCGGACCTTCGCGACGCCGTCGGCCACGAAGCCGCGGTAGACCACGACGTGGATACCCCGAAACGCCCCGGACTTCATCTTGGATTCCCGGCGGCGTTTTGTCAGTGTGCTCTCGATCCCGGCCACCACTGCGGCGGTCTCCGGGCTTCGCAGTTTCGCGTTCAACTCCGAAGCGATCCTGCGGGGGAGGCGGGCCATGTGCTCAGCATGGCAAATGCCTGCGGGGCGCGTCGAGCAACCAGGCAAAACTCGCGCTGGGCTACCATCGCCGCAGTAGTTTGAGCGGCGGGGGGGACCAGTGAGTGTGGATGCGGTGCGCCGCCCTGGGTGCTTCCCCGCCAGGCTGATTCGCGTGCTCCTGGTCCTGGTCGCGGTACTGGCCATTCCGCTTGGGCTGCCCGCCTCGGTGCATGCCGACACCGGTCCGGACAAGGTGACCGTCGGCGTCTTCATCAACGACCTCCAGGATATCGACCTGGCTTCGGAGAACTTCACGGTCGATTTCTACCTGTGGATGCGCTGGATGAACCCAAAGATCGACCCGTCGATCACGATCGAGGCGATGAACTCCGAGGGAACCCAGAACACCACGTCCTCGGCGACCGGTGGAGTCTCGGGCGAACCGCTGTATGACGCACCGCTTGATATGCCGGATGGGTCCAAGTATCAGGTGTTGAGATTTCAGGGCGTGTTCAGCAGGAAGATGAATCTGGAGAAGTATCCGTTCGACACCCAGGTTCTGGAGATGGTGTTCGAGGACAAGCGCAGCGACGCATCCCGGCTGGAATTCGTGCGCGACCGGCCTCCGGTCACCGTCAACGACGGCCCGGCGATGTCGATTCCCGGTTATGTTTTGGGCGAGCCCAAGATGTTCGTGGTGGCGCATAAGTACCCGACCAATTTCGGTGACATCTCGACCGAAGCAAACGTGCCGTATTCGCGCATCATCGTTGCGCTTCCGGTGACCCGCGATGTGCTCCCATATGTGGTGAAGATCGTGCTGCCGATCTTCATCGTCATCCTGATCACCTCGCTGATCTATCTGCTGCCGGCCCGTTTGGAGGATGCCCGCGCCGGAATCGGTATCACCGCGATGCTCACGATCGTGGCTCTGCAGTGGACGACGGATGCCAGCCTGCCTGCGGTGGAGTACCTGACCATGCTGGATCTGGTGTATATCGTCTCGATGCTCTACATCCTTGCGGCAATGGTCTATACGGTGCTGGCCAGCCGCCGCAACCGAGCGGAGATGGCTCAGGCTCTGACGGCGAAACTTGACCGGCGGGTGGGCTTCATCTCGCTGGTGGTCTATCTCGGGATCCTGGGGTTGACGTTGGCCTATTACATGAGCAAGCACTACAACGTCCTCGATCAATACATGTAGTGCCGGGTTACCTGGACACGCCGTGGCCGGCTGAAGATGGCGGGCCCGCGCGACTGCAGGTGCCCCGAAGTGGTGATGGATTCGGTGTTGCCGGACTGGGTGGAGCGGGGCTTGGCTTGCGGCCCGGCGAATCCCTTCAGGCCACGGCGGTGACGCGGGTGATGTCCACCATGACCGTACTGGGCGCACCCGGTGAGGTGTATCTGCTGACGCACTCGGCGCTGCGGGCGCGAGTGGGGCTGCCGACGTCGTCGCGGGTGATGCTGATCGATCCGGTGACACTGGCACCGAAGGTGAAGTCACCGCGATTACCCGGCGGCCCGATGTGGCCCGGTGGTATGGCGCTGCACGCCAATGGTGACCTGTATGTCGTCTACGGGCGCTGGGTACACCGTCTGGCGCGGGACTGCAGTCTGACGGAATCGGTGAAGCTGCCAATTGATCTGCCGTACAACAGTTTTGTGGTGCTTGATAACGGACTGATCGTCACGAAAAACATCTCCGATAGCCGCAAGGCTGTGTTATCGGTATTGCGGCCGAATCCTCTGAAGTTCGCCTGCGCTGATATCGAGTGCCCGGAACCGGCGATCGCGCGACTGAGCGCGGTGGGCAACACGCTCTATGTGGTGGGCGTGCGCAGTATCTTCCGCTTCGACTGGGACGGGCAGACACTCGTGCGGGATGAGGGTTGGCGATTCGATTACGTGACCGGTACCGCGCAGACCTACGGCTGGGATGCGGTGCTGAGCTTGGGGAATGCCTGGTTCATGGATAACGGTAAACACCGGTATCTGAGGTCCATGACCGGGCAGGGAGTGAGCAACACCGCGAATCGGCTGATCCGCGTTAACCTGACCGACTCGAAAGACTCTGACGCCGTGGAGGTTTCCGGTATCCCGGGCGGAACCGTCACCAATCCGCCACTGGTGGATGAATCGCGACGCATTGTGGTGGGGTATGACTCGGCGAACCGTGTGATTGTGGCCTGGTTGTTCGATGCTGCTTGCAACAAATTGAGACCGCTGTGGCGCAAATATGATTTCGGAGCCGCCAGCCACATGATCTGCCTACCGGACACTGGCGAGATCATCACCAACGACTTCGGTCGCGGCGGCGAAAACGTGGTGGTGCTCGATATCGAGAACGGCACCGAGAAGGGCCGCGCACGGATCGGGGGATTCACCCAGGGTGTCGTCTTCCCGTCACCCGGATGGTCGAGGGATGTCTACTGGAGTTCCATGACCCGCTTCGGCCGAGTACATATCGGCTGACGGTAGAGTCGCAACCCTGACCGCGGGGGGTTGCTGATGAGTCGGTGGATCGTGAGCACCATCCCGCCCTGGCTGCTGCTGGTGGGCTTGATCGTCATCATCTCCGGCGGATGGCGACCGAATCCGGCAGAGCCTGCTCTCCTATGAACGTGCCGCCGTAGCCGAGTGGCCCATGGTGGCCCGCGGTCAGTCACTGCCCGAGGCTGACAAGGCCATGGCGACGCTGTATCGGACCTTCCAGGAACTGACCCCGCGAACCGATATCCAGAAGGCCTTCCTGTCCACCTCACTGGCCAATCTGGACACGATCAGCCAGTCCCGTACGGAACGAATCATCGAGGGCACCAACGATGTCGGGCCCACCTGGCCGCTGTGGGCGGTCATCTTCTTGACCAGTGGGCTGGTCATGGGCTGCACGATCGTCTACGGCGTCGAGAAACCCGCCATGCACTACCCGATGGTGGCCATCGTCGGCGCCATGGTCGCGGCGAATCTGTTCCTGGTGCTCGAACTCTCGCACCCGTTCGTCGGTGATATCGCGACATCACCGGCGCCGCTGCACCGGGTCATCGAGGTTCTGGAACAGCCGCCGTCGTAACACGATCCCGGCGTGTCGGGCAAATATCATTTGTCGAGCTAAAGATGACTTTGTCTGCCAGATTTACGATAAACCTCGGAAGTCGCAAACATCGCCGGGGTCATGGGTTGTAATAGGCGGACCTGCCGCCGACGACGAGGTGAATGATATGACTGACTCCGAATCCGCTGAACCGACCGCAGACGACACTGCTCGGAGCCCAAAGCTCTCGAGGCGCAAGATCCTGGGCGGTATGGCTGCCGGTGTGGGAGCCGCAGCGGCGGGAGCGTTGGCCGCCGGGTGTGATTCCACGGGCGGGAACAAAGCCTCCGGTGACGGCCCGCCCGGGTACGGCACCGGAATCAACGAGGGTTTCGACGGCAAGATCGAACTCGACGTCCGGGACTCGACGCCGGACTGGAAGCCCTTCGAGCTGAAGAAGGCTCCCGACGGCGCCCCGAATATTCTGGTCGTGCTCTACGACGACACCGGGCTGGCGGCCTGGTCGCCCTACGGCGGCCGGATCAATATGCCGGTCATGCAACGCCTTGCCGACAACGGATTGATGTACTCGCAGTGGCACACCACGGCGCTGTGCTCGCCGACCCGTTCCTGTTTCCTGACCGGACGCAGCCAGCATGTCAACCGATCAGGGTCAATCACCGAGGGCTCCAACGGTTTTCCGGGTATGGCCGCGCGTTTGCCTGCGCAGTGCGCCACCATCGGGCAGGTACTGCAGGACAACGGTTACAGCACGTTTTGGATCGGTAAGAACCACAACGTGCCCGAAGAGGATGTGTCCAGCGGCGGCAGCAAGTCGGAGTGGCCGCTGCAGAAGGGGTTCGACCGCTTCTACGGGTTCCTCGGTGGGGAGACCAATCAGTGGTACCCGGACCTTGTCGAGGACAACCGCTTCGTCGAGCAGCCATTCAGCCCCGAAGAGGGTTATCACCTCTCCAAAGACCTCACCGACAATGCGATCCGGATGCTTCGCGACCAGAAATCGTCCAACCCGTCCAAGCCCTGGTACATGTGGTTCTGTCCGGGCGCCAACCACGCGCCCCATCAGGCCCCGCAGGAGTACATCGACAAGTACAAGGGAAAGTTTGACGACGGCTACGAGGCCTACCGGGAGTGGGTGCTGCCCCGGATGATCGACAAGGGCGTGCTTCCTGCGGGCACCAAGATGACGCCGATCAACCCGTTGCCCGCCGATGTTGCGGCCCCCAATGATGCTGTGCGGCCGTGGGATTCGCTCACTGCCGACGAAAAGAAGTTGTTCTCCCGGCTGGCCGAGGTGTACGCGGGATTCTCCGAGTACACCGACGCCCAGGTCGGTCGGATCATCGACTATCTGGAGCAGACCGGTCAGTTGGACAACACGATCGTCTTCTACTGCGCCGATAACGGCGCGTCCGGGGAGGGGTCACCGAACGGTTCGGTCAACGAGAACAAATTCTTCAACGGCTATCCCGACGAACTGTCGGAGAATATGCAGTACATCGATACCCTGGGCAGCCCGGACACCTACGAGCACTATCCGACCGGGTGGGCGGTGGCGTTCTCGACGCCGTTCCAGATGTTCAAGCGCTATGCGCAGTTCGCCGGCGGCACCTGCGATCCGATGATCATCTCCTGGCCGAAGGGCATGAAGGCCAAAGGTCAGGTGCGCGACCAGTATCACCACGCCACTGACGTTGCGGCGACCGTTCTCGATGTCGCCGGTCTGCAAATGCCCAAGGAGTACAAGGGCATCAAGCAGTATCCGCTCAACGGTGTGTCGATGCGCTACAGCTTCGACGATCCGAAAGCGCCGACGACCCGTAAGCGCCAGTACTTCGCGATGCTGGGAACCCGCGGCATCTGGCAGGACGGCTGGAAGGCCGCCGCGCTGCACGCGCCGCTGAGCAATAAGGGCCACTTTGATCAGGATCGCTGGGAGCTCTATCACGTCGCCGAGGACCGGTCGGAGTCCACCAACGTCGCTGACCAGTACCCGGACAAGCTCGCCGAGCTCATTGCCGCGTGGGATCAAGAGGCCAAAGACAATTTCGTGCTGCCTCTCGATGACCGCTCGGCCGTCGAGCAGGCCGGCACCCCGCGGCCGCAGGCCGAGCCGCCGCGCAATCGCTATCTCTACTACCCGGACACCGCGCCGGTGCCCGAGGGTGTGGCGGTGAACATCCGGGGAAAGTCCTACAAGATCGTCGGCAACGTCGACCTACAGCCGGAGGCCTCCGGCGTGATCTTCGCGCACGGCTCCCGGTTCGGCGGGCACACCCTGTTCATCAAGGATGGACGGCTGCACTATGTCTACAACTTCCTCGGTATCAAGCCGGAGCAGGATTTCGTCTCCCCGCCGCTGCCGCCGGGCAAGCATGCGCTCGGGATGGAGTTCAAGCGCGAGAAGGCCGGCGAGCACGGCGAGTCACTCGGAACAACGGTGCTCTACGTCGATGGCAAAGAGGTCGCACGCGGACCCATGCGGGCCCAGATCGGTAAGTTCACATTGGCCGGCGACGGTTTGTGCGTGGGCTACGACAGCGGGGACAACGTCTCCCAGCAGTACCAGAATCCGGGCACGTTCACCGGCGGCACAATCCAGACCGTCGCCTTCGATGTCAGCGAGGATGCCTACGTCAACCTGCAGCGCGATGCGTAAGCGGACTTCGCGACGGATTGATGCGGAACGTCGTGATGTTGACGTCGCTGTTCAGATTGACTGCGCTTTTCGGGGATGGTCTTGCCGGACCCCTCATAACCGGCAGGGCCACCCCCGAATCGCAGAGTTCTGCCCTAGACGGCGCAGTTATGGATGTGAGGCATTCCGGAAAAGCGAGACCGGCTGAATGCAATGGCATTGAATACCCCTAGGAATGAACAGAAACCAGGTTGCTCACCGGGGACTGGGGAAAGCCGTATGGCTCCACACTACAACCGGCGGTGTGAAATCGGGAGGCCAACTTCAACGACCGGGGTGACGGGGAGGCTAAATCTGCTCCTGGGCGAGGATTGCAGAAGTATCGGCATTGTTTACCACCGCACG
>Ga0194053_10002780_pt1 | contig 10179 bp, 10 predicted proteins | sample SepL228m_MetaG_FD_161684 | JGI IMG/M metagenome (GOLD analysis project Ga0194053, IMG submission 161684) | Anoxic zone freshwater microbial communities from boreal shield lake in IISD Experimental Lakes Area, Ontario, Canada - Sep2016-L227-8m | ecosystem: Environmental > Aquatic > Freshwater >...
CCCCTGGGCCCCCGCGGCGGCCTATCCCTTCCCCGCGGACCCGGGCACCGGCGTCCAGCGCGGCCTTTTTGAAGGCTTCGACGCGTGAAGTCTGAAAGCGAGCACCCATGACAACTGCCGAACACGCCGAACAGAGATTCCGGATCCGCGTCGCGAGCCTATCCATCCTGGCCGGGGCCGTGATCCTGGGCTTGAAGTTCTGGTCCTACGTGCTGTCGGGCTCCGTGGCGCTGAAGTCCGACGCCATCGAGAGCATCGTCAACATCGTGGCCGCCACCTTCGCCCTGGGGGCAGTGATCTTCGCGGGCCAGCCCGCGGACAAGGAACATCCCTACGGCCACGGCAAGATCGAGCACTTCAGCGCCGCCTTCGAGGGCGGCCTCATCTCCCTGGCGGCGGTGTTCATCCTCATCGAGGCCGGCAAGGGGCTCCTCTACGGTGTCGAGCTGAAGGACCTGGGCCGGGGCCTCCTCGTGAACCTCCTCGCAGGCGGCCTCAACGGCCTGCTGGGCTGGTTCCTCCTGACCCAGGGCCGCAAGACCCGCTCCAAGGCCCTGGAAGCTGACGGGCATCACATCCTCTCGGACTTCTGGACGACCATGGGCATCGCCACGGGCCTGCTGGGCGTGAAGCTGACGGGGATCACCTGGCTGGACCCGGTCATGGCCATGATCGTGGGCCTGCTGCTGGCCCGCACGGGCTTCCGGCTGGTGAAGGAGTCCTCCCAGGCCCTGCTGGACATGGAGGACCCGGACACCCTCGGCAAGGTGCTGACGGCCATGAACGCCACCCGCCCCGGGGACATCATCGCCCTCCACGAGCTGCGCACCTTCCGCAGCGGCCGCTACACCCACGTGGACGTGCACATGGTCGTGCCCGAGTTCTACCCTGTTCGCCAGGCCCATGACCTCTGCGAGGAGTTCGGCCGGAAGTCCCTGGTCGCGGGTGGCATCGAAGGCGAGGTCCACACCCACGTGGATCCCTGCGCCCGCCTCTACTGCGACCAATGCCCCGTCGAGCCCTGCCCCATCCGCCGCGTCCCAAAGACCACCGAGGGCACCTTCACCCTCGAAGACGCCACCGCCATGGGACCGACCTGAGTCAGGCCACGCTCTGGTGCCTCAAGGCATCGATGGCGGCCATGAGGGCCACGGGGTCGCTGGCGGCGTGGAGGTTCTGGCGGAAGCCGTGGCCGCCGGGCACGCCCTTGGTGAACCAGGCGCCGATCTTCTTGATCTTGTGCAGGGCCTCGCGGGGCTCCAGCAGGTCCAGCAGGATCTGGAACAGGCGCAGCGTCGCGTCGATGCGCATGGCCGTGGTGACCTCCAGCTCCGGCTCCAGGATCTGCCGAAACAGGTAGGGGTTGGTGAGGGCGCCCCGGCCGATCATCACCGCAGCGCAGTCCGTCTCTTCGATCATGCGGAAGGCGTCCTCGCGGGTGTTCACGTCCCCGTTGCCAAGGATGGGATAGGCGCGGCCAGCCTCCACCGCCCGGGCGATGATGCTCCAGTCCGCATGGCCGGTGTACTGCTGGACCCGGGTGCGGGGATGGATGGCCAAGGCCTGGATACCGGCGCTCTCGAACATGCGCAGGAAGTCCAGGAACTCGCCCCGGTCCTTCTGCGAGGCGTCCCAGCCGGCACGCATCTTCACGGTCACGGGGATCTTCACCGCCTGCACCATGGCCGTCACGCAGCGCTCCGCCAGGCGCATATCCCGAAGCAGGGCCGAACCCGCACCGCCCTTGGTGACATTGCTGGCGGGGCAGCCCATGTTCAGGTCCACCAGATCCGCGCCGGCGGCCTCGCAGAGCCGCGCGCTCTCGGCCAGGGCCTCCGGGCGGCCGCCGGAGACCTGCATGGACAGCGGCCGCTCGCCCGTGGCCGCCATCATCTTCTCGGCCTTCACCGCGTGGCGCACCAGGGCCTCGCTGCTGATCATCTCTGAGACCACGAGCCCAACACCACCCACCTCGCGGATGAACTTCCGGAAGGGCTGGTCGGTGATCTCGTGCAGCGGCGCCATCACGAGGCGGTTAGGCACCTCGACGGGTCCGATGTGGAAGGGGCTGTGGGGAAAGGTCACTTGTTGGCTCGCTTGCGACCTATCAGTTTAGCCTCTGCTCCGAAAATGGCCTGCGGCCATTTTCGGAGATGGGGCGGCTGGCGCCGCCCGAAGTGCCGTGAATGAACCACCAACCATTCGGGTGGCACGGTAGCCTCAGGGAAGGGCGCCAGGGTTGACATCATCCTTAGCGAAACAGCCACCGATGGACTCCCTTTCATTGCCTATGACTACCGTCGGCCTAATGTTGCAAAGATATTTTCAGCCGCCGTAGCTCGATCCCGCAGTACCGCCGCCGTGGCAGCCTGCGCACGGTTCCATGTAATGAGAGGTGGCAACTCCCCATCCACAAGATGCAAGATCTGCGTGACACGTTTCCCCATGGCAATGATCAAAGATGGTCGCAACTCCGCAATTAATGGATAGGCGTACAAAGCGGCTGTTCTTTGCGCCACAGTGTCTGAAAAGGCGGATCTGCTCTCACTACGCCAGGGCAAACAATTTGAGTAGGCAATCTCATCAAGGGAGAGCTTCCCTGCACCAATCACCTCTTTGCAATGGCGTTTCCAGATGTGCCAATGTTCGCATTCCATTTGATATGCGCTCTGTGCCGCTGCGAAAGCCTCTGGTGACGGGTTTTTGGCAAACCGAATCAAGGCTGGCATCATTCTTTCGTCGGTGCCAGACCTGTTCTCTCGTTCTGGGCCATTACCAGGATTGATCCCTAGAAGCAGCACCCTGGTCTCTGGGAAAAGCCTCCCGACATAACCAAATTGGGGAGTGAGGTCGTCGTTGCGCAACAGAGGTGATCGATCCATCGGCAGATCGATTTCATGGCCACCAAAGAACCCAGAACGCCCCAGGTCAAGGGCCCTTCGGGCTGCTTTGTAGCCGAGTGGCGTGGACTGCATCGAAGCTCCTTCGAGGGCTGCCATCTCTGGGTCCAGCTCATCCAACTCCAAGCCATTCGGAAACGCGCAGCGTTTCCCATCCCGGAATTCGGCGCAGCCGGATTCCGAGCCGAGCCGAATTCCGAGCCGAGCTACCTGCGCGGCGGCTGTTCTTGTAAGTTTGCTAAAAACTCATCGTTCGTCTTGGCCTTGCCCAGGCGATCCACGAGCAGCTCCATGCTCTCGCTGGGGCCGCTGGCGCTGAGGATCTTGCGCAGCACCCAGATCTTCGCCAGCTTGGCCGGGTCAAGGAGGAGATCTTCCTTGCGGGTGCCGGACTTCTGGATGTCCATGGCGGGGAAGATGCGCTTGTCGCTGAGCTTGCGGTCCAGCACGATCTCGCTGTTGCCGGTGCCCTTGAACTCCTCGAAGATCACATCATCCATGCGGCTGCCGGTCTCGATAAGGGCCGTGGCGACGATGGTCAGGCTGCCGCCGGCCTCGATGTTGCGGGCGGCGCCAAAGAACCGCTTGGGCCGCTGCAGCGCATTGCTGTCCACACCGCCGGAGAGGACCTTGCCGCTGGGGGGAACGACCGTGTTGTAGGCCCGGCCCAGGCGCGTGATGGAGTCCAGCAGGATGACCACGTCCTTCTTGTGCTCCACCAGCCGCTTGGCCTTTTCGATGACCATCTCGGCCACCTGGACGTGGCGGGTGGCGGGCTCGTCGAAGGTGCTGGACACCACCTCGCCCTTGACACTGCGCTCCATGTCCGTCACTTCCTCAGGCCGCTCGTCGATGAGCAGCACGATGAGGAACACCTCGGGATGGTTGGCGGTGATGGAGTTCGCGATGTTTTGCAGCAGCACGGTCTTGCCCGTGCGTGGCGGGGCCACGATGAGGGCGCGCTGGCCCTTGCCCAGGGGCGTCATCAGGTCCATGACGCGGGTGCTCAGCTCCTGCGCATCCCGCTCCATGCGCAGGTGGTGCTTGGGGTACAGAGGCACCAGGTCATCGAAGTGCACCCGCTCCTTGGCCATGCCCGGGGGATCGAAGTTCACGGCGTCCACGCGCAGCATGGCGAAGAACTTCTCGCCCTCCTTGGGGGGGCGGATCATGCCCGAGAGGGTGTCGCCCGTACGCAGGTTGAACTTGCGGATCTGGCTGGGCGAGATGTAGATGTCCTCGGGGCCCGCGAGGTAGTTCTGGTCGGGGCTGCGGAGGAAGCCGAAGCCCTCGGGCAGCACCTCCAGCACGCCTTCGGAGAAGAACAGTCCTTCCCGCTCGGCCTGGGCCTGCAGCACCCGGAACACCAGCTCCTGCTTGCGCATGGAGAGCGGGTTCTCGATGGCCAGCTCCTTCGACAGCTCCGCGAGCTTGCCGATGGAGAGCTCCTTGAGCTCCTGCAAACTCAGGGCGGCCGGTGGCTGGGTTGGGGTGGCCATAGGTCACCTGGGGGGAGTTAGGGAGTCAGAAGTGGCTCGGGGATGCTGACAGGATAGGTCAATTTTCCCATTCAGCCAAACTGGAGCCCATGACATCGGTAAAATTCCGCACCCGGGCGACGAAACCCTTGGGGTCCTCCACCGGGTAGGCATGGCCGATGCCCGGCACCACCTCGAAGCGGCTGCCCTGGATCCCCTGGGCGGTCCCAAGACACTTCCAGGGGGGAGTGAGCAGGTCCTCGGCGCCGCAGAGCAGCAGCACCGGCGCCTGGATGCCAGCAAGCCGGCTGCGGATGTCCCAGCCCAGGGTGCCCCGGATCTGGTACAGGTTGCCGTGCGGGAGGCGGTCCTGGCCCGTGACCATGTGATGGTAGGCCCGCAGCACCCCGTGCCGGGCCTCCAGGAAGCGGTCCCCCCAGAGGAAGGGCGCCACCGCGTCGAACTGGAGGAGCGGGCCACCCGCTTCCAGGCAGCGCGCCCAGTGCTCGGCCTTGAGGCCCATGGCGAAGTCGAAGTGGGGCATGGCGCTGGTCAGCACGGCCCCGGGAAAGGCTCCGGGGTGGTCACAGAGCAGCTCCAGGCTCATGGCGCTGCCGTTGGAGAGGCCCACCAGCCAGGGCTGCGAGATGCCCATGAGCTGGAAGAGCTCCCAGGCATCGGCCGCCAGCAGCGCGGTGGGATAGGGGCCCTCCAGCGGAGCGTCGGATCGGCCCTGGCCGCGGCTGTCGAAGGTCAGCACTCGGAACCGGTCCGTGAGCCCCGGCAGCACCCCGGCCCACATCGTCGTGTCCGAGAGCAGGCCGTTGAGCAGCACCAGCCAGGGGCCCTCCGGGTTGCCCTGCACCCGGTAGTGCAGCTTCAGGCCCGAGGCGAGGGTGGCGAAGGTCGGCTGGACCCGCACCTCAGCCCCGGAGTTCTGCGGGCTGGAAGTGGCGCTCGAAGCTCCACCTGCCGCTGTCCCAGGTCACGATCACACAGCCGGCCTTCTTGAACTCCAGGCTGCGGCCTGTGAGCTGGAAGAGCAGGCTGCTGAGGAAGGGCTCATGGCTGATGATGGCCAGGACGTGGTCCGGCGTGGCCTCTGCCAGCAGGCTCCGCAGCCAGAGGTCCGCCTGCCCTGGGCGCCCGCCCGGAGTCAGCTCCAGGGACGTCTCCAGGGGAAAGCCGCCAGCCGCCTCCTGCAGACAGACCATGGTCTCTGCCGCGCGGCGGTAGGGGCTGTTGAAGCCCCGCTGGGGCCGGTAGCCCCGGGCCACGAGGCCCTGCATGGCCAGGTGGGTGCGCTTCCAGCCCTCGGGTGTCAGCGCGCGATCGGCATCCTGCTGGCCAGGACGGGGATCCTCGGCGATGCCGTGGCGAATGAGAAGCAGCGTGGCCATGTCCCCATCCTAGCCGCCCACTAACCCGGGCCATTCCTGAAAAGCAGATGTAGGCGGAGCTACTTTTTCCGGTTCATCCGGGAATTCAGGGAAAGAAGAAAAATTCACCGCAGAGGACGCAGAGGGCGCAGAGGGGAGCCTTGTGCCCGGGGCGTGCCGCTTCATCCAGGCTTGAGCCCGCCAGAGACTGTTTTCAACCCAGGTGGAATTCATCCCCCGGGACGCAGAGGAAGGCCCAGAGCCCCAGCACCTCGAGATACAGCCCACGCCTACGGTGCAGTGAGGCCCTTCTCTGCTCCCTCTGCGACCTCTGCGGTTTAATTCCATTCCCCGAAACCCCGGTTGATCCTTCGTTACTCGAGGGCTCTGGGCCTCACAGCCCCAGGTCGCTGAGCTCCTGCTGGGCGGTGCGGGCCTCGGCACTGCCGGCGAAGCCGTTCATGAGTTCCTGGAAGGCCTTGGCGGCGGCGGGCTTCAGCCCCTGCTTCAGCAGGCACTGGGCGCGCTTGAGCTTGGCGGGCAGAAACTGCGGGGAGGCCGCGTGGTCCTTGATGATCCGCTCGAAGACCGGCTGCGCCTTGTCGTAGCCCTGCTGGTTGTAGTGGCAGAGGCCCAGGAAGAAGAGGGCCTCGGGACGCTTGCTGCTCTGGGGATAGGTCTTCAGCCAGAGCTCGAGGCCGTCGATGGCCAGGGGATAGTTGCCGCGGTTGTAGTCCACCACCGCCGCGTTCAGCACCCGCTCGTCCTCGGCGGGCGTCGCGCTGGCAGGCGCCTCGACCGGAGCGGCCTTCCCGCCAGCGGTCCGGGGCAGGTTGCCGAGGCGGTTGCTGAGCGCCCGGGTGGTGTCCTGAACCTGCCGCAGGCTCTCCTGGAGATCCGCCTGGAAGCGGCGGTCCTGGGTGCGGGCTTCGATGGCCGCCTGCTGATCGGTCTGAGCCTTCTTGTTGCCGTCCTCAACCGCCTGGCGGAGCTTGAAGACCTCGAGCTTCAGGTCGCCCACTTCCTGCTCCACGCGGCGGAGCTGGTCCTCGGATCCGCAACCGACCGCGAGCAGCGCGGCCAAGGCGGGAAGCATCATCGTGCGGCGCATGGGAGCTCCAGAGCTGACTTCATTCTAAACGAAAAGCGGGGGCCATCGCCCCCGCTTCACGCGATACGGAAGTCGGATTACTTCAGCTTGAACTCGCCGCGGCGGTTCAGGCTCCAGCAGGTTTCCTTCGCCTCGGTGCAGAGCGGGCGCTCCTTGCCGTAGCTGATGGTGGTGAAGCGGGCCTCGTTGACACCGAGGGTCTTCAGGTAGGCCAGGGCGCCGGCGGTGCGCTTGTTGCCCAGGGCGAGGTTGTACTCGTTGGTGCCGCGCTCGTCGCAGTGGCCTTCGATCTCGACCTTGGCCGCGGGGAAGGCCTTCATGAAGTCGGCGATGCCCTGCAGCACAGCGCGGTCGTCGGACTTGATGTCCGCCTTGTCGTAGTCGAAGTGGATGGTCTTGAGCGCAGCTTCGGCAGCGCGCTTGAAGGCGGCGGCCTTCTCGGCCTCGGCAGCCTTGCGGGCGGCTTCCTCGGCGGCAGCCTTCTCGGCGGCGGCCCGGTCGGCGGCAGCCTTCAGATCGGCAGCGGTCTTCGCATCGGCGGCGGCCTTGTCGGCAGCGGCCTTGTCGGCGGCGGCCTTGTCCCAGCCGTCGTTCCAGCCCTGCGCCTTGTGCGGGTTTTCCTTGTCGTTCACATAGGGATTCGTCGCGCGGGCCTTGCCATCCTTGAAGGCCTGGTAGCCCTCATTGAACGCGGCCTGGGTCTCCGCCTTGATCTGTTCCGCGGTCTTGGGCGGCTTGCAGGCCAAGCTTCCCAGGGTAAGCACAATGGCCGCCGGGACGATGTAGATGCCGTATCGCATGGGGTTGGTCCTCCTTGATAGGCCTGAGTATAGATGGTGCATGCTCAGGGGAATGTCATTATTTTTTCATCTTCCGCGGAGCCAGCGAGGGCTCTGGCAGTCCCCCATTTCAGACATACGGAGGATTTGACGGCCCGAGAGGTCCGTGGTGAAGAGCTGAGAGCTGCCAAAGCGGTTACTTGTAAACACCAATCGTCGTTCATCGGGAGACCAGGCGGGAGACTCCGAGGTGCTCACCCCGGTGGTAATCTGGTAGGCCTTTCCCTCGCCCAGCTTGTAGATGAAGAGGTCAAACTTGCCCTCGAACCGGGACACATAGGCCACCATGGCGCCATTCGGGCTCCAGGCGGGGCTGGCGTTGTAGAGCCCCTCGTTGGTCAGCTTGCGGAGGTTCGAGCCGTCGTCCTGCATGAGGAAGACCTGGGGCCCGCCCTCGCGGTCCGAGGTGAAGGCGAGCTGGGTGCCGTTAGGGTTCCAGCTGGGCTCCGTGTTGATCCCCGTGCTGTCGGTCAGGCGCCGGGCCCGCCCCGTGGCCAGGTCCAGCACCATGATGTCGGCATTGCCGCGGCGATCGCCCTGCACGAAGGCCAGGCGCTTGCCATCCGGCGACCAGGCGGGCGAGGAGAGCATGGAGATCATGCCGCCGGTGTTGGTGGTGGGGTAGAGCTTCTCGTGGTCGCCATTCGGGCGCCGCTGGCCCCAGACTTCGGGCGCGCCGCCCTTGTAGGTCACGTAGGCCAGCCGACCATCCTGGGCGACGGTGGGAGCCAACGTCAGCGCCCCGTGCCGAGTGAGCTGCACCAGGCCAGCCCCATCGCGGTCCACCTGGAAGATCTCTTTGACACCTTTGGCGAGTCCGCGCACGAAGACAATGCGGCTGGAGGCCACCCCCCGGTCCCCGGTGAGGCGCCCCACCAGGTCATCGGCCAGGGAGTGCGCGATGTGCCGCAGCGGCACGATCTTGTCGGCCTTGTAGGTGCGGGTGAACACGCCCTTCTCAGCGCCAGTGTCCACAGCCGAGGCCTCCACCTGCAGGTCACCGCTGCTCGCCTTGCTCAGCCGAACCGAGAGCAGCCACTGGGCGCCCGCTTCCTTCCAGGCCTTCACCGGCGCCGCGTCCGCAGGCAGCCGCTCCTGGAGCACGGCGATGACGCCCGACTCGTCCAGATCCCGCCTAAGGACGGCGGTGAACTCCGTGCCCACCGTGGCCTCGCTGACGCCGGAGACCTTGGGTGCCGTCATGGCCAGCACCAGCTTGGCGCTGCTGGTGGCGGTGAGCACCACCTCGGTCGGCGGCACCTGCTGGGCGCAGAGCCCGGAGGCGGCGAGGACCCAGAGAAAGGTCCGAATGAGGAATCGCGACATGACAGCTCCGGGCCGGGAAGGCTTCAGCCTATCAGATGAGCAGGACCACCCTGAAGTTCCGGGCCGGGCGAGGCCAGTGCCAGCGCCTCGATCAGCGCCCGGTTTCGGGGCGGGACCGGCAGGCACCGCAGCTCTGCCGCCGTGCACCAGGCCCAGGCCAGCGCCGTCCGGGGAGTGCCGTCCACTTCCACGAGGAAGGGGTGCAGACGCACCGCGCCGTCGAGCATCGGCCAAGCCTGCTGTGCCCGCGGTCGCAGCCCGAGCTCCTCGTACAGCTCCCGCGCCAGCGCCTGCCCTGGCGCCTCTCCGGCCTCGCACTTGCCGCCCGGAAACTCCCACAGCCCGGGCAGCACGGAGTCGTCCAAGGCCCGGCGCTGGACGAACCAGCGGTCGCCTCGCCGCAGCAGGGCCAGGGCCACGTCGGTCACTGGACCAGGCCCTCGGCCTCCGCCAGCTGCGCCAGGCGATCGGCGTAGTTGCGGCGCAGGGTCTCCACCCAGACCAGCTTGAGGTGGCCGTAGGCGGGACGGAGCTCCCGGGCCACCCAGGCCTGCAGCTCAGCCACGGAAGCGCAGCGCTCGAGGCTGTGCCGCAGCGCGTCGCGCAGGTCCTCGTCGACCTGTTGCAGCGCGGCCACGGGCGCGTAGCTGATGCGGTGCACGGGGCTCACGCCCAGGGCCCGGATCTGGGCCCGGTGCAGGGCCGTGCCGTAGCCCTTGTGCTGGCCGAAGCCGTAGCCCGGGTGCTGCTCCTCCAGGCCGATCATCAGGGCGTCCCGGTGGGCCTTGGCCAGGATGCTGGCCGCGCCGATGGCGCAGCTGATCGCGTCCCCGTCCACCACCAGGCGCTCGGGCAGGCCGGTCCGGGGGCCCCGGTTGCCGTCGATGAAGAGCAGGCGCGGCCGGAGGGCCAGGTTCGCCACGGACTGGCGCATGGCCATCATGGTGGCTTCCAGGATGTTCTCCCGGTCGATGGCCAGAGCATCCACCTCGGCGATGCCGTAGGCGGGCAGGAGCGCCTTCAGCTCCGCCGCCAGGGCCTCCCGCCGCTCGGGCTTCAGCTCCTTGCTGTCCCGCACACCGCGGAGCACGTGCCCCCACTTCTGGACCGTCGCCCCGTCCAGCACCGCGCAGGCCGCCACCACCG
>Ga0194053_10002785_pt1 | contig 10169 bp, 7 predicted proteins | sample SepL228m_MetaG_FD_161684 | JGI IMG/M metagenome (GOLD analysis project Ga0194053, IMG submission 161684) | Anoxic zone freshwater microbial communities from boreal shield lake in IISD Experimental Lakes Area, Ontario, Canada - Sep2016-L227-8m | ecosystem: Environmental > Aquatic > Freshwater >...
CCCTCATAGTGCTTGATCTTCTCGAGCTTGAGTCCACACATGTCCGTGAACCCTTCGGCCATGAGGCCTAAGCTAAATCCAAGGGCAAGAATGAAGGCAACGCTCCAGGCTCCTCCCCACGGGTTCGTTTCGATGCCCTTATGCATGAAGGTGTCCCTGAATTTAAACCCTTTGGCTTCTTTGATTTGTGTCGGCACCGTTACTTTCAGGGTGTTCCCCTCGAGAGTGACTCGCTTCCCCTCTTGCACGGTTTTCTTGTCGATAATTCCGTTCGTGTTGGTGGGAAGCCGGTCGCCTTTTTTGACGGGGACAGCTTGTAGCCCCTCGATCTTCTTAAAGTTACCGATCTCCAGAATGGCCGGTTTGTCTTTGCTGGCGTTTGCGAAAGTGTGTGCATTGATTGCCCAACCATCACTGGCCGTCTTGTAATAATACCATGATACCAATGTGCCATTGAAATACTCGACCCAAAGATATCCGGAAAGCGCTACGCCGATAACGGCCCAGACGATGAACTTAATCGCACCTCTTGTTTTTGATGCTTCTGCCATGAGAAGCCCTCCTCTCACTAAGGAATATCTATTGACCTCGAACGTCAAATTTCGAAAGTCTGCTGTCTCCTGCTGTGCAGTATGATCTTCCCGAATCACCTCCTTTGAACGGACTGCCACTGCTATTGAAATTTAACTGGAGGATTGCACTCTCTAAGATTTGACGGCACCTTCTCAGCGGATGACTGCGATCCCTTCTTTCCGTATGCTACAAAGCCGGCATACCACTCTATCAGCAGCCATTACTGTCCGGTCTCACCTGAATTGTTGTGACTCTTCCAGCCAAAAGAAAGATGAAGACAGACGCATTCTCTTCCTGAGGATAGCAGATTTGCATTTTATGTGCCAAATTTTTAAATATAAGGAATTCAGGGTTCCTGATAAAAATTATGGGAAGTTAGCAGATGTATGGAGGAAAAAACAAAATCATCTGTGTCACGGTTCTTTACAGAGTGTAAAGGTCCGGCGATTATCGAGGTTACTTGGAGTACCCTTTCCCTACCATTTAACCGAAGCTCTTACTCCTGCAAATAGGTTGTCGTTGCGCACGCTTCAATTCACGTGTTGTTGAAGCACTTCGTTGACAATGTTTTTCGAAGACCAATTTTATTGCTAACGTGATATTAGAGCCCTCATCATGTCAGCAGCGTTCTCCAAGTGATCCGCAATATCACCTGTTGTCTCCACGAGCCGAATCATAACGAAAAAAGTCTTGGGAGGGATTTCCTCGGTTGCACACAGCCGCACAATGATAGTTTTTTCCAAGTCATCCGACACCTTCTCCCTGTGACGGATTTCTCTCACAATATTCTTGACGGACCGTCGATCCTCCTCCATGCGTGAGTCAAAATAGACGTGTCCACGGCGTACCATTTCAGGGAGCAGACCTAGGTAATCTCCAACCGTTCTGACGAGAGAGAGATAATCTCTCTGGATTTCCGCCGGTAAAGAGATATTGAAGTAAGACATCCAGTAAAGGGAGTTCTTAACACAGTCAACAACCTTATCTGCCTCTCTTAGAAAAGCAAAGAATGCAGGCAGAGGAAACGGGAGGAGCATGGACGGAGGAAGATGGGAGCGGATGTTTCGCTTGATCCTGTCGGCTTGTGCCTCTATGTCCCTGATCTCTTCCTTTATTAGCTCAAACTCCTCCCGTTCGCCGTGAAAATAACTTTCTACGGCTTTCACGAATAGAGGAGCGCATTCCGCGACTTTTTCTGAGTGCTTAAGGGTATTTTCTAAGGGCGAACGTCGCAACATATTTAATAATGGGATTCGCATGAGTCACCTCCCTAGGAAGATTGTGGAGAGAATAAAGTAGATAATCACAGAAGTGCATGCCGCCACTGGGACCGTAATAATCCAGTACAGCATTATTTTCCAGACTACTCTTAAATCCAGAGCCTCCAGTCCCCTGGCCAACCCAACCCCTATGTAAGCCCCGATGGCTGCGTGCGTCGTCGAAACCGGCAGCCCTAACATAGAGGCGCCCAGAATCATTGTCGCGGCAGAGAATTCAACGGTGAAGCCCCTAATGCTTGTCATATGGGTGATTTTTGAGCCGACAGTCTCTATAACTCTATAACCCCAGGTGCAAATCCCCACGCAGATCATGAACCCACCAAAGGCCAGCATGAGCGTTGGAACAGGTGCCGTGTCCGAAACGGAACCCTGGGTTACAATAAAGTAAATTCCCGCAAGAGGTCCCATTGCGTTGGCCACGTCATTTGCGCCATTTCCAAAGGCAACGTAGCAGGAGGTCATTACCTGTAGGTACCGAAAAATCTCTTCGGCATTGCGGAACTTCGAACGCTGGACAAAATAACGCAAGACCATTGAAGAAATAAAGTAGCTCAGGACAGTAACCAGACCGGGGATTACTAGTACTTCGGCCCCCTGGATGCCCAGCCTTGTCCCCAAAGGCGTGTCAAGAAACAACGAAAGAGTCATGATGAAAATTGTTGCAGCGGCAAGGATCGGCGCAGTTGTCACCGCTCCCTTGACTGTCTCCATCCGCGCGAGAATCAACCTGTCAATAAAGTGAAAAAGTAAAAAAGCCATTAAACCGCTGAGCAGTGGAGAGATGATCCATGACGAGACTATTGCCGCGACCTGAAACCAGTTCACCACCGATGGCCCCCCGGCTACCAGACCGAAGCCTATCATGGCTCCTACTATGGAATGTGTAGTCGAAACCGGCAGGTTCTTGTACGTAGACAGGCAAACCCAAAGAGAAGCTGCAAGCAATGCCGAAAGGAGTCCTACCAAGATGACTCTCGGGTCACCAATGGCCTCAGAATCTATGATCCCTTTTCGGATTGTCTGAGCCACATGTGAACCGACAAACGTGGCCCCGAGAAAAGTGAGAATTGTTGCCAAGACCAGGGCCTGTCTCAGAGTGATGGCCTTTGCCCCCACTGCAGACGCCATGGAGTTGGCAACATCATTGGCGCCTATGTTCCAGGCCATATAGGCCCCAGCCACGATCGCAAGCACAATAATAGAGAGTTCCACGCTCATGGCCTAGGAATCGGTACCTTTCTGAATTCTGGGGTGTGAACAGTCTAAACCTGTGACCGAAACGATCTTGCCCCAATGGAAATCCAGGACGATTGAATGATTGTATTCAGATCGAATCGGTTCTCTGTCGTTCATTCCAGCACAAAGATGTTTTTCTTTCTGGACATGTCTTTGAGCACCTTGGGCCACACAGATACACTTACTTCTCCAATGTGGGCGTTCTTGAGTAAGAGCATAAATGTTCGGGACTGACCTATGCCGCCTCCGATGCTTAGTGGCAACTCATTTTTGAGAACCGCCCGATGGTATGGCATTGTGAGAAAATCAGTCTGTCCGGTTAGCTCCAACTGTTTCCTCAAAGTTTCAGCTTTTACCCTAATACCCATGGATGAGAGTTCATGACGTCTCTTCGTCACAGAATTCCATACGAGAATATCCCCATTCAGTCCATGCATCGGTCTTCCATCTTCGGACAAGGTCTCAGTTACCCAGTCGTCGTAGTCTGCGGCCCTCAGTTCGTGTGGATAACCATCCTTCAGCGTCCAGCCGATCCCATAAATGAAAATAGCCGGATAGTCCTGTAATATTCTTGTCTCCCTTTGCTTTCTCGGAAGATCGGGATACCGGTCCAGAAGGTCTTCCGCATGAATGAATACCAGTTCTTCTGGAAGGTTAGGGTGTTCATCGTTTTTGAGTTGAGGGAAATGCTCTTGGACATGGGCTTCCGCACCTTTGAGCACTCGCCAGATTTTTTCTACTACTTCCCGCAGGTAGCTCAAGTTACGCTGCTCTTCCGTTATGGCCAGCTCCCAATCCCACTGGTCCACGTAGGCACTATGGTCATGGTCCAGAAAATAGTCCTTTCTGACGGCTCGCATGTCTGTAATCAGACCTTCCCCAACATTCATCCCGAACTGCTTCAATGCGACTCTTTTCCACTTTGTTGCAGCCTGAACCACCTGGGCATCGATGGGATTCTTCTCATAATCGTTTGATATATGAAATTGAATGGGGGTTCGTGAACCGTCACGATCCAAGTAGTCGTTCACCCCGCTCTCGACGTCAACGATCAGGGGCACGGTAACTCGAATCAAATTGAGAGAAGAACACAGATGCGTTTCGATATAGTCTTTCACTACAAAGACGGCTGTCTGGGTGTCCCTTGGAGACAGCAAGGAATTGTAATCCAAGGGTAAGGTTTTCTCCAACTCAGCATAGTCACCGATTCCAGGGCCGGCCAAGTCTTCTTTCTTTTCTCCCATTGATGTTTCTCCCACGTTTTTTCCTTCTGTCTTTGAGAAAAAATGATCATAATCTTATTGTGAGCAATTACTTTACTGACATTTCATTTTACTTCCAATTCCTTCAGCTCTTTAATTCTTTTGTCGTACTCTTTCCAAAATTTGAGATTGCACTCCTGAATACAGATGGCATATAAGTTCCAGATTGAACTACTCCCACCGCCAAACCTATACGGATCGATGCCGTATTTTGAGCGGCACTCCTGCTGGCAACCCCCCAAATCATAGTCATCAGTCGCAAGAGTTTCAAAGCTGGACGCTTCGGCAAGATCATACACCGGACTACCACCGCTGAGCCGTTCAAATCCTATTGAGCTTTGAGCCCCAAGAGTGCCGAATAGGAGGATCATGACAATCGTTACGGGCAAATTCCGGAAAAAACGCATGAGGAAAAAATATTTTGGTATCATTTCGCTCTGTCCTTGTTATTTGCCAAACATCCGAATCATCCCTAAATTAATGTCGTTCATCAGTCAGCATACCCGACCCTCTACCGCAGGTCAACGCAAGGAATGAGGTAGGTCGTCAATAGTGAACACCCTCGCGGCTTCATGTCCAAAGTTTAGGAGAAATAATGTCTGAATATACCGGATGGATTATTCTCATAGGCATCCCGCTAGTGTTAACCCTACTCCTCTTTTGGCGGGCTCGTACCTCAATAGTATTCAGAGAGATGCCCTGGTACAACAAATTAGTAGGGATAACGGCGTTTATCCTATTGATATTGTGTGTGATTAGTATCGCTTGGCGCGTCCTCACAGACTTCGCTGAATAGTAACTGTATCTTGGGTGTAAATTTTGGCACAGGACAAATGTGCGGCTCGGATAAAGAGGCTGATGACTTGCGGTCACGGACTCCGACGACCAGAAACCGATTATCTCAGGGACGGTATTTATGAACTGCGGGTGAGATACAGCCATGTCAATTACCCGAGGACATCACGAATTGTTTGGAGAAGTTTAGTCGGGTCATACGGCTTCTTAACGAAACCTCCAGCTCCTAATTCAAAGACATCTTTTTCAGAAGCATCGGAGGTGTATCCGCTGACTATAAGAACTTTCACCTTAGGATTGATTTTCAGAAGCTCCTTGAAACATTTCCGGCCGCCCATCTCCGGCATGATGAGATCCAGAAGCACGAGACAAACGTCGTCCTGGTTTTCTTGATAGACCTCCAATGCCTCTCTTCCATTAGATGCAGTTAACACTGTGTACCCGGCTTGGCGCAGATAATCCGATCCCAGATCTCGTACCAACTCTTCATCATCTACCATAAGAAGAGTTTCAAAGCCACCCGGAAGGCTGGAGACATCGACCTGCTCATGCACTTCCTCTTCCTCCTCCTTTTCCACTGCTGGGAAATAAATCCGAAACGTTGTTCCGTGACCGGGTTGGCTTTCACAACTGATGTAACCGTCATGCTGTTTGACTATACCATAGACCATGGACAGCCCGAGACCTGTACCCTTACCCACATCTTTGGTGGTATAGAAAGGCTCAAAGATATGCTCCAGAACCTCTTTGTTCATGCCGTGGCCGGTATCTGAAACGGAAAGCATTACGTAAGTGCCGGGCTTTGCCCCAAGATGCGCCTTGCAATATTCGTGGTCCAGGACAACATTTTGGGTTTCTAAAGTCACCATACCTCCGTCGGGCATGGCATCTCTTGCGTTGACTACCAGGTTCAGGATGATCTGTTCCAACTGGTTAGGGTCAGCTTGAATGATGGACAAGTCTTCTCCCAACCGAAGCTCAATCTTGATCATTTTCGGAATAGTTCGCTCGAGCAGGCTTCCCACCTCAGTGACCTGATGGTTAAGATCCAATGGACAGGGACTGGTTGCGGTCTTTCTGCTGAAGGTGAGCAGTTCTTTCACCAGGTTCGCCCCACGACGGGCCGCTGAATTGATCTTCTGTAGATTATCGTGTTGACGGGAACTTGGTGGAGTCTTAGCGAGAAGCAATCCTGAATAGCCAAGAACAACCTGGAGCAAGTTATTGAAATCATGGGCCACTCCGCCCGCAAGAGTTCCGATAGCTTCCATCTTTTGAGCGTGGACAAGCTGAGCTTTTAGTCTGTTCTCTTCGGTGACGTCTAAAACGAAAGCGAGCAATGCGGGCTTGCCCAAATAATCAGTACGCCTAGGCCATACACTCACTACAAAACTCTCACCACTTTTCTTTATCCCTCTGACCTTATAGTTTGCGGTGTTATCGGCGCCTACCAGTATTTTCCCAACCTTTTCCATAACCGAATCTCTGTCTTCAGAAACTATGAACTCAAGGGGAGACTGGCCAACTATTTCTTCCGGGGACTTGCATCCCATCATCATGACTAGTGCAGGGTTGACGTACGCATATTCGCCATCCTGCACAATCCCAATGCCGACAGGTGATCCCTCGATCAGGAGTCTGTTTCCTTCTTCTGAAGCCATCAAAGCCTTTTCTACAACCTTTCGCTGCGTGACATCGAGAAGAGTGACCACGTTTCCGATGGGTTCCCCGATGGCGTTTCTCATGAGTGCCGCACTGATTTGTACATCAAGGACCGTGCCGTCCTTGGTCAAACGTCTCGTCTCGAACGATGGTACCTTCTCGCCCTCAAACAGAAACGTCAAAGTTCGCATTGCTTCGGGCAGTTCTGCTTCCGGCACATAATCAATCTGTTTACCAAGCAATTCCTGTTGGTTCCATCCGAAGGTTTTCACAAAGGCCGGATTGATGTACGTAACAAGTCCGGCTCGGTCATATACAACGATCGGATCCGGTGAGGATTCCAGCACCGTTCGATACTTTTCCTCGCTCTCGTGAAGCGCCGCAAGTGCCCTCTGTCGGTCCGTAAAATCTTCGATGATACCAATACCCCCGACAACCGTCCCCTCACTGTTGAGAATCGGGGCAAAATTACCGGTTGCCGTTACGCTTTTCTTCGCACTCACCGACACATAGTCGCCCTCACAATGTCCCATGTGTCCATCCAGAGCTTGTTTCACCGCTGATATCACGCGATCATCCTGCAGATCAGTGATCATATTCAAACCGATCAGACTTTCTCGCGAAGACCCTATAAGCAGAGCAAAACTCGTGTTGCATTCGGTTATAGCTCCCTGATTGTCGAAATGCAGAATCCCTACAGGAGACTTGTCAAAAATCATCCTCAATTTTTCTGCCTGTTCGAGAATCGTCTTCCGCTGCAAGAAATCCTGTCGCGCATAACGCTCCATCGAGTAACAAGCCCACATCCCTGTGATATTAAATGCAACAAAGAAAAAAGAGTTGTTAATAAGGATTGGACTGGATGTACCCTTTATCCAGATAGCCGTAACCTCATACAGAAGAAAAATAGTCCATGAGAGAATGGTGGCGGGGAGAAACCGGAGTCTTATAAAGGTGTAATAGAACCAACAGGTGAGAAGTAATCCCGCGTAATACAGGTCGCTGCCAGGAGGAGATGCCAGTGCAATCATGACAACGATCCCTGCACCAGCTACAAACCCCAGCGCGAAGATGGAAAACTCCAGCAACTTGTGGAAAGACCTCAAGTGAGACAATGCATAGACGACAAGTGCCAGCGGACAAAAAACGAGATACCGAATGATCCAGGCTTCGTGCCTAACTTCGGGGATAATCGCCTCATCGAGGACGCCAAAAAGCGCGTAGAGAAAGGCTGCCAGCAATATGGTAAAACGAATTCGAACGAGGGATTTCTCAAAATGATCAGTGCGAAAGCTCTTCTCGAGTTCTTTATCCTCGAAGCGCAGCGTCATCAAACGGGTTATCTTGTCTACAATGCTGTTCATGGGTTGCTTCCCTTTCGATGGGTGAAGGAGCCTTCATGTCGTGTCTAGATATTAATACCTGATAACAGATGGATGTGCATAGTTTTTTGATTAAAGTAGATAATCTCAAAGGGGATACATGGCGTTGAGTGGGGCCTCCTTGCTCAATGGATTCTTGTATGAAATGTCTTGACTCGGCTTGCCACTTGGTATATCCGCTTTCACTCAAAAGGAACTTTTTTGTTATATTTGAAAAAAGGAGACGAATCGTCCCATGACCAAGGAAGAGGTTGTGTCGAAGGTCCGGAAGCTCTTTGAACTCTCCAACTCTGCAAATGAAAATGAAGCGGCTTTGGCTGCAGCGAAGGCTCGTGAGTTTCTTTCGCGCTACAACCTCAGCATGGCCGACTTGCCGACGGATGACATGAGGAGAGTCATTGCTGCCACGGAGGCCTGTGTACAAGTGGGCAAGGTTGTCCACAATTGGGTGAAAGGATTGTTGATTCACACTGCACACGGCTTCGAATGTGAACACATCATCCACCGCCGTCACGGGTGCGACCTGACATTGTCATTCATCGGTACGGCTGCGGACGCTGAGGTGGCGGCCTATACGTTTCAATTTGTCTACCGAGAGCTTATCAGGCTCTTGCAGAGAGCCCTGCCGAACCTAAAGCGAGAGCACACGGGCTGGAGTACGGCTGCTCTGAGATATGCCTATCTCGACGGAGCGGTGAAAAGGATCGGAGAAAGGTTCTGGGAGCATACTCAAACAATCAGAGCCGCAGAACGCAAGGGGTGCAAGGAACTGGTCTTGGCCAAGGAGCAGATGATTAAGAGTTACATGGACAAAGCCTTCCCGAACATCAGAAGGGAATACGCGAGAGGACGATTTGTCAGTGCCGGCGCTTTTGACAAGGGATATAGAGACGCTGGTTCGCTTAGCCTGCGGCCTGGAATTCCAGGAAAAGATTCAGACATGTTTGCTGTCACCGGATAGCATTTCGACCCAGCTTGAATTGTGTATGAGAAAGCCAGGAAGAGCAACGCGGGGGCGAAGCCGATTGATGTGGTTCTCTAAATTTGGGGTAACGGCGTGAACAGGCAGTGTGCATTTAAAAGTCGCTTTTAATTGTCCTAAACCATTAGACTATTGCTTTCTCGGTGGCATCATCAAAGTCCCAATGAGGACCGCGGATTGCGCTGGAGTGAACCATGAAGTCTTTTGAGCCGGGATTCATTGAAAGTCAGCCCATCCCGCATCAACTGATCGGTACAATAAGGCTGCTTGGTGAATATAAGGGCCGAGAAGCTCTGTTCAAAGAACAGACGCCTCAAGCCCTCGAAACTCTTCGCCGGGTGGCCGTGATCCAGAGCACCGAGTCCTCCAATCGGATTGAAGGAATTACCGTACCAGCCGATCGCATCAGAAGACTTGTGGAGCAAAAGACTACTCCGCAGGACAGGTCTGAGCAAGAGATAGTAGGATATCGGGATGTGCTGAAGACAATTCACGCAAATCACCGGAATATTCCGTTTACACCAAATATCGTCCTCCAGTTTCACCGCGACCTGCATTACTTCGTTCCGCAAGAAGGGGGCCGTTGGAAGTCGACCGACAATGAGATTATTGAAACTCGTCAGGACGGAACAAGGAGTGTACGATTTTCTCCGGTTCCGGCTCATCTTACACCAGAGGCTATGAATCGTTTTCATAAGCGTTTCGACGATCTTTGGGACCGCCACGAGATCGATCATCTTCTCCTCATACCCTCTTATGTGCTGGATTTCTTGTGCATTCATCCCTTCTTGGACGGAAACGGACGTATGGCTCGGCTTCTCACCCTCCTTCTGCTGTACCGGGCAGGATATGAAGTAGGGCGGTACATTAGTCTGGAGAAAGTCGTCGAAAATCATCGAGAAGGCTATTACGAATCACTGTACCGCTCCTCCCAGGGATGGCACGAGGGGACTCACTCGCTCTTGAGTTGGTGGGAGTACTTCCTTGGGGTTGTCCT
>Ga0194053_10002787_pt1 | contig 10164 bp, 11 predicted proteins | sample SepL228m_MetaG_FD_161684 | JGI IMG/M metagenome (GOLD analysis project Ga0194053, IMG submission 161684) | Anoxic zone freshwater microbial communities from boreal shield lake in IISD Experimental Lakes Area, Ontario, Canada - Sep2016-L227-8m | ecosystem: Environmental > Aquatic > Freshwater >...
TTCTTATTTTTTTCAGAATTTTTTATTATATCTTTCGTGATAGTAAATCCATAATCTTTCATCTGAAGATAACTTTTTATAAAGTAAACTCTAATAAGCTTAAAAAATATCTTCTGAGCCATTGCAAATCTAAATGCGTTCATAAGAAAGTGTTTAATTGCTTTGAACCTGTGCTGGAGAATTGACCCCGATCCTCCATTAATTCCTCCGTGTTCAACAAAGACACTCGCATCCAATATTAATTTATATCCTTTCTTTTTGATTCTCTCATGTAAATCTTGTTCCTCAAAATTACCATATTTGTATCTCACATCTAAATACCTTGCTGATTTTAGCAGGGATCTTCGGTAAATAACACAGAAACCAATAAGTGTTTCAGGAGTATACTTTTTTCCTTGCATCGTATCGTGTAAATTAGCTGCAAATTTTTCAATTCTTTCCAATTCTTCTTGAGAATAGGATTTTAGTCTTGCAAAAAGACTTGTATTCTGAAAAGATGCTGCATAATTTGTGACAGGCCCAACCGCACCTATATTCTTTTCAGAATTTAGAGTCTTACAGAGATTTTTTATTGAATCTTTAGAAAAATAAACATCATCATTTGTCATTAAAATAAATTTTCCTTTTGCCAATTTAAATCCCTCATTATAACTCCCTGCAAACCCTAGGTTTTTTTTGTTTTTCACATATCTAAAATTCCCTAGCTTTAGCTCAAGGTCTTTTGAAAATTTGTTAATTAACTCGTCCGTTTCCTTAGAAAGAGGAGACTTATCATCAATTAATATTAATTCTATCTTTTTGGAGGCGTTATTTAGTATACTTGGGATAAAGATTTTTTCGATAATTTCCAATGTGTGCGGGTTTTTATTATACATCGAAGCAACGATTGAAGTGTCCACCATATTAAATAAAGAAGAAGGGTATTTTTAAAGATTTATATATGACTTTTCCTTTTTTTCCATCCAGCGCATAAATAGATAATATGCTCCGACTAGTAGCACCACCAATCCAAAAAAGATAAACTGTAAAGCTTTAAAGTGTGTTGTTACATAACTATAAGCACTACCTGAGTAAAAACCAGCTGCAAAAAAGAAGAGGGAGTAAACCGCTGAGATTGTAACCGATAATAAGGCAAACTTCTTGAAAGGTAAAACCATTCCAGAAAGAGTAAGGCCTATTGGGGGAAGGGGCGGAACAATCTTAATAATTATCAACATTTTACCAGCATGTAAACGCAATTGCTTAATTATACGATCAATTTTTTCCTGCGAAAACCCTCTTTTTTTTATTAAATAGGAATAAATTACTTTCTTTCGCATGCTTCTCCCGATCGCGTAATAAACAAAATCTGGAAGAAAGTTTCCTGCTGCCGAAATTAAAAAAATATACAAAGGGTTGAAATATCCAAGTGATGACAAAAATGCCGCAAGGTAAGTAACTATTGGGCCCTCTAAGAACATAAGGAGAAATAGAAAAAAGTATCCATAACTCTGTACGAGCATAAGTAGGCTATTGAAGTCCATTTCAGATATTCGCTAATACAGTTAATAAATCTTGCTCAAAATTTAAATAATGGATGAATGGATTTTGTTGGAGAAGATTAAAAAATATATCCTTTCATATAACAATCCTTATAATATGGTTAAACGCGAGAGTTTTATGGTTGAACAAAAAATCTCTGCAGGAAGTTATGAACTGAATAAATTTCTATTCGGGGGTTATGAAACAGATATTATTACTACAATTTACGGTCCCGGAGGAAGCGGGAAGACGAATTTATGTTTGCTAGTTGCCGTTTCTCAAGCTAAAAAAGGAAATAAAGTTATCTATGTAGATACTGAGGGAGGATTTTCTTCAGATAGGGTTTTTCAATTGCTAGACAACAAAGATGAACTTTTAGATGAAACTCTAAAAAATATTATGATCCTAAAGCCAACTTCATTTGAAGAACAAGAAGAAGCATTTGAACAACTTTTAAAATTTGTAAAAAGTGGGGGAATTTCTTTAATTATTATTGACAGTATTGCGATGCTTTATCGTTTGGAACTAGGTGATGCAATTAAAACAGAAGATGGTGAAAACATAAGAGAAGTAAATAGTAAACTAGCAAATCAACTAAGAATTTTAACTGAAATTTCACGAAAGCAAAATATTCCGGTAATCGTTACAAATCAGGTATACTCCCGATTCGTAAAAGGCGAGAATGAGCAAAAAGAACAGCAGGTTTCAATGGTTGGTGGAGACTTATTAAAATATTGGTCAAAATGTATAATGGAAGTTCAAAATTATCGTGGAAGAAGAATTCTAAAATTAAGAAAGCATCGTTCTCTTCCAGAAAAAGAATTAGAGTTCGAAATAGTTAATTTAGGTATAAGAAAACGTGGCTGGATCTAAATAGTATATTACAATATATACTTTAGAGAATATACTTATTTTAGAGAAGGAAACTATTTTTAAAGTGGAAATAGTAAAAAGAATAAATACGGAAGAAGGAACTAGTTTTAATATTCTAGCGTCACACCTTCCGGAGATTAAAATCTGAATAAAGAAGAATTGACTAGTTTTGTCGTAACTTCAAAATTAAGACAAATAAGAACATTTATAAATCTTCTTTTATTTGCGATTATAATTACAAAATGGTAGAAGTTACAGAAGTTGCAGGAACAAAGATTGCTGAGTATGGTTCTGTTCAAGAATTTACGAAAGCACTTAAACTAGCAAAACCGAGAAGAATTCATACTTTTTATTCTGGGGGGGTGGTTTTATTTGGTAATCCCTCGTGGCAAGCATCTTTTGTTGATTCCAATAATATCGCTCATGGATTTATTGTTTATGGTGATGAATCTAAAGAAATTAAGAAAGCACAAGCACCAATTTATGGCTGGCTTGCTGAATCAAAATTAAAGGAAGTAGACGGTATGATAACTGTCTCCAAAAGGAATGGAGACATATACAATGTTTTTCGAACAGATTCCCCTTCACAGGAAGAACGAGTTGCACATTCATATACTGATTGGATTGCGGCAGTCAAAGAATTGCCAAGGGACGGAACGCTAATTCAATATCTTCCTGATGGATCTTCAATTGTCTTAGACGCGACCCACGGGAAGAATCATTTGGTAACTATGATTGAAAAAACTGCAGGCAGATCTCTTGAAGAGGCTTTAGCAAAAATTAATTCTGTTTCATCTGGGGAAGTGGAAATTATTAGTGGTAAGGGTTATCAGACGCGAGACAATACGTCCTTTGTTAATTGGTTCTTAGATTTAAAGGAATAGTGTCAAGAATGGAATTAAAACCGCACACTGCAGTCTGGGAATACACGCTAGCATGTGATTCTAAATGTATCCACTGTGGTTCTAATGCTATAAATCCTAGAAAAGACGAACTAACAACAGCAGAATCTTTAGATCTTGTTTCGCAACTATCTAATCTTGGATTTGGACTTGTTGTTCTTTCTGGCGGAGAGCCTACACTACGTTCTGATTGGCCACTTATCGGAAAAGAAATACAAAAAAAAGGAATGCAGCTAGGCATAATCAGTAACTCTCTTGCATGGGACAACCGAACGATAGACACTTTGGTAGAAATAAATCCTTATTCAATTGGCTTTAGTGTAGATGGGGAAAAAGAAACTCACGATTATCTAAGAGGAGTAGCCGGGTCACACAAGAAAGTTTTTGATTCAATTAGATATCTAAAAAATGAACAACAGACAGTATGCGCAATTACAACTGTAAATAAATTAAATCTTCCAGAGTTAGTAAAAATGAGAGACCGAATGTATGTTTTCGGAGTGGATGCTTGGCAGATTCAAATGGCTTCTCCAATGGGCAGAATGGCAAAAAGAAAAGATTTAGTTCTAGATGATAACGAATATCATTCTCTTGCAAGTTTCATTGCAGAAACTAAAGAAGTAATTCCTTGGATAAATGTTGCTGCTGCCGATTGTATCGGCTATTACGGGGTGCTTGAAGGTAAATTGCGAGACACTCCTTGGGAAGGTTGTAGTGCAGGAATCTACGGAATTGGTATTTCATCAAATGGAAATATTCTTGGCTGTCTATCGTTACAATCCGCCGAAAACATTGAGGGAAATATCCGCGAAAAATCCTTAGCAGAAATTTGGAACAATCCTTGCGGATTTTCTTACAACCGAAAATTTACTATCGAAGATTTAAAAGGTAAATGTGTTGGATGTGACTACGGAGAAAAATGTAAGGGTGGATGCCAAAGTCAATCTGTGTCTTTTTTTGGTGAGTTCCATAACGCTCCTCGTTGCAATTTTAGATACGAAAAAGAACTAGCTCCTTCACAACAATAATCCTTTTAAATTAAAATAAACCTAAAAAAATATGGCAGAAATAGAACAAAGAAATTTAATCAGCACGATAGAAGAATGTTTGAAAGAACATGCGGTAACACTTACCGATGGTCGTTATAATGAGACTTTCTATTTAATTGAATCCTTCATGCAAGGAAGTGGAGCAAAAGATTTCCAAGATACATATCCTCATGCTACCAAATTTCAACTAGACTTGGCCCAAAAGGTATTCGGAACTGATGCTAGGCAAACATATGGGGTTTTAATTGGCACAGGTTTAGACTACCGATTCGCATTCAATAGAAAATTTGCAGATTTAAATGAGGACAGAAATAAGTTAGTTTTTTCCAAACCAGAAGAAGTTCTTTGTGATGCGTTAGATCTTCCAGCAAGCGAGGGAGATGATGCTAGTGATTATATAGAAATTAATCCATCAAGTAGTTCCGGGGGCAGTTTTAGATATTCTTTAAAAGGAAAGAAAGAAGCTGATGCAACTGGAAAAATAAGGTTTAGAAAAGCTTCTATGTTAGATCGGGTTGCACAAAGCATTTCACAAAATCAAGTAACTCTCTCTGATTTGGGAAGAGACTTTTATTTAATGGATGTTAGTTACCAAACTCCTCTATTGTCTGATTTTTTAAGAACATACGAAGGAGAATTAGATCCATTCAAAGTGCAGCTTGCTGAAAAAGCATTCGGAAACGTAAGTAGAAAAACAAAAAATAATTATAGTGTATTGATTAGCCCAGAGTTAGAGATGCAATTTGCATATAACACTTTATTTGCCAAACACGATCCAAAAACTAACAAATTGGTTTTTAAATCTGCAGAAGACGTACTGCTTGCATCGCAACTACCAGTTTTCCCCAAGCCAGTAATGATAACTATTCCAAGACAATCCTCCGGCGGGGCTATAAGATATTCACTTGTAGGAAAGAAATAGTTTAGAATATATTTTTATGAGTGATAGTCTTTTCTTGCTTCAGTAATACAATCCATCGCGGTCGGCCTAACAAGTTCTAATTTGCTTATCCTATCATAACTTAGTGTATAGACCTTTGCGTAAACCATAGCAAGGATATCATTTGTAGGCGTTCTAATATCAAACTGGTCGTCTGTAAATGATTCAACTTTTCCCTTAACTTTTCCATATTTATCATGTTGAACAAGGACTACTCTTTCTTTGACTTTTTCAATAACTTTTCTTCTAGACTCAATACTTTCACAGAGTTTAATCTCAAGTGTTTCCATATAATCTCCTGCCTAGGGGTATTTATAAGAATTATTGTTCTCTACTTTTTATAATTTAAACTTAGGGTAATGGAGTACTTAGAATTTTCTGTCTTCTTGCTTCATATTCTGAACCTGTATAAATTCTGCCCATAGCAATTCGGGTATTATCGACTAAATATCTCCCATAGTGCGATAAGTATTGCATCACTTCTTTTGTTCTTTCAGTAATTCTAATTGCTGGCCAATCTTTAAAGATTACTTCATTCCATTCTTCAAGTCTGCTCATTTTGTTCTTCTCCTGCGTCCTTCTGCTCTTCTTTCGGTTTTTCCTCTTCAGTTTCTTCTTCCTTTCCCAGCCCATCTTCTCCAGGTTTTGCATCAGATTCTTTACTCTTCAAATATTCTTCACGTTTCTTTGCCCAAGCTTCATTTGTTTTACATTTTGGATTAAAACAGAATTTCCAAGGTCTTTTTCCTCTCTTTAAAGCTAACATCATGGGGAAACCACACTCTTGACAAGGCTCGCACTCTTCCGAATCCTGCATTTCGCCATCGACCATTTTCTCTACCTTTCTCTTAGCAGGCTTCATCATTCCAGTAGGAGGTAATGAAAATATTGTTTTGCAATCGGGATATGCGTTACAAGAAATAAATGATTTTTTAGTTTTTCTAGAAAACATAATTCTCAGTTTTCCTTTATGACAAACAGGACATTCAGTTAAAGTGTTTTCTTCTCTTTGCTGTTTGTAAACTTCTGCATTTGCTTCTGCCAATGAGTTTCCAATCTTATCTAAATTATCTAAGATTCCCTTTGCTATTTTTCTAATGGAAACTTTAGCAACTTCCATAACTTTTTCTTCTTTCTTTGGCCAGTCAGATTTAGATTCTGAAATTCCGCCCATTTCTTTTTCTATTTCCCTAGTTAGTTCTTCATCAATAATAGTGGGGGAATATTTTTGTAAGGTCTCAATAATCTTTTTACCCAGCTGAGTCAGTTCAATACTTTTTTCTCTAATATACCCTCTGTCATAAAGTGTTTCAACAATATTTGAACGGGTGGCTTTAGTTCCCAAATCTCTTCTTTCAAGTTCCTTTACTAGTGAAGCAGCAGAATACCTTTGTGGGGGTTTAGTCATTTTTTCTTCAGTTCTAATTTCCTCGACGCTAACTTCTCCATTCATGATAGGAATTTCTTCTTCTTTGTATGAGTTTGGATAAACGTGCATCCAATTCTTTTCGATAATTTTCATTCCCTTAGCATTAAAGTCAAGCCCATTTACACTTACTACTACTTTTGTATTATCTGTAATTGCAGCAGCGCAGAAACAAGAGATAAATCTTTTAACAATCAAATCATAAAGTTTCTTTTCAGTTTCGTTCATTTCTTTAGATTCTCCAGTAGGATAAATTGCTGGGTGCGCAGGATCTGTTTTCAATCCAGCAGTTGGTTTTTTGTTAATTGCGTATTTTCCAAGTGTCGTATATTTTTTTAGTTTGTTTAAAATCTTCTCATAGCCAATTCCTTCTGGATATTGTTGAGAAGAAGTTCTAGGATAGGAAATTACTCCGTCAAGATAAAGTGCCTGTGCTGTGCTTAAAGTTTGCGAAGGTGTTAATCCTATATACCTATATGCTTCTGTTTGCAAAGTTGTTAAATCAAAAGGAATCGGTGCTGCAATTTCTTCTTGTTTAATTTCTGTTTTAGCATTTCCCTTCTGTCCTTTTAAATATTTAAATCTCGCAAGTTCTGTTTCACTAGTCAAATCTTTTGGAAATTTAACTTCTAATCTTTGTTTATTCAAATCTCTAACCTTCAAAAAAACTTGCCAATATGGCTCGGGTTTGAAAGCATCAATCGTCATTTCTTTTTCATAAATAATATTTAACGCTGGGCCCTGAACTCTACCAATGGATAAAATTCTGAACTGTCCGGTTTTAGAAATTGCTCTCATCAGCCCTCTAGATAAGTTAATACCATAAAACCAATCCAAGAAATGTCTTGTTTCACCAGCGTAAGCTTCTCCCCAGTTAATTGTTGGTTGTAAATTATTCCAAGACTCTTGCAGTTCATCTTTTGTTAAAGAGGAAAATTTCATTCTTCTAGCATCGGGTCGTTTACAAATAAATCGAACTACGTTCCACCCAATAACTTCTCCTTCCGTGTCATAATCTGTTGCAACAATAATTTCATTAGAGTCTCTTGATAAATCCTTTAAAACATCATAATACTTTTTAGTATATGCTCCGCCTTTGGTTTCGTAATTAGGTTGCCAAGAAACATCAAAACTAGGAAATTCTCCTCGGACAGTGTTCTGCTTTATTCCAAATAAATGACCTACTGCACAACCAACTAAAAAACTTTTTCCATCTTTATTAAATTGGTAATATGCAACGCCGTTTTTGTCTTTTATTTTTTGGTCAGTCCCATCAGAAAGTGCTGCCGCAATTTTTTCGGCAGCTTGAGGTTTTTCACAAACAATAAGAATATTATTTCCGTAACCTGCTTTCTTTTCTTTAGCCGAAGGTATGCTTGAAGCTGGTTTTGAAACTGTTTTAGATTTAGTAGTCTTCTTTGTTTTTGTTGTGGAAACCTCGCCAGATTTCACTGTTTTCTTCTTTGGTGGCATAGAATAGTACTTTTTTGAGCTTTTTTATAGTTTGTGGAAGGGAGCTATTAAATAGAAACAAAAAACTAAGAAGAATAGACAACTCTCGACCAATCAAACGGTCTTAAAAAATCTGTTCCCACCGACTCCGGTAAACATATGGGGAGATTTTCTTTGATTGCAAATCTACAAATTTCATCAGCAACTATTGCTCTTGCTCTTATGTTTGATACTTGCATTTTTTTCTTTCTGTAAGCATGAAGCATCACAGTCATATTGTAATCTCTTCTTTGTCTTACAAGATGGGCTGTCTCTTCTTTATCTCCTCCGGGCGGCAAAGCAATGCGGCCACCATTGAGATAATTAAAAACTTGTAAAATAACCGTTCCTGGAAGATATGCGAATCGATATGTTTGTCTCCCCTGTCCTTCATAATGTGCAAAGATTTTATAATTTTTGGATTTTTTAAAATGATTAATTACCTTTTCAAAATCTGAATTCAGAAATATTGGGTAATTATCGGAAATACCAAGTTCTTTATTGAGGAGTTCATCAGGGCTTGTTCTAATTTTTTCTAAATATTTTTCAAGTTCCATCTTAGTTATTCTCAGAAATAGCCCTGAGGTGCAACGCCTCTTAACTGATTAAGATATATACTGCTTTAAAAATCTTTACTTATTCTTATAACTTAGAAATAATTCTTATCGGTATCCTTCTGGCCCCCGAGTTCCTTCGGATAATTTTTTGATAGTCAATTTGTCCTTATGTAAATAATCAATTAATTTATCTGTCGCTCCAAACATACAGTCTACAAATTTAGGTTCACTAACTGTATTTACTTGTTTATTTTGTATGCCCATACCTCTTATAGCGAAAGGATCGCCCTTGCCATTTTCAACTCCTAAGAAAATAACTTCGCCCCTCCCCACTCCTTCGGGAGAATAAGTCATCATAGATTCAAGTGGATGTATTCCTGACTTAATAATATTTGGAGCAGTTGCGGCCATAAGTACTGTTTTTTGTGCTTCGGGGTGCATTACTTTTACGATTAGAGTTCCTTCTAGTAGCTTAACTTCAATCGGATTATCTTCTTCTAGTGCGAGTTGAATACCGCTGGTTAAATCTTTTTCAGAAAAACCTCTATATCCTACTAACTGTATAATTTCAGTCCTATACTTTTTAACTCTCTCTGCTATTTCTAGGTCGTAACTGCTCATTCAGAAATGAGGTTTTCTATCTTTTTAAACATTTCTGCGTGTAACTACTATTAAAAGGCAGCAAAAGAAAAGGTTTAAATTAGTACTAGGGAAAATCTCTAGATACATTATTCCGATTGGCTTATTGAATTATATCTCGAAAAAAGGATATTCAAATCACCAATTAATTCATTCACAACTCTCCTTAGTTTGGTTCCTTCTTTGATTGGGATAACGGCGGGATGTCCTCTTTGAGTACTATCAAGTTTTATTTCAAATCTTAATCCTTGCAACTCTCCTAGATTTGTATCAATCAATGGTTTCCAAGGATCTATCGAAGTACTAGGATATCTTTCAACAATTTGAGTTATACCGGAGATACACTCCCCAGTATATGTAGAAGGTCTAAAAGCTAATCCTAAATAACCATCAAAATAAAAACCATGGCCTTCAATAGGTAATTGCAGCAATCTTTCATTTCTGTGACCTACTCTCTGAAAAATATCCTCCCTTGTAAGGAAATGACCTGAACAAGAAGACCAGCTGTATAAGAATGGAAGGGCATTAAGATTTGATATTAAATCCCTCATTTCTGAATCAACTTTTCCATCATTAGGGAAATCCCCTCCTTTAGCCAATATTCCATTTACTCGTGCCTTTTCTCTTTCAAATTCTTTATTATATTCTGCTATATCATCTAACATGACAATAGTGGATAATCCTCATTTATAAATATTCCTTTATGTAACTACTCTTAAAAGGCAGCAAAAGAAAAGGTTTAAATATACTTAAAATCTAATTAAAT
>Ga0194053_10002791_pt1 | contig 10152 bp, 7 predicted proteins | sample SepL228m_MetaG_FD_161684 | JGI IMG/M metagenome (GOLD analysis project Ga0194053, IMG submission 161684) | Anoxic zone freshwater microbial communities from boreal shield lake in IISD Experimental Lakes Area, Ontario, Canada - Sep2016-L227-8m | ecosystem: Environmental > Aquatic > Freshwater >...
AGCGCCGACGCTCTAGCAGTCGCTGGCCGATCTTGTGCAGGTTGTAAGCCAGCACGCCAAAACCCACGTAGCGCTTGAATCCAGGCAAGCCTTTGTCCGGACAACGATCCAAACCGTGATGCTCCAAGCAATTGATGTCCGACTCAATGGCGCTGTGCTTGCGCCGTAGCGCCATAAAACGGGGCTGATGCTCCCGCTCCTGCTCCTGGCTATTGCGCTTGCCGCGTTTGGGCATGATCACCTCCGGGATGTAGAGCTCCAGCAATTGACGGTCCTCTGTCCGGCTAAAACCCTTGTCAAAACTCAGGCTGGCCACGGCCTTCAAACCGTAGCCGCCCAGCAACCGGTCCACCAAGGCAATCACTTCATCCGCGTCGTTCAACTGGTCCATGACCTTGTAATCCAGAATCAATTCGTGTTGGTCGGTCGTCAGCAGCACCTTGTGCCCCAGTTCTACCGGCGGAAAGAGCTTGCCCTTGTTGACCCACTGGGTGTTCGGCTCGAATAACGAGAAAACCTTCTCCTCATGGGGAATCGTTTCGCCTCGCTGCAAGCGCCGCTCCACCAAGTCGATCTGCTTGATCATCATGGTGTGGAAGTAGTCCAATTGCTCTCGCCGCACCAACTCCAGCAGGTTCTGCGGTGCCGGCAACGCCTGAATGCTCGTGAACACTTTCTCCTCGAAACGGTAACTGGCCTCCACATACGCCTCCGTGGCCGCCTGCTGGCGCTGTTCCTTATTGGGGCCCCCACCGTGGGCCAGCCTCCCCAAGCCAATCATCTGACCTTTGAGTTGGCGCCGCCAATCCTGGCACTTGCGCCAACCGCCCAGTCTGGCCTCTTGGACCATCGGCAGCAGCAGGTCCGCACACTTGCGCTGGGCGTCCCATAACAGGTTCATGTCGGTCGGAAAATGCACGTTGGTTTCCAGCACGTAGCTGTCGACCTTGGCGCGGATCGGCTCAGCGGGACCGTCTTCTTTTTTTTTGAAGACCGCCCGTCCGGCCTGGGCCACCAAAGTATTGATCTCCCGCAGCACCTCTTCGTCCACATGACAGACGTTTTGCGAAAGTGTCTTTTGGTGGAATATCTTCTCCTGGTCCGAAAGCATCGGGGCCAGGCCCAAAATCTGCCGCAACAAAGCGTCGTAATTGGCCAGATACGCCAAGCGGTCGTAGTCACAGCCCAGCGCCAGGCGCACGACCCCAAAAACCAAAATCTGCCACAGGTCCAAACCCGGTCGCCCAGTGGCCTTCTTGACCCCTACCACCTTTTTTTCCAGCAACTCAAAGACTTGCCGGTTGAGCTCGGGGGTTTGGAAAATCCATTGCAAACCCGCCAGCACGGGCGGCAGTTCGTCGCGGCTCCTGAGCGGCAGCGAGACTTTTTCGATCGCTGTTCTACCCAACGTTAATTGGACCTCGAATCTTTTGCGCATGAGCCGCAGGATAGCCTGATCTGGGCACTTGGCCAGCGAATCTTTGAGGCTCAGACTACCGTTTCTTGAGGCTTTTCAACAAGGCAACCACCAACGATGCCAAACATTCAACCTATCCAAAGCGAGAAACACCCTTGCCCTGCGCACCCAGGGATAGTTTTCTCTCAGACACTATGTATTTGTCGATGAGCGGGAGGACGGCATCAATGATGGCTGGTTTGCGCAGAACCCTGACAGTCGGTTTAACATCATCGATTTCCCGGCCAGCTATCATGGCAGCGCCGGGGGCTTTTCGTTCGCCGACGGTCACTCGGAGATTCACAAGTGGCGGGATGGGCGCACGATGCCGGTGCTCAAGCAGGGACAGGATTTGCCGCTGAACCAAGTGTATTCTGGCAATACGGATGTGGATTGGCTGGCACAGCACTCGGCAGGATTATCGTCATATCCATAACAAAGGCCGCCCTCTTCGAGGGCATGGTCCCCATCCCGGCGGGGTTGTCCAAATCCCTGCAGACAGATCTACGGCCCTGATGCTATCCGCAATCGGACGCCTCGAACCGAGCGCGGTTCATGGTTGTCGAGCCGTCCGGGCTTGCTAAAGTCTGACCGTTGAACCGGCCGCGAGCCAAACTGAAATCGGAACACCGGAAAGTCCATCGGGTCGGGACCAAGGGCTTCGATCGAGCGCAGCCAACTTCCTTGTCGCCAACCCGCGTCAGGAAGTGGCTTTTTCGCGCGGCGGCGGCATTGCTTCCGGTGTTGGCCCTGGCGGTTCTGGAAGTTGCTTTGCGACTGGGGGGCTACGGCTATTCCTGCGGTTTTTTCAAGCCGTTGCGGATCGGCGATCAACATTTCCTGGTGGAGAACGACGCCTTTGGTTTCAGGTTTTTCCCGCGTGACCTGGCGCGAATGCCTCTATCGCTGCGGATGCCTGCGAAGAAAACCGCCGGCACTTATCGGATTTTTATCCTCGGCGAGTCCGCGGCGATGGGCGATCCGGAACCGGCTTTTGGAGCCGAACGTTTACGTCGAAGCCCTGCGGCTGGCTCCGAATGATTATTTCATTCGCGAGAATTTCGCGGACTTCCTCCAGACCACGGGTGACATCAAACCCGCCATCGAGCAATGGCGGCAAGTGCGGCAGCTCATTCCGCAGGATCACGCGGCCTATTACCAGTTGGGCCGGTTGGCGGCGCGGCAGGGGCAATTGACCGAGGCCAAGGCATTTCTTGGAGAGACGGTGGCCATGCGACCCAGTTTTGCTCCAGGCTGGTTCGAGTTGGGATCCGTCCAGGCCGCATCCAGCAACTATAACCTCGCGGTCACGGCGTTTGATCGAGCGTTGCGATTTGACCGGGAGAACGCGAAGTATTGGTTTTACGATGGACTTGCTTTGGCGATGGTTGGGCGGAGATCGGAAGCCATCGAACATTATCGCCAGGCAGCCCGATTCGACCCGAGCGATTGGAAGGCCCACTTCGAGTTGGGCGGACTTTTGGGCCAGGACGGCAACATGCCCGAGGCTAAAGCCGAATCGGAGGCCTCCGTCCGGCTGAATCCGGCTTTTCCAACCTCGCACCTGAATCTTGGTCTGGCGTTGGTAAAGCTCGGCAGTCTGGATGAAGCGGAGCGGCAATTTGAGGAAACTCTGCGGTTGGAACCGGGAAACCCTCGAGCAGCGGATTACCTCGCTCAGGTCAGGACTTTGAAAAAGGATAAGCACCAGCGGGAAGGCTCCAAGTAGGCGGCGTTTCATTGGCCGCCACGAGAGGATTATCAAAGCGTTGCAGGAACCGCCCCATCATCGACGCCCAAACCGGGGGTGCCATTTCGGTTGACGTCGGGCGCGGCGCGGTCGAGAATCAGCGCCTGTGAACCAATTCCGAAGAGCCGCCGCCGTCTTTCTTTCACTCTTTTGCCTTCCTGCCATTGCCCAGGAAAAAGTCATTCGAATTTATGACGGGCCGGCACCCGGATCGGAGGACTGGAAACAAACTGAGCAGGAGAGCCGGACCAATCTCTGGCAGACGCGAGTGGTGTTCAATGTGGCCAATCCGACGTTGACCGTTTTCCAACCTGAAGCGGGCAAAGCCAATGGGACCGCTGTTCTATTCCAAGGGTGGACACGGTTTCGGCATGCGCCAACAGCGCTTGCCGTCGGACCATTGGATCGAACGCTTTGCGGACTGGCTGGATGTGCAGGATTTGTTAAAGAAGTAAGGGCCTGCGTCAATGCATGTCAGTCTGCTTCATCCGATACACCACGGCGTAACTGATGGTGAGTTTGTGGCCGTTGCTGCGCGGGTCGGCGTCGTTGCGCATGACCAGTCGCAACGTATGTTCGCCGGGCGACAGGCCGTGAATGCGCCACAAGTCGTTGTCGTGGGTCTTCGGCACGATGTAGGCTTCGGCAACCAGGTCATTTTTCGAGTCGTCCAGGTAAACATCCGCGCGGCCACCGGATTGAGAAAGGTCACCGACCAGGGCCAGGCCGGTGCCGTTGAATTTGAGGGTGACTTCACTGCCCTCGCCCTCGGCCACCCGCGTCTGAAGTTTGTCAGACCAGAGGTAGCCATCCTTATTCGCCCAATTACCCTTCCAATTCCATGACTCGTCCTGGCACCACAGCACTTTGGCCGGCAGGCCAAAGTCGGATTGTTCGAGGGGCGGGGGTTTGGGTTCTTGCTTGGGAATCACGACTTCGGTTTCGCTCACCTGACCGCCGGCTTGCTTGATCACGGTCAACGTGCGCGCTTCGGTGGACTTCACGATGTCGTTGAAGGAGTATTCGGTGAAATCGAATTTGGTGTCGGCGAGCTTGCTCAGTTCCGTCCGGTAGTGGTCCGGGATTTTCGCATAACCGAGGATGGCCCCAAGCACACCGGTGGCGCTGGAGGGATTGCAATCGGCGTCCTGGCCGCATCGTGCCGAGATGTCCATCGTCTGGCGCCAGTCGCTCTGACCGTAGAGGAGACCCATCGCGATGTAGGCACCGTTGAGCTTGGCGTCGATGTTGAAGGCGCGAAGCGCGCCGTCGGGGCAGGCATCATCTTTGTCCCACTTCTGCTCCAGTTTCTGCCATGCCTTGCGCCAGTCGGTGGGTTCCTGCGCTGACCAGGCGAGCAGGTCGGTGATGAGCTTGGAATAGGAGCTCCCGTGGGGGATGCAGGCCAAGCCAACAGCGACAACCTTGCGTGGGTCGCTTTCAAAATAGGCCGCCGTGTACATGCCGCTCACGAACATGCCGCCGTAGAGCCCGTCGCCATAATTCATTACTCGGCCAACGCGGTCGGCGTATCGGTTCGAGACCTGTGGCAGGCCGGGGCACATGATGCCGATGAAGTCGGATTCGATCTGAAAATCAATATCGTCGGCGTGAATGTTGTAACGCGGATGGCCGGACAGCGGGGCGGAGATGCCGCGGTTGAGATTGCGGCGCGCTCCCGCGTTGGCGTGCCAGAGTTCATATTTCGAGTTCTTGAATGCCTCGCCGTAGTCGGCGGTGGTGGCGTTGAGGCCAACGGTGTCCATCACGCGCGCGAACGTCATCTCGACGTAGAGGTCGTCCTGGACGATGGCGTTGGAAAGCGGAAAGGGCTTGATCTCCCCCTCGTTGATTTTACCCAGAGATTGGAATTCAACCGGCGCGCCATAAACGACGCCGATCATTTGTCCGGCCCACGCTCCGCGAATCTTATCCAGCAGCACTGCCCGCGAAAGCGTGCGCGACTCGGCGTGGACGAAGCTGGGTTGAGCGGCAAGGCAAACCACGGCGGCGAATGCGGTGAGCGATGTGAGCGAGCGAGCTGCCCGCGTGGTCAAGTTGGTAGATGATTGTTTTTTCACGACGAATAAAGCAGGAGTTTACCACCAGAATGTGGGTGATCCGGAGGCTGGGTCTGTGCGCGGAAGCATCGGGTATTTAAATCTTCGCCATTCAACGTGTCCATCCAACATCCCGACATTGCCGCCCATAGGACGATTGTTTATCAGGTGTGATGTTTTGTGCAGTTTGGTCCAGCCGCCTTGAATTTGCGTCCAATTGTAGTTGCCTTGATAAGCTGGAACAGGAGAATTCTGGCCAGGTTGGGAAATCGTGCAATCAGCTATCAGGGGGCGGTCGGACGGGGCGGGCGGCGGAAGGGTGATCGTGCCGTAGCGTATCGGTTGTGGACTCAGCTTGTAGTTCCAATTGGTGGACAAGATACCGGGGGTGTTCGCGAATGTGAACGCATATCCCGTCACGCGATAACCGGTCGAGGGGTTCCCGGGGGTGACAGTCCATTTCCACAGCTCATCACAATTCTGGTCCGGGTTGGCCGGGCAGTACAAGGTCCCTCGAACGCAGCCGCTGGACTGCATGGTTTTCATCAGCGGGTCATCCGGGACGTCCCAGGCCCAATAGGCCGTTGCACCCTGGTTGTAGGCAAATATTTTGTCATTGTTGTCGCTTGCATAAATAAAACACGCCATGCCGAGTTGCTTAATGTTGCTGGTGCATTTTATGCGGATACCCTTCTCCTTTGCTTTCGAGAGCGCCGGGAGGAGCAGGGCCGCGAGAATGGCGATGATGGCGATGACCACCAGTAGTTCAATCAAGGTGAATCCCGCGCGAATAGGTTTGCCGCATTTCATAATTCCAAGCGTTTGGCCGAGCAACCGTTTTTAAAACCGCAGGGACGAATCAGGGGTCGCTCATTTGATTTTGGCTCATTCCTCATCATCCTGCCTGCTGCGAGGCTTGAACGAGCGACCTTTGTTTGAACAGCACTTGATACTAGATACTACTCACCGGTTCGAAGGGGAACCGTCACCGGTCCTGACGGTTCCCCGTTGATTGGCACAGTCTATTTAATGATGGTGCGGAAGAACTTCTGCGGACCGGTGGGTGCGAAGGTATAGGGCGAAGCCGCACTATTCGTGGCCCACGGGCCAGCTACGGTGGGGGCTTCCAGCAGCGTGCCGGACGGCCAAGTGATCCGCAGTTGCCCTCCATCAACGAGTTGCGCCTGCAGAATGACTGGCGGCACATAGTCGCTCAACGTGGCCGCATTGATGGTTACGTTGCCGCCGGCCGTATCCCACCATCTCACGATCAAGCGCTTTCCGGGTGTCGGGCTTGAATACCGGAAGCTGTAACGGGCGGTGGGGGCGCCCGATCCGCTGAAAGAATCATCGGCAAATATGGGAGCGCTATTGTCGCTCATCATGGCCTCAACATGCATCGTAGCTTGGTAAAGCGCACAATATACATTGAAGATTCTTTCAGATGCTGTCGCCTCCGAAGTCAACTCAAACCCGTTGGGGGCCGCAATAATATAAAGCCCTTGGACAGTGTCTCCAGTTGCGTCAGGCGTGCCGTCGGTCCAAGTGCAATGAATGCCATTGCCGCCGTAGCTGTAAACGGGTCCAATCCCAATTATGGAGTATTGGCTGATCTGACCGGCAAGGGGGGATTTTTGTTCATAGCCAAGAAGGCCCCCATAACCCCACTGCGCCCAGTCGATGACGCCTTCGGCGGTCAGATCGACGATCTGTCCGTCAAAGCCGACTCTGCTGGCCGACAGGGTTGACGTGGCAGATATCACTGTCAAGGCGACCGGGGAGCTGTTGGTGGAACCCGAAATGTCGGAGACCACCACCCGATAGTGTTTGCCGCCAAGAACTGCGCCGACGGAGGTTGTCACCTGAGCATTGGTCGCACCGGCAATGGCGACATAGCCGCTGCCCGAGTCCGCCTGCCATTGATAATGCAACGGAGGGACGCCACTGGCTCCCTGCGCTTGCAGGGTAATCGAGCTTCCGGCCGGAACGATGTTGGTCGGCCCGAGGATGGGCGTGCCGATAGCGAGTGCAGGCATCCCCTGCAGCGATGCGGCTGAGAGGGTGACATTGCCGCCGGAATATATGGGGTCAAAATACAACCTGAAAACCAGGCTCTGTCCAGGCGAACCGGCGGCAAACTGGATGCTGTATCTGCCATTCCCGCCGTAAGGCAAGGACTCATCAATCAGTTTGATCGCGCTGTTATCGCTCAGGAAGGCCTCCACATGAGCGACGGCGTTATACGAGCCGATGTAAACGTGCAACAGCCGGTTCGTCAAGGCCGCAGCAACATTCAACTCAAATCCATTCGGCCCGGGATAGCGATAGACTCCGCCATTATTGGTGGCCACCAGGTTGGGCGTGCCATCCGTCCAGCGGTAGCTAACCCCGCTGCCGTATCTGGCAAGGTTCAAGCCGGGTCCGAACAGTGTGAAGTTGCCAATGAGAGTTCCGCTGGTGACTTTGTAATCCCAATCGGTCGCGCTGGAAAATCCCCAATGCGACCAGTCCAGGCTGCCCTCTTGGGTCAGGTTTGCGCCCGGAACCGATGGTTCGAGGGCAAGAATCTTCAGGATCCCCGTGGCCAGAGTCCGGGTCAGCACCACCGGGGCACTGGTAATCGAACCTTGCGAACCGGTAATGATCACCCGGCAGCTTTCACTGCCGACCGAGCTGTCCGCAAGGAAAGATGCGGACCTGCCGGTGTTGGGAAGGTTCGCATAGCCGGTCCCGGTGTTCCGCTGCCACAAATAAGTGAACGGCCCGGCGCCTTGAGGCTGGAAGGGCGCAACGGAAACCACCATGGGCTGGTTGACCAGCACGTTGGTGCCAGGGTCAACGACCAGGGCGGACATGCTCAATGGGGGAACGGGTTGCAGGGCGGCCGACAGGAGCGAGATGCTCCCTTCATTGGCCGCGCGGGCGGTTTCCGTGAGGCGCACCTTGAGGGTCTTGCCGGTTGTTGCCGCACTAAAGGCGATGGAGTAACGGAGCGAGCCCTTGGTGATCGCAGGACTATCCGTGAACAGCGGGGCGGTGTTGTCACTCAACGAGGCGGTGACATTCAAATGCGCATTATTGACGCCGACGTAGATATAAACGAGCCGGTTGGTGGTGGCGGCCGGAATGTTCAGCTCGAACCCATTGTCCACGGGCAGGCCGACTCCGAACGTTGTCGCTGAGACTGGGTTGTTGGCGGTAATCGCATCCGTCCAACTGAAGCTCACCTCAGAAGTAAATGGAACGGGTGCATCTGCTCCGATCTGGGTGAAATTGCCGATGGCACCGTTCTTGTAATCATAGTCCGTGGGCCCGAACTGCCCCCAATGACCCCAATCAATCACCCCCTCGGTTGTGAGATTAACGTCCAAAACCGTGGTGTCTGGGGAGACGGGCCCCGGAATAACATCGGCGAATGCGCCGAGCGTGCCGGTGGGCGTCGTCACCGTGATCGCCACCGGGGCGCTGGTCACGGCGGCGCCCAGAACGCTGTTGGTGATCACCACCCGGTAGTTGTGGACCCCCACACTGCCAGCCGTGGCGCCATTATAGGGATTGTTCGTGGCGTTGGCAATGTCCACACCATCAACCTGCCATTGGTAAGCAAACGCCGTCGCGCCATTGGCGGCGACACCATGTGGATTGGCCAACAGGTCAAAAGTGCTGCCCGCCGCCACCGTGCTGGGGCTGCTGAGGGCAGGGGCGCCGACGCTCAACGGAAGAGACGCCGCCGAGGACAGGGACATGGCTATCAGCGTGATATTACCACCAGTGCCTGGAAGGACATTTTGCCAGGAGAATTCGAGGGTCGTGGCCGCATTGCCAGCAAACGTGATGGTGTAACGCCTGGTTTGGTTTGGCGCCAAGGTAAGCTGTACCGGCGATGCACTACCATCACCCAAGGAAAGGTCCAGTTGTCCGGATGAATTATACGTGCTGGTATAAAAATTCAGAACCCGGGGCGTCGCCGAGGCCGGAATCGTCATCGAGTATCCGTAGCCTACTCCGCCCTCATAGATTCCATTCGCTCGGTTGATCATTATCTTATCGACCGTGCCGTCCACCCAACTGCAATTGGCTGCAGCCCCACCAAATGAACCACCATAGCCCGAGCCAATCGGGGTAAAGTTGGGAATCTGCGAGACCACTCCGGCTTTGTGGTCATAGTCGGCGAAGGTGAAACTACCCCAATGCGCCCAGTCAATGTCGCCTTCGGCGCTCAAATTAACCGGCTGGCTTATGGGGGCGCTGGTCACGGTCAAAGTTCCGGCTGTGGCGCTGGCTGCCATGAGGCAGGCGAGCACCGCAAGAATGGGGGACCAGCGCCAATTGCCTGGCGAGCCTGGCCGGCCGTGTTTCTGGATGGATTGTGTAGTTTTCATGTTTGTCTTTATTAGTTGTTACTGTTTGTTTGAACTGGAGCTGTTACTTCATACGTTGTTGTGACATTCAAGATTGCATCTGGCCGCAACGCCTGGAGTTTCTGGAGCGCTTCCTCCGCTGCCCCAAGCGCCCAGACAACGGCAGTCTTCCGAGCGCTGAAGTATGCCGGCCAAACTCGTGCGCACGCCGGAGTCATCTTCCACGATGGCAATCGAGATTGGCATGGCCAAGAGATTACAAATGGCGAAAAGAGACGTCAATACTGTCAAACTCCGCACATCCAAGCCGCAGGGCGGATTCAAGAAAAAGAGGCGTGCTTGGGTAGCGGGATTGTTGTGGCGGGCAATCGAGGCTCTGCGGCGCTAGAGCCTGGGCCAGGTCGCCGAGGGCTTCTGGGAAATCCAAGGCAAACCGAAATGTTGGCGGTAGGAGCACGAAAGGTGAAAAGGTATCGGACACCGCGCCGTTGGCGATCACGACGCAGCGATTTTCCTGGCCCGCAG
>Ga0194053_10002792_pt1 | contig 10148 bp, 3 predicted proteins | sample SepL228m_MetaG_FD_161684 | JGI IMG/M metagenome (GOLD analysis project Ga0194053, IMG submission 161684) | Anoxic zone freshwater microbial communities from boreal shield lake in IISD Experimental Lakes Area, Ontario, Canada - Sep2016-L227-8m | ecosystem: Environmental > Aquatic > Freshwater >...
TGACCGCACGACTGTCGGCGAACTGAACGAGCTGAACGCGCAGCTCAGTTCGATCCAGCAGCAGATTGACAAGGCGGACCAGGGCCTTAACCCGATCGGCCTGGCCAAGGGCATGGTGCCGTTCGACCTGGATCCGGCCCTCGTGGACGCCGGCCAGACGCACTTCGAGCAGATCTATGAGCGGGCCATTGACGCCATGAACAACGCCGTGACCGTCTTCGACGAGGTCAACGGCATGAACGCCTCCATCCGCGGCACGCAGGACACCGTCGAGCAGTTCACCCAGCAGGTCGAGGAACAGGAGCGCGACTACAAGAATCGCCTGATCGAAATCTTCGGCTATCCCTACGCCGGCGATATCGGCCCGGGCAAGACCTACTGCTCGGGCTACGACGGGCCGGACCTGCTGCATTACCAGTACATCGCCACCAAGGAAATCAGCGAGGACACCGCCCCGCCCAGCGACAGCTTTACCGCCTTCTTTAAGCCCATTGCGGCCAGCTTCGGCAAGGCCGGCCTGGTCTTTCCCCAGGATACCTCCCTGGGCACCAACGGGCTGAGCCTCGACAGCGATGCCGCCGAGGACGGAATGAATGTGGAATACCCGATTTCCGCCGGGAAATACGCCTTCGTGGCCCCGGCAGAATGGGGGCTGCGCCGCGCGCCGGGCGAGTTGCAAAGCGCCCTTTCCGATCTGGTGCAGGCTGAAACCTCCCTCAAGCGATCGCTTCGCGATTATGACACCCTGCTGCGCAATATCGAGGAAACGCTCAGCGGCCTCGATGGCGAAGTCAACGACGTCGAGGAGACCATCAAGATCAAGGAGGCCGCCCAGAAAAAACAAAGGGCCTACAGCGGCAGCATTCTCGCCATGAAACAGCTCCAGATTGTCATGAATCGGGCAGCGGAAATCCAGGCCGCAGCCACCGAAGTCGCCCAGGAGGCCCTCCCCAAGGTCGTTGGGTTGGCCACCGACGCGACGGCGCCCGCGCGTGCGGCGGTCAAGGGCGGAGGGTTCCTGGTCAAGAACGGGTTCAGCCTCGTGTCCGATGCGGCCGAGGGCGTCACTGCGGGCCTCGAATTTGCCAAGGAGCAGACAGACCTGCAGACTGACATTGACCTCGACAGCTCCGCCCTCAAGGTCAGCAACCAGGAGGACTGCAAGTCCGTCCTCGCCCTCCTCCGCGAGGAGGCACCGCTCCGGATGGAGATCTATACCCAGAAGGAGATCGTCCAGCAGACGGGCGGGCGCTATCTCGCTGCCCTGGCCAGCGGCCAGCGCCTGCTCGATGAGCGCGTGGCCTTCCGCAAGAAAACCGCCGGCCAGGCCACCAAGCTCCGTTACCAGGACATGACGTTCCGCATCTTCCGCAACGATGCCATCCAGAAATACCGCGCCCAGTTCGACCTGGCCGCCCGCTACACCTACATGGCCGCCACCGCCTATGACTACGAGGTCAACCTGCTCGGCCAGGATGGCAAGGCCGGCCGCCGCTTCTTCAACGACATCATCCGGCAGCGCTCGCTGGGCCAGATGAAGGACGGCAACCCCGCCGCCGGCCGCTTCGGCCTCGCCGACCCGCTCGCCCGCATGAGCCAGAACTTCAAGGTGCTCAAGACCCAGATGGGCTTCAACAACCCGCAGACCGAGGAGAACTCCTTCTCGCTCCGCTCCGAGTGGTTCCGGGTCCGGCCCCACGACGAGGCTCAGCCCGATGAGGCCGCCGAAACCCTCTGGCGCAACGGGCTGAAGAAATGCCGCGTGGCCGACCTTTGGCAGTTGCCGGAGTTCCGCCGCTACTGCCGGCCCATGGCACCGGAAATCGCCGGGCCGCAGCCCGCCATCGTCATCCGCTTCCCCACCACCGTCACGTTCGGCCTGAACTTCTTCGGCTGGCCCCTGGGCGGCCGCGACAGCGCCTACGATCCCAGCCAATACTCCACCCGCGTCCGCTCCGCCGGTGTCTGGTTCAGCGGCTACAACGGCAACGGCCTCTCCTACACGCCGCGCGTCTATCTCATCCCGATCGGCGCCGATGTCCTCCGCTCGCCCAACAGCGACAACTTCGAGACCCGGCTTTGGCGGGTCGTGGACCAGAAGATCCCCACGCCTTTCCCGATCGGCTCGTCCGAGATGCAAAATGCCTCCTACATCCCCGCCATGGATAACCTCGGCGGCGAGCTGGCGGCCATCCGCAAGAGCGCCAGCTTCCGCGCCTACCACGACGCCGGGTTCACCCCCGACCAGATGACCCGCGACTCGCGCCTGATCGGCCGCTCCGTCTGGAACACCGAGTGGATGCTCGTCATCCCCGGCGGCACCCTGCTCAACGATTCCAACGCCGGCCTGGACCTGCTCATTGACAGCATCACCGACATCCGGTTCAGCTTCCAAACCTATGCTTACTCGGGGAACTGAGGCGTGAGACGTGATGCGTGAAACGTGAGATATGACATTCCTGTTATGAAATCGAATCCTACACTCCAAATACTCGGCCTGTGGCGTTGTCCCTCGGCAATTGGCAATTGGCTGGGGGCGATCGTTTCGTCGGTCGTCCTTTGTCATTCGACATTGCCTTGCACCGCCGGCCTGCCGGAGCCCTACAACCTCATCTACGGGGCCATTGAGATGGATGGCAAATGGGTGACCGCGGCCGACACGAACGTGACGGTCGAGGCCCGCCGCCTCCCGACGGGCGCGGCCATCGCCTCCTACCGCATGGGCAGCCAGTCCGCCGCCACCAACTTCTACGCCCTCAAGGTCCGGCTGGAGAGTCCCGCCCCCGCCGACATCATGAAGGCCGCCTCCACCGGCACCACCCTTTATATCACGGTGCTCAAGGGGGCGACGGTGAAGAACCAGCTCGAATACGAGATGGGCCAGCGGGGCGGTGTCATGCGCCTCGACTTCGGCAACATTGACAGCGACAACGACGGCCTGCCCGACGGTTGGGAGCAGGCGTACCTGCTGACCCTGGGCTACAACGGCGACGATGATCCCGACGGCGATGGCGTGAGCAACCGCAACGAATACGCGCTGGGCACCAATCCATCCCGGGCCGACGCCCGGCATCCCGCCGACCTGGACCAGGACTGGGTCATCAGTGTGCCCGAGCTTGCGGCCTACTACGGCGCGTGGAAAAAGGGCCAGGCGTGGACCGTGGCTCCCACGAACATCACCCTGGAATACGTGACCCGCGCCACCTACCTCTGGGAGCAGGGCGGCTACTACAAGCAGGACATCACCGTGACCAACGCAGCGCCGCTCTGGTGGGTCACGACATCGGCTCCCACGAATGCCGCGGCCGCCGACGTTCAGACGTTGGCCAAGGACCTTTCCCCGACTGGCCCGTTGAACGTCGTTACCCTCGGCTCCGTCCTCTACCAGGCGGGCCAACCCATCAGCCTCACCAACCGCGTCTCCGTCGCCACCGGCCTCCGCACCTACGCCGTGGAGCAGTTCGTTCCCCGCGGATGGACCCTCGTCTCGGTCGGCAATGGCGTCTGGGATTCCACCAATAACAAGGCCAAGTGGGGGCCGTTCTTCGACCGCGCCAGCCGCGACCTCGTCGTGACGGTGATGCCTCCTCCGGGCGCGAGCGGCTTGCTGTCCGTCCCGGGAGTCGCCTCCTACGATGGCCACCGCGTGACCGTCACCGGGGTGCGGACGGTCGCTGACGCCCAGTCCCTTGCCTCCCGGATGGCCCTCAAACCCAACGGCCGCGCCGGGCGCTGGGCAATTGATGCCGTGCCGGGCAGTTCCTACGTCCTGGAGTCTTCCACCGACCTCAAGAAATGGGAGCCGGTCACCCAGGCGCCGACCGATGACCAGGGCCGCGTCGAACTGGCCGATCCCGACTCCGCGGCCGTTCCGATGCGTTTCTATCGGGCCCGGCTCATTCAACCTTGACGGGACTACAAGACTCAGGGACTGAAAAAGCTGTGTTGACTGCTGTCCGCAAACTTGTGGCCGCTACGGGTCGGGGATCTCTCCGGCCGGGGCTCGGGTGCTTGCTGGCGGCGTTGGCCCTGCTTGTGCCGGGGTCGCTGCGGGGGGCTGTGGCGGGCAGCAGCACCCGCACCGGCCCGGCCTGCTACCGCGCCGGGCAATCGGTCACGCTGACCAACCTCATGGCCCCGCTGGCCAGCGTCTGGATGCAGACCCTCACCGAGCGCGTGCCGGCAGGCTGGACCACGAGCGACATCAGCGATGGAGGCTCATTCGATGCGCCGAGCGGGAGCATTCGCTGGATGTTCTTCGATAACCAGGTGCGCCAGCTTCGTTACACCTTGCTCGCCCCCGCCAATGCGGCCGGCCCGGTGTCCTTGAGCGGCACGGCTTCCTTTGACGGCGCGACCCTGACAGTCGGCGGCCTCTTGCAACTGGCCGCCGCGCCGCCTGCTTCTGGAACGGTCGTCCGCAATTTGCCTGATACCTACCGCGGGGGCGTCGGGTTCACCGTGACGCTGGCCGTCACCCCGGAAGCGGACGTGGAACTGCATACCGTGGACGAAATCGTCCCCGTCGGCTGGACGGTCACGTCGGTCAGCCACGCGGGAACCGCTTTCGCTAACGGCACGGTCCGCTGGGGGCCTTTTGTGGACGCCGATGCCCGGGACCTTTCCTACGTCGTCCAGGCTCCCGTCGGCTCGGTCACCAATGCGGCTTTTCGCGGGACCGGCTCCTTCGGCCAGGTCTCGGTGACCACGGCCGGGGACACCAACGTGGCGCCCGTGCCCGAGATGGGTGGCATCGCCGCGCGCGACCTCCCGGTAGAGTTCTCCCCCGGCACCCCCTTTACCCTCTCGATCGAGGTGTCGCCGCACACCAACACCCTGTTTTGGATTGTATCGGAAATGCTGCCCTCCGGCTGGGCCGCCAGCAACATTTCGCACGGCGGCTCATACTCTGCGGTCCTTCAGCAGGTCCAGTGGGGGCCATTCATAGACAGCACGCCCCTCACGCTGACTTGCAGCCTGATCCCGCCCGGCAATGCCATCGGCGTGGCGGTTTTCAGCGGTCAGGCCCAGTTCGACACCCTCACTGTTCAAACGGGCGGCGACAGCCAATCCGCCGCCCGCCTGTCCGGCGGCGGCTCCGTCGTCCGTCAACTGCCCCGCTACTACCTGCCGCGCCAATCCCTGCCGGTGGTCCTCGCGGTGGTGCCATCCGGGGACGTCTCTGCGCAGGGTGTTGATGACGTTTTCCCGGCCGGCTGGATTGTGGACCCGGCCAGTGTGACCGGCGGCGGGTTGGTGCTCACCAATGAGGGGAAGGTGCGATGGCTCTTCCTGGACGGGCTTCCGCACGATCTGGCCTACACCATCACCCCGCCCGGCGACGCCGCCGGCGAGGCGCGTTTTGCGGGGCAGGGGACCTTCGGCGGGGTCACATCGCTTGCCGGAGGCTCAACCAATATTTTCCTCCAGCCCGGTGGAACCGCTGCCCGGAGTCTGCCCGGCTACTTTGTCCCCGGCCTCCCGGTTGACGTGGTCGTGGATGTCGTGACGGATACGAACGTGGTGTTTCTCACGGTGATTGACATGCCGCCAACCGGCTGGCTGGTGGACTCGATCAGCCACGGCGGATCCTTCGATCCCACTAACGGCATCGTGCGATGGATCATGGAGGCAGGCGCGTCCCCGACAGCCCTCGCTTACCGGGCCTGGCCGCCCGACTCCTCCACCAACGACGGCAGATTCGACGGGACGGCGTTCTTTGATGGGCGCGCAATTCCGGTGGCGGGGGATACCAACCTGCCGGTGAACCTGCCCCCCACCGTCTCCCTGATTCCCGACCAGACCACGCTCGAAAGCGTGCCGGTATTGATGGCGATTCTCGTCACCGATCCCGAGACCGCTACCGGGGACCTGACGATCGAACTGACCCACACCAACACCGTGCTGCTCCCGCCTGAAAACCTGACCATGAACCGCGTGGGAAATGTGATCTACCTGGGCCTCACCCCCAAACCCAGGCGCCACGGCACAGACTGGTTCACGCTCAGGGTCAGTGACGGCGTCTCCACCGTCACCCGCCAGTTTTCGTGGACGGTCGAGGATGTGGCGGATCCCCTGGTGATCGCGCCGATCGCCGCCCACCTCAACGGTGCGGGCTACTGTGCGCTCCCGGCCATCACCGGCCTGGGTGGGGCCACCACGATCGAGGCCTGGGTGTATCCCAAGTCCCATGTCGCCGATGCTGTCATCGCCGAACTGGGCAACGGGGCGAGCGGCAACAACCTTGTGCTGTGCGCCAGCGAGGGGACAACTGGCAAGCCGCGCTTCTTCTTCCGCAGCGGCGTCGCTGTGGCTGGCTCCGTGACCGCCCCCGAGGCCATCCCCTTGAACACCTGGACGCACCTGGCCGGTGTGGTTCAGACCAATGGGACCATCCTCCTTTACGTCAACGGCCTTGAAATGGCCACCGGTGCGGCCTCACCGCTGCCGCCGGCGGTGACCCGCGCCGACAACTTCATCGGCCGCTCCAGCGGCGGTGGCGGGTGGCTCAATGGCGCGCTGACCGATGTGCGCATTTGGAATGTGGCCCGCACCGAGGCGCAGATTGAAGCCGGCCGGAGCATTGGCTCCATTGCCGGACCCGAAGCCGGTTTGCTGGCCGCCTACCCGATGGGCGCCACCGGGGCCGCCCCGTTGGCCGATGTCAGCGGCAACAGCCGCCAGGCCACCCTCGGCGGCAGCATCAGCTTTTATAAGAGCGACGCCCGCACGCTGTCCATCAGCGGCTTCACCGGGTCCAGCAGCCTCTATGTGGACCAGGGCACGCTGATCCTCAACGGAACCAATTCCTACACCGGCACCACCACCATTAACGCCGGAACCCTGCAGGTCGGCGTCGGCGGCACCGATGGCACCCTCGGCAGCGGCAACGTGGTGAACAACTCCTTGCTCGTGTTGAACCGCAGCGACGATCTCACCCTGCCGAACGCCATCTCCGGCACCGGCTCCGTCACCAAGCAGGGCGCCGGAGTGGTCACGCTCGCCGGCACCAATTCCTACAGCGGCAGCACCATCGTCAGCGCCGGCACCCTCCGGGTGAGCGGCCGCCTCGCCAACTCCGGGGTCACGGTGGCCCCCGCCGCCATTCTCGGCGGCACCGGCTCCATCGCCGGCCATGTAACCGTCCAGGGCACCCTGGCGCCCGGCGTCAGCCCCGGCATTCTCAATGTCGGCGACGTCGCCTGGACCGCCAATGCCGCCTACGAGTGGGAAATCAACAACGCGGCCGGGACCGCCGGCGTTGATTGGGATCTGCTCAATGTCACCGGCAGCCTTGATATCCAGGCGACCCCCGCCAATCCGTTTACCATCAAGATGGTTGCCTTGAGCGGCACCAAACCCGGGCCGATGGCCGGCTTCAGGAACACCCAGTCCAACGAATGGCGCATTGCCACCGTCTCCGGCTCCATCGCAGGCTTCAATGCGGCCAGCTTCATCATTGATACCAACCAGGTTTCCAACGACTTGAAGGGTGGCATCTTGAGCGTGAGGCTCTCCGGCGATTCAAAGTCGCTCGTGATGGCGTTCACCCCGGTGGTGTCGAATCATCCGCCGGTGACCCCCTCCCTGGCATACCCGCGCGGATACAACCTGACCCTGAAGATCCCCATGACCGTTGTGCTGGCTGCGTGCAGCGACCCGGACGGGGACACCCTCACCCTGGTCGGCGTGTCGGACACCAGCACCGAAGGGGCCTCGGTCAGGATCAGCGGCAGCTACATCCAATACTACAACGCTCCCAACAACAACAGTGACTCCTTCTCCTACACCGTCACCGATGGCGTGGGCGGCAGCTCTACCGGCGTCATTAATGTCACGGCAGTGCAGTCGGTTGGTATCTCCCTCTCGGCGACAATGTCCGGGGGGCAGATCAAGCTGATGTTGGCGGGGATTCCCGGCTACCATTACCAGGTGCTCCGTTCCACCAATGCCGTGAACTGGGAGTCCGTCCCGGCTGCCACCCTCACCATGCCGGCCCTGGGTGTGCTCGACTGGGCCGATCCCTCGCCATTATGGCCGTCGGGCTTTTACCGGCTTAGGCAGGGGGCCACCCCGTAGCCCGGAACCCGAAACGGAGAGCAAGAAAATCAAATCCTGTGAAAAAATGGCAACTATTCCTGGTTAGCGCGTGGCTGGGCCTGGTGCCAGGTCGGGCGGAGATCACCTCCACGTGGTGGGCAGGCAGCTTTGCCGGCGGCGGGGCGATCCCGGACGGCACGACAGCCGGTTGGTGGGATGCCCGGACGTTAACGGGTTTCTCGCAGCCCATCCTCGACGTGCAGTTGATCCTGCAGTTGAGCGGCGGTTACAACGGGGATCTCTACGCCCATGTCCAGCATGGCAGCGGGATGAGCGTGCTTGTGAACCGCGTGGGGGTGACCGATGGCGAGCCTTTTGGCTATGACGATGCCGGGATGGAGGTCACCTTCAGCGACTCGGCCGCAGCCGACATCCACTACTACCGGCTTGCCGCCGCGCCCACCATCACCGGCGGCGCCGCGTGGCAGCCGGATGGCCGGGCGATTGACCCGCTGAGTGGGGAGGCGGTGTTCGACAGTGCCGGCAGGCAGAATATGCTCTCGGTTTTTGATGGCCTCAGCGCCAATGGCAGCTGGATCCTGTTCATCTCCGATTTATCGAGCGGTGGGGAGACGGTCGTGGGCGGGTGGGGGTTACAGATCACTACCGAGGCGGTGCCGGAGCCGGCATCGCTGGCGATGGGCGCCGTGCTCGCTGTGATAGGCACCGCAGGCTTCCTGGTCGCCCGCAGGCGCAGCCGAAGCCAATAGCGTCAATGTGTTCCATTTTCGGACCCCGCGCATTGACATCGGAAATGTTCCCACTACTCTGTTCTTTGCACACCCGTGCGAGGCTCGGGCGGTGCAACATGAGCTGTGGCTGAAAAAGACGATTATCTGGCAGACATCCTGGTGGACCTGGGCTTTGTTTCCCCTGACAAGGTGGCCGAGGTACGGCGCGAGGCGGAATCCGCCGGCGTGGGCCTTGTGGACCTCCTGGTGGCGAACAAAATCATCCGCCCCGCCGACGTCACCCAGGCCAAGGCCGCCCACTTCGGCGCCGAGGTTGTCAACCTCGCGGAGATCAAGATTTCCGACGACATCATTGCCTCGGTCCCGCGCCATATCGCCAAGAAGTATCGCGTCGTCCCCGTTTTCAAGCACGAGAATAGCCTCACCGTCGCCCTCGCCGACCCGTCGGATCTCGACACCATTGACAGCCTCACCCACCTGCTGCACATGGACATCAGCCTGCAGGTGGCATCCGAGCCCGACATCGAGGCGGCCCTGACCAAGTATTACGCGGAGCGCGGCGGCGGCGGCGTCACGGCGGACCCGCGCTACAAGGAGGTCATCGAGGATCTCACCCGCGAGCACGTCGAGATTGAGACTGCGGGCGGGGCGGATGCCGCGGTCGTCGAGGCCGATGCCCCGCTCATCAAGCTCGTCAATTCGATCATTGTCGAGGCCTTCAAAATGAGGGCCTCCGATATTCACCTCGAGCCCCTGGCCAAGAAATTCCGGCTGCGGTATCGCATTGACGGCGTGCTCCACGAAATCAAGGCTCCGCCCAAACGGCTGCAGCCGGCCATCGTCAGCCGCTTGAAGATCCAGTCGAACATGTCCATCTCCGAGCACCGGATCCCCCAGGACGGTCGTATCCAGACCAGCGTCGGGAACAAGCTCATTGATTTGCGCGTCTCCTGCCTGCCGACCAATCACGGCGAGAGCATCGTCATGCGTATCCTGGACAAGGAAGGGCTGCGCCTCGGCTTGCCCGAGCTGGGCTTCTTCACCGACGACCAGCAGACCTTCGAGCGGCTCATCGGCCTTCCCGACGGCATCCTGCTCGTGACCGGCCCCACCGGCTCCGGCAAGACCACCACGCTCTATTCCTGCCTCCACTTCATCAATCGGCCCGACCGCAAGATCATCACGGTCGAGGATCCCGTTGAATACCTGCTGGCCGGCATCAACCAGGTGCAGGTCGCCGAGGCGGTCGGCTTGAGCTTTTCCACCGCCCTGCGCGCCATCCTCCGCCAGGCCCCCAACGTCATCATGATCGGGGAAATCCGCGACCTGGAGACCGCCTCCATCGCCATCAATGCC
>Ga0194053_10002794_pt1 | contig 10144 bp, 8 predicted proteins | sample SepL228m_MetaG_FD_161684 | JGI IMG/M metagenome (GOLD analysis project Ga0194053, IMG submission 161684) | Anoxic zone freshwater microbial communities from boreal shield lake in IISD Experimental Lakes Area, Ontario, Canada - Sep2016-L227-8m | ecosystem: Environmental > Aquatic > Freshwater >...
TTTATCAATCGTATTTATCCTACAAAAGGCCCAGAGTTGGAGGGACCCAGCGTTAGCATAGACCCAATATTCAAAATACATAAGAATGCTCCCCCCTTGACTGAATTCCTGCCTGAAGAGCCGCCCCCGAAAAATCCTAAAGATTACCGAAATAAAGGCAAAAGCCTGATGCCAAAACTACCAAAAGGCAATATTGTCATGGGAGCAGCAACAGGTCTGGGAGTTCATAAATCAGAGGGTGTCTGGCCAGTAAATAAAGAATGCTTCTCTGGAGTGCCTGGACTATATGCGGCAGGTGATTCTTTAGCCTCAATGATCTGTGGGGCTGCTTATCCTTCCACCGGTATGGGTTTGTCCGGTTCCGCCGTTCAGGGTTTTAGAGCTGGAGATGCTGCTGATGCATTTGCCTCGCAGTGCAATACTCCATCTGTATCAAAAGATCTAATCAGCTCCAGCGCAGCAAGAATTTTTGCTCCACTAAATTCATCAAATGGATTCAATCCAAGATGGGTTAACCAAGTTCTTCTAAACACCATGGCGCCATATTACATTCTTTTAGTAATGGAAAAAAACAGACTGCAAAGCGCTTTGACGCAAATTGAATTTTTACAGCAGAATATTGTACATAGAATGAAAGCAAAAGATAACCACGAATTGAGATTGGTGCATGAGGTTGAAAACATGGTACTAAATGCTGAAATGAAACTTCGAGCCTGCCTGATGCGCACCGAAAGCCGAGGCAATCACTACCGCCAGGATTTCCCTGCAAGAAACGACAAGGAATGGCTCGCATGGATTCTGATAAGCAAAGAGGAAAACGGCAAAATGATGCTAAAGAAAAAAGAAGTTCCTACAGAATGGAAAGGAAATCTCCAGCAGCCTTATGAGGAGCGCTACACATTGCGATTCCCTGGCGAATTGGAATTCCTCGGAATAAAAAAGGAGGAAAAATAATATGGCTGTTAAATTTAGTAAATATGAACTCTGTACAGGATGCGGAAACTGCGTAATTACTTGTCCCTGTGATGTCTTTCGTCTGGATAAAGAAAAGAAGAAAACCAAAATCGAATATCCTGAAGAGTGCCAGGTATGCAGCATGTGTACAATTTACTGCCCTCTTGGAGTGCTGGAAGTTACACCGGAAAAAGTCATCCAGCCTATGACAGCATACATGTGATCAGTTTAAACAACGGAGCACAAGTAGCAGTTATGGCTTCTCAGTTTATCTAATTTTTTAAAATAAAAATAAAAACTCAAATCAATAATATAGGTGTTGTATGAACGACTATTTAAACGAGCCTCTTTTTCTCTCTTCACAGTGCGCGGGAAAAGTATCTCTGAATACCGGAGTAACGGTGTTAAATTTTAAAGTACAATGTTGATAATGAACAGCAATAATTTGAAACATGAAACTAAAAAAGGAAAACCGCTTCCTCCTGGGGCTACGGTTTATGATAATGGCGTAAATTTTGCAATTTTTTCAAAAAATGCTTCGTCTATAGAACTTTTATTATTTAACAATTATGACGATGTAGAGCCATATTTCACAATAGTATTTGATAAAACTATTAACAAAACCCAGAACTTTTGGCATGTTTTCGTAAAAGGACTTAAACCTGGAGCCTTTTATGCTTATATAGTTGATGGACCACTAAAGCCTGAAGAAGGGCATATATTTAATAAAAAGAAGATACTAATTGATCCATATTCCAAAGGAATTAATAAATATTTCTGGAATGTAGATGCTGCTTGTGCTTCCGAAGATAACTTGTCAAAGTCATTGAGAAGTGCTGTTATTGACACTCATAGCTATGATTGGGAAGAAGATAAACCTATTCGTAGATCTCTTTCACATACTATTATTTATGAACTCCATGTTAAAGGATTCACAAAATCTCCATCTTCCGGGGTAAAGCATCCTGGCACATATTCGGGAATAGTAGAAAAAATACCCTACTTAAATGAGCTTGGAATAACAGCTGTTGAACTCCTGCCAGTTTTCGATTTTGATGATATATCTTTCATGTCCCACTGCAAAACAAAAAAACTTAAGAATTTCTGGGGTTATAACCCTATAGGTTTCTTTGCCCCTCATTCAGGTTTCTGTGTCAACCCTGAGCATGCTCAGCAATTAAATGAGTTTAGAGACATGGTTAAAGCACTCCACAAAGCAGGTATAGAAGTCATACTAGATGTCGTTTTTAACCATACTTATGAAGGAAATGAAAATGGTCCTTTATACTGCTTTAAAGGAATCGATAACTCTATTTATTATCATTTAGAAAAAGATAAGAGAAAGTACTCCAATTTTTCAGGTTGCGGCAACTCTATAAACTGCAACCACCCTATAGTGGCAAAGTTCATAATAGACTGCCTCAAATACTGGGTCAGGGAAATGCATATTGATGGTTTTAGATTTGATGAGGCATCAATACTATCCAGAGGAGAAGAAACGACGCCTTTAAAATATCCTATATTGTGGCAAATCGAATTAGATGAAACCCTAGGTGAAACTAAAATGATCGCTGAAGCCTGGGATGCTGCAGGACTCTACCAGGTAGGAGAATTTCCGGGATATAGGTGGTGCGAATGGAATGGCATATTCAGAGATGATATCAGGAGGTTTATAAAGGGCGATCCTGGTTTAGTTAAGTCCATAGCCAATAGAATAACAGGTAGTTATGATATATACCATCAGAGCGGTAGGACTCATTTAAGCAGTGTAAATTTTATAACTGCCCATGATGGATTCACGCTGAATGATCTTGTGTCATACAACGAAAAGCACAATATTGAAAATGGTGAAAACAACGCGGATGGTGCGAATGATAATTTCAGCTGGAATTGTGGTTTCGAAGGGATAACAGATAACACGGAAATCGAAACACTCCGGAATAGGCAGGTAAAAAACTTTGCAGTCCTACTGCTATTATCAAAAGGAGTCCCTATGATTTTAGCCGGTGATGAAATACGGCGCTCTCAAATGGGAAACAACAACTCGTATTGCCAGGATAATAATATTAGCTATTTTAATTGGGCTATGCTTAAAGAAAATGCCGGGATGTTTCGTTTCTGGAAATATCTCATTGCATTCAGGAAACGACATATATGCTTACATCGCATTTTGAAGGAAGAAGACGAAATACTAAATGAAAGAGGATTTAAAAATAATTTTGTTTGGCATGGGACCAATCTTAACAATCCAGGATTTGATAATTTAGAATCAAGAGCATTATCGTTTACAATCGGGGGGAAAGGCAAAGAAGAAGATCTTCATGTAATGATTAATATGTACTGGGAAAAACTTAACTTTGAAATTCCTTCTTTGAATGGAAGAAAATGGCATGTTGCAATAGATACTTTTAAAGATTCTCCAGATGATATTCACGAGACCGGTAACGAAAATATTTGTTCTGTCAGTGAATTTACTGTATTCCCTCGAAGCATTGTGGCTCTAGTATCTAAATAGCATTAGAGAACTTATGATTAAGCTTAAAAAAGACAAGATACTTGCTCTAATGGCTGGAATATTCTTTATGGGAATGATGGGGGACTGATATTTATATTCCAGCTCTCCCTTTGATGGTAAAGGAGTTCAATTCTACGCCAAATGTAGTTAATTTAACTATATCGATTTATACGATTGGTGTTGCTGTTTTTGTATTGTTTGCATCTGCCCTTGGAAATAGATTTGGCAGAAAGCCTGTAATAGCTCTGGCAGTTGGGATATTTTCTTTAACATCTTATCTGATAGCACTATCTCCATCAATATGGCTGATAGTATTTCTGAGACTTCTCCAGTCAATGATAGCTTTTGTGTTTATTTGCAGCAGACAGGTACTCAAGGATATAATGGATCAGAGAGAACAGGTAAGGGCAAATGGCATCATACTTTCCGGACTGGTCATTTCTCCAGCAATAGCTCCTGTAATCGGTGCGTATTTAACTCATTTTGTTGATTTAAAAATATTCAATCTTTTTATGGGAAGAGGTTTTTCACTGTTTTTCAACTGTACATAGATGGTACTTTGACACTCTAGAATGGTCTGTTGGTAACTATATTAGGAGCTTATTTTAAGGCGTTTTAAGCTCATTGACGAATAGCTCTTAATCCATCTTGAAACTTGATTTTTAAGGCTTAATATCGAGCAGTTCGTTCCAGTCGCTGGTGTATCTCTTGGACAGATGGTTCCTTGACATCTTCCAGTCATTATCAAATCCGCTTCCAGCTAGTCTTATGCTCCCTTTACCGTATTTCTTATTTATCAGATCCATAACTGCGGATATTTTGTCATCCTTTGGATTCTTATAGTCAAAAAGGCTTGGCTGCTGGAGTTCTTCCGATGTTAGGTCATTGAGTATGATTCCAGATTTCTTATAGTTATACCCCTTACGGTATATTTTACTCAGTGCATCCACAGCACTATTAACTATGAGTTTAGTTGAATTAGCCTCATAGGGTAATGATACAGTCGTTGAATTGGCGTATGTAGGAGCAGTGCTATCAAAATAACTGGTATTGATAAATACAGTTAGGGACGATGCTATTAATCTGCGTGCTCTTAATTTCTCTGCTGCGGAAGATGCATATGCAATGATAGATTCTTTTAGCTCTTCAAATTTTGTAATCGTATGGGAGAAACTTCTTGAGTAGCATAAGTTCTTCTGTGGCTCTGGATCAAGTTCCATATCTAAACATGGATTGCCTCTCAGCTCCCATGCAGTTCTTAACAGCACTATGCCAAACTGCCTTTTTATATCAGAGTCATCGAGTCTGGTAAGGTCCAATGCCGACTTCACTGCTATCTTTGCAAGTTTAGCGGATGTAGCTCTGCCTATACCCCATACATCGCCGACAGCAAAGCGACTCAGTATGTCATCTTTATGAGCTATATCTTTGATTACAAAATATCTGTCTTTTAACTTCCGTTGTTTAACTGTCTCAGCGGCTACTTTAGCCAGGGTTTTAGTGATTGACACTCCAACTTTTACTGGTATGCCTGTCCATTTTTTAACCTTACTTACAGTCTGACTGCATAGCTCTTCAATATTAGATACATCAGGGATCTTTACAAAGGCTTCATCTATTGAGTAAGTCTCAACATCGGAATATAAAGTTCTAAGAGTCGCCATGACTCGCTCCGACATGTCACCGTATAGTTCATAGTTAGATGAAAAGACTGCTGCATTATGCCTGGCAAGTAAAGCTTTCTCTTTAAAATAAGGCGATCCCATCTTGATGCCAAGGTCTTTTACTTCCTGCGATCTTGCTACAATACAGCCATCGTTATTGGATAGCACGACTACAGGTTTGTTCTTTAATGATGGATCAAATACCCGTTCACATGATGCGTAGAAATTATCGCAATCTATTAAGGCTATGAGGTTAGGCATAAATTATCTGACACTGTGGATAACATTTGTAACAACTCCCCAGACTTCAAAATCCATGCTCTCTGTAATGATGACAGGCTTATATTTGGAGTTAGCAGGTATAAGGGTTATTGAGTCAGGAGCATTCTTCAGTAGAATTTTCACTCTATTAAGGGCAATGCTCTGGAGCTATACGGACTTAAAGAAACTTATAGAAAGCTGTGGGACAGCATCGCACAAGTTTAAGATGATAGGAACTCCAGACCAGGCTTATTTGTCAGGGTTACAGAGGAAAAGATATGGGATAGCATAGATTCAAATAAAAGCAGAAAATAAAAGTTTGCAGATTTCACTTTTTGATAATTCAGGATAATATGTACTTAGTAAGTCTTTAAAAAACGGTCTCTCAATCCAGTTACTGTACTACTGTGTAAATATATCTCCATTACCACCACATTTGTACCGTTATAGATTTCCTGAGCTATCGGCACCCAACCGTGTTTTCTATAATAAGCTTCAGCGGTAGGAGTAAATAGATATAGTTTTTTAATTCCTATCCTTTCAGCTTCTTTATATATTCTGGATATTAACATTCCCCCAATACGCATTCCCCTATATTTTTCTTGTACATAGACACCAGCCAGCCATGGAGAAAGATCTTTCCTTGTATCCATATCAAATTCTTTAATACAAGCAGTTCCTATGAATTCTTCTTTTTTTGTCGCTACGACAGCTAATGGTATTTTGTCAATGTTAACTCTTTCAGCAATTGAGTTTTGAAAACCTTTCAAGGTTTTTTGCGGGTGTAAGTAGCTCCACTCCTTATAAAACAGACTGGCAATCTCTTTTATTAAGTGCTTTTTATGAAATAGGTAATTGATTTCAATATCCATATTATTGTTATTTGGACAGATGCTTGCCTGTAGCGATAAAACAAGCCCCTCTTAATGCGGTATCATACCCTAAGCACGAAAGTTTTAGCTTTGGAGGAGGCACTAGCTTCAAACCTGTAAGCATACATTCATTAGCCTGTTCTAAGAGTAGGTTGCCTCCGCCTAGGGATACTCCTCCGCCAAATACAACTAATTCAGGGGATAGAATAGTTGCGATATTTCTTAATCCCATGCCTAGATTATAAGCAACCTCTTTCCATTCGTGTTGACAGAGCTTTTCAGCGTTCTTCTTATAGACACGCCTAATTCCATTGCCAGAAACGAGGGCTTCAAGGCACGAACCGCCTCCACATTCGCAAATTACCCTTTCTGGATGAGAACAACGATAATTAATACACTGATGAGCAAATTCAGGATGAGATAGCCCCTGATAGATTTTACCATTTAACAGAAAGCCACCACCCATTCCGGTGCTAAGAGTTATATATAAAAAATATTTCTCTTTGTAGTTTCCTAAATTATACTCACCTAATGCAGCAACATTCGTGTCGACATCAACAAAGAAAGGAGCTTTCCATTCTTTTTCCATTATCTCTTTCAAAGGAACATTTCTCCAATTTTCTTGATGCAAGGGAGAAACTATTCCCTTTTCTGAATCTAGCGGTCCGCCAATAGCTGCTCCGATCCCAAGAATCTTCTTTCCTTTAGCTATTTCTTGAATTAAATGATTTATAAGATTAAGTCCTTCATTGAAAGATTTTGGGGTATCAACTTTTGTTCTTTTCAACTCTTTACCGTTACCATCAGTCGATGCAACCATTATTTTTGTTCCGCCAATGTCAAGCCCAATGTAAATTTCCATATATATCCCTATATAAAATAAGTTTTAAGCACTCTACATTTAATACTGTCGATTAATGCTTAAATTATAATTTAAAAAAAGAAATAAAGCGATTTAGCACAAGAGGAAAACTCAAACTACCCCTATATAACCTAAATTCTTTGTATGTTCATTGACTAAATTCTCAATCTTCATGCTTGCGGATAGCTTCTTCATTCCACTTTATGATTTCATATGATTTTATAGTCTGATTATTGGGTATGAGGGAATATATGAGAAAAGAGTGATAAAATCATATATTAAGACATCAAAAAAGTAGCTGAAGTTTGAGCTTTATGTCTTCTAGCGCTATTGATCAAATGTCTATATAGTTTTTATCAGGAAGTTGTACCATTAATATAATCCTCTTAAAAGTATCACAACTAATTATCTATATAGATATTATAACGCGTATTGTTTCCTGTTTTTACAGATAGTTTTGTGCCTATTTGCCCCAATTTAAATCAGAGTTTTGCAATAGGCTCTTATGTTTATAGATTGCTATCAATTATAAGACAATATGTCCTTAAGCTTGCGATGCAGTTTGTGGTTTGACACAAGCATACATTCGCTATTAAACTCTTTTGGCATATCAGGATTATCCGGTCCGAAATTTGAGATAATTGCCCCTGCCTCTTTCGCTATCACAAAGCCAGCCGCCATATCCCACAAAAACACTGTTTCGAAATACCCTTCAAGCCTTCCGCAGGCCACCCAGCAAATATCAATTGCTGCAGATGCAAGCCTTCTTATATCTTGACAATTATCCAATATCTTTCTAACATTATTCATCAGCGCAGGTCTCTTTGATTTATCATAAGGAAAACCTGTAGCAATGAGAGCTTTGCTTAAATCATCCATCTGACTACAATAAATCCGATGACCGTTTAAATACGCTCCATGACCGACAAGAGCGCTAAATTTTTCATATAAAAATGGACAGTAAACCACGCCGAATTTGAGTTCGCCTTTGTAGGCAAAAGCGATGGATATAGACACATTAAAATGACCATGGGCATAGTTGACAGTCCCATCTATCGGATCAACTATCCAAAGCGGACCATAAAAGTCAGTCCTGTCTTTGTGTGATTCCTCAGAATAAATAGGAATGTCGGGATATTGAGTGGAAAGTTCTTTCGTTATAAGTTCATCAGATTTGAGGTCTGAAGAAGTAACTAGTTCCGACCAGCGTTTATAGTTAAATTCCAGTTTTCCACTACGCAATTCCTTAATCAGGTGCCCGGCTTTCACAGCCAAATCTTCGGCAAATTCAAGCATGTGCTCCAATTCAATATCGCAATAATCTCTCACTTATACTCCTCCTATATCATGTTTGTTTATACAGACTAAAATCGATTGGTTAATTTAATTGTAAACTGATGAGCCTCTTGCAAATATTAGCTATCTCCTTTTTATGTCAAAAGATATTGCTGAAGCATAAAGGTAATTATTCCGGCAAAATATCCTAAAAGTGCAAGAAAACTAATCTTCTTCAGATACCAGAAAAAGTTAATTTTTTCCATCCCCATTGCGGCAACTCCTGCAGCTGAACCAATAATAAGTATGCTGCCGCCAGTTCCAGCACAATATGCAAGGAGAAGCCAGAAATTGTGGTTTAGTGGATATTGGTCTAAGCTATACATACCCTGAACCGCAGCGACGAGAGGGACATTGTCTATGACTGCTGATATCAGGCCTAGCAGAAAGAGTACGATATTTTCATTTATGATAGTTGCTGTAATCCAGCTAGCAAGTTTTGGTAATAGGCCAATAGATCCTAAAGAAGCAACACTTAAAAGAATACCAAGAAAAAAAAGTATGGTAGGAGAATCTATTTTTTTGAGCGCGCTTGAAAGGGATAGTTTCTTTTTGATTTGTTCATCCATTTTGTCATGTATAAATCCGGTTATTACCCAAAGAAGTCCCAGAGCAATGAGTGCTCCCATGTATGGAGGCAAATGTGTAAGAGTTTTGAATACAGGTATTAAAATCAGCATTAAAATGCCTGATGAAAACACTATGAACTGATGGATTCTAGAAAGATCATCTCTAACCTTTTTAGTTTCTATATCTGGTTCATCTTTAAGTATGGTGCCATTGATCATAAAAGAGACAATAACAAGAGGTACGATCAAGGAGATCATAGAAGGGATAAAGAGCCTTATAATTATATTCCAAGTAGAAATCTGTCCACCGATCCAGAGCATTGTTGTAGTGACATCACCGATTGGAGTCCATGCGCCCCCTGCATTAGCCGCTATAACCGTTATACCGGCAAAGAAAAGCCTATCCTTTGATTCGGGTATGAGTTTTCTTATAAGCGAAACTATTACAATTGTCGTTGTGAGGTTATCAAGAACAGCAGAGAGGAAAAATGTAATAAAGCCTAATAACCATATTAATTTTATTTTGTTAGTCTGAGTGATTCGCGCTGTTATGAATTCAAAACCATTATGAGCATCAACCAGCTCAACTATGGTCATTGCGCACATAAGGAAAAATAGAATGCCCGAAAGGCTTCCCATGTGATGATCCAGCTGCATGATTACATCTTGCTTATTCGCTGAGGAGAGTATGTAAACCGTCCAGCATAGAACACCAGTGACTAGAGCACTAGCTGCTTTATTGATTCTTACAAATTGTTCGAATGCAATAGCACTATAACCAAGAATAAAAATGATGACAATTAGTGTTTCCATTACAAAAATCAATTAGTGATATTCATTATTACTTATAAGTTCAAAACTGTCAGGTAAATATTTAAAGAGTTTATTGTTAGTAATAAATCGGATTGGGCTTATTAAATTATATTCGTAATTTTATATTCGAATGGAGCAAGTTTTATCTCCCTAAAAGAAATTGGATCTGGAGTATGATTCATTATAAAACTTTTTTCTCCTCTAGAATAGATCTCCACCCCATTAGGAGTGCTTAAATAAGCTATATTATTTTTAAGAATTATTTCTCGAGCAATCTTATCGACTACTGCAGATTCAGC
>Ga0194053_10002795_pt1 | contig 10138 bp, 10 predicted proteins | sample SepL228m_MetaG_FD_161684 | JGI IMG/M metagenome (GOLD analysis project Ga0194053, IMG submission 161684) | Anoxic zone freshwater microbial communities from boreal shield lake in IISD Experimental Lakes Area, Ontario, Canada - Sep2016-L227-8m | ecosystem: Environmental > Aquatic > Freshwater >...
TCTCCCAGAGGTCCTTGGCGCGGAGCTTCTTGGAGGTCTTGCCGTCAATGCGGCGCTTCAGCTCCCAGTCGCCGTCCACTTCCAGGGCGCGCATGAAGGGATCGGGCACGCGCACCGAGTTGTTGGAGTTCATGCCGCCCACGGTGTAGTAGGCCTCGCCGTCCCAGGAGGTGTCGTAGCCCTGCAGGTCGCGGGCGAAGTCACCCTCGGCCAGGCGGCCCAGGCACTGGGTGAGGAAGGCCGCGGGGGCGCCGTCCCGCTTGGCGCGGGCCAGGGCCTTGCGCAGGGCCTCGTTGGTCTTGGGGTCCGCATCCTTGGTGGTGGAGCCCTCCACGGTCAGGCAGATGGCATCCCAGTGGCGGCGGATCACGGCGCTGCCGGCAGCCAGCATGGCGACCTTGCGCTCCTCGGTGACCTTCCACTCGATGAAGGCCTCGATGTCGGGGTGGTCGAGGTCCAGGCAGACCATCTTCGCGGCCCGGCGCGTCGTGCCGCCGCTCTTGATGGCGCCCGCGGCCCGGTCGCCCACGGAGAGGAAGCTCATCAGGCCCGAGCTGCGGCCGCCGCCGGAGAGGGGCTCCTCGGAGCCGCGCACCTTGGAGAAGTTGGTGCCCGTGCCCGAGCCGTACTTGAAGATGCGGGCCTCGCGGGTCCAGAGATCCATGATGCCGCCGGGGTTCACCAGGTCGTCCGAGACGCTCTGGATGAAGCAGGCGTGGGGCTGCGGGCGCTCATAGGCCGAGGTGGACTTCATCATCTCGCCCGTGCGGGGATCCACGTAGCTGTGGCCCTGGGCGGGGCCGCTGATGCCGTAGGCGTAGTGCAGGCCCGTGTTGAACCACTGCGGGGAGTTGGGCGCGCACATCTGGTTGGCCAGCATGTAGGTGAGCTCGTCGTAGAAGGCCTGGGCGTCCTCGGTGGTCTCGAAGTAGCCGTGGGTCTCACCCCAGTGGCGCCAGCAGCCCGCCATGCGGTGGAAGACCTGCCGGGCGTCCTTCTCGCCGCCGTTCTGCTCGTCGATCCCCTTCCGGCGGAAATACTTCTGCGCCAGGATGTCCACCGCCACCTGGGACCAGGTCTCCGGCACCAGCACGTCCTTCGCCTCGAAGACCACGGTGCCGTCCAACTTGGAAATCCGGCTGGTCCGCGGTACGAAGGGGATCCCCTCCAGGGGATCGTGACCTGCCTTCGTGAAGTGGCGGGCGATCTTCATGGTCAGTCCTGGGTTCAGTATTATTGTTGGAACAAATAGAGGAGTGGGGGCGCTGTTCCAGAAAAGAAACAACCTGGGAAGGGGCGCGCAAAGCCACCCCGAAAAACGGGGGAATTTGCATACGACCTCTAGGGGTTGTGCCGGGAGTAAAGGATGCCCCCAAGATGTAGGGGTGTCAAGTGGCGCCGAGCGGATTTTGCCACCGCAAAAACAGCACCAATCACAGGTTCGCGAAGTGGGTAGGCAAGAGCGTTCAGGTCACGGTCGGCGAGGTCCCTTCCGGGAGGTGTCCTGGCTCCCGGGCGACCCCGTGGCGGCCCCCCCTCCTGCTCCGGAAGCTGAGGGACATCAAGCGTAGGCAAATCTTAAAAATAGAAGATCTGGAACTCAACAGTGGACCCCGCTGTCTCTGGAGTTGGAACGGCCCTGCGAGAGGGGTTGGATGGGGAAGACTGCACCCAACACCCTAAGCAATGAAGCGTAAGCCTTCGGGAGGGGTGGCGTCTGGGTGAGTGGGACCCATCGGGAAGCTGGAGAAAAGCCATGGCCCCCAAGGGTTCAAGGCCAGCGCGAGTTCCTGAACTCGGCCCGAGTGGCGCCCAGGGGCTCATCCCGGCTAGGCTGAAGGCAAGCCGGGCCCCATGCATCGGGGTGCGACGAACCGGGTCAGATCGGAAGAAGCAGCCCTAAGTCGTTACGTCGAGTGCCGTGGCAAGCCCGGCCCTTTTGCGCTTGCAGCGCAAAAGGGCCGGGCTCGCCATCGCTCGGACTGCGTCCTCGCGAATCGGCACTGGCGTACGCTCTTCTTATCTCCGAATCGGCAACGCCGATTCGGAGCCCGCACCGCACACCGGATACAGCGCACACCCCCCACAGGTGCTGCGCTGCCGCACGCCGGGGCAGTCGCCGAGGATGCCGAGGTGGCTGAGGGCGAAGTCGTAGCGCAGGGGATCCTCGGGGTCGAGGCGGCGCAGGGCATCGGTGATCTCGCGGGCCATCTTGCCGTCGGGGGTGGCGCGCCGGCTGAGGCCGATGTAACGGGCGACGCGGGCCACGTGGGTGTCGAGGGGGATGATCAGCTCCCGGGCCGGAAAGCGGGTCCAGAGGCCCAGGTCAGGCCAGCCCGGTCGCACCATCCAGCGCAGGAACATTCGCCAGCGCTTGCAGGCCGCGCCCTCTTCGGGATCGGGGAGGGAGAAGCGCGCGCCGTAGGTGGCGGGCAGTTCCATGCGGAGCCGCTGCACCAGCCGCGAGAGGGCCTGGTCGGCGGGCTCGTTGGGGTCCGGCAGCAGGTGGGCCTCCAGGCCCTGGCCGCTCTCGCCGTGGAGGCGCCGCCAGGCCAGCAGCCACTCGGTCATGTCCGAGCCGGTGTGGAAGCGCCAGACCCAGGGCTGCAGCGCCCGCTGCAGCGCCTGCCGCGCCTCGGCTTCCGTGTGGGCCAGCAGCCAGGCGGTGGGGGAGGGGCCCAGCGGCACCAGGGCGGCCTGGACGGCGCGGACCATGGGGTCCACCCGCCCGTAGGCCAGGTGGGCCGCCACGAAGGCCGCCACCTCCCGGTCCAGGGGGTCGGTGTAGGTCAGGGGCACCCGGAGGGGGTCCTTCGCCAGGGCCAGCGCCGTGTCGTACTGCCCGCAGAGTGCGTCCAGGCGGACCTTCAGAGAGCGTGTCGAGGTGCCCATGGGCTCTAGTGTCCCAGCTAGGATCTGGTCGTCGCCGCGAATTAACGAGCCCGGTGCCTAAAATTACTATGTAAGTAAAGACGCAGCCGCTACACTCATGAGCGGTGGCCCGTGGCCCCTTTTGGAGCAGTAACCGCACATGATGAACCTGCGTGGCCTTGGGAACCTGGCGAAGATCCTTGAAGAAGCAGCAAAACCCGATTCAGTCCTGCGGGAAGACCGTGAGAAGCCCAAGCCGAAGTTTCTGAAGAAGGGTGAGAAGGCCGGCAACATCCGGGTCATCGATCCCAAGCGGAAAGTGTGGTACCAGAAGCGCCTGAAGGAAGCCACCGCGAAGGCCGCCGGCAGCGAAGCCAGCGAGGCTGCTTCGGGTCCTGTGAGTGCTCCTGCGGCCCCCGTGTTCGCGAAGAACGTCGCGTCCCTGGTGGGTGGTTCCCTGCTGCAGACCCTGGCTGCTGCCAAGGATGCGAAGCCCAAGTCCGATTCCCCGAAGCGCTCCGAGTCTTGGCGCCGCAAGCCAGGTGAGTCGATCTTCTAGCTATCGGCTATTGGCTGTCAGTTATCGGTGAAAGAGGGGCCCGGCTGGGTCCCTTTTTTCGGCTCTTCTGGGATTTCTGGGAATTCCAACGCTCCATGGATTCATGCCGTTCGTGGGGGAAGAGCAACCACTCTCACAGAGGATGCGGAGAGGGCTGAGGTTCGCCGAGAACAGCCGGTAAACCGCAGCCCTCAGCGCCCCTCCGCTCCCCTCGTCTTTTCTCTGCGAGAGTGGTTGCTTTCCGCTGAGCGTGCGGAGAATCCACAGGGCGTGGGTGGCGTGTTTTGGCACTAACGCCCTCACACAGCGGAGTGAATGCCGAACTTCCGCCCGATCCACGTCGCGGCCAGCGGGCGCTCCAGCTTGCCGCGGCGCAGGTCGCCGAGGGTGAGCAGGGCCAGATCCAGCACCGGCGTGGCCGGGGATAGGGTGCCATCCGCCAGGCGGGCCGCGAGGTCTGCGCGGGCGATGGCGTGGAGGCCGTCGGCCAGGCGCACATGCACCGCCTGGGGATCCGCCAGCGCGTTGCCCGCCTTGGTGGCCGCCTGGCTCACCCCGCGCAGCATGCCGTCGATGGCGCAACCCGAGGGCGCGGTTGCCAGGGTAGGTTCCGCGATGGCGACGAAGCGCTGCTCGAGCAGGGTCCAGGCCGCCTGGTATTGGGTGCCCTTGTGGCGCCAGCGGCTCATGAGGGCATCCAGCTCCGGCGCGAGGGCTGCGGCCTCGCTGGGGCGCTCCAGGGCCAGCAGCCAGAGGCGGGCCTCATCGGGCAGGGCGGTAAAGGCAGCGAGGTTCATGGAGACTCCCGGAACTGGAACTGTCTCTAGGATGCCGGCAAGCCGCCAGCCATGCCTGTCCGAACAGCTGCTCCACAGGTTTCCGTGACGATTGGACCCCGGGGTCTCGCGTAAGGTTAGGAGCGATGCGAGACACTGCGATTCTGCTTCTAAACCTGGGTGGCCCGGTGAACCTGGGCCAGGTGGAACCATTCCTGGCGGCCCTCTTCGGGGACCGGGACCTCATCAAGCTGCCGTGTCCAGCCTGGATGCAGCCATCCCTCGCGCGGCTCATCGCCCGGCTGCGTGCGCCCGGTGCCAAGGGCCGCTATGCGGAGATCGGCGGCGGCTCCCCGCTGCTGCGCGAGAGCGCCCTCCAGGGCAACGCGCTGCGGGCGGCCCTGCGTGCGGCGGGGCGCGACGAGGAGGTGAAGCTCTGCTTCCGCTATGCGGCGCCCAAGGCTGCGGGCCTGCTGCGGGCCCTCAAACGGGACGGCATCCGCAGGCTGGTGCCGGTGACCCTCTACCCCCATGACTGCCGCGCGACCACGGGCTCCAGCCTGCGGGAGCTGGCCGTGGAGGCCGCCAAGGTCGGCCTGGAGCTGCTGCCGGGCGTGGACCACTACGCCACGGATCCTGACTACCTGGACGCGCTGGAGCGCCCCCTGCGCGCGGCGCTGGTGGAGCTGCCCGAGGCCACCGTGATCTTCAGCGCGCACAGCCTGCCGGTACGGCAGATCGCGGCGGGCGATCCCTACGAAAAGGAGATCCACGCCACCCGCGACGCCCTCATGGCGCGGCTCGGCCCGATCCCCGGCGGCTATACCCTGGCCTACCAGAGCCGCACGGGCCCCGTGCGCTGGCTGGAGCCTCCGCTGAAGGCGGTGCTGGAGAGCCTGGGCGGCAAGGACGTGATCGTGGTGCCTCTTAGCTTCGTCAGCGAGCACATCGAGACCCTGCACGAGCTCGACATCGAATACCGCGAGGTGGCCCACCAGGCTGGGGTGCGCACCTACCGGCGCGTGGCCGCGCCCGGCACTGATGCGGCCTACATCCGCTGCCTGACGCGGCGCGTATTGGAGATCCTGCCATGAGCACGCTTATCCTCGGCGGCGGCGTGACGGGCCTGGCAGCCGCCTGGCACCTCCAGCGGCGGGGCGAGACCGTGGAAGTCTGGGAGGCTGCCCCCAGCGTGGGCGGCTGGATGAAGACGCTGCCCTGGGAGGGCGGCCACATCGAGACCGGACCCCAGGGCGTCCTGTGGCAAAAGGGCACCGTGGTGGACCAGGTCTTCACCGCCATCGGGCTGCCCTTCAAGTCCCCGGGCACCGGCGCCCGCTGGGTGGGAAAGGGCGGCCGCCTCATTCCCGTGCCCGCTTCGCCCCCGTCCCTGATGTTCTCGGCCCTCATGCCCCTGGGCGCCAAGCTGCGCATGATGGCCGAGCCCTTCATCCCTGTGCGCGGCGCGGAGCCCGAGGAGTCCCTGTCGGCCTTCATCACGCGGCGCCTGGGCAAGGGTGTGGCCACCGAGCTGCTGCCCGCCATGGTGGCGGGCGTGCTGGCCGCGCCGGCCGAGGTCCTGTCCGTGGACGCCATCCCCAAGCTGCGCCAGTGGGAGGCCACCGGCAGTCTCGTGAACGGCATCCGCAAGAGCGGCGTCAGTCACATGGTGGTGCCCGAGGGCGGCATGGGGCAGCTGCCCCTCCGGCTCGCGGCACAGCTTGCCGCCGTGCGCACGGGACTGCGCGCCGAGCGCCTCGAGGCTCTGCCGAACCATCGCTGGCGCGTGAGCGGCGGCGGAGAAGTGCGCGAAGTCGATCGCCTGGTCCTGGCCCTGCCGGCCTTCGAGGCGTCGGCCCTGCTGTGGCCCGTGGCCCCGGGCAGCGCGGCGGCGCTGGGGTCCATTCCCTACACCAGCGTGGACCTCTGGCACAGCCGCCACACGCCGCTACCTGCCCTCAAGGACAGCTTCGGCTTCCTGATCCATCCCCCGGAAGGCCACGGCTACCTGGGCTCCCTGGTGCCTTCCTGGATGGATCCCCAGACCGCTCCCGCGGGCGTCATGCAGCTGCGCAGCTTCATCGGCGGCGCCTTCGGCAAGCCCGCGGACCTGGAGACCTGGGCAGGTGTGCAGGCCCGCCTGAACCACTGGATCCCCAGCCTGGACGCGGCTTCCGCCGTGCGCCACGAGTTCGCTGAGAACGCCATCCCGCGCCCGGAGCTGGGCCACCGCGCCCGCGTGGCCGCCGCCCTGGAAGCCCTCCCCACGGGCATCGAGTGGCTCAGCAACGCCCGCTTCGGCCCCGGCGTCCGCGACATCCTAGAAGGCCTCGAAGTCTGGGCCGGGCCTGAGGCGCACTGACAGCGGATGGCTGTTTAGAGAAACAAGGTCTTTGCCACCAAGGCACCCTATTTCAGTTTGTCTCGCGTATCGGCGCAGCCGATACCGAGAAGGCACCAAGAAGGGCGCCTTCTGTCTTCATCACTGTTCATCGCTGGTTAAACCGTCCTTCGCAGAAATCCGAACGGCTCATCCCCTTCATCCCATTTATCCCCGTCAGAACTGATTTTTTGGACGGGGATAAGAGGGATGAAGGGGATAACTGAAAATGCCGGTGTAGGCCTAGGGCCATGCCTTCTCAGGATGGCTTTGGAGCCAGTCCTTCCCCTCTGGCATCCCTGTTGGAACTGCTTAGGAAGCCGGTGATGAACAGTGATGAACAGTGATAAGGAACTCCGAGTGCCGAAGCCTGTCCAGGAGGGTGCAGGTTCGGAGCCGGTGGCTGGCGCCCTGGTGGCGAGTATCAACCCACCTCAAGGGGCTTTCGTCGAGGGTAGGGGGCAGTCACTTGACCTTGAAGGATAGAGAAAAATTCTGGACAGGCCTGCCCTTCATTCGTAAGTGATGAAAGAATCGGAGGCAAACCTTCTTGTCAGATCCAAGATTGCCAGTCGATCTAGGAGGAGCAACTCATGATTCCCGAGTTCTTCAAGAATCAAACCCCCGATACCAAGCGCCTTATGAAGGTCTCATTTTTGGCAGGCCTCGTAATGGGTATCGTTTTTGGCGGGCTTTACTACTACAAGTATCGGCTCCCGAACAAACATACATCGCAACACACCCAGCTCACCGTTGGGCTGGCCTAACCCTTCGCTCAACGCGGACCCCGCCTGCGATGTCTTCCGCTCTTTCTAACCTTCCCGCTTCCTCGGCTCCACTCATCGCCTCGGTGCAGGCGGGGCCGGTTAGCTTCTTTCGTTAGACGCCATCACCCGAGCGGAGTGTCCATGATCCCGAAGGCCAACGCGCTCAAAGGTATGTTCATTGTTCTTTGGATATTCCTCAGTCTCCTGATTTACAAAGCCCTAGTCTATGGCCGCAGGGAGGCCTTCCTCTTCATGCCCTGATCGGCATCTGGCTGGTTCTCATCCCGATTCTGCATTGGTTCAGCAAACGAGAACGCAGAACGGGCGTCTAACCCTCCGCTCAACTCGGCTCAGCCCTCTCTTAACTTCTCGCATGCTCATCTCCGCCCAGCGCCTCGGTGCAGGCGTGGCCACTTACCTTGTTTCGTCAGGCCTCACTCGCCAGCGGCCAGGCCTCTTCGGCCAGCCAACCCCTGGCCTGGTATGGCACTCCCGAGACGACACCACCAGCCATGTCGCCCGGCGTCAGGCTCCCTCGCCCCAACCCCCCGGGCCCACTAGGCTATGCTGGCCCTGCATCCTGTGACCCGCCCGAGGAATCATGCCCAAGCTCCGTGCTGCTCTGTTCTGCCTCGTTGGGGCCCTTGGGTTTGCCCAGGCGCCGGATCCCCAGGCGGACATCTGGGCTCCGGTCCGCTTCCTGGTCGGGGAGTGGGAAGGCACCACGTCGGGGGAGCCGGGCACGGGCACCGTGTCCCGCCGCTACGAGGTCATCCTCAAGGAGCGCTTCCTCTCCGAGCGCAACCAGTCCACCTTCCCGCCCCAGGACAAGAACAAGACCGGCGAGGTGCATGAGCACCTGAGCCTCTTCAGCCATGACCGGAAGCGGAACACGCTCGTGTTCCGGCAGTTCCACCAGGAGGGCTTTGTCGTCACCTACGTGCTGAACCGGGCGCTGGGGTCGGCCACCAAGCTGGTCTTCGAGAGCGAGCTGATGGAGAACGTCCCCGAGTCCTGGAAGGCACGGGAGACCTACGAGCGGAAGGCGGACAACGAGTTCACCGAGACCTTCGAGCTCTCGCAGGGTGGCAAGCCCTACACCGTCTACAGCCGCAACCACTTCAAGCGCCGCCTCACGGATCCGGGGCGATGACATCCTGCCTATGAACCCGCAGAATGGGTCTGCCTTCCCCCCGCGGAGTTCCCCATGACCCTGGCCCTGCTGCTGCCCGTTGGTGCCTCCATGTGGGGGCTGGCACAGCCCTGGTGGGAGTTTGTCCTGCGGGGGCTGCTGGTCTACGGCTTCCTGCTCATCACGCTGCGGCTCACGGGCAAGCGGCAGGTGGGGCAGCTGGCGCCCTTCGACCTGGTGCTGCTGCTGGTGCTCAGCAACGCGGTGCAGAACAGCATGAATGCCGGCGACAACACGGTGGCGGCGGGCTTCATCCTGGTGGCCACCCTGCTGGCGGTGAACGGCTTCCTGTCCTGGCTCACCTGGCGCAGCAAGCGGGCTGAGAACCTGCTGGAGGGGCGCCCCCAGATCCTGGTACACCACGGGGTGGTGGATGAGGCCATGTTGGCTTCAGAGCGCATCACCCACCACGAGCTCATGGCGGCGGCGCGGCAGGTCGGGGTCTCGGACCTGGCCCAGGTGAACGTGGCCATCCTCGAGACCAACGGACGCATCAACGTCATCCCGAAAAATGGCAGCACCCCTTGACTTAACGAATAAAAGGCGAAAACTGGAGCCATGAACCTCCTGTCCTTGCCTCTGGCCCCGCCGCAGCTCTTCCAGGACCTGCGCGTGGAGCCGGAGGAGGCCCGGTCGATCCTGCGGCCCCAGAAGGATGAGCGCTATGGGTTCGGCTTCGCCCTCAGCCCCTACCGTGGCTGCGCCCATGGCTGCGCGTACTGCTATGTCCGGGAGTATCCCAACGCCCTGCACGGCCCGGAGGAGTGGGGCGGCTGGGTGGCGCCCAAGCTCAACGCCCCGGAGCTGCTCTGGTCCCAGCGGCACCGGCTCCACGAGGCCCGGGTGTTCCTGGCCTCGGCCACGGACCCCTACCAGCCCCTGGAGCGCACGTACCGGCTGACCCGGCGCTGCCTGGAGGTGCTGCTGCTCTGTCCCAGCACCGAGGTGTTGCTTCATACCCGCTCGCCCCTGATCCTGCAGGATCTCGACCTGCTCCGCGCCTTTGGGGACCGCGTCACCGTAGGCTTCTCCATCCCCACGGATGACGACACGGTGCGGCAGGTGGTGGAACCCCACGCTCCCACCATTCCCGGCCGCTGGGCCGCTGTGGAGCGCCTGGCCAAGGCGGGCATCGCGGTGAACCTGGCGGTGACGCCGCTCATGGCCGTGCACGATCCGCAGGCCTTTGCCCGACGCGCCCGATCCAGCGGCGCCACCGGGGCCTGGGTGGGCGGGCTGCGCCTGCTTCAGCGGGATCCCTTCTACAAGGTGCTGGCGGACCACGGCTGGCTGAAGGTGCTGGACCATGACTACGCGGAGGGCATCCGCGCCGTCTTCCGCGCGGCCTTCCCGGCGCCTCGCCGGGTCCGGGCGCCGCGCGCCGAGCGGGTGGTGGCGGTCCCCACGCTGGCCCGGCAGCCCGGCCTCTTCGACACTGACGCCCTCCCGTCCCTTGTGGGAGACTGAAGGGCCATGACCACCCTCGCACTCAAATACCGGCCCCGCACCCTGTCCGACCTCGTGGGGCAGGAGGGCAGCGTCAAGGCCCTGGCCAATGCCCTGAAGCGGGCCAAGGAGAGCGGCCGCATCCAT
>Ga0194053_10002796_pt1 | contig 10137 bp, 5 predicted proteins | sample SepL228m_MetaG_FD_161684 | JGI IMG/M metagenome (GOLD analysis project Ga0194053, IMG submission 161684) | Anoxic zone freshwater microbial communities from boreal shield lake in IISD Experimental Lakes Area, Ontario, Canada - Sep2016-L227-8m | ecosystem: Environmental > Aquatic > Freshwater >...
TCCCCAACCCCTTCCCACTCGCCACCCGGCGCCTAGTATGACTATGTTAAGTCTAGCCTTGCCTTTTCACCCCGATTCCGCGATCTTGGCCGAATATGGCTTGGAACGAAGCTCAGTGGGATCGAAGCGCCCGGCGGCTCCCTAAATTTCTCAGCCCGCTAGTGCAAGGCCTCGGGCGCAGCGAGCGGCGCGTGGGGGCGACGCTTTACGTGGAGGGATTGCTCATGCCTGGACAGCGCAAGTCCATTGGTCCGATGGCCGAACGGTTGGCCGTGGACTCGCAGAAACTACAGCAGTTCATCACCGACAGCCCCTGGGACGAAGCGACGATTTGGAAAGCCCTCCGTCCAGCAGCGGTGGATTGTCTAGAGCCTTTGGAGGCTTGGATTGTGGATGAGACCGGATGGCTCAAACAAGGAGCGCACTCGGTAGGGGTGGCCCACCAGTATTGCGGAGCTGTGGGCAAGTCCGCCAACTGCCAGGTGAATGTGCAAGTGGCGATCACAGATGGACTGGTGGCCGTGCCGGTGGGCGCGCGCTTATATTTACCGGAGAGCTGGACCAAAGACCGTGCGCGCTGCCGGAAAGCGGGAATTCCCGACACAGTGGAGTTTGCGACCAAACCGCAAATCGCCGTGAACCTCATCAAGGAAGCACTGGTTGATGGAGTGGTCCGAGCACCCGTGCTGGGCGATAATGCTTACGGTATCAACGGCGAGTTTCGCGACGAACTCCGGTGTCTGGGACTGGAGTTCTTTCTTCAGATCGATCCGGGCCAGCTCACGGGCTGGGCGCAGCCGGTGAGGTTGGAGAAAAAACGCACCCGTTGGCATGTGGTGGCAGACGCTCCTGCAGCTTCAACCCTGTTAAAACTCTTCGCTGCGCAGAAAGCGGTGAAATGGCGGCCCTGTTCTTGGAAGGCGGCCGATGGGCAGACCCACCACACACGTTTGGCCTGGATGAGGGTTTATTTGCCCGGAGGCATGGATCGCGAATCTCAAAGCTTGGAGGAGGTTTGGCTGGTGGTGGACTGGCCGGAGGGCGCGGCAGAAGCTTACCACTATTACCTGGCACATCTACACCGAGAACCCACAGTCGCGCGTTGCTTGCGGCTGAGTCGGGCCCGTTGGCAGATCGAGCAGTATTTTCAGCGCGTGAAAGACGAATTGGGGCTGGATCACTTTGAAGGACGCAGTTGGCAAGGATTTCATCATCATCTGGTCATGGCGGTGCTGGCTTACATGTTCGTGACGGTCGTTTTTCTGAACACAAAAAAGAACTTCTGGTGTGACGTGGGAGCAAGTGTTGACGAGGATGCGTCCGTGGCTGGTGAAGTTGGTCGGCTTTTGTTTTTGCTGCGGCAGAAACTTTGATGATGTCAGCGTGGTTACAACATCACATAGTAATACCAGTTCTGCGTGGGCAGCGCGCTGCTGGACACCAAGACCAATGAAATCCCGGTGGCGCGGGAACTCTTCGGGTTGACTTGGAACTCAAACACAACAAACTAAATAGGCCGGCTTTTTCCGTCCGTTCTTTCGAAACAAGCCCAACAACGTTCAGGAACATCCCGGCGCTTTTGATAATATTTACATTTGCAAAACAACCGACAGACCGCCAACCAAAGCCTTTTCGCGTCGAGCCGCTTCCTGCCCATGCCGCTTAACAACGTATTATGAAAATAGTTCGCCGCTTCGTTATTCTAATAATCACCACTATTTCATCAGCGACCTATTTGATGGTGTTGTTTATGTTGTTTTACCTCCCGCTTATTGTTTCGTCACAAGTTACAGGGAAGGTAAGCGACGGTCCTTCAAATGCCATACAATCGGCTTTCGACCCTAACCTCGCACAATGGAATATCGACTTGCCGGGGCGGGTAGCGCAACATGACCTTGTTTACAAGAGCCCCCCGATCGACCCTATGCAGGGAATCCCGCTGGGGAACGGCGATGTTGCTGCTTTGGCGTGGTGCGAAGGTTCACACATTATCATGGTGATCAACAAATGTGACTTATGGGACGATTCGAAGACCGGGCCATTTGAAACCTGGGATGAGAAATACGATTACTACACTACACAACGGCAAGCCTGTCGTATTGACATTGATTTTAAATACCCGGTTTTTGATACCCTTTATCTCTCGGATTTCAAGGCCAGGCTTAATCTTGCGGATGCCTCAATGAGTTTAAAGGGAACAAGCCCGTTTGGAGAAGTCCGTCTGAATGCGTTTATCGACCACCGTTCAGGAATGTTGTTTTGCGATTTAGGAAGTTCTTTTCCTGAGGATGTGCCGTTGCAGATTTCAATAGAACGGTTTGGTTCCAGAACGTTTTCGATGTGGTATACCCGCATGAAAAGGGATGTTTCCATTGGATTGTCAGGAACCGAAGCTCTGGCCGATGCGAGCGGAGCTTACATTACCCAGAGATTAACCTGCGGCACCTTTGCCGCAGGTGGAACGGTGATTGAAAGTAACGGGCTAACGGTGAATAATGCACGCGAACATTCCAGGCGTGCAACGATTCACTTAACCGGGAAGCGTGAAAAGCACGTTGCACTGGCCTTTACTGTCACTTCCCCTGTTGAGGGAGATCCGCTTTCCGAAGCAAAACATAAGCTCTCTTGGGCACGCGAAAAAGGGGTTGCATCGTTCCGGACATCACAGGCACAATACTGGGAATCAATCTGGAGCCGATCTTTTATGGATTATGGCGATGATTACCTGAATAACCTCTGGTATCTCACCATGTATTATGCCAACTCCTCACAGGGAGGGAAATACCCGGGACGGTTTAATAACGGATTATGGGGCTGGAACCATGACGTTCAGCAATGGAATTTCTATTTTCACTGGAATCAGCAGCAGCTATACTGGCCGCTAAACGCAGCAGGGTTCCATGAATTAGTATCTCCCTACCTTGATTACAGGTTTAATTCCCTCCGGTTTGCAAAAAAGAGTGCCAGGGCAATATTTAAATCCGATGGGGCTTTTATTGCGGATGTCAGCAACCGCAACGGGTATAACCGGATTGATCTGATTGACAATCATACCCCTGTCGCAGAAATAGCTCTCGAATTCTGGCGCCAGTACGAGTTTACTTCCGACAAGACATTCCTCACAGGTAAAGCCCTTCCGTTCATTCTGGAAGCTGCCAGGTTCTTTGAATCGTTGCTTGAAAAGGGGAGTGATGGTTTATATCATGCCAGGGGAGGTACCGGTTATGAAGGAACAGTTATGCTGCGGGATGGGCTTACCGAACTCGTATATGCCCGAGCCTTATTCACAACTGCCCTGAAAGCGCTGGCAATCGCTGGAACCGATATTCCGGAAGCCGCGAAATGGAGATTGTTACTTGATCATTTAGCGCCACTCCCGGTCGTGAAGGCAAGTGAAGGTTTGATTGTCAGGGGCGAAACCGGAGAGACAATCAACTGGGGCATTAATCGTGGAACCTCTGTTCCGGGGAATAGCATTGTTGCAGCCGGATGGGGTATTAAAGAGAATAAATGGCTGACGACCTGGTACAAGACAGATGACTCGGCGTATGCTTATCTGTTAACCGGTAATGAAGCAGGAAACAAGACATCTGATCTGAGGGTGCTCGACGGGATATTTCCGGCTGTTCCGAGGTCTCCCGTGTTTCCGTCTGGTTTGGTGGGACTGGCACAAAAGGGTGATTCACTATATAAGGTGATGACGACCACAACCCTTTTATATGGTTCGGAGTGTATGGGTTGGGACCCGGTCCCGATAGTCCTTGCACGATTGGGCCTGGCCAAAGAACTTGCGTTTGACCTGGAGCAGTTCCCGGGAAGATGGCAGTTTTATGTTAACGGATGGGGGCATATCAGTTCCGATGCCGGAGCCGACAGAGATGGAGGGATGTTTTTCAGGACAAATAGCGTGAGTGTTATCGGCTCGGCGGAAGGAGAGAAAGTTCCCTTGCCGGCATGGCCGTTCCGGCATATGTCAATGGAGGCGATGTCGGTCCTTGCCACGGCAATGAATGAGGCGCTGCTTCAGAGTTACGATGGGACTATACGAGTGTTTCCTGCGTTCAACGGTAATAAAACTGCAAGATTCACCCTCCATGCACAGGGCGGATTTGTCGTTTCTTCCGAGATTAAATCGGGCAACATAGCGTGGATCGCGATCAAGAGCCTTTACGGGAACACCTGCAGGCTTGAATTGCCATGGAATGAAACCTCGCTGCAATCGAGCCTTAACAGGAATAGCCGGTTGGTGAGTGGCAAAACTACAGCGATTAAAACGAAGCCTGATGAGGTGATACTTCTAATTCCTCAAGGACAAGATATTCAGACATGGTCGGTGGTTGCAGAGAAACCATCGGCTAATGACAATGTCAAGTATCACTCTTCAGGTAAGACGCAACTCGGTATTCCACGGATGTTTTAATGTGTTGGTTGAAATCAGGAAACGGCTAAACAAAGGTGAAAGGGGCAAGAGCCCGCCACTCCCTTTGGTTCGTTGCTCTAGAGTATATGCGACCTCGTCAGCCACCTTGAAGCTACGCGGGATGGGTTCGTGGCCAAGGGCCCGAATGGCGAAACGTGAAAGAAATTCCAGGAATTCGGATTTCCATTTGCTGCGTTGGACGAACCCTGTTTGACTGGTGAACGCATGATGTCAGTCACCGCGCCGATGTATCGCTTTCTCCTGCTGGTGATGCTCTTCCTGGCGATGGGGTCGCCACGCACTACTGACCTCCAAGCCCAAACGGCTTCAATCGCGGCTGCTGAAGAGGGCAACCTGTTTGCCCGCTCGCTGGTTGGCACAGGTGATTTCGCACGACTCCAGCAGGCGCTGGCCAAAGCACGGCGCCAAGAACCAGTCACGGTTGCGGTGATCGGCACCTCGATCACGCAAGGCGCGCTGGCGAGCCGGCCCACGATCGAGGTGACGGTTCCCCAAACGGTCATCACCCAATCCTGTCGCGTGGTAATCCCGCCCGGCAAGGTTATTGAGGATGCAACTGGCCAGGGAGTCATTTTGATTGGTGCGCCGAATATCGAGATTGAGTTTGACGGGGCTTCGGTTGTCCGCGGGTCGCTGACGAACACTTCGCCGGACGAATATCGCGGTTACGGCATCCGGCTCAACGGACAGGCTGGAGTGACGATCCGCGGCGCTCGTATCAGCGGGTTCTGGTGCGGTCTCTGGGCGACGAAAGCCGACGGCTTGGTGCTCGAAGACATTGACGCTTCAGACAACCGGCGGGCGCGGCTGAAATCCACGTCGGGGGCAGAAGACGCCAGTGACTGGCTCTACGGCCACGATAACGACCAGCATCAGTGGCTCACGAATTACGGCGCGGCGATTTATGTGGAAGAGTCCGCCGGGGTGACCGTGCGCGACTCGCGGGTCTGGCATGGCCAGAATGCGCTGTGCCTTGACCGCGTCACCGCGTCCAAAATCTATGACAATGATTTCTCGTTCGACTCCGGCTGGGGAATCGCCTTGTGGCGGTGCGCCAGGAATGTCGTCAGCCGCAACGCCCTTGATTTCTGCGTGCGCGGTTACAGTCACAATGTGTACAACCGCGGCCAGGACTCGGCGGGCATTTTTGCCTTCGAGCAGAATAATGAGAATGTCTTTGCCGAAAACTCCGTGACACACGGTGGCGACGGTTTCTTCGGTTTCGCCGGCCGTGAGGCCATCGGGGAAACTGGCGAGCATCCGATTGAATGGTACCAGCGCCGTGGCAATTCCGACAATCTGCTGATTGGAAACGATTTCTCTTATGCCGCCGCGCACGGGATCGAGAACACGTTCTCCTTCGGCAACCAATACCTGAGCAATCGCATCGTAGGCAACGCGATCTGCGGTGTTTGGGCGGGCTACTCGCGCACGACCTTGATCACCGGCAACCTTTTCGAGAGCAACGGCGAGAAGGGCTACGGACTGGAACGTGGCGGCGTGAACATTGATCATGGGGGCGACAACCTGATCTTTCACAATGTGTTCGTGACCAACCAGTGCGGGGTTCACCTCTGGGGCGGTGACAATCCGGACTTTGCAAAAAAGATCTGGGCCAAGGCCAACGGCTACGCCTCGACCGGCTCGATCATTGCCGGCAACACCTTCACAGGCGATCGCGTGGCGTTTCACTTCCGCGGTCCCGGGCAGGTTCGGCTCGGTTCCAACCAGTTGGTGGCCGTGAACAAAGAGATGATTGCTGAACCGGCTTACCAAATTACCCGTGACAGCGAGCCTATCGTCGAACCGCTCCACACGCCCAGACCGGAAGTCTTCGGCAAGAAACACCCGGTCGGCGCACGAACAGAACTGCGCGGTCGCCAGAACATCATCATGACCGAGTGGGGCCCGTGGGACCACGCATGGCCGCTGGTGCGGCAGGTCAAATCCGTCGGCGGAATGGCACTCTACGAAGTGCTCAAAGTGCCGACTGCGGAAGTGCGTGTGGAAACCTCCGGCGACCAAGTGCGCGGCGTGCTCTCGGCGGTGCCTGGACAAACCCATGCATCGCAAATCTCAGTCACGGCGAACACCCCGGGCGTGCATCATTACGAACTGAAGCTGCAAGCGGCGGGAAAGCCGTTGGCCGAGTTGAAGGGAACCCTGCTCGTAACCCGCTGGGAAGCGACCTTCTTCAAGTGGCCTGCCGACACCGACCCACGCAAGAATCTCGAAGACTACCGCAAACTGGCTGCCGGCCCCGGCACGGTTGCCGCACCATTGGACGAACTAAAGTTGCACTACGGCATGCGCGGTCCGAGCGAACTGGGCATTTCCGGCACAATGACCGCATCGCGGTTCGGCGCGGATCACTTCGGCTTGATTGCCCGAACGCGTCTGCCGTTGACCAAAGGCGATTGGGAATTCGCCACGCTAAGCGACGACGGCGTCCGCGTCACCGTTGACGGCAAATCGGTCATCGATAATTGGACCTGGCATGGTCCGACCCGCGACACCGGCAAGCTGACGCTCGCGGCCGACAAAACCGTGGAAATCGTGGTCGAGCATTTCCAGATCGACGGTTACGCGGTCCTGGAATTCTCACTCACCCCCGCGCCAGTTCAGAAGCCACGCTGATCCCGATCGTTCCCACGAGGCGGGGCAGACTACGGCTGCGCCTGCCGTGAGGGTCGCAAGCGACGGGGGAAGGTGCCCCGGTGGCTTCGCGGGAGGGGTTCCAGATCCAAACTTCCCGGGCGAACCCTATTTTTGCGAGTGGCTGAGGCGGTAGGCCTCGGTGGTGGTGTAATACTTGGCGATCATGTTGGGGACTTCCCAATCCGGCATTTTGCCTGCGGCCAGGTAACGCAAAAATGTCTCGGTCACCTGGGCGAAGTGTTCTTCGTGGCCGACGCGGTATTTATCGGGGATGACGATTTCCCACGAGTCACCTGCGGGTTTTAGCTCCAGGCCGGGCCGGGAGGTTCTCAGTTTGGCAACGGCGGCACGGAGGGTTTGCTCGAATTGGGCGGCGGATGCGCCGGACTTGTTTTCGATGTAAAGAGCGGGTTTGTAGTTTTGCTCGGCCCCTTGCTTGATGAGGAGATTGGCGCGTGAGCCGCGCAGGAGCGCATAGTGGGTGTCGCCGGCGCCTGGCGGGGCTTCGAATTTCCACAGCGCCGAGACCTTTGCATGAACGCCGCGCAGAGTGTAAGAGACCTCGCCGTTGGCGAAAACATCGAGGGTGCTGTCGGGGCCGATGTCGCTCGCGAAGAAATCCGGGTAGTGGTCGAGGCCAGTGGAGCGTTTGAACTGCTCGGGGGTAAGTTTGGTCTGCCAACGGCAGGCGTGGAGCACTTTGATGTCTTTGCGCCAGTCCAGGGCCTGGTTGGGGAAACAAATCCATTGAACTGCATCGACGAGGTGGGTGCCGACGTCCGGGACGGATTCGCCTTGCTGGCGGACATCGTAGAACCAGGCGGGTCGGATCAGCGGTTTGCCGGCGACTTCTTTGAAGAAGTGGTGGACGCTTTCCATCACGACGGCGGGCTGCTCAGGCGCGCCTTTTTCGAGGGTGCCGAAGAGTTCGGGCATGAGGGCCAGCTCGCGTTGGAGGATGCTGGTGATCTCGTAACGTTCGGTCATGATGTCGTAAAGCAGCACCTTCTTGGCAGCGGCGAGGGCGAAGCCTTTGCGGAGGAGGTCGAAGTTGGCGGGGGTGATGGCCATGGGTTTGTCGGCGAGCACGTTGAATCCGGCCGACACCGCGCGGTCGATGTATTCGGTCTTGCGGGCGTTATTGCCGGCCAGCACGACCACGTTGCCGGCTTTGTCGCGCACCATCCGCTCGAGGAAGTCGGGACCAGTGCAAACTTTCTCCTCCCAGCGGGTGGGATTGCTGGCGCGGGTATTGAAGCCGGCGATGCGCTTGAGATGTTCCTGCAGGTCCGGCCCTTCCGGGGCATACACATGGACGACGGGGCTAACCTGCGGGTACATGAATTTCTGGACCAGACCGGCGTGGAAGTGGCCCGGATCAAGTGTAATGATCTGGACTTCGTTGGCGGCTTGAGCCGTGGCGAGAGTGATGCCTATAGCGAGGAGAGTGAGATGGGAAATCCGAAGTCCGAAGCCCGAATACCGAAGGAAATCCGAAGTTCGAGGTCCGAGGTTCAAAGTTCGTGGTTCGAGGTTCGAGTTGTGTAAGAAGTGTCTCATGTTTTCTGGAGCAGGAGGTTGGCGCCATAGGGGGCGCGTTGGGGGCGGGAGCGCATGGCGTTGGCCTGGTCGTCATCGAGGAAGGCTTCTTTGGCGGGATCCCAACGGAGCTTGCGGCCGAGTTTCATCGCAATCCAGCCGATTTCGCAGGCGCTGGTCGAGCGATGCGCTTCTTCAGGCGTCGTGACTGCGGGCTGACGGGTTTGGATGCTGGTGAGCCAGTCGAGGTGGTGGTCGTCGCTCTTGTGCAGATGAAGTTCGTTCGGTCCCACCTTCGAGTTGAGAATCTTCGGGTCGCTGGCGTCAAGGGCTTTGCCGAAGGCGCTGGCGGGGTCGCTGGCAGTAGCTTGAGCGCCGCCGCGGCTGACAAAGATCCAGCCATCGGTACCCTCGAAGCGGACGCCGTTGGTGAAATTGTTGTCGATGATCATGGTTGCGCCGTTGGCATATTTCGCTTCGATGTGGTAGGGGCCATGCACATTCCACAGACCCTTCCTGGGGAATTCAGCTTTGCCCTCGATTTCAATGGGTCCGGTCAGTTCGGTGCCCATGCCCCAGTGGCCGATATCAACGTGGTGAGAGCCCCAGCCGGTGATCATGCCCAGGCAATAGGAATCGATGCGCAACCAGCCCGGCCGGTCCGTGATACTGTTCCGCGGATGAACACGTTTTTCGGTATAGGGAACCTGGGGGGTCCAGCCTAGCCACATGGCGTAGTCGAGGTTGGGAGGGATGGGCATTTCCGGCTCTTCATCGCCGGACGGATCAACCGGCAAACCGATCTTGACCGTGTGCAACTTTCCGATGCGGCCGTTGCGGACGAGTTCGCAGGCGATGCGGAACTGGGTGGTGGAGCGCTGCTGGCTGCCGATCTGGAAGGCGCGTTTTTTGGCGCGGACGATGTCGCTCACCTGGCGGCCCTCAGCGAGCGTCATCGAGAGAGGTTTCTGAACGTAGATGTCTTTGCCGGCCAGGGCGGCGGCGATGACGGGCTCGGAGTGCCAGTGGTCCGGGGTGCTGATGGCGACGGCATCGACGCGGCCGTCTTTGAGCAGGTCGCGGTAATCGCCGTAGGCCTTGACGACCAGCGCGGTTTCGCTGCCGGTCTTGCCGGCGTAGAATTTCTCGACGCGATTCTTGGCCCGGGCCAGCCGTTTGGAATCCAGATCGCAAACGGCGACGATGCGGGCGACGTTGTGTTTGAGGATGCCCGGCATGTCCATCTCGTTGGCGATGCGGCCACAGCCGATCTGGCCAATTTGAATTTTGTTGCTGGGAGCGTCGGCGCCGAAAACGGAGGATGGGACGATGGTTGGAAAGAGGGATGCGGCTGCGGAGGCCGCCAGCGAGGTCGTTAAGAATTGTCGGCGAGTTATATGCAGAACTTCGTTCATAAAGTTTGGACCATCAAACGACGCAGTTTATTTAAGTCTTTCTTGCCAGACAAGGACTCTTGTGGCAGGCAACAGGAGCATCAG
>Ga0194053_10002797_pt1 | contig 10135 bp, 6 predicted proteins | sample SepL228m_MetaG_FD_161684 | JGI IMG/M metagenome (GOLD analysis project Ga0194053, IMG submission 161684) | Anoxic zone freshwater microbial communities from boreal shield lake in IISD Experimental Lakes Area, Ontario, Canada - Sep2016-L227-8m | ecosystem: Environmental > Aquatic > Freshwater >...
CGCCGCCATTTCCGCAGAACTGACAGCATCCTTCGCTTCTTTCTGAGCGGCTCTTTGGAGAAACGGCGCCAAGGCGATGAAGAGCGTATGGCGCGAGAAAGGCTTGCGAATGAAGCCGCTGAACTGGCTGCGCCCATCGGGATCCGCGCTCGCCTCACCCGAAGCGGTGATAGCGATTACCGGCAATGATGCGAGGTCGGGGCACCTGCGAATTTCGGCCAGCGCCGTGCGCCCATCCATGACCGGCATCCGTATGTCCAGCAGGACCGCGTCGGGTTTTGTCTTCTGCAAACTTTCCAAGGCTTCCTGACCGTTGTTGGCAAACTGGACGCGGTGATGGGTTTTCTCGAATATGCCGGCTATCAACTCCCGATTGGCCTGGTGATCATCCGCCACCAGCAAGGTAGCCGGCGCGAAGTCATTGAAGTCCACCGCTTCGCTGGGCTCGGCGTGGTCCCCCACCGGCAACCGTTCCGAAACCGGGACATTCGCCAATTGCAAGCGGAACACCGTGCCCCGGCCGACTACACTCTCGACCCTCAGGACGCCCCCCATCAGGTCCACGATGCGCTTGACGATGGTCAACCCGATGCCGCTGCCTTCCTTTTCGGCTGTTTGGCGGGAATCCGCCTGTACAAATGGTTTGAACACTTCTTCGAGTTTGTCAGCCGGTATCCCGATGCCAGTGTCTTCAACATCAATCATCAGGGTTCCGCTGCTGGCGTCTTCCTGACTCTTCCACGAGACCCGCAGCTTGACGCCACCTCGCTCGGTGAACTTGATGGCGTTGCCCAGCAAGTTCACCAGGACTTGGCGCAGCCGCAGCCGATCCACCAACAGCGCACGAGGCAGATCCGGTGCGATCTCGACTTGAAGCTGGAGCGATTTTATCAATACCTGCTCCCCGAAAACGGTGCGGAGGAATTCGCAGGAATCCCGCATATCCGTCGGATCGGGGTGCAGTTCCAGCTTGCCCGCTTCGAGCTTGGACAGGTCGAGAATGTCGTTGATCAGTGTCAGCAGCGATGCGCCACTGTCGCGAATAGCCCGCACGTACTGCGATTGCTTCGGCGTCAGCCCCTCGGGTTCCAACAATTCGCTGAAACCAAGGATGGCGTTCATGGGGCTGCGAATCTCATGGCTCATGTTGGCCAGGAAGGCGCTCTTTTCCCGGACGGCTTGTTCTGCGTGGAGCTTTCCTTCGACCAACTCCCGTCGTGCTCGCTCCTGATAATATATCACGCCATTACTGTTCAGCGTGAAGTAGCTCACGGGGGCGAAGTCGTAGATGTCGGTGTAGCGGAATACCGCCGCTTCCACCTGCGCCCGCGAGTTCCGCAGTTCCTCGTTCTGCAGCTCCAGTTCGATCTGGTGGACCTGCAGTTCGTGAAGGAGCCGCTGCGTTTCATGCGCTGACCGCGGAGCATGGTCGGGCGGCTTCTGGCTTTGCAGGCGCGCGTCCGCGCGACGGCGCAGCTCGGCGGTATTGGTTGGGTGGCCTGGTTTCACAGCTTTCTCGACAAGACCTCTGCCATCTGGTTTACAACCTCTTCTGAAGGGTAGCCGGGATCCCTGATTAGGGCCTTTGCTCTTGCAACTTGTTCAACTCTCACTTCCGAGGTTGCTTCGAGCGCGGCATCCAAGGCGTCCACTCTGGCCATGTCCAGCATATCGGGCGCAATCGCCGGCTTCCGCGGCGGTGTGGGCGCCTGGGCTTTTGCGACCCGTGTTAACTCGTTATTTGTATCGATTCGCATTACGGTTCGTCTATCGGTTACTCCCGCCCGACACTAAATGCCAGCTTTTACGGATTGCCAATCCAGAAAAATGCGGAGTCAAGTGGGAGAAATGATCATTGCCAAAGCGCTAAAGGGTGGCCGGTTTCGTCCGATAATCCATGTTGTATGACTCTTACAGGCCAACCGGCGATGACGTCCCGCAGGAATGTCCTGGCCTGCAGGATTCTTGCCGCTTGTTGATGTGGTTGCCCGAGGGCATCGTCTTCTTCAAAAAGAGTCTGGCACGCCGCAGAGACAGCGTGCTATAGTCAGACCATTAATGCGAAGCTGAATCGGAAGACTATTTTTCACTGCAACCGAAATCATCGTGAAGACAAGGCATCCAGGCCCTGACCCCGACGCATTGACGGCAGACGCCCAGGTGTTGTTGCCGTGCTCCGACGCGCCCCATCGCTCCGACTGGCTCGATGGCGGATTGGCGTTGTTGGATTCGGCACATTGCGTCGTCCATGCGAATGGGGCGCTGCTTAACTGGCTTGGCATCAGGCCAGAAGAGGCATTGGGAGCGCCGCTGGATAGCTTGCTGCAACGGTGCTGCCTCGGGATCGAAGGGGTTCTGCGCCGCGCCTGGTCCGAAACATCGCCTTGCGCCGAATATCACTTCCAGCTCTTGCCCCCTTCGCAAAGCCAATGGTTTCGCCTCGAGACCGCCCGCAACCGCGATGGCTGGTTCGTCCGCCTGAGTTCCACGCTCCCTCCGCTGCGCGATCTGGTCGAGGACGGCGGCGGCGGAAACCAGGATCCGGAAAAGCAACACTTGCGGCTGCGGCTGCTGCGCGCCGAGTCGCAACTCGAGAAACTTATCCAACGCTGGCCGGGCGTCCTCTTCAGCCAGCGGGCCGACTTTTCCTTCCACTACGTCAACTCGAAAATTGAACAATTAACCGGCGTCCCGCCAGATGCCTGGCGCAATCAACCGCGGCTCTTCTGGGATGCGATTCATGAGGCTGACGTCGAGGAATTCAAACGCCAATGCGAGCAGGCGACCAAATCGCCGGCGGGCATCACCACCACTTATCGGCTCCGGCACGCCGTCACTGGCAAAGTCTCCTACATCCTCGAACACCGCCAAGCCGCGGTCACCAAATCCGGCGCGGTGCTGGGCTACGACGGTTTCTGGCTCGATATCACCCGCCAGACCATCGCGGAAAAACGGCTTTCAACCACCGCCTGGAAGGAAACACTCGCGTTGTTGACAATGGGGCTGGCTCACGATTTCAGCAATCTTATGTCGGGAATCCTGTCCCTGACAGAATTGATCCTCTCCCAGACCAGCGCCGAAGACAAACAACTGCCCTCGCTGAACCTCATCAAGCAGAGTTCGCTCCAAGCCAGCCAACTCGTCCAGCGCATCGTCAGCCTGCATCGTAGCCAAACCGGCGCCCGCCAGTATCACGATTTCAACCAGGCGGTGTCCGAACTGATCGAGTTGGTCAGCAAAATCCTGCCGCGCCGCATTCGCATCCAAACCGAACTGCCCCCCGGCCAGTTGGCCGTCTATATGGACGTCGTCGAGTTCCGCCAGACCATATTGAACCTGGCCCTCAATGCGGCCGACGCCATGCCCAATCGCGGCGTCCTCGTTTTCCGCCTCACCGCCCACACGACCGCGCAAGAGCTGGCCCACTTCCAGGGCCGGTTTCCCAGGTTGCCCTGCGTTTGCCTGACGGTGCAGGACAACGGCAGCGGCATCGCCGCGCGGCACCTGCCTCACCTGTTCGATCCGTTCTTCACCACCAAGCCCATCACCAAAGGCTCCGGCCTCGGCCTGTACAACGCGCGCTCATTCGTCGAGGAACACGGCGGCGCCATCTCGGTGGAATCAACCGAGGGCGCCGGCGCCACCTTCCACCTCTGGCTGCCGCAAGCCGATTTCACGGAGGCCGAGCGTATGACCGACCAACAGTCCAAGCGCCGCCGGAGCCTGCTGCTCATCGGCCAGCCCGGCTTCTCGACGGATTCCATTACCGAATTCCTCCGCACCAATAACTTTTACATCATCGCCACCCACACCGCCGACCGCGCCCTGGAACTGCTGGCCTCGGAGGAAAATACCCTCGACGGCGTCATGGTGCTGGCCGAACCAGACGACGGCGTTCTGCTCAATCTGATTCCGGAGCTGCGCGACCGTTGCCACACCAAACGAATCGTTCTGCAGCTCATCGGCGGAAACGCCGATCAGGTGGAAAACCGCATCCTGGCAAAGGCGGACCTCGTCCTGGCCAGCGACGCCGAGGAAACCACGTTTCTCAAACGACTCGACAACCTGTTCGCCTCGGAGCCAACTCTATGAGCACCACTGCGCCAACCCCACCCGCCGAATTGAAGCGCATCCTTGTGGTGGACGACGAAACAATCGTGCTGGTTTCCCTCCGTGAAACCTTGCGGATGCAAGGCTACGAGGTGTTCGCCGTTGAAGACCCCATCCAGGCGCTGCAGCTCATCCAAACCACCCCTTTCTCGGTCATCTTGAGCGACCAACAAATGCCGCTGCTGACCGGTCTGGAATTCCTGGCCCAGGCCAAGGAAATACAGCCCAACAGCGTCCGCATTCTCATCACTGCCGTTCTCAGCTTGACCACGGTGATTGATGCCATCAACAAGGGCGAAGTCTATCGCTTCATTGTCAAACCGTGGTTGCGCGAAGAGTTGCTCGTCACGATCCAGAACGCCGTCCAACGTTACGAACTGGTTTCCTATAACAACGCCCTGCACGCGCAGACCATCGCGATGAACGAGCGCTTGGAAGCCCAACTCACCCTGCTCGATACCCAAAACCGCCAACTCGACCAACTCAACCAGACGCTCCACAAAAATCTCGACCGCTCCGTCCAGCTCTGCCTCAAGACGATGGAAACGTTCTATCCCCTCCTGGGCCAGCAGGCGCGGCGTGTCTTCGCCCTCTGCCAGGCCCTGGCAGAGGGCCTCAACCTTTCCCACGACCAACGGCACGTGTTGGAAATCAGCTCCCGCTTGTGCGACATCGGCCTGGTCGGTGTCCCCCGCGAGTTGATCCGGAATTGGCAGCAGACGCCGGACAACCTGAGCGACGGAGAGCGCGCCCTCATCGAACTCCACCCGGTCCTCGGACAACAGCTCGTCGCTTTCGTCGAAGACCTGGAGGCCGTCGGCACTACCATCCGCGCGCACCACGAGCGCTACGACGGGTCGGGCTATCCCGATCGATTGAGCGACGAACAAATCCCCTGGCTGGCACGATTGCTCGCCGTGGCAGTCGCCTACGCTTCAAGTGCGTCTGACGAGCTGGGACTCGAATTCGTCAAAACCAACAGCGGCGCGGCCTTTGATCCCGACGCAGTCCGCGCCTTGATGCGCTGTTTGCCCCAAGCCTCGGTCCCGCGCAGCCAACGGGCAGTTCTGCTCTCCGAACTACAACCGGGGATGGTCCTCGCCCAAGCCATTTATACCGCGCACAGCATCCTGCTCATCCCGGAAGGACAGGTGCTCACCGAACCGCACATCCACCTGCTCCGCAACCACAATCGCATCTACCCCATCACCCAGTCGCTGCTCGTTTTCGGTTAAGCGATGAATACGCGGAAAGCGAACTGGGAACAGGTTGACAGAAACAGAGTGGACAGGAAAATGGGGTTTCGCTTGAACTTGAAAAACGGAGTTGAAAGAATTGAACCACGGATGGCACGGATGACACGGATGCGAACCATGGTCGAGAACCTCCTTCGCGGCCACCCGCCGGGTGAACACCCCCTGCCCCGCAATCCCTTCTTTATCCGTGCTATCCGTGAAATCCGTGGTTCCAACTGCTTTTTCTAGGATGCACCGCTACGAATTTCAGCTTCAGATCACGTCGGACGACTATCTCGAGTACTACCGCGGCACCATACGCCATGTGATCGTGCGTTGTGCCAGTGGCCAGACCGTTCAGTTTCCCGCGTCATTGCTCCAAAGATTTGTCACCCCGGAAGGCATCCATGGAGCCTTCGTCCTAACCTGCGACGAACATCACAAATGCGTCAGCCTCCAGCGTTTGCCTTGTCCCGCCTGAGCCGGATGACACGGATGGGAAAGGGCTTCGTCACGGTCGAGAACCTCTTTCGCGGCCACCCGCCGGGTCTACACCCCTTCCACCGCAATCCCTTCTTTATCCCTGTTATCCGTGAAATCCGTGGTTCCAACTGCTTTTTCTAGGGTGAACCTGGAAAGAGCAGTTCACCCCCGCCAAACACGCTAAACGACGCTAATGCAGCCGATTTAGTAATGATCCCGGCTTCACCTTCCGGGTGAAGGCCCATTCTGGTAAGTCTGCCTGCCCCTGTTCGCGTTGTTTAGCGTGTTTAGCGTGTTTAGCGGGCAAGTGCCGCTTTCCGGTTAAACCCTCAACGCCACCAACGCGCTATAAGCCTCATTCATCCCGATGCGGGAGATCGCCGCAAAAAGGTCCGTGGCCGGCTCCTTGCCCCCAAACCTGACACTGTTGCCGCGACGCAGAATCTCCGTGGACAGCGCCGGTTCGCCCTCGATCATTTCCACAATGTGATCCAGATTCAGATTCGAGTCGCGCAACGCGGCCAGCAATTCCTTCACCGCCACCGACTCGGGCTGAGCATCTTCAACGCTCACCGGAGGATAATTTGTTTCATTCATAGTCAGTCAGTCAGTCAATTAGATACGTCCGCAGATACCTCCGCAGTTGCCTCAGCCAGCGCACCCGCCAGCATCCCCGCCGCAGAAGGAAGTATCCGCTCCAAAATTTCGATTCTCGCGTTTAAGACATCCACCGTCGGCCGCGCGTTAAATTGCAGCAGCCGTTGATACCATTTCAAAAACTCGCGGCTGACCGCTGCCTCGGCTGCCGCCGCCGGCGCAAACTGATTCTCCCCCACCGCGGTCTCGCATAGCACGAGAGCGGCCGCCAGCGCATGATTCGAGACCGCCGGCCATCGACGCCACAGCAGCAGCGCCGCGCCGCACTGACCGGCGAGCATCAACGCCTCGGCCCGCTGCTGAACCACGGCTGGTTCGTCCGGCAGATGCCGCTCCGCCTCAGCCGTCCAATCCAGAGCCACCTCTAAAAACTCCAGCCGGGTCAACGCCAACCGCCCGCCTTCCAACCAAACCTGCGCTTCACCCGGTTTCTCGCCTGCGAGAGCGAAGAAAAGGTTCAACGCATCGGCCTGCCGTTCGTGGGCCGCCAGGAATCGCGCGTAATCGTAGCGCACAGGCCGCGACTGCGGCTCCGTCTCGAGAGCCCGTCCGAATTCCTCGGCGGCGGCGTCAGGTTCACCTATATGCTCGAGGCACAGCGCCAGACAATGCCGCGGCCCGGCCTTGCGAATATCGAGGTTCACCGGCGTCAGCGCCGGCCGATCGCGTTTGGCCAGACATTGACGGAACGCCGCCGCCGCCGCCGCAAACTCCTTCAACTCCATCTGCGCCAACCCCAGTGTGAAGAGCAGCGACGCCGTCAGCCCGCCGCCCAACTTGGCCAGCGGCGACGCCAGCACCTGGACAATCTCCGCATGACGCTTGGCGGCCATAAGCTGCGTGCAGAACTGGGTGAGCAACACCTCCCGCGTCTCCGGCACCACCTGCGCGGGTGGCAGGTCCGCCATCGCCTCGAAGGCGGCGCGATACTGGGCCAAGCCTTCTTCCCGCCGACCCGAGCGCGTCAGCTCCAGCCCATAATTCATCAAAAGGTTGGCTTCACCCGGCAATTCCAGAATGGCTTGCTCGAGCAGCCGCAGATTGCGTCCCACCTTATCCCGTTCCAAGGTCAGTTCCTTGGTATAACCATAATGGCGCAGCATGGCGTCGCCCAACCGAGTCTCGAGCCCCCACTCCTGGCGGCGGACTTCGAGGCTGCTGAACACCTGTTCATGCACCCGGCCAACGTAGAACAGGCCCGGGGCATTGCGGAACAGCCGCGGCACATAACTGCAACCCTCCGCCTCGCGCCCCGCATCCTGCAGCGGCAACCGCCACGCAATCACCGACGGCGCATGAAGCAGCTTGCGCAACGCCGCATGTTGCTGCTGCGGCAGCTCCTCATCCGCATCCAGCATCAACACCCAATCCCCCGTGACGTGCTCCAGCGCCGCGTTACGCGCCGCGCTGAAATCATCGCACCAGGCAAAGGAATGCACCTCCGCCCCGTGCTCCCGGGCGATCTCCACCGTGCGATCAGTCGAACCGGTATCCACCACCACAATCTGATGGGCCAAACCCTTCACCGAAGTCAGGCACTGACCCAGGAACCGCTCCTCATTCTTAACGATCAGGCAGACGGAAAGCCGATTTCTGCTTTCTGCTTTCTGCTTTCCAATTTCCTCCGGCAGCACGACCCATTCGGGTTTGAGATTGCCGTGCAAACTGGCCTTCAAGAACTTCTTAGCCGGACGAAAATCCGGCGCAATGTGCCGGGCGAACTGGGCGCACGCCCGTGCCGCCACAGAATCGTGCGCCGCGAGAGCGATCTCCGCCAGCAGCAGATAAGCCTCCGTATGGAACGGGCGCTGGTTGAGCGCGTCGCGCGTCGCGCCCCACGCGGCGGGTAGTTTCTTCTGCTGGAAGAATTGCCGCGCCTCGCGGAGATGCCCGATCTTGGCGGCTGGCGGAAGAACAATCGGAGCCGCCTGCCGAACGCACTGCTCTTTGGGCTTTTCGGCGACCGCTTTGGGCCGGGCAACGAGTTCGCGCAGTCTGGTTTCGGCGACCGAAGCGGCCCGCTCCCAGGACCATTCGCGACGGACATGGGTGGAGGCGCGCGCGCCCAGGGCACGGGCTTCATCGAGGTGGGCGGTGACCCATTTCATCCGCTCATCGAGGGCGGCGGCGTCGGGCTCAAGCAGCCAGCCCTGACCGGCCAACTTCATGCCACTGATGCTGTCACCAATGAATCTTTTGACCGCGGGGATGCGATAGGCAAACTCGTCGGGGGCAAAATCATCCGCGCTGCCGCCGGCAGTAATGATGACGGGCAAACCGCAAGCCATCGCCTCGAGGATAGGCAGGCCGAAGCCTTCGCCACGATAGGGATGCACCAGGCAATCACAGGCGGTGTAGAGGCCGGGCAGCGCATCGGGCGGCAATTCTTCGTTGAGATAAAGAATCTCCGGCGCATCGGGCCGCGACCGTGCGGCGAGTATCTGCGCCTCGAAAGTTTGGCCGGCATAAAAACTCTGACCGCCAAAATCCTTGATGACGAGACACACGTCATCCGCGGCGGTAAAGGTTTTAAGGTAGGCCTTGAGCAGCAAATCCGGGCCTTTTCGGTGAATCGTGCCGCCAACGAACAGAAACTTGAATGATTTTTGGGTTGCCAGCGTCCGCGGGGTTGCGTCCGGATGGAATTTTGCGGGGTCTATTCCATTGGGCACAACCTTCACTTTTTCCGCCGGCACGCCCGACTCAATATACACGCGGCGAACGTATTCGGATGGGATCCAGAACTCGTCCACTCCGCGCGACTGACGCACCCATTCCTGCGGCAGGATGCCAAACTCCCACGGTTGAATGATCACCAGCGCGCCCTGCTCGGGCCGGCGCCAGTCGGGCGGCCAAGCGTGGCGAACGGTAACGGCTGCATTGGCTGACGCGGTCGCGGAAACTTCGCGACTCAAATCTTCAAATGCCACTGAAGCTGGTGTTGTTGGTAAGCCGTTGCCGACGCGTTGGAGGTTTATCTCCGGCGAGACTGACAGAGCCCGCGACAATTCGCAGTTCACATGAGAGAGACTTCCGTAATCGAAGAAAGATCCCATCCAATCCACAGATACAGCCTTGGCCTGGGTCGTGCCGCTGGCCAGGAACAGGCTGCGGCTGGCGGTCAGGACTTTCGCCGGCTGGGGAGGCAGAAAACGCTTTTCCTTGTCGAACGATTTACCCCAACGACTGAAGAAAAGTTGGAGGTTTTCTTTGACGTGGTTGTAACGGCCCTCGCTTTGCCCTTCAAGGTGATATACCACGGCCTTCGGCTCATACGCCACCTTCCACCCTGCTGCGCGCGCCCGAAGGCAAAGATCAATGTCCTCCACGCCGTTGCGGTAGGCTTCGTCGAAACCAGCCAATTGTCCGAACAACTCGCTACGGATAAGCAGGCATGCGCCGGTGACCATGTCGAGTTCGCGGAATTGATTGACTTCCGGCGCGTTCGCGGGTGCGTGACGGTGCGGGTGGTCGGGAACGTCGTTGATGAAGCCGATGCCCGCGTGTTGGATGCGTCCGTCGGCGTAGAGCAGTTTCGCGCCGACCACTCCCATTTGCGGGCGACGCGCGGCTTGCACCAGCGCTTCTAGCCAGCCCGCCTGCACCTCGGTGTCGTTGTTGAGGAACAACACGTACTGTCCCCGCGCTGC
>Ga0194053_10002799_pt1 | contig 10131 bp, 14 predicted proteins | sample SepL228m_MetaG_FD_161684 | JGI IMG/M metagenome (GOLD analysis project Ga0194053, IMG submission 161684) | Anoxic zone freshwater microbial communities from boreal shield lake in IISD Experimental Lakes Area, Ontario, Canada - Sep2016-L227-8m | ecosystem: Environmental > Aquatic > Freshwater >...
CCGAGTTGGCCAACTTCAAGAAGTTTCGCCGGCTAACCGACCAGTGGGTGGGGTTGGCACTGCAACGTGCCGATTGGGAACTCAAGTCAAAGGCTTGATTGTCTCCCGAGAACCTTCCACTCTCCAGTAAAGGACCATGAAAAGAAAATCAGAGTATTTTCCGCCATTCAAAGACGAGGGCAAGTTGATTGCTTCGTGGGGTGAAGCGCGGTTGATCAAGTTCCTGAACGGAAAATGGGAGCTGCGTGGGGGATCTGAGAATGACCGGGCGGAGGCGAAGGAGTGGATTTCTTTGTTTTGGCATGAGGCGATATTTGACGATGGTGTGGCAAAGAAGGCCACAGCTCATTCCTGATGGATCGGATGGCAGGGTACAGTCGCCTGCCACCTGCGCGGCATCATCCCGCACGCGTTGCTGGTGCATCTTCTTTTGCGAGATGGAAAAGAATCACCACGCACCGTCTCAGGCAGATTTTGGGGGAGAAACACTCGCTGGTGGGAAAAGGTCAAGAAACGGCGATTTTCTGTGGTCCCCGACGATGCCCCCCCCTGCGCGTCTGCTCTCTCAAGGCATGGCAAGCGATTTGCTTCTTGCGTGTTCATCTATGACAAAATCATTCGATACCATCAGCGAAGCGGTCCGAAATACGAAACACGCTTTTGCCAAAGCCGATAACTACACCAAAAAGCCTTTGCGCAACAGGTACGAGCGCAGAAAGGTCCGGAGCTATCTCACCCTGACGGACTGGTTGTTGGGAGAGTCGAATTAGGAACTTCCGGAGAGCGGACTTCCGGGATCGACCGTAACCGTGCTATTGCCCTTTGCCCTGACGGACAGTTTAAGGGCGATCCAGTTGCTGCCAAGGAGATTATCAGGTGCGCATGATAATCTCCACGCTCGAAGAAACTTCATCGACGTGAATGAGAACTTTCCCGAGGAATCCCGCCAAGTCATCGAAAGCCTGCGGGAGATTTACCGCTTTGATGCCCAAGCCAAGGAACGGAAACTCTCCCCCCTGGAACGGTTGGCCTTTGACCAGGAAAAGAGCAAACCGGTGATGGACCGACTCCGGCAGTGGATGCAGGCACAGATGGACCAAAAGAAGACTGAACCCAACTCCGGGCTCGGGGGGGCCATCCGCTACATGCTTAAGCGCTGGGAGACCTTGACCCGTTTCCTCTCGGTCCCAGGCGCGCCCTTGGACAACAACGTCGCGGAGCGGGGACTCAAGACGGCCATCCTCCACCGCAGAAACTCGTTGTCCTATAAAACGCTTGTAGGGGCCAGGGTGGGTGACATCAACATGAGCCTAATCCACATGTGCGAGATCAACAGGGTCAACCCCTTCGATTACCTCATGGCCCTGGAGCAACACGCCGAGGCGGTGGCCAAGGCTCCGACCTGCTGGTTCCCGTGGAACTACCGACAGGCCATCGAAGCGGCCAACAGCACTTGAGAAACCCGCCCAAACTCCCCGTGGGCTGCCGCGTCTGATCCCGGCACCCTGGAAAAGCCGCCCGCCGAGAAGTTTTGCGGCTACGCACGCTCACCGCAGCAACACGCCATTTCCACCAACTCGGCGTCGTGCTCGTGGAGGAATAACGGTAGCTTTCGCTGGGGACTTGTGCTTCGGAGTTTGGGGAGGTATTTCTGGTCCGTGAAATACGGAGATGGAAAGAATGATGGCGGCAATGGCCCTGACGGTATTTTCGGGCAAGATCCCGGGCCCGTAGAGTCACTCCTCCTTAATGACGATCCCTGTCGAAAGATCTTCAAGCCGGATGAAGCCCATTGGGGCGAACTTATCCTCCCGTCATCACAGGAGCAATCCAATCGAAATGATCGTGGTGCCAGGATCCTGATCTTCGCGGGATACCTGTATGGTTATCTCCTCATGGAGGCATTAAAAGACTGCGAGATACGGTTTCCAGGCAGAATCAATATTGTTGGTTTGGTCACAGACGACCCGGCGAACCCCAACGCAAAGATCAGCCGGAAGAAGAGGCTGTGGTCGTTGGTGGATAGGCCGGAAACGATTCTCCTGGAAACGGAAATGATCGAAACGGCGCTCACCTTCGGGATTCCATGTTACACGGGCGAGGTCAAGTCCGCCTGCTTTCGCCGGCTGCTGGCTGAATTCAGGCCGGATGCCATCATTTCATGCGTGTTCGGACAGGTCATTGACAAAGCGATCATTGATTGTCCTCGGCTAGGCATCTACAATTTTCACGCCGCCGATCTCGCTAGCGGCCATGGCGCCGGGCCGCGATTCTGGGAGGATGCCATTGCGCGCGGGCTGACGACGACCAAGGTGACTGTGCATTGGGTTGCGGCAGAAATTGATACTGGCCATATTGTCGGGGTATCCCCACCTATTTATGTCCGGATGGCGGACGGGAACTTTCCGGAGGATCCGGCAGTGATGTTGCGAAAGACCGTGGATCCCGTTGACCAGATGGGCGCTACCCTGGTTGCCGAAATCGTAAGGAGATACGAGGCCGGGAAACCGGGCTTCATCGAGGCATTGGATTTTGAAGCCGATTTCTCCCCGGCGCGGAAGCAACAACTGCTGGAGCCGATTCGTGATCGGGTGCTGGATGGCCGGCTGCCCCGCTCGCCTGAGCCTGTAAGGTTTCTGTAAAGGGCGATTTGTGGGCATCCAGCCAGCCTGAGAGCGCTGTTTCTTTCTACAGTTTGCATGATCACGAGTCTCTTTGCGGCGCAACTCGCGGTGACTTTTATCGTGGGCGGGCTCTGGATCTTTCTTACCGTCCTAGCCGGATCTCATTTCGGAAGCAAGATCGGTGGTTTCATTGGGGGCCTCCCTTCTACTGCCTTGCTGTCATTCTTTTTCATTGGATATACGCAATCGCCGGAGTTGGCCGCGAGGGCGACTACGGTTTTTCCATTGGCCGTAGGGGTATCCGGGGTTTTCCTGGTCGTTTACGCCTCGGTTTCCCGGCTAGGGTTTCTGCCGGCGCTGTCGGTTAGCTTGCTGGTCTGGTGCGCCTTGTCGTATTTGATCCTCGTGCTTCATCCAGAAAGGTTCGGGCTAATCCTGCTCGTGTATGCGGTCGTCATGGTCTGCGCCTTTCATATTCTCGAGAACATTTTATCAGTCAGATCCGTCAAGAATGTGGCGACGCATGCGGCATTAAGACACATGGCCATCCGTTCCGTTTTCGGTGGCTTGGTGATCATGTTGACGGTACTCCTGGCCAAGCTTGCGGGCCCCTTCGTGGGAGGCCTTTTGGCGGCGTTCCCGGCCATGTTCATGGTTACCCTGACCATAACGTACCAAACCCAGGGCATTGGTTATTCCAGGGCACTCACCAAACCACTCCTGGTGACCGGGATGATCACGGTGGCAGGGTATGCGATCGGCGTCAGATACTTGTATCCGGCTGCTGGCTTATATCTCGGAACCATCCTCTCCATGCTGATCGCATCCATCTGTGCTTACTTCACCTTGACGGTCATCTTGCGCCGGTTGACGTGAGTGCGTGTGACTGCGGTTTTCTGGCCTGGCGCCCAGGGTGGTTTCAAGAAATCGTAGCCGCCGACGGCAGACGGCGCTAACACTCCGATAATCGAGGAAAAGTGCGCCGACTGCCGTCGGCGGCTACGATTTTGCAGGTTCTTGAATCCGGCCTGCCTGGCGCCTATGGCCGGCAACGGATGCTAGCCACTGGGCAAGCCTATCGGTAAATTCCCCGGCAAAATCAGCAGGGCATCGGCTAACTACGACGAAGTCGTTGTCTCTCACGAGTTTCAGTGAGTGCTGCAAACGCTCGCGGTCGTGGCTCCAAGATCGAGGCGCGCGTAACGCGCCAGCCGGGCGTAAATACACATCGAGCCGCCGGGAGTGCGGTCCTGATCGAGGGAAAGCACATGTGTGCCATGGCCCGGGGTTCGCGACACGAACTCAGTCATGAAAAACAGACACCGGATAGTCCGCGCGCGTTGCCTCACAATTTGACTTTCACGCTCAGGAGGACTATCTACAGGGAAAGGCCAAATCACGCTCATGAACGACATAGAGTGGCAACCGCCGTCCGCGCATTCGCGGCGCTCGTTTCTCAAAGGGCTGGGAACCGCTGCCGTCACTGCGGCGGCGGCCCAAACTGAAGCGGTCGCCGCGGAACTCGAAAAAGCTAACGCCGAAAAAGCCATCGGATCGGGCGCAGTGCCGATGACGCTGAAGGTCAACGGGGAAAAGCTCAAGCTGCTGCTCGAACCGCGCGTGACACTGCTGGACGCGCTACGTAACTACTCCAGCCTCACTGGCGCCAAGGAAGGCTGCGACCGCGCCACTTGCGGCGCTTGCACGGTGCTGCTCGGGGATCTGCCCATTTACGCCTGCCAGAAACTCGCGGTGGAAGCCCAAGGCCAGGAAATCACCACGGTCGAAGGACTCGCCAAAATCGGCAAGCTGACGAAAGTGCAGCAAGCATTTCTCGAAAAGGATGCGTTGATGTGCGGCTATTGCACACCGGGCTTCGTCATGAGCGTGACGGCGTTGCTAAAGCAAAAGCCTCATCCGACCGCCGCCGACGTCAAGCGCGCCTGCGCGGGGAACCTCTGCCGCTGTGGCACGCAACCGCGCGTACTGAAGGCGGCGCTCTCCGCCGCTGGCATCGCCGCCCATCGCTCCACCAATACGGAGGTTGTGAATGCCTGAGTGGCCCGCTCAAAACAAATACATCGGCCAGCCTACCAGGCGCGTGGATGCGGCCCCCAAGCTCACCGGTCGCGCACGCTACAGTTCGGACATCCAGGCCAACGGCTGGCTCTATGGTATGATCCTGCGCTCAAAATGGCCCGCCGCCAAAATCCTCTCGGTTAATTTTGACAAAGCGCTGAGTTTAGCCGGCGTCAAGGCTGTGGCCCTGGCCCGGGAGACTCCGTTCACCGTGCGGTATTATGGCGAGGAAATCGCCGGCGTCGCCGCCACGAGCAAACAGGCGTGCCTCGACGCCTTGCGCAGCATTGAGATTACGGCCGAGCCGCGCGACCGCTTTGTCGTGCTCGAAAACGACGCCCGGAAAGAAGATTCGTCCCAGGTTTGGGAAGGCGTGACCAACGCCCCGGTGCCGCGCGAGCGGAAGACGGGCGACGTGGACGCAGCGTTCGCCCAATGCGCGGCGGTTATCGAAGGCTTCTACACGACGCCGGTGCAGATTCATCACCCGATGGAGACGCATGGCAGCACCGTTTCATGGACTGAGGAGGGCGTCACGGCTTGGGCTTCGACGCAGGGCATTTTCAGCGTGCGCGACGGTCTCGCCGGGTCGCTTAAGCTGGACCACAGCAAAGTTCGAGTCATCACCGATTACATGGGCGGCGGCTTTGGCGCGAAGTTCGGCGCGGGCGTCGAGGGTGTCCTGGCCGCGCGCTTGTCACGCGAGGCGAAAGCGCCGGTGCGTTTGATGCTCACGCGCTTTGACCAGGCATTGGCCGTGGGAAACCGGCCTTCCAGTTTTCAGAAAATCAAGCTTGGGGCCTCTGCGGACGGGACCTTGCAGGCCTTTGAAATGAACAATTACGGCACCGCGGGCATCGGGGCTGGTGCCGCCTCCGAAGGCGGTGGTGGTGGCGCGGACCTTCCTGCGCCCTACCTATACAAGGTTCCGAATACTCGCGTGAGACAGACGGCGGTGGCCGTCAATGCCGGGTCGGCGCGCGCCTTTCGTGCGCCAGGAAATCCGCCTGCGTCCTTTGGCATGGAGTCCGCAATGGACGACCTGGCGGTGAAGCTTGGCATGGACCCGGTAGAGTTGCGGCTGAAGAATGACCCCAGCCCCATCCGGCAGCGCGAATACGCCCTGGGCGCCGAAAGATTCGGTTGGAAGCAAAAGTATCGCAAGCCCGGCAGTTCGCCTGGTGTGGTCAAGACCGGCGTCGGCTGCGCGGGGGCCGCCTGGCCCGCGGGCGGCGCGAGCCACCAGACCCAGGGCGAGGCGCAAATCAACCCCGACGGCAGCATCGAGTTCCGCCTCGGCGTGCAGGACATCGGCACCGGCACGAAAACGGTCATCGCCGTCGTCGCCGCCGAATTGCTGGGCCTGAAGCCGGAGCAAATTACGGTTAAAGTGGGCGACACGCATTTCCCGCCCGGCCCAGGCAGCGGCGGCAGCACGACGTGCGCCTCGATCTCCCCGACGGTTTATGACGTTTGCACGAAGGCTCTCCAGCAAATGCAGATCCAGAGCGGCCTGGCCGATGTCCGCGGGAAGAACTGGTTTGCCGCGTGCAAGAAACTCGGAGTCACCCCGCTGGTAGTCCACGGCCAATGGCAGCCGGGCCTCTCGTCCGATCACGCGTGCGGCGTGCAGTTCGCCGAAGTCGCCGTGGATACTGAGATCGGCTTGGTCACGGTGACCAAAGTGGTCGCCGTCCACGACTGCGGCTTGATCATTGACAAGCTCACGCTCGAAAGCCAGATCAACGGCGGCGTCATCATGGGCATGGGCTATGCCCTCTATGAGGAGCGCGTAATGGACGATTTGTGCGGCGTGGTCCTCAACCCCAACTTCGAAACCTACAAGCTGCCCGGCATCGCGGACGTGCCGGAAATTGACGTCGTCCTCATCAATATGCCCGAGCGCGGTGTCATCGGCATTGGCGAACCGGCCACCGTGCCGACCGCGGCCGCCATTGCCAACGCCGTCGCCAATGCTCTGGGAGTGCGGATTTCCAGCCTCCCGATTACGCCCGCGAAAGTGCTGGCCGCGCTCGGCAAGGTTCCAGCCGTAACCACATGAACCCTTTTCAATACGCCACCGCCCACTCGCCCGAGACCGCCCGCGAACTCGTGGCGGACAACGGTGCCTATCTCGCCGGCGGCAATGACCTGCTGGGCCTGCTCAAGGATTACCTCATCAGCGCCAGCATCCTGGTGAACATCAAGTCGTTGCCCGGCTTGAATAAAATCGTGCGCGGGGAGAAGCCCTGGACCATCGGCGCGCTCGTCACGGTTGCGGAAATCGAGCAAGACGCGGACGTCAAGAGGGCGTTTGCCGGTTTGCACGAGGCCGCTGCGGAAATCGGGTCCCAGCAAATCCGCAATGTGGCCACTGTGGGCGGAAACCTCGCCCAGCATTCGCGCTGCTGGTACTTCCGGCACCGCGATACCGTTTGCCTCAAGAAACACGGCGACCTCTGCTACGCCCGCCACGGCGAGAACCGCTACCACAGTTTGTTCGCCGGCAACGACTGTATCAGCCCGGTTGTCTCAAGCCTGGCCACAGTATTCGCCGCCCTGGACGCGACGGCCATCGTGTTGCGCGACGCCAAAGAAACCCGCCTGAACATGGCAGAACTCTACCAAAAAGCGTGGGAGGACCCGACCGCGCACAACTCACTCCGCCCTGGTGACCTGATCCTGCGCGCGGAAATTCCCGCTGGGCGCGGGCGCAGCGCCTATCTCCAGGCCAGCGACAAACACGCGTTTGACTGGGCGCTGGTCAGTTGCGCGGTCGCAGCCGATGTGGTAGATGGCAAACTTAAATCGCCGCGCGTCGCTCTCGGCAGTATTTCACCCAAACCGCATGAGGTCGCTGCCGCGAATGAGTTTCTGGAGGGAAAAACTCTAGACGAGGCGACGGCTGCCGCGGCGGCAGATCTGATCTTGAAAGACGCCAAGCCGTTGGAGCATAACGCTTACAAGGTGCCCCTGGCGCACGCGCTCATCCGCCGGACATTGCTCAAACTGAAAGGTGACGCATGAACTCGAGTCTCTGCAAACATCTGCGCACGAAGAAGATGTTCACCGGCGCGACGCCGACGGAAGCCTTCGCGGAAAAGGACGACGAGCACGCCACCCCGTGTCATTTCTGGTGCAATCTCACGCAAACAGTCGTCGGCCCGGATGACCGCCCCGCCCACAAGGACACCTGCAAGCCCACCCGCGCGTGTTTCGAGGAGTAAAAACCCAGCCCGTGAACCGCGTAGCGGGACATGATCTCCTTCTTCACCTCGGCCACGAGTTCGAATTTGGAGAGCCCAAAAGCGCGCGTCACCACATCTCCGGCGGAAAGCGTCGGCCTGACCAAAAAGCAGGCCGTTCAATCAATCGAAGCCTTGGTGGCCCTGGCGTACAAAAACGCCAAGAATTCCTTCACGATTCCTGGGTTGGGCAAGATCGTTCTGGTCAATCGCAAGGCTCGTATGGGTCGAAATCCAGCAACCGGCGCGACCATCAAGATCGCTGCAAAACGGGTGGTCAAGTTCCGGGTCGCCAAGGCAGCCAAAGACGCGATTCTGGGCACCAAGTAATTTCGGTCGGTTCTTTGGTTCTGGGGGCGGCGTCAGGGACGATAAATCGCGTGTGTGCCTACGTCCACGCTCCAAACCGTGTCCCCCTCGACATAGAAAACGGCACGTAAATCGCCCTCGATGCAGACCGGATAAATGGTAACACGGTATTCGGCCGAGAGTCGCTGGATTTTGTGCGGTCGCAAACGGGGATCGAAGGGGTCTTGTTTGAAGATCGCAAAGGCTTTTCTAGCTGCTGCTTTCTGATGGGAATTGAGGCGGCGCAGAGCTCGACGGAACGACGGTATGGTCTTAAACCGATAGTTCACGCTTCATTCAGTTCCCGCAACGCGTCGTCGAGGTCAATCCCTTCGCCCCGCTTGATCTGCTCCATTCCCTCTTTAAACGACGCGGGAATCTCCGGCTCTACCAGGCGGCGAACGCTCTCCAAGAGGCTCAGGCGTTGCTCATTGGGCAGCGCCTCAATCTCGCGCAGGATTTCCTTCACGCTCATGGCTGGAACATAAATGATAGTAATTTGCTTTTGACGCTACCCTGGTCAGAAAGAATTGCTTTTGCCATATTTTGTATATCTGTCCCTTCCTTACGCCTTTCCGGGCGGATTGCAACTTTTATTTATCAACTCTTTTAGGTGGTTTCCATGGCACCGTAAGACTGGAATATTCAACCCTGAGTGCCCTCTCTTGACTCGTTGCTGCCGGTTTCTGTCATTAGTCATTCTTCATCAGATCCCGATATTTATTTTCAGGGTACCCAGCAGATGTCCAACCCGCCCTGCCATGATTCTCGCATGACACTTGAACAACTCATGCCGGTGGTCGAAATCCAGGCAGCCAAGATCAGGAACCAGGCACGCTGATTGAAAGCAACCAAATACGCCTATGCCCACAACCATTCAATTCCAGGAAATCCCCATCGGCCAGCATTTTGAATTCCGTGACCGCCGTTATAAAAAACTCGCCCGCAATATGGCCAGCGATGAAGACCGGAACGGCACGATATTCCAATCAGAAACCGAAGTTCTGCCTGACCCTCTCCGGCGGACCACTTTGCATGCGGAGGTCATTCAGGCTTAAATTGGAAAACCATGAAAAGAAAATCAGAGTGATTTCCGCCATTCAAAGACGAGGGCAAGTTGATTGCTTCGTGGGGTAAGGCTCGTTTGATAAAGTTCCTGGACGGAAAATGGGAGCTGCGTGGGGGATCTGAGAATGACCTGGCGGAGGCGAAGGAGTGGATTTCTTTGTTTTGGCATGATGCGGTGGTGGCGGAATTATAGGGGAGCCAGGCAATTTTCCCCCGCTGCCACCTCTGTCCCCACAACTGGTGACATGCGGGGAACAGGGGATTACGCCAACCAGATCGAGCCGGGAGTTGCGGGTGGCAGGAAGATCGCAGCCGGGATATTCAACCTGGTCCAGATCCACGATTTTTCCTCTGGTCGGACGGCGGTCTATAGGTGAAGGTTGCAGTATAGAGATTGGCTGCTTGCCAACCCAGCCTGGGATTTGGAGAATCGGCCAGCGAATTTGGAGCACGTCGCGAATTATGAAGATATCAACGCACCTCGACTACGAAGTCGCCATGCAACGGGCTGGACAGGTCATGGATGAAGCCACCAGACACCTGGACGCAGACAGGATGGAGGAAGCAGTCCAGGCTTTGAACCAGGCGATTGCTTCTCTCAAGAGCTATGGGCCTGGGGCATCTATCGGCGAAGCGGTTCAGCAGCTTGAGAACCTTCTGGGTCGCATCACCTCGGGACATTGGTCCGTGCGTGAGCGCAAGTTCAGCAAGTATCGGAGCCATAGCTATCGGAAGATGAGTTCCCGGGAACATTGGTCGGCCAGCGA
>Ga0194053_10002800_pt1 | contig 10130 bp, 8 predicted proteins | sample SepL228m_MetaG_FD_161684 | JGI IMG/M metagenome (GOLD analysis project Ga0194053, IMG submission 161684) | Anoxic zone freshwater microbial communities from boreal shield lake in IISD Experimental Lakes Area, Ontario, Canada - Sep2016-L227-8m | ecosystem: Environmental > Aquatic > Freshwater >...
ATCCAGAACGGCCGGTCGTTCGGTGTCGCCGGACTTCAGCGCGCTGACCTCATCGGCCGCGCGCACGCCGGCGGCGGTGACCAACCCGGCGGCGACGGCGTGAGAGTGCAGATCCTCGACGGTTCGCAACAGTGCTTGCCGACCGGCCAGGGCGGCCGAGCCGCACCAGCCCTGCAGAGAGGCACCGGTCCGGAGCAGATCATCGGCGAGTGCCTCGAAGGCCGCAGACCGGCGGTCTGCGGCGCGGGCGACGTCGGTGAGTGCCCCGGGGTCCCAGCGCTGGACGTCGGCACGGTTCAGGCTCACCCGGCCATGACAATCCTGCCCGCCGGTCCGGGCAAGTCACGTCGGTTCAGTCGGCTAAAGAACCCTGGGAATCTGCTGAAAGCCGATACCGTGACCGGCATGTCCCGTCGCCTCATGACCGCGCTCGGCACCGTCCTGTCCGCCATCGTCGTGCTGATCGCCTCCGCCATACCGGCGTGGGCCGCGGACAACATCACCCTGACGTGGGTACGCCACGCTCAATCGACCGATAACGCAGCGGGGATCGTGGGCACCACCGTCCCCGGACCGAACATCACCGCGCTCGGCGTGCAACAGGCGCAGGTCATCGCCCAGACGCTGCGGTTTGGCGGCTACGACGGCATCTTCGTCTCCGACATGGTCCGCACCAGCCAGACGGCTGCCCCACTGGCCGCCGACCTGGGCATCACGCCGACGGTGCTGGGTGGCCTGCGTGAGATCAACGCCGGCTGGCTCGAGGGCCAGAGCGGAGCTGCGGCGTTGCTCTATGTGCTGCCGCCGGCGCTGTGGACGCTGGGCCTGCGTTTCATCCCGATTCCCGGCGGGGAGAACGGCAACGGCTTCGAGGCGCGGGTCAATGAGGCGGTCGCAACCATTTACGACACCGGCGACACCAACCCGGTGATCTTCTCCCACGGCGCCACGATCATGGCGTGGACGCTGATGAACGTCGCCAACCCGAATCTGTCGCTGTTCTTCACCAACCCCCTCGGCAACACCGATGTGGTGGTGATGAACGGCAACCCCGAGGACGGCTGGACCCTGGACAGCTGGGCCGGCATCCCGATCGACCCGAACCCGGGCCTGCTGACTCGGTTGTTCGTCGACTTCCGTGCGCTCATCGTCGCTCCGCAGACCAGCCTCTACAACATCGGTCAGGCGCTGCGCACCGGCGATATGAACACCATCGTCGCGGCGGTGCAGGCCGGCGTCGTCAGCGTCGTCAACGCAGGAGTCGAATTCGGCCAGAACGTCGTCCGCGACGTCACCGGCGCGATCACGGGTGCCCTCACCCCGTCGCCGGCGCCGTCGCTGCAAGCGGCGAAGGCGGTCGCCCAGCCCGTCACGCGACCGGTGTCGTCCGCTCCGGCCGAGCGTGGCGCACGTCTGAGCGCCGCGTCACGCACGGCGCCGAGTGCCTCGGCCGCCAAGCCGAACCGGCCCGCATCCGCGGCGGCCCGCAGCACCGGCGCACGCGGCGCCCAGCGTCCAGCGGCGTAGCTGGCGGCCCTCAGGCGGGGCTGGCACACTGGTACAACCGGGGACTGTCAGGTTCGCGGGGTGGCTGCGCGACAAGGATTGACCTGTGTTGAGACGGATCGCCCAGCTGGGGATCGCCGCGCCACGACGTGTCCTCGCGGTGGCTGCGTTACTGATGCTCATGGTCGGCGCCTTCGGCGTCACCGTCGCCGAACGCCTCTCACCGAGTGGATTGCAGGATCCCACCGCCGAGTCATCTAGGGCTGCCGAGGATCTGACCGAGAAGTTCGGGCAGGGCGACGTGGCGCTGCTGGTGGTCCTCACCTCACCGGATGGCTTCGACAGCCCACGCGCCAAGGCGGTCGCCGCCGACGTCATGGCCACCCTCGAGGACTCCGGGCATGTCTCCGCCATCACCTCTGCATGGACCTCACCGCCGCAGGTGGCCTCCACGCTGGTCAGCAGGGACGGCAAGTCGGGGATGATCGTCACCGGCGTGGTCGGAGACGAAGCTCAGCAACAGCGCTACACCCGGGAACTCACCGAAGCCATCGACGGTGAACGTGACGGCGTCACCGTGCGTTCCGGTGGCACCGCGATGGTCAACCTCCAGGTGACTCAACAGTCCCAACGCGATCTCCTGCTGCTGGAGGCGATCGTCGTCCCGTTGAGCTTCCTGGTTCTGATATGGGTGTTCGGTGGTCTGCTCGCGGCCGCGGTGCCGATCGTGGTCGGGGTGATGGCGATCCTCGGTTCGCTGGCCGTACTGCGCACCATCACCGTCTTCACCGACGTGTCGATCTTCGCGTTGAACCTCACCACCGCGATGGGTTTGGCGCTGGCGATCGACTACACACTGCTGATGATCAGCCGCTACCGCGACGAGATCACCGCCGGCCGCAGCCGCGATGACGCCATCAGGACCACCATGGCGACCGCCGGTCGCACGGTGCTGTTCTCCGCCGTCATCGTCGCGCTCTCGATGGCGGTGATGGTGCTCTTCCCGATGAACTTCCTGCGGTCCTTCGCCTACGCCGGCGTCGCCACGGTGGCGTTCGCCGCACTGGCCGCGGTGATCGTGACACCGGCCGCGCTCGCGTTCCTCGGCGACCGGCTCGATTCCTTCAACGTGCGCCGTGGACTGCGGCGGCTGGCCGGCCGGAAGGAACCCGCGCCCAAGCCGATCACCGAACAGTTCTGGTACCGATCGACCACTTTGGTGATGCGCCGCGCCGTTCCGATCGGGTTGGCGGGGGTCACGCTGCTGCTGTTGCTGGGTGCGCCGTTCCTGGGAGTGCGCCCCGGCTTCCCCGACGATCGCGTACTACCGAAGTCGGCCTCCGCGCATCAGGTGGGCGACCTGTTGCGCAACGACTTCGCGAACGACTCCGACAACGCGGTGCCGATCATCATCGACTCGGACGCGATCGGCCGGGACGAGATCAGCCGCTACGGCGCCGAGCTCTCGCGGATCGGTGACGTCACATCGGTCTCCACGCCGGTGGGGGCGTTCGTCAACGGAGCGTTGGCCGGCCCGCCGGTAGCACCGACCGGTGTCAATGCGGGCAGCACATTGCTCACCGTCGGCAGTCGGGCGCCGCTGTTCTCGGTGGCGTCGGAGACCCAGCTGGAACGCCTGCACGCGGTGGCGCCCCCGCAGGGACGGACAGTCGAGTTCGGCGGCCTGGCCCAGACCAACCGCGACAGCGTGGATGCGATCACCTCACGGTTGCCGTTGGTGCTCGGGTTGATCGCGGTGATCATGCTCGTTCTGCTCTTCCTGTTGACCGGAAGCGTGGTGCTGCCGGTCAAGGCGCTCATCCTCAACATGCTCTCGCTCAGCGCCGCCTTCGGTGCCCTGGTCTGGATCTTCCAGGACGGCAACCTGCACGCGCTGGGCACCACGCCGACCGGGACGCTGGTGGCCAACATGCCGGTGTTGTTGTTCTGCATCGCCTTCGGGCTGTCCATGGACTACGAGGTGTTCCTGGTTTCCCGGATCCGCGAGTACTGGCTCGCCTCTCCGCAGGGACCCGGCGACAACGACGAGAGCGTTGCTTTGGGACTTGCTCACACCGGTCGCGTGATCACCGCCGCGGCCCTCATCATGGCCATCTCCTTTGCCGCGCTGGTCGCGGCCAAGGTCGCCGTGATGCGCCTGTTCGGAACGGGATTGACTCTGGCCGTCCTCGTCGATGCGACCCTGGTCCGCATGGTTCTGGTGCCGGCGTTCATGCGCGTGGCGGGCAAATGGAACTGGTGGGCTCCGCGGCCCCTGGCGAAACTGCACAGCCGGCTCGGTATCAGCGAGGGCGGCTAACTCCGGGCTCCGTTGAGATACTCCGATTCCAGCACCAGGTCCGGGATCAGACTCTGATATTCGACGTGGGTGCGGTGCTCGACGGTCTGCCAGGTCTTGCCCTGCGCCTCCCTCATGTGAGCGCGGTACTTCGGGGATCCGGGAAATCCGACGTTGTCGGCCACGACGATCGACCCCCGGTGCAGCCACCCGCACTCGAGGATCGTCAGCAGATCGGCCAGGTAGACGTTCTTGTCGTGATCGATGAAGAGAAAGTCCAATGTCCCGGGCCCGAATCCATGGACGGAATGCAACTCCTCGAGTGTCCGGCCGCCGTCGCCGATGGTGCCGACGACGCAGCTGACACGCTGCTCAACCCCGGCGTGCGCCCAGATGCGCTGCGCAACCAGCGCATTGGCGGCGGAGAGCTCGACTGAGACCACGCGCGCCGACGGCGCGGCCCGCGCGATTCGCAGTGCGCCGTAGCCGCAGTAGGTGCCCAACTCCAATGCCAGGCTCGGGTTCGATCGGCGGACCGCTGAATCGAGCAGCCGGCCCTTCTCGTCACCGACGCTGACGAGAAACGACTTCTCGTAGGCGTATCTGTCCATGCTCGCCAGGACGTCGTCGATATCACCGCGACGCGCATGAGCCACCACATAGTCGGCCGCCGCCGACTCCCGGCCGTCACCTACCTGGCCGGTGGTGTTGAACTTCCGGATCCCGGTGCCCGCGCGGACAACCGACCATCGCAGCATCGGCAATCGTCTCCGGATTCCCACGACGACTACGCTACTCGTCAGTGAGATTCGATGCTGATCGATAATGACCGCCGGAGCAGTCGACGTACTGCGCTCGCGCTCGGCTATGGAATCGTCTGCCACATCTGCTTTGTGGTCGGGGTGGCCACCATGATGGTCGCGATGTTCTTCGGGATGAGCCGCTCGCTCGGCTCGCTGCCGGCGCCTTGGAGCTGGGTGGCCAACGCAGCCCTGCTCCTCCAGTTCCCCCTCGGGCACTCGCTGCTGCTGACCTCGCGAGGCAGGGCGGTGCTCTCACGGTTTGCGCCGGCGGGAACAGGCTCCACGCTGTCGACGACCACCTACGCCACCCTCGCCGCATGTCAGGTGTTCGCGCTTTTCGCATTCTGGTCGCCGACGCACACCATCTGGTGGCAGGCCGGCGGACCGGTCCTGGTGATGATGAGCCTGCTTTACGGGTTGTCCTGGCTGCTCCTCGGAAAGTCGATGGCCGACGCCGGATTGGCAGTGCAGACCGGCAGCCTGGGCTGGGTCGCGCTGTTGCGAGGACGCAAGCCCGTGTACCCGCCGATGCCGGTGGGGGGTCTGTTCCGCCTGACCCGCCAGCCGATCTACGTCTCCTTCACCCTGACGCTGTGGACCGTCCCCACCTGGACCCCGGATCAGCTCGCCGTCGCCGTCACCTTGACCGTGTACTGCCTGCTGGCTCCGCTGCTCAAAGAGAAACGCTTCCGGCGAATCTATGGCCAGGCGTTCGTCAGCTATGCGCGAGCGGTTCCGTACTGGCTACCGTGGCCACGAAAGCGCCGCTGAGAGCCGGTAACCGTTGCGCCGTCAGCTAATCGTAAGAGCTGATCTCACACACGCGGGGCATACTGGGAAGTGTGGTGAGCAAACCATCTCCGGACGTCGACCGTCCCAGCAGTGTGATCGCTGGAGTGCAGGGAGCACTGCCTCGGTATCGCTACAGCCAGGAAGAGATCACCGACGCTTTCGCCGCGTCCCCGGCATTCGCCGGTCACGAGAACATCCTTCGCAGCCTGCACCGCTCGGCCAAGGTCAACCATCGCCATCTCGTGCTGCCGATGGAGGCCTACCCGGATCTGAACGACTTCGGCGTCGCCAACGATCTGTTCATCGAGAACGCCGTCGAGTTGGGGTGCTCGGCGGTCACCGCCGCACTCGACGAGGCGGGCCTTCGGCCCGAGGACGTCGACCTCATCATGTCGACGACCGTGACCGGAATCATGGCGCCCTCGCTGGAGGCCCGAGTGGCCACCCGGCTGGGATTTCGACCGGACGTCCGCCGGGTGCCGATGTTCGGTCTCGGGTGCGTCGCGGGTGCGGCGGGTGTCGCACGTCTGCATGACTATCTGCGTGGTGCGCCCGATGACGTTGCGGTGCTGCTATCGGTGGAGTTGTGTTCGCTCACCTTCCCGGCACTCAAAGCCGAGATCCCCGGATTCGTGGGAAGCGCACTGTTCGGAGACGGCGCCGCCGCGGTGGTCGCCGTCGGCGAACGTCGTGCCCGCACGATCGGCGCCCACGGCCCGCACGTGATCGACTCCCGCAGCCACCTCTACCCGGACTCGTTGCGCACCATGGGCTGGGATGTCGGATCAGAAGGCCTGAAACTGGTGCTGTCGGCCGATGTACCCGAGGTGGTCAGCCACTACCTCAAAGACGACGTCGCCGGTTTCCTCGCCGCCCACGATCTCGCCATTGACGACATCCGAACCTGGGTCAGCCACCCCGGCGGCCCCAAGGTGATCGAAGCCATCACCGAGAGTCTTGATATCCCCGATGACGCGCTTGAGTTGACCTGGCGCTCACTGGCCGAGGTCGGCAACCTCTCGTCATCGTCGGTGCTGCACGTCCTGCGCGACACGATCGCCAAGGGGCCTGCCGCCGGACCGGGTCTGATGATGGCGATGGGGCCCGGGTTCTGCTCGGAACTGGTCCTTCTGCGATGGCCGTGAACTGGTATCTACTGCTGATCGCCGCGGTCGGCGCCGAACGGGTGGCCGAGCTGGTGGTGTCACGGCGCAACCTCGCCTGGAGTCGCGCCCGCGGGGGAGTCGAGATCGGCGCCGGCCACTACCCGGTGATGGTCGTTTTGCACACGGCTCTGCTGGCGGGTGCGCTGGCCGAGGTCTTCTGGTTGCATCGACCATTCCTGCCCTGGCTGGGTTGGCCGATGCTCGCGATCGTGATCGCCGCCCAGGCACTTCGGTGGTGGTGCATCACCACCCTCGGTCATCAGTGGAACACCCGCGTCGTCGTCGTGCCGGGTGCTGCCCGGGTCACCGGCGGGCCGTACCGGTTCATGAGTCATCCGAACTACGTCGCCGTGGTGGCCGAGGGCATCGCGCTACCTCTGGTGCACAGCGCGTGGATCACCGCTGCGGTGTTCACCATGCTCAACGCGGCCCTGCTGACGACGCGCATCAGCGTCGAGAACTCCGCTCTGGCGAGGCTGACGTGAACGATCTCATCGTCGCCGGCGCAGGGCCGGCAGGTCTGGCCACCGCCACCTACGCCGCACAGGCGGGCCTGGACGTCGTCGTGGTCGACCGCCGTCGCGGTCCCATCGACAAGGCGTGCGGTGAAGGTTTGATGCCGCACACGGTCGCACAGCTGGAGCGCCTCGGCGTTGCGCTGCACGGCAAACCCTTCCGGGGAATCACCTATCTGGACGACACCCGCCGCGTGGAGGCCGATTTCCGCGCCGGCAAGGGAATGGGGGTCCGGCGCACCGCGCTGTCGGAGGCGCTGCACGACGCCGCGGCCGACGCCGGCGTCCGATTCGTGCACGGCGATATCGGGCCGGTCAGTCAGGACGCGGCCTCGGTGCGATGCGGCGAGTTACGCGCCCGCTATCTGGCGGCGGCCGACGGGCTGCACTCACCGATTCGCCGCGCCCTGGGTCTGGAGCGGGCGACGCGCGGACGTCGCAGGTGGGGAATCCGCCGGCACGTCGAGATTCCCCCGTGGAGTGACACCGTCGAGGTCTACTGGTCGTCGCATACCGAGGCCTACGTCACACCCGTCGCCGATGACTGCGTGGGGGTCGCCGTGCTGACCACCCGGCAGGGTGGATTCGATGATCAGATCGCGGCGTTCCCGGCCCTGGCGGCACGATTGGCCCGCGCCCCGCGCAGTTCCGCGGATCGGGCTGCCGGCCCGCTGCGCCAGGCGGTGACCCGTCGCACGGCCGGTCGGGTGATGCTCGTCGGCGACGCGGCCGGTTATGTCGACGCGCTGACCGGCGAGGGCCTGGGCATCGCCTTCGGCGGCGCGGAGCTTCTGGTGCGCAGCGTGCTCGACGATGATGCCGCGGGATACGACCGGCGATGGCGGGCGATGTCCCGGCGCTACCGGTTGCTGACCGCCGGGTTGCTGCACGCCAGCCAGATCAGGCCGGTGCGCGCGATGATCGTGCCGGCCGCCAATGCGCTGCCGAAGGCGTTCGGTGGGATCGTGAACCTGCTCGCCAGCTGACACTGCGACAATCGAGCGATGACTGACGAGACGTCCGGCCCGGGTCTCGCCTCTGCACTGGGGGACAGTCCCGAACTCGTCGCCCTGCGCACCTCCGACCTCGCGGAGATGGAGATTTTCGAGGGCTGCTCAGAGGAGGAGTTGAGCGCCGTGGCGAAGCTGCTGCGGCCGTTGCGGGCCACGGCGGGGCAGGTGCTCATGCGGGAGGGCGAGCAGGCGCTCTTCTTCATCCTCATCAAGTCCGGTCGCGCCGAGGTCAGTCATGACGGCGAGGACGGCGTGGTGGTACTCGACGAGGTCTCCGCAGGCGCGATCGTCGGCGAGATCGCGCTGCTGCGCGACAAACCCCGCACCGCGACCGTGACCGCCATCGGCGCCGTGGTGGGGTTCATCGGTGATGAGGCCGCCTTCGCCGCGATAGCAGAGCTCCCCGGCGTCACCGAACGGCTGGTCCGCACCGCCCGTCAACGACTGGCGGCCTTCGTCGCACCGATCGCCGTCACATTCCGCGACGGGAGTGAGCTCATGCTGCGCCCTGTACTCCCCGGGGACAGCGAGCGCTCCAATCACCCGTCGGTGGAATTCTCAACCGACACCCTCTATCGGCGGTTCATGTCCACCCGTGCGCCCAGCCCGGCCCTGATGCACTATCTGTTCGAGGTCGACTATGTCGACCACTTCGTCTGGGTGCTCATCGACGGTGACGACGGACCTGTGGTGGCTGATGTCCGATTCGTGCGCACCGATGACGACCCGGACTCCGCCGAGATCGCATTCATCGTCGCCGACGAATACCAGGGCCGCGGAATCGGCGGATTCCTGATGGATGCGCTGATCGTGGCCGCCCACGTCGGCCGTGTACGGCGCTTCACCGCCCGGCTTCTCGCGGACAACGCGGCCATGCGCGCCATTCTCGACAGGTACGGCGCCGATTGGGAGCGCGATGAACCCGGCGTCGTCACAACGCAATTCGACGTTCCCGGAGCCGAAGCGCTGCGGATCCCGGCCGACGTCGCCGGCCAGATCCGGGCGGTGGCGCGTCAGGTGATGCGTGCCGTCGGCTAGTTCTTGCCGGCTCGTTGTTGATCAGGCTAGGGCTTGATCTGCGTCCCGGTGTTGATCACCTTCATCGCATCGATGACGACGCCCTTCTCGGCCTCGGGCGCATCGGCGTTGAGTTGAATCACGTAGACGCCGCCCTGGGTCGGTATCACCACCGTGTCCTGAACGATCGCCCGCTTGGCGTTGTTCATGACATAGGTGCCGCTGGCTTCGACCGCGTCGAATCCGCTGATCTTGAGCCGGACAGGTTCACTGATCGGCGCGAAGCCACTCTTGTTGCGCATCTCGTTCGGTGCGAATTCGAGGATCTTCGCCGGATCCACATTGCCGGTCAACTTCGACATCGCCGCAATGATGTTCGGCGGATTATTCGGATCCTGGGGGGTTGCGTACAGGATCGCGCCGAAAGACCAGGCCGGAGTGTTCGCGCCCGCGTCCACCCATCCGGGGGGGAAGGGCAGGCCGATGACGGGAACACCTGAGTCGGAGCGCTTGATCGCCGTCTCGGTGATGTTGTTGTCCTTGATGTAGTCCTGAATGGTGGTGCTCTTGTTCACCGGTGCCTCCGTTTTCGTCTCCGGCGCCGACTGCGGTGCGGACTCGGTGGCGGTCTTCGAGCAACCCGCGGCACCGGCGGTGATCGCCACCGCGGTGGCGGCGACTGCAGCAGTCCTGATCCATGGCTTCATAACGGTCTCCTTGGGGTATTGCGTGTGGCGGCGGCTATGGGGTGATCGGCTACTGGGTGGCCGTGGCGTCCCGCCCATGCCGGAAGTCTTCTCTCATCGAGGGCCACCTTAGTGCGGTGTTCCAGCTAATTCGAACACAGTGGTCACGGGGCCGGCCGGCGTACCCGCTAACCTCGTGCGCGTGAGATGCGTGGTGGTGGCTGTGCTGGTGCCGGTCGCCGTGATGGCTTCAGCGGGCTGTTCGCACAGCGGCCGATCGGAGGACACGGGCGCCGACATCGGCAAAATCTCGGCGCTCAGGGCCAGCTTCGG
>Ga0194053_10002803_pt1 | contig 10127 bp, 9 predicted proteins | sample SepL228m_MetaG_FD_161684 | JGI IMG/M metagenome (GOLD analysis project Ga0194053, IMG submission 161684) | Anoxic zone freshwater microbial communities from boreal shield lake in IISD Experimental Lakes Area, Ontario, Canada - Sep2016-L227-8m | ecosystem: Environmental > Aquatic > Freshwater >...
GCATCACGCATCACGCATCACGCATCACGCATCACGCATCACGCATCACGCATCACGCATCACGCATCACGCATCACGCATCACGCATCACGCATCACGCATCACGCATCACGCATCTTTGCTGCCGTGCAGGTTCCTTTCTCAGCGATCTTTGCGTTCTTTGCGGTTGATCGCAAGCAGTTGATTTAACCGCAAAGAACACAAAGATCGCAAAGAAAGATAGTTATGAATGGATTGCATAAATCTTCCATTCACCCGGCCAGTGAATCAGTTCTTTGGCTCGGAATCATCACCCGTTCCTTTCTCTGCGCTCTTTGCGTTCTTTGCGGTTAACTCAACTGCCGAATTTAAGGTACCGTTCAGAAGTGAATCCAGACACGCCTGCGAAAGGAATTATGGATTCACCCCAACCTTAAGTGTGATGGCATGTTGGCAGGGCAGACTGCGTGGACACTGGACCACCAGGGCGTCGGATTCCTGCGACCATGTCAACTTCGTGTCGCTTCCGAGTAGCTCGACGGAGCGGACGAGCCCGGCGGCTGGGACGGCGGATCGGCCAAGGGAGGTAATGCGGATTTCTCCCGTCGGCAACGCGAGGCAAATGGCGTAAACCGCGCCGGCTTTGGTCGTGAACCGGACATCGGATGGCTGGAAGACTTGCTTGCGCTCGGCGTCGGTGCCTTTGGCCGGTTGGGTCGGCCCTTCGCCAGGCACTTTCCACGGTTGGGTGCCGTAGATGGCTTCGCCGTTTACCTTAAGCCAATCGCCGATCTCGACAAGCCGCTGCTGCATGATGACCGGAATACGCCCATCCGCAGTCGGGCCGATGTCGAGCAGCAGGTTGCCCCCCTTGGAAACCAGGTTGACCAGCACGCAGACCAGGCCGTAGGCGGACTGGTAGTCATCAATCGTCTCGTTGCGATTGTAGCCAAAGCTGGCACCGATGCCGCGGCATTCCTCGAACTTGCGGCTCTTGTTGAGTTTGGTGTCACCACCGACTTCGCCGTATTCGGTCGTGAAGTAACCCCCGTGCCGACTGCGGGTGTCCTTCCCCCAGCGGTCGTCAATTACCACCTCCTCGCGGCAGGGAGACTCGTTGAACAGCCACGCCAGCAACTCCTCGCTTTTCCACTCCGCGCTCGTGTGGGACCATTCGCCATCGGCGAAAATAATCGACGGCTGGTAGCGCATGACCAGATCCTTGAACTGCGGATGGAAGTGCTCGCGCACGAACCGTGGGAAGTCCGTCTGATAGACCGGGTGAAACCACTCGTAGAGTGAATAGTAAAAACCCATCTTGAGGCCGCGCGCGCGCACCGCCTTGGTTAGGTCGCCGCACAGGTCCCGGTGCGGCCCCGCATCCGCGCTGTTCCAGTTCCAACTGTCGGCATTGGGCCAGAGGCAAAACCCCTCGTGATGCTTCGAGGTCAGGACCACGTAGCGAGCGCCCGACCGCACGAAGATATCCGCCCACTGATCCGGCTCGAACAATTCGGCGGTGAATCGAGGGGCGAAGTCCTGATACTTGAAATTCTCGCCGTAGTTCTTGACGTGAAACTTCCACGTCGCGCTATTCGTGTTCTGCAAGGCATCCCAATACCACTCAGCATAGCTCCCCTTGGGCCCCCACGCCGGCACGGAATAGACACCCCAGTGGATGAAAATGCCAAACTTGGCTTCGTCAAACCAGGCGGGGATGGGGCGCGCATCCAGCGCTTCCCAGTTGGGTTCGTATTTCTGGGCGATGACCGGGAGCGGACGCAGTGCCAGCAGCAGGGCGGCCAATGGACCGAGAAAGGATAATTTCATGATAGATTCCATACGATACCCCTCCAGCCTCTGAGCGGAGGGTGTTGAATCCTGCAACTCTGGTGCGATCAAAGCACCATTGGTTTCTCTTCCGATTTTACTTTGAACAAAATCAATAATCGCATAGCATTCTACCCGAGCTGAAGAAATCGGCCAGAAAGAAGTTTGGCGTCTCCTTGTCCTTCCGCATATCTCAATTGAGGTATTGGAGATACACATGTCGCCCTGCTAATTCTCTCTGCCCCAACACGGAACCATGAAAAAAGCGCTCGATGCGGTGCCTTTCACCAAAGCACTTTGGCCCCAAGCCTTGGAAACATTAGTCCGGGCTTTTGCCGACGATCCCGTCGCCACGCATTTCTTCCCTGACGTCTCACGTCGCTCGGCTGGCATGGCGCAAATCTTCCGCATGGGGTTGGGTTACGGTCTGCTCCATGGCGAAGTCGATGTGATCGGAGATGCTGGTGCGGTGGCGGTTTGGATTCGACCGGAATACACTCACGTGAAGTGGTTTCACCTGCTGCAAATCGGAATCCTGCAAATGCCCTTCACCGTGGGTTGGAATACGACCCGCCGACTGCTCGAATTCGAGCGGTTCATTGAAACATGCCGTCACCGACATCTGGCCATTCCCCACTGGTATCTGTTTTGCATCGGCGTTCACCCGGACCATCAGGGCCAGGGGTTTGGCTCGGCGCTGCTCCGTCATGGTCTGGCGCGCGTTCAGGCGGCACGTTCGCCCTGCTACCTCGAAACCGTCAATCCCCGCAACCTGCCTTTTTACAAGAGCCAGGGTTTTCGCGAGGTGGGCGAGAAGCAAATCCCGCGTGATGGCCCCGGTGTTTGGAGCCTGATTGCAGGAATGGATGGGTGAGACCCTGTGGAACTCGCTGGCAATTCTCCCGCCGGAACTTTGGCACCCAGAGTTTTGGGTGGCTCCCGGGCAGGGCGGATTCAAGAACCTGCAAAATCGTAGCCGCCGACGGCAGTCGGCGCACTTTTCCTCAATTACTGAGATCAGCGCCGGCTGCCGTCGGCGGCTACGATTTCTTGAAACCACCCTGGCTCCCCGGACATACCTCAATTGAGGTATTGCGGAGCCCTCACACCGTGGTTACTTTATCGCAATGCTTTCAGTGAGCCATCGCCAACGTCGATTGCGTGTTCGAGCAACGATGACGCGGGCCGGGAAGGCAAGAATAACACTGCTGCCATGAAGACGACATGCCAAGAACTCAACGGCCATCAGGGTTCTGGCTTGTGCTTGCGCACGGCTTCTCGTCTGCACCCTCTCGGATTCGCTTCCGTTTCGGGGGCAGAAAGCCGTGCAGTCTCAACGGTGGTGGTGCAGTAACCATAGAATGAACAAGCTAACACCCTGATGAAAACATACAGATACCTAATCGCTGCCGGCCTGTTGCTGGCGGCCCTCTCGCCGTTGCAAATCCGCGCTGCGGAGACCTGGATCGGCGCCTCCGGGGCATCCTGGGACACAACCACAACCGTGCCCGCAAATTGGTCTCCGGCGGTTCCCTGGCTCAATGGCGGCGATGCCATCTTCGGTTCAGGCGGCGGCACCTTGGTCCAACTTGGTGACATAAACGTCCAGGCCGGGAGTTTAACGTTCAACACAAGTGACTATTATATTGACTCCGCCACCGACGGCACCAACCTCACGTTGACCGGCAACGCTAACATCACCAACAATGCGACGAATACTTCGATCGCCGCGAGCATCGGCGGCACTGTCGGCCTGATATATCATGGGACAGGCGACCTGACCCTCCGGGGCAACACCACCGGTGGACAAGGCCCAACAGCAGGCTCTGGCAACACGTACACCGGCGAAACTTACATCAGGAGTGGCACGCTGATTCTCTCGGTAACCAACCGCACGTCGGCCGTAAATGGCAATAATTTGCTCAACCATGGAACTGAGTGGGCGGTTAGCAAGGTGGGGGCGATTGACGCTGGAGCGACCCTGAAATTGGGCAATTATTATGCCGGAGGCCAGGTGAATTACCAGGTGCCGAGAGGACAAATTCAAGAAAACACCCACGTTATCATGAATGGCGGCACGTTTGACGGTAACGGCGAGGACAACCTGCAAAACTACCCGGCCATATTCGGCACCGGTTATATGGTCAACAGCTCAGCCGTCGCCCGTAGCGTGTACAAGATGAGCGCACCGGATGGTATTGGCGGTCAGACGATTACGAATGCCTGCATCATCAGGGATCCAAGTCCCTTGGTCATCAGTCCCATTTCGGGTAAAATCGGGCATGAAATTAATATTGACCTCGGAAACTCGGGAAACACGACCTGGATTTTCACCGGTGCCAATCCCTCTATTGGAAGCTGGCGCCTCTCCGGCAGTCAAATCTTGATATTTGATGGAGCGGGCGGTATGGGCATCCCCATCAAACCTTTCACAACACCCAATACCTTTCGGATGAACGGCGGGAACCCCGCTGCCACTCTTAATCTCAACGGAACCTCGCAAACGACTGGCGGTCTTTGCGGCAATGGAACCAGCATTGGCAACAGTGGCCAGCCGAACGCAGTCGTTTGCAACAACAAGCCGGGCACTCTCTCAATCCTTACCATTGGCTCAGCGGACCTCGGCTTGAATGCCCTGGGTCCTGTTACGGACGGTACCAATACCTATACGCCGGGCGGTGGAAGCACCTTCGCAGGTGCCATTTTAGACAATACCGGCACGGGCGGAACGCTGGGCGTGACCAAAGTCGGAACCAATGTCGCACAGTTCACCGGGACCTGGAACATCAGCGGCCCGCTGGTGGTCAGCAATGGTTTCTTGAATCTCGTTCCAGGTATGGGCACCGGAGCAACTCCCGCCCTCAACGGCCCGGTCTATCTTTACAGCAACGGCGGCAACTCTTTCCTGGGACTTTACACGCTCAGCCAGGACGCAGTCATTTCTATCCCGGCACTTTATATTGATGGGGTGCCGCAAACCAATGGCCTCTATGGAGCAATAGGCAACACTGCAGGTGCGCGTGAGGTTGCTGTCATCAGCAATGGCGCTACTCCCGGGGGTGACGTTCTCCAGGTACATGACTTCCAACCCCCGCTAACTTATACCAATACAGGAAGCAGTCTCGTTTTTACGTGGCCGTATCCAACTTATAAGCTGCAAGCCCAGACCAACTCGGTGATGACCGGCATTTGGTTCGATTATCCCGGCGGCGGCAGCGGCCCGGTGACCGTGCCGCTTTCTCATGCCGTTCAGTCCGTATTCTTCAAGTTGTCGCCGAAATGATGCGCGTGGAAGGAATACGAACCTCCAGCCGAAAACCGCAGGGTTTGCGGTAAAACTGTGGCGGGGAGTGCCATCCGTCGGCACTCCCCGTCTGCGCTTGTCAAAAGTATATAGACATGGCTCCAGGCCAGAACATCGAAGAGTTAACAACCAATTAGGATGCACAAAACCATGACTCAAAATGCCTTCAGAAAACCCGCCGCCAAAAGCCGGGCCATCCCCTCTGGATTTACTTTGATTGAGTTGCTGGTGGTGATCGCCATCATCGCCATTTTGGCGGCCCTGTTGCTGCCCGCCTTGTCCAAGGCCAAGTTAAAGACCCAAGGCATCAGTTGTATGAATAACCTGCGACAAATGAATCTCGGGTGGCGAATGTATCCCGATGATTACAGCGACTTGTTGCTCGCTTCATTGGACGTTTCTGCCGATCAAAAACGCGTGAGATGGGTCACGGGTAGTTTGGACTTTAACGGCGGTAATCTCAGCAATTGGGATGTAAATCAGGACCTCGCCAAGAGCCCCCTCATGCCGTATATCGGCAAAAAAGGTTACAGCATTTGGAAATGTCCCGCTGACATGGCAACCGTGGATGTGCCGGGCAAAGGGAAACTGCCTCGCGTGCGCAGCAACTCGATGAGTCAAGTGTTTGACATCGGAAGCTGGCTGCCCGCACCGCCATACCGGGTCTATAGGAAGACTTCCCAGATAGTCAATCCCGTCAAAACCTTTGTGTTCGTGGATGAACACCCGGACAGCATTAACGACGCCGCTTTTGCCATAACCATGTCGGAACCCGGTGGTTTTTCCTCATCCGCGAATATTGTCGATTTCCCGGCCAGCTACCACAACGGCGCTTGTGGCTTCTCGTTTGTCGATGGCCACTCTGAAATTCACAAGTGGCGTGGATCAAAGATCAAGGCCCCGACTTTGTACACGGGCACCATGCCGCTCAATGTGGCTGCTGGCGATTCGACGGCTGACGTCCAATGGATGTCCAGCGTGGCGACCGTCCGTCAATGATTGATAAAACGCACCCGCTTAATCGCAGCGCACGCCATAACCACAACCAACCAGCCGCCTAAGCAATTGCGGTCCACCAGTTTGTTTGCTTCTGACTGATTCGGCTCCTCATCTTCGCAGCCAGAGCATGCCTTTGAAACTTGACCACTAACCGCCTCACACACTCTTTTCAATCATGAAAACACTCCTATCCCTGTTCGCTGCGCTCTTTGTCGCCGGTCCTGGGCTGCCCGTGGCCGCTGCTGATTTTGCATCCGAATACGAACTGCTCCGCCATTTGCCGACCGCTGCGGTGTCAGGCATCATCACCAACACCGGCCTGCCGGACGCCCAAGGCTTTATCGGCTTCCATCAGCAGCACGGGAAATGGTTTGAAGCCGGCATGCAACGCGGCGGTTGCTGGATGTTGATCGGCGCAGTAGTCGCCGGTGACGAAAAGCGTGCCGACGAAGCCTGGAGGTCGATCGACACAACGTTCGCCCACCAAATCGAGGACGGCGGCTTTCTCTCCTCCCGGAAACCTGACGCCTCGCATGAGCCAACCCGGCCCGAGCGGGTCGAGACCGCCTTCTTCTATCTCCAGGAACTCGGCCACGCAATCCTCGTCGTCCAGGCGTCACCCATGGAAAGTCATTTCCATGACCGCATTGTCGCCCTCAAACCACGGATGCGCCGCGCATGTGCCTTCATTCAGTCCGGCTACGACGGCATCATCACCAAAGCGGGCCACACGGCCAACCGCATGTTCATCGCCGCCAAGGCCTTCGGCCTGTGCGGCGCGATTCTCAACGATGACGAACTCAAAGCATCGTCGCGGAAACTGGTCGCCGTCGCGATGGCACGGCGCGATGCGGACGGGGTGTTTATCGAAAACCGCGGTCGCGATTCCAGTTACAACGCAGTGTCCATTCTCATGGCCCAAGTGCTGGTTCTTTATCAACCCGACCCGGTGTTGGAGGCCGCGCTCGTCCGGGCGATGGCCTGGGAGCGCACGCGCATCCTGCCGACGGGCGAAGTCGAGGTCAAGGACAACACCCGCACTGGCGTGGGGAAAGAGGTCTTTATGGGCCATGCCAAAGAGGTCAACTACCACGAGGTCGCACTGGCACTCTGCTATTTCGGCATGATCCACCACGACCCGAGCGCGCTGGCGCTGGCGGAGAAGGTCGGCGCTTGGCCAGGTCGCGCCCGACCTTAAGTTTATTGGAATTGCAGCCTCACCAGCCAGGGTCATTGGCAAAATCGGCTCCCTGTGAGCGGAGCGATGGCTTCCAAGCCGGCTTACCGCTTCCCATCGCCGCCGCTGCCGGGTCAGCCCCTGTAACATCGCAGACGCCGTGGCGGGGGTTCGTTCAAAGCGGTTTCCATGTCAACAAAACGCCCATCCCCAGCATCTTCGGCTGCCCCGAACAGCCCACTTTTGAACCCCCGCCATGCTCCAGGCGGCCTGCGCATCGAGGAAGTAGCGCAGATTTGCAACCTGCTGGCATGGCGGGATTGACCACACCAGCCTGCCGCGCTATCGTTCAGCCATGTTTGAGAAGAACCAGAGAATCGCCGAGCGGTTCGGACCATCCGAGCGTGCCGTCGTGTTTTCGGGCGACTGTCTCGATTTGCTACGGGATTGCCCGGACGGAACGCTCCAACTCGTCGTGACGTCACCCCCGTACAACATCGGGAAGGAGTATGAGAAGAGGTTGAAGCTCGATACCTACCTCGCCCAGCAGGCCGTGGTGATTCGGGAATGCGTCCGTTGCCTCTCCCCTCGCGGAAGCAACTGTGGAAGGAGATTCAGAAGGTTATCGTGACAGTGGATGCCGCGATGTGCAAGACGAAGGTGTCGAAAGAAGGCGAAGGCGAGTTCTACAATGTTGTCCGACAAGGCCGGGGCATTCCGTCAGTTCCGCTTGTGATTCTGGGCATTGAAGATAATGGGGACGCATCCTAACACTGCACAATCTGGTGCACAATCTGGTTGACGCGGCGAGTGGAAACAGATGGGAGCCGGCCGCCCGCCCTGGACGGCGGCAAATCCCGGCACGTATGGCGCCTCGTCAGCAACGAACAGGTCTTTCAGAGTTCGTGCCGTTCACAGTGAGGGGGTAACGATGGTGGGCGACCGGGGCATGATTCGCACGGATCAAAAGGCAGCGGCCCAGGCCGCAGATTTTCATTTCATCACCGCTCTGACCAAACCACAGATACAGAAACTGCTGACCGACCAGGTTCTCCAGATGGAGTTGTTCGAAGACAAGGCCAGCAAAGAACACCCTCGGGCCAAGGCCCAAACACAGCGCCGCACATTGGAACGGGTGTGGTGCTCGTTGGAGATCACGATCAAAGACGGCTTGCGCAAACTGGAAAAACTCTGCGTCATGGAACTCGTTCATCCCCAGAGCGGCGACGTAGTGGCCCGCCAGGTGTCCGATCTCAGCCCGCGTCAGAAGCAACTATTGGACCCTTTGAAGCTGGGTTTGCCAGCCACAGTGCCGGAAGCTCAACTCTTAGTCGGCTTTGTGGAATAGCGCGGTCGCGGGCACAACCTCTCTCGCCACATCCTTCGCTTTCCAGTAAAGCACGCAACCCGCGCCGCCGTCATTCTCGTTTTCGAAGTAATCAATCCGAATCTCGCGCTCACCCGCCTTCAACTCCACACTCCCGGACTGCTCCTGCATATCGTGCAACCCGCCGTTGTCCACCACGGTCTTGCCGTCAATCAACAGCCGCGAGCCATCATCCGATTCCAGGAAAAACGTGTATTTGCCGTCCTGCGGGATTTTGATGGTCCCCGTCCAGCGAATTGCAAAGTGATTATCCAGCTTCGTGCCCGGAAAGGTCGGCCCGGTGCTCCGAAAATTGACCATCTTATCCACCCGCTTGAGCGTCGGTTTCTTATCCGCTGCGATTTTCGGGAAATCCTCCACCGAACTGTCCAGGGCGAAATACTCGCCCACGAGACCTGGGGCTGGCTCGGCTGCGCGAGCCACCCTGCCGAATGCCACCAGGCACAAACCAACCAAAAGGAATTGAATCTTTTTCATAAATAATTGCATATCAGACCACAAAGTTAGCTCGTCCGAACCGACGGGAAGCTATTGAATCATGCCGCCCCAGTCAATTGGTTCCTGATTACCGCTGGACTGGCGCGCATCTTTTCAAGCAGAGATACCATCGAAGAATGGAGCGCGGACATTTTGCGAATGCGAGCGTGGCGACGGGCGCCTGCGAGGGTGCGAAAACAGCCTGAGATCTTCACCCGGGTTTTGATGTTGCGGAAGTCTCGCTCGGCTTGGTTATTGGTAAAGGGCAATGTGAAGTTCCACAGGAATGCCAGAATGCATCCATCGTAGCCTTCTAGGCGATCCAATAAGTTCTGTTCTTTAGATTGTTTGCGACGTTTTCTAGACAGTTGTTTCGGGGTGAGGGGATTGGCCTGACGGCCAACCCGTAGAATCTTTCGGTAATGCTTATACCACTGGTCCCATTGCCTTTGGGTCAAGGGCGCGTCGCGGGCCTTCTGATCCTTGACGCACTGGCGCATCTCCAGGAACAGGTCGTAGAGGTCTTTGGCCCAAAGACTGATAAGAATTTGCTTTCTGCGCACCCGCCCGTACTGAGCGCTGCACGGGTGATAACCGATTTCAGTCCTCTGCGGTGGCGTGGGTGCCTGCCGACTGGCGGGGACCGGTTGCCTAAACCGGCCAGCGCTTGTTTGTTCCCGAACCTCCGTTATTCTTTTGCCTACGGCGTAATCCGTCGGCCCCCGACCCATGTGGAAAGAACTCTCGGGTTGTCTTGCGAAAGTTCTTCAGGTGGCACCAGGTACAAATCCTTCTCGTACACGACGATGTCGGCCTTATAGCCGATATGGAGTTTGCCCGCATCAGCTTCTCGCGTAGTGCCAAAGCCTCCCACAGTGAACCCCTCAATCATGTCCCGCATCGTTAGCGGCTGATTATTCGGATTGCCGCCGCCGGTAAGCGCCACTCTCATGATTTCCGTTGGCCAGCAGAGC
>Ga0194053_10002804_pt1 | contig 10127 bp, 9 predicted proteins | sample SepL228m_MetaG_FD_161684 | JGI IMG/M metagenome (GOLD analysis project Ga0194053, IMG submission 161684) | Anoxic zone freshwater microbial communities from boreal shield lake in IISD Experimental Lakes Area, Ontario, Canada - Sep2016-L227-8m | ecosystem: Environmental > Aquatic > Freshwater >...
ATTTATTGTTTTACATTTTTTTTAATAATTCTTCTGGATCTCATTCACGCTCTCTTTCCATTTCTTCTTGTTTTCTGATCATCATAAGTACATCTGCCATTTTTTTGATTTTATTTTGCGCTTCATCTTTATTTCCTGCGCGTATTTCTTCTGCTACTTCTAAGATACCTTGATAAATATATATCAGTACATTTTCTGGAACTTTATCTAAAGTACTTATCGTTGTATAAAACATCGCAAAAATTTCATGCGTTCATTGAAGTTGATTGAGCATCTCCAGAACCTTAGTTCTTTTGGTGTCATAGGGTAGTGCTTTGAAGTACTCTACCTGCTTTGGTATATCCATTTTTTCACATTTTACATTCTAAATTTTGAATTTTACATTACTATATGGTAAGTATACTCGGAAAATATTTCTTGTCAAATTTTTTTAATGCAAAATTCAGTGTGCAGAATCCAGAAACAATAGAATTTTACTCTTTTATTTGCTTTTTTTATCTTTTTCTATAAAATATCACGCACGACAATGTCGTGCTATACTCTAATTTAGAGTTGTGAATTCAGAAAAATATTAAAATACTACAGTTATTCTACACGCTGAATTCTATATTCTGAATTACATTTAATTATTTTAAATTCTGAATTAAATATCATGGATTTCGATGTAAAAAAGAATTATTATGATATCCTAGGAGTCAAAGAAGATGCATCTGCGGAAGAGATCAAAAAAGCGTTTAAAAAAGCAGCCGTTAAACATCATCCAGATAGATGAGGAGACAAAAAGAAGTTTCAAGAGATGAATGAAGCCTATCAAGTTATCGGCGATGAAAAGAAAAAAGGCCAATACGATGCGTATAGGAAAGGTGGATATTCGTGATTTGATGGTCAGGGATGATTTGGTTGATTTTGAGGTGGTCAATGAGGAGTTGATTTCTGAGATTTTGATATTGGTGATCTTATGGGGGGTATTTTTGGTGGGGGATTCGGCTGATGATCGAGAAGAAAAAGCACCCAAGGTGGCGAAGATATCCAAGTGGCTATAGATATCAGTTTTGAAGAATCGTATACCGGAGTAACCAAAAAAGTCGCCTATAGCAGAATGAAAAAAGTCGAAGGAGCCGATGAAAAAACATGTGAATCGTGTAATGGCCATGGTAGCGTCGTCCAACAGATACAGACACCGTTTGGCGTCATGCAGAGTCAGGCAAGCTGTCCAAAATGTGGTGGTGGTGGAAAAATCTATACCAAAGATGGTAAACCATTGGCTAATGGATGATTGGAAAAGGTGAAAGATACTTTAGAAGTAAAAATACCTGCTGCGATCAATGCGGGTGCATATATCAAATTTGCTCATAAAGGAAATGAGTCATCTAGCCATCACGTCGGTGACTTTTATATCCAGATTAATGTCGTTAATTCTAGGTTATACGAAAGGAAGGGTGACCATCTCTATACCAAGGCAAACGTAAGTCTTTTTGATATGGTATTATGATGAGAAATAACTGTTGACCACCCAGAAGGCAAGTTGAAAATCAAAGTACCTAAAGGTACGCAAGTCGGTGACATGATTAAGATCAGCGGTAAATGATTTGGGACGGGTTGATTTTTAAGTAGAAAGGGGGATTTATATGTAATTCCTCAGGTCGACATACCAAAAAAATTGAGCAAAGACCAAGAAAAACTCTGGAATGAACTCAAAAACAAGAAATAGAGCTAACTGAATTTTTTTTCTTTTTTTCTCGAAAACTACGTACGAATTATATTAAAATGCTCGATCTCCGGATTGAGTATTTTTTTGTTATTTAGTAAGCACCCGGGTGCGATGGGTATGAAGTAGTTTGAGAACTAAAGTAACTCTAGTCTGCACCCGGGTGAAAACCTTTGTCCTAACTTTGTCAGTTTTTTTCTTTTTTTACTTTTTTACAATCTCTGGCGGTAATGAGCAAGTATCGTACCTGTATTGAAACATTGATATGTTTAGCAACCGAACTTATGAACTCATTCCCTATGTTTGCATGGCAACAAACAATCTCCCTTCCCTACATCCTTGGCTACCAGGTGAAAATGTGGGGAATGGGTACTATCTAGGTTTGTATAATCTCATATATAGACACCGTAAACAAAAAGAAATCTGCAAGTAATTACTCTCTATACCTTTCCTCGCTAGCAAAGGGAAGCCAGACGGAATGAATTTTCTCATCAAGAATTTGTTCCCGATATTGTTCTATTGATGAACCCAAGTATCTAGTATCAACAATTTTAAAAATCATTTTTATGAAAAAGTTTTTATGTATTTCGATGGTCACTATCCTGTTGTTTGCCATGGCTTCTTGCCAAAAAGATCAGGATACAATTACCCCTTCAGTACCTTCCACAAAAGTGGATATGGGAACGCCCGATCCAGGGGATTCTGGAAATGTACAAGTAAATACTGGTTCACCAAAAGCTGCTATGACAGGATATACTGTCACACCACGATTTGGGGTACCAAATTCTACCTATTACTTATTTAAAGTAATGGATGTTACCGGAACACTGGCTTTATCCGTCAAATTATATGATAGAGCTTCTGGTTCTATTACCTACCTGCCTATGGCAAAAGTTGGAAGCTATTGGACACTTTCTACCAAACTCTCAAACAATGGATGGTTTGATTATAATTATGTCTATAGCGCCAACAAAGTTGCTATCAATAGCTCAGCTACTTACACTGGACTTTGTAATAGCAAGAACATGTTTAATAGTTCTCCGTTTGCTATTGTTTGGCCTTTTGGCGCTGATGGATCAAGCTGGAGTTATCGAAACACTTGGATAGGTGCCAATGAACCAGGCGGTTGTGGTAGTGGACCTGGTCAAGGTGGTCATTACAATCAAGGATGTCAGGCAGATGATAGTTATGCAGTGGATTGGAATAAAAATTGTTCTAGTTCCTATACTGATGATGGTGCTACCGTTCGTTCTCCATTGGATGGTAAAGTACTTAAAGTATATATCGATTCTCCGTCAAATCATAATGGTGGATATGGCAATGCTGTTGATATAGAACAAGAGACTGCTAATGGAACTAAATTTGTTTTTCGTATTGCACACTTAAAATATGCTCCATCCGTAGCAAAAGATCAGTATGTACGAGCTGGAATTACTGCTATTGGTAATATCGGAATGACTGGTGGTACCTCAACTGCACCACATGGACACTGTGTTTTATACAACAACAATGGAGCTTGTAAGGTCGGTGTTGGATTTACATTTAGTGCTCAATAATGAGTTATCCTTGTATTTATTATTACACTTCTATATAGGGGAGGTATTCCTTCCCTATCTTTTTTACTATGTAACCTATAGATTATGAAATATTATTTTATTATTATTACTTTATTAATTCTATCTTTATGAGGTTGCTCCCTATTATCTAGGGAATCCTTATCATTAGATGCACAAAAGATAATTACTTGAAATACTACTTCTGGAACAAATATTTCTTCATATTATCCTTCTCTTAGTGTTTCGTGAAATACCATTATCTCGAACTGATTATTCACCATACAATTCCCGACAAACTTAGTATTTCAAATGCATGATACGCTTGGTCAATGAAGATATAAAGAAAGATTAGATCTCTATATTGATTCCTGAAAAGAGAGTCGAAAAAATGGATATGTAAAAGTCTTCGTAGAAAACATTCCCGACTGGAGAAAAGAACTTAGTAATGAAGATAAATGTATCTTCAGTAATTATGATGAAAATATTGTATCTAAAAAAACAATCAAAAAACAATGAAGTAATAAAGACATATACCTCACCTATGTAACTTTTTCTGCAATGAATAATGTCCGAAAACAGGGAGATCTTTGTTTTATAAAAAATAATCTTATCTATACTGTTTCCGTATGATGATATGATCAATCCTCTATTGAAAATATTTTAACTTCATTTACTTTTCTAGACTAATTCCACCCGGGTGGATAACTAAAAATCTCGCTCCCAATCTATATTTTCTATATTAGCACCCGGGTGCGAATTTTCTGATCTAAATATCCAATCTTTTATGTTATCTATTAATCCATGCTTCAATGGATTATTTTCTACGTACTGGATACATTGTTGAAGATAATCCTCGTCTATTATTTCTTTCGCCTTAAATCTACACTCAAAATACATTTTACCTTTCTCTTTTGCATATTTCGCTTTATAGTACCTAGTATATGCAGCACAAATGTTTCCTATAAAGTAAGATAGCTTATGTCCATCAGAAATATTTTGCACTACTAAGTGGAAATGATTAGGAAGTATACAATAGGCTAGGATAGACAGATCCTTTTCACATTTCTTTTTATATATATCTATATACCACAAAAATCTTTGGAGATCTTTGTTATTGTGAAACAATGTTTGTTTATAGAGTCACCTATTATACACATGATAGTTTGTATTGGATTTGAACTTTCGTCTTTTTGGCATAGCACCCGGGTGAGTAAATAAAACTATCGCCAATATTATTAGTTCAGAAAAAGAAAAAAACTGACAAAACTAAGACAAAACTACTCCTTCCACCCGGGTGCAAAATTTAAAGCACCCGGGTGGAAATCCGCCACTACAAAAAAAACCCCAGCCTTTCGGCCGAGGGTTTTTTCGTTTTCCGCCCCGGTAAACCGAGGGTAAACGAGAGCGGAGATATGATAGTAACAATAAGATTGTTAACTATTTATATAATTGAGCATGTGTTCATATATCATATATTTCCACTAATTCATACTTTCCATTACTAAGTTCCTTAAAAATAATTCTAATATCACCTGTAACATCTATACTTCTTTTTCATTTATATTTTCATTCTAGTCAATGATTACGGAGTTCTTTATCCATTGGATTTTCTATAAAAATCTCTAGGACAATTTTTACTTTGTCCCTTTGTCTTCTGTCCTAGTAACTGATACGATTTGGTAAATGATTTTTTATAAAGAAGCTTCATGATCCAATAGCTTTAAAAAACTAATAGCTTGTTCTCATTCAAATGGTCAATATGAATCTTTTTTTGGATTATAAAAAGCATTCTTAAGTGCAGTTATTTTATCCTTAAGAATATATTTATTATATGTCTTATAGTCTATATTTGTTCCATACTTTTTGATGATACTCTGTGGTACTTTTTCTACTGTTATCGTAGTCATCTTTTCTTTTGTAAGAAGATAAACAATAGTACTATACTGATTTTCCTCATTTTTTCAATAGTTATTCTACTCCTTCCACCCGGGTGCAAAATTTAAAGCACCCGGGTGGTTCTAGCCGATTTAAAAAACCCCCAGCCTTTCGGCCGAGGGTTTTTTCTATTTTCCACGAGAGTGGAAGGGTATATATACGCTATAAACTATTGAATATTAACTACTTTAAGTAAATCTAAAGTACCTGCTATATCAGTAGCATAGTTGTATAACATACCTATATTTAGATGTTTAGAATTATCATCTGCAAATATATCCATATAATCCATATCTGTAGCTGCAACTCTTATAGTTGAAGTATTACCATTTGTGTTTGCCAACAAAGCAGCACCTGGTAAAATTACATATAGATCTTTAGTTCCTGCTATACTAACAGCACCCTGAGCTAATCCAGCAAATACTGCCTTATTAGATCCTACAGATACTGCAGTGTAATTAGTAACTAAGTAGTTTATATCAGATGGAGCTAAGTAAGCAACTGTACCGTTAAGTCAACCAGTTACATTAGTTCCATTAACAGATACAGTAAGTCCACTTAGATCTACTTCTGCTGAACTATTAAGAGTAAGTTTGTATATTACATCATTACCTTTTGTATAACCATTAACTGCAGTTATAGTAGGTATTTGATTTACTACTTTAATAGTAGACGAAATAGTTCCATTTAATGCAGGAGATATAGCTGTTCCATATGTACTTGAGAATGATCAAGTAGCAAGTTTGGTTGTAAATTCAGGCAATACATCTGCGTTTGTATTAATGGTGTTGAATGTAGCTTTTACTTCATATGTTTTTCCTGTTCCTAGAGCTACAGTCTTATTAAGGTTTGTAGCATAAAGTACATCTGTACCTTGTTTACTAAGATCAGCAACATATACTCCATCTTCGTATAGTTTAGCAGATATGTTTGTCATACTAGTAATACCATTAAGTTGGAAGTAAAGATCATTCAATACAACATCAGCACTTGTTGCTTTAAATTTAACATTTCCGATTGTTGTTTCTGTACCATATTTTACTAATTTAGCAGTGTAAGATTGAGCAAAGATACTTGGAGTACCTCCGATTACTGCATTAAGTAATGTACTATTAGCAGATATTCCTGCTCCTACATAATCAGTATTAATGATATCTTTAGCAACAACATTGTTAAATAATAATTTAAGATATTGTCCTCCAGTTACTGCGTTTGGTACTTGATCAATTTTTACAGTAAGATTTACTGGATGTCCTTTTGATACTGTCAAAGCATTATCCAATGATAATGAGTACACAGTAGTTCATGCTCTAATAACACTACTTGCAATAGCTGATCCAGCGTCATTATATACAGTTACTTGTGTTCCATCAAAAAGATTCCATCCTGTTGAAAGTCCTGTCAATACATTAGCTTTGAAAGAATAGATTTTTGATACAACATCACTTGTTGTAGCAAATTGAAGATTTGCAACAGTTATGTTTCTATCTCCTCTTTGTACACTTTTTGTAGATGCTGATGTATTTGAAAGAGTAAGATCAGCTGTGTTAATAGTTACTTTTCTACCACCGATAGATCCGATAGAAGATACTGCATCACCATTAACATCTTCTTTGGTAAGGAATGTACTAGTAGTACCACCAATACTAGAAAGGAATTGAACATAAGTAGATGGTGCATCAGTTTTAACGTCTCCATAAATCATGAATGGAACTGTTCCATTAACTGTCACTTGTCCATCAAATTTTAATGTTGTTGGGTGAGCAGATGATGTAAGATCATCAACAGCGATTACATAACTTCCAATTTTTACATAGAGATTATCTAATACTTTATTGAGACCAGATCCATTATTAACGATAGCTTCAATATTTTGAAGTGTATCTAATGTAACCAATCCAACTGATTGAAGTGATCCACTATAGAATACAACATTCTTTGTTCCAGGAACTACTGTGAGTGCAGATACAGTGTTTTCATTGAATCTAAGATCTGCTCCTACAATTGTAGTTATTCCCATAAAGTTGTTTGTAACATTATTTGTAGATCTAAATTGAGTATCTTTTTCAAGAACTGTTAGATCTTCTGCATTTTTAAGATAGAAACTATAAGTTTCGTTTATCTTATCAGCATTAGTTATTTTTCCTTTTATAACATAATGAACTTCTCATGCTGTAGTTGTTTTAATTTCATCATTCAAAACAAAACTAAGAGATCTAGATCCTACAATTGTTTTTGTAGAAACCTTTACATCGTCTCTATAAACAGCAACATCACTTAAGTAAGAAAGATTAGCAAGATTTAACCCAGTTGTAGTCAAAGTCAATGCTGTTACATCAACAGCTCTTGTTGATTCTCCTGTTCCTGTTTTATCAACAGACAATTCACCTAAGTTAATCAATTTAGTTCCATCTACCTTAGCATTACTAGTAGCATTATCATAACCTTTTGTAGTTATACCTACTACATCGTAATTTGATGTTCTAAGTACAGCAGAAGAGAATGATCCATTTACATTTGCAGCAGATGAAATTACATCTTCACTTGCGATTTGGATATCTTCATTAGCACTAACACCACTCAATAACATAATAACATCAAGAGTTTCTGATGTTTTTACTACTAATGGAGTAGTGAATATAACTGAAGCTATTTTAGTGGTAGCGTCAAATGATACTTTTGAACTAACTCTTGTTCCATCTTTTTCGAAGAATACTTTAGTAGCTGTATTCAAATCAGAAAGACCAATTTTCTTAAGTTTGATAGTATTCAAAGTAACATCAGATCCACCAGCAGTAAGCTTGATTGATCCAAATTTTACTAATCCAGCCTTAGGTACAGAAGTATAATCTACACCAACACTAGAAAGAGTAAGATCACCAGCTTTAACTTCAGTATTTGCTTGACATTCAGCTGGACAAGTATCCAAACCTAATGAACAAGACAATGTGTTTTCTGGAGTTGAACAAACTGCAGGAGTTGCGTCCCCTGAAGCTCTTTGCATCATAAGCATAACATATCCTCTAACTTCAAGTTGAGAAGGAGTGTCAATCTTAGTCATGATACCAGCATCTTTGAGAGCATTTAAGTGTTCTGCATAGTATGGATTAGTATCCACATTGTTTGCATCACCATAAAGAGCTCTAGAAAGAGTTGTTCCAAATTCTGCTCTAGTAACTAGACCATTTGGATTGAATTTAGTGATACCAACACCCATCAAACCTAATTGACAAGCTTTTGTAACACCATTATCATATTGAGCGTCTAAAGCAGATGATACGTCTGCAAAAGTACAAGCTTTTGTAGTATCAGGAGTTTGTCCCAAAACTTCAATAGCGTAGTTAGCCATCATTTTAGCCATAGCTACTCTTGTAAGAGAACCGTACATATTAGCAGTATCAATAGAAGCTGCTGAAGTTATACCGTTAGTAGCAGAATAGTCATATGCTCCTTGTAATTCATCACTGTAACTTGCTGCTCCAAGAACCGCTGTAGGTACAGTTGATGCCAACATAGCTACGATAGCTACGCTTGCAAACAATTTCTTAAAATTTTTCATGTAGTAATAAAATACAATATAAAAGGTTTTTGTTTTGGCTCACAGCCAATCTCTATCTCACAGATAGAGTGTCCACTCACAGTGGACTGATGTGAAATACTCCGTGTCTCCACACGGTAGTTTTGTTAGAGATTAATAATCCAAGCGACAAATACAAGACAATTTTGGACAGTCTATACTAACAGTTAAAACATAATCCAGAACTATCACAATCTAACAAAAAAATCAAAAAAATGATTCTTGTTATATTCATTTGTCTATCTTCTGAAGTCGTCAGGCTTCGCCTATCTGAAATCAGTTTTGGGAGATTACTAAAGACCACATCCTTCTGATATGGCATACGAACAACTGTCTATTTTGTGACAACCTTTTGTTAGCACCTCCTGTCATCAAAAGACACATATTTGGCTTCTAATCTATACAAATTGGTAATTTATGGAGTCTACATGTTATACACCATTTTTTTATAAAATATGTTTAATATGTCCACTTTAGAACATTGAAAGATTAAAACATGGAAATATTGAAACATTGCTTGTCCTCAAGTAATCGGGAATCATTCCCTTTCCCTGTATTCACAGCCTGCCCTCGAGTAATCGGGGGTCATTCCCCTTCCCTGTATTCACGTCATTCCCGCGAAAGCGGGAATCCACCTCGCTATATAGCAAACTAGATTCCCGATCGAGTCGGGAATGACGTTCAAGGAGTCGGGAATCCATCTTACTATCATAACTCGTGATATAAATCGCTTCGCTCAGGATTATATTTTTCTATAAGTTCTATTTTCCGTCTCCTATTCCATTTTTTTAGTTGTTTTTCTCTAATTATTGCATCGATAATGGAACCAAACTTTTGACAATAGACCAATATTTTTACATTGTATTTTTTGGAAAATCACTCATTAAACCCTTGTTTATGCTCATAAATTCTTCTTCCTATATTATTTGTGACACCTATATATAACGTTCCGTTCTTTTTACTTGCCAATATATAAACAAAAGAATCCATATAGAATATATAATAAATAAAACAATATAGTTGTGGATTCCCGATCGGGGTCGGGAATGACGTGACGTGGTTCTGTATATCTGTATAATAGTAGTTTTTAACAATTTATTATCAAAAATGCTAAAAAAATGTTAAAAAACCATAGGTCGACACTCGTCTATCATGTCAAAGTAGACTATTTTTTGGACAAAAAATACAAAAAAACATATCTTATGTGTTTTTTACTCTAGACTTTTTTTTACATCTTAGTTCATGTCTACCATAACTTAATTTATTTTATATTTTTTGAAAAATTATTTGAAAAAACAAAATTACCGATTTTTTCTTCTATATATAGAAGTATTGATGACTATCTATATAT
>Ga0194053_10002806_pt1 | contig 10123 bp, 7 predicted proteins | sample SepL228m_MetaG_FD_161684 | JGI IMG/M metagenome (GOLD analysis project Ga0194053, IMG submission 161684) | Anoxic zone freshwater microbial communities from boreal shield lake in IISD Experimental Lakes Area, Ontario, Canada - Sep2016-L227-8m | ecosystem: Environmental > Aquatic > Freshwater >...
GCTCGATGGATGGTGGCGGCGCGGTGAGCGTGACATTCAGGGTCTCCCCTTGAACTCTAAGAGCTGAAATAGTCGAGAGGCAGATCCCTCCGACCATGCAATACCGGACGATCGTCAGATTCATAGCGTATTCCTTTCCTGGTAGTTAGTTTGTCAGCCAATAACCCGCTGTATTTAGGCCTTGCGCACCCCCTGATTAGCCAGGCACGAACGAACAGGAACCGGTTCGAAGTTCCCCGCTCGTGACGCGGACTTTATCCTTACCCGATAACAGGCATCCTGTCAAGAAACGGTTTGCACGCGTTCGCGGACCGGGCGCAACTCATGTTATCGGAGCGCGGACATTCTTGTTCGCCTGGGGCTTGCCGACGCGGCCGAGGCGGACAAGAATGTCCAATGCCGCTAGGATTTGACAGCCTCTCATCCCTCCGGAATGATTCGGCCGGAGTTGCTGATGCCAGAGGCATCCCAGCCATCACCCTCTGATCCGGTGGTGTCGCTTCGCTCAACCACCGGCTACAGGCTCGCGTCCCTCCCAGACAAGGGCTTGGCATGGCTCTGCTAACCTCACCCACTACGGACGCGCTTGAATATGCCCGACGGCCTGCCGATTGTAAATCGGCGATACAGCAGATTACAAATCTGCGCTATCTCATCCCGCCGTCGTAACGCAGACTTGCAGTCTGCTGTATCGCAGGTTTTCAACCTGCCCTGGAGTTTGGACATTCTGCGGACTGGAAAGGCACCCACGTTTTCCCAATTGAATGGGTTGCAGAATAGACAATCCAGGAGAGAATCGGTGGCGTGGCCGCGCTGGTGCGGTTCCGCCGCCGGAAGTAATCCTGTTCCTTTGGACACATCGCCGTCACGGGCAACCGTGGCGGCGGTTTTGTCTATACTCCGCGGATGAGCGTGGATTCACGGAGTCTCTTGCTGCTGACATCATTCATCCGGAGGGTTAGCCTCGCCACCTGGCGTTCGTCCTTCAGCCTAAATTCGGCAGTTGAAACGCTGAAACCACAGACAGACACAGATGAACACTGATGCAGACCCCGGCGAAGGCGTTCACCTTGCGGGTGAGGCGGGGTTGCTCGGCAATAGGCTGCAAATCTGTGTTCATCTGTGGTTGAACTGCCGTTTTTAGGTTCAGACATTGTCGGGGCGGGAATAAAATGAGCCCCCAGACATTTGACACCGCCTGGCTTTTATGGCAGATTCGACCTGTCAATCTCATCGCGGTGCGATGGGGTTTGACCGGCAAGAACACGGCTGACCGTGGACGGTGTTCGCGGGAACCGCGGGCGGAACTTGCGGTTTGGGCTGTGCAGGTGCTTCCGAAGTGTCTTCGGGGCTTTTTCAGGTGGGCAAAGGTGCGAGTCGGGCGCGCGCTTCGCGAGTTCCAGCTCTGGCCTGCAACCATCAGGTCCGCCGCAGGATCGGTGGTCCTTCGCTGGACCCGGCCGGTTTACCGCTACCAAATCGAATTCTGGTAAAGAAAAGGTAAAGAAAAGGTAAAGTTCCGGCCGGACCAGATCCAGTTCGAAGCCCGCTGGGTGCTTGGATCACTCACACATAACATGCGCACAATAACGGGGATACTTGCGGTGCTGGTTTGGGCTGCGGTCGTCACGATCGCCCCGGCTGGCGTCATTTCCACTTTGCCGGACAAGGTGCCCCCGGTCGTGCCGGACCGGCAGGATTTCCAGGTGCCCGACCGGGTGCGGTTGACCGGCTGGGTCGGTGCGCGCATTGATGTCAATGAGTCAAACCGGCTGGTGAAGCTGGATGCGGCGCGGCTGCTGGAAGGGTATCGCAAACGCCCGGGCCGGCAGTCCTGGGACGGCGAGCACGTCGGCAAGTGGCTGCATGCGGCCACGCTGGCGTGGGCGAACACGGGCGACCCGGCGTTGCGCGAGAAGCTCGATGACGTGGCCGCCGAACTGGTGAAGTGCCAGCTCGCTGACGGCTACCTGGGCACCTACCTGGACAAGGACCGCTGGACCCAATGGGATGTCTGGGCGCACAAATACAACCTGATCGGGCTGATCACCTACATGCGCTACACCGGGAACGTTGAGCCGATGCCCGCCTGCCGCCGCATGGCCGATCTGCTCTGCAAAACCTTCGGCGACGCCCCCGGCCAGCTCGACATCATCAAGGCCGGCCAGCACAAGGGGATGGCCCCGACCAGCGTCCTTGAGCCGATGGTGCTTCTCTACCGACTGACGGGGGAGCCGCGCTATCTCGACTTCTGCAAATACATCCTGCGCGCCTGGGACCATCCGAAGGGGCCGAAGATCATCTCCACGCTTCTCAAGGCCAAACGCGTGGACAAGGTCGGCAACGCCAAAGCCTACGAGATGCTCTCCTGCCTCAACGGCGTCCTGGAGTTCTACCGCACCACCGGCGATCCCAAAATGCTCGAGGCCTGCCTCAACGCCTGGCGGGACATTGTCAAGAACCGGCTCTATCTCACCGGTGCCGCCAGCTACGGGGAGTTCTTCCGCGACGACTTCGACCTGCCCAACGTGTCAAACGTCGGCGAAACCTGCGTCACAGTGACGTGGCTGCAGTTCAACGCCCAGTTGCTGCGGCTGACCGGGGAGGCGCGATTTGCCGACCAGCTCGAGCGGGTGGTGCTCAACCAATTGTTCGGGGCCCAGCGCTGCGACGGTTCCGCGTGGGGCTACTACGTGCAGATGGAGGGCAAGAAGCCATATAGCGGCACGCTCGACGGGCATTGCTGCCTGTCCAGCGGCCCGCGCGGCGTGGCCTTGATCCCCACGTTCGCGACGAGCACGGATGCCGATGGCGTGGTGGTGAACCTTTACGATGCCGGCACGGCCCGCCTGAACCTTCGCGACGGCATGGCCGTCACGCTCACGACCGTCACGCGGTATCCGGGCGAAGAGGGCATTGCGATCACCGTGGACCCGGCCGAGAAGAAGCTCTTCGCGGTCAAGCTGCGGATTCCGTCGTGGTGTTCCAGCGCGTCCGTGCAGGTCAACGGGAAGACCGTGAAGCCGCAGCACGGCAGGGACGGCTACGCCGCCATCAGCCGGAAATGGGATCGGGGCGACCGGATTGAGCTTCAGCTCAAGCTGGAGCCGCGGGTGGTCGTCGGCGACCACAAGAACCAGGGCAAAGTCGCCGTGCTCTATGGGCCGCTGGTGCTGGCGGCGGACGCCGCCCTGCTGGGCGACCAGGACGGAAGGCTGGCGGCAGTTTCGGCCGCCGGCAACAGCCTCGACAAGCTGGGCGTCGCGCCCGAGCCGGCGCCCGAGCTGGTGCGCTCCTGGGCCGGCGCCCGGGTCTTCCGTGTCAACGCCATTGCCCGCAAGCCTGCCGGAAACCTGCAGGCGGGCGCCCCGTTCCAGGTTCGCCTGATCCCGTTCGCCGATGCGGGCGGGACCGGCTCGTCCTACAAGGTGTGGCTGCCATTGGGCCTGGCATCCACCAACGGCAACGTGCTGCTCGACGGCAATGAAAGCCGCTCCCGCATGGGGAACATCGGGGACTCGATTATTGACGGGAATCCCAGGAGCTTCGTGGTGACCCTGAGCGAGAAGCTGCCGGCGGAGGATTGGTTTGCGGTGACGCTGGACGAGCCGGCTGCCATCACGCGCGTGGTGTTTGTACACGGGAGCACGTTCCATAACGGGGGCTGGTTCGACACCTCGGCCGCCAAGCCGCGCGTCCAGGTGAAGACCGCCTTGGATGGCAAGTGGGAGGATGCCGGGGAACTGAAGGACTACCCGGCCACCACCTCCCAGAACCCGGCCGGCCTCAAGGGGGGCGAGCGCTTTAGCTGCCGGCTGGCCAGCCCGATGAACGCGATTGCCGTCCGAGTCGCCGGCAAGCCCGCGTCCGGCGACAATCCGAGGGTCGCCTTTTCCTCCTGCGCCGAGCTTGAAGCTTTCGCCGATAAACCCTGACTCCTGCTTGTGAAATCAATGCTCCAAAGATTGCTCCCTGCCGTTGTTCTGTGTTCGCTCGCCATCGCTCAACCCCGCGTCAGTGCGGCGGAGCCGGGGCAGTGGGAGTCGTTGTTCAACGGCAAGGATCTGACCGGCTGGGTGCCCATGCACGAGGTCAGCTTCGTGGCCACGAACGGCAACCTGCGCCTCGTCAAAGGCATGGGCTGGCTGCGCACGGAGAAGCAATACGCCGACTTCGTCCTCGAAGTCGAGTGGCGCGCCCTGGTGCCGGAATACGACAGCGGCATCTTCATCCGGGCCGGCCTGGAGGGCAAGCCGTGGCCCAAGGACGGCTGGCAGGTCAATCTCCTTCGCAGCGGCCTGGGCGGCCTCGTTCGCGGCTACAAGACCGTGGTGCCGGCCGAGACGCCGCCGATGCCGCTGAACCAATGGGTGAAGTTCCGCCTCGAAGTGCGCGGCAAAAAGGTCACGCTCGACGTGGACGGCGAGCGCGCCTGGGCTTTTGAGAGCCTGGACGCCGACCGCGGCTATATCGGCATCCAGGTCGAGAACAAGTCGTTCGACTTCCGGAACTTCCGGGTGCAGGAGTTGCCGTCCAAGCCCTGACTACACCTTGTCCATCGCCTTGAGCGCCTCGAAGTTGCGCTTCACGGCGTCGAGCGGGTTCTGGCTGGTTTCGTGCTCGACCACGTACCACTGAGTCTTGCCCTTGCCTTCGCAGAAGGCGAAAACGCCCTTCCAGTCCACGTCGCCCTCGCCGATGATCCCCTCGGGCCCGGCGCCGTGGGGTTTGATATGGATGCTGCGCGCCCGGCCGGGATACTTCTTGAGCACCGCCACCGGGTCGGCCCCGCCTTCGCGGCAGTTGCTCGTGTCAAGCTGCATGACCACTTCCGGCTTGGTGTTGCCGAAGAACAGGTCCCATGCTGAAACGCCTTCGATCTGGTGGAAATCGTGCGCATGAGCGTGGTAGCCCACCCACATGCCATTGGCCTTGACCGTGTCCGCGGCCTCGTTGAAGAGCTTGGCGCGGTCCAGCCATTCCTGCTTGGACTTGGTCTCGTTCATCCAGGGCACAATGAGGAACTTGTTCCCGATCGTGCGGTTGAACTCCACCGTCTCCTTGAGCTTGTCGCCTTTGATGGATTCGAAGGGGGTATGCGTGCCGCAGGCCACCAGGCCGTTGTCATCGAGCATCTTGCGCAGCTCGGCCGCGCTGCGGTTGTGATAGCCGGCAAACTCGACGCCCTTGTAGCCGATCTTCGACACCGCCGCCAGCATGCCGGGCAGGTCGTTCTTGCACTCGACCCGCAGCGAGTAAAGCTGCAGGCCGACGGGGATCTTCTTGCCCGAGGCGGCCGGGGCTGTGTCGGGGAGGCTGAGAGCGAGGCCCGCGCCGGCGAGGCCGGCAGCGCTGCGCCGGATAAAATCGCGGCGGGTGATTCTGGAAGATGAATTGGAAGTCATGACAGGATGATTCTTGTTCGTGTTTGATAAACTGATGTTCGACATTGCCAGTCAGACGCTAACCCCGCCAAATGCCCCGAGTCAATTTCAGAAACCAACCCGGCAGGGGGTGCCAGCCACTCGTCCCATCGGGCCGTTCCTCCTGCCGGGTTGAGCCGGTCACCTGAATACAGTGGGACGTCCTCACGCCTACGCGCGCCGGCACCCGCTAATTCGAGCCTGATGCAGTCCTGGGCGGCGGGCCCGATGGGATTTGCCTGCTGGCGCCCGGCGCAGCGGATGTGGTATTGTCCGTGGCGGATATTAGTGAATGAAGAACAACGATCAGCATGAGCATGGCGATCCCGGACCTGCGGGGGGCGATTCACGCTTGTCTGGCTTTCCCGACGTTTCCGAGGTCGCATGAGAATCATCACTGACGAAGCCTGCACGTCCTATTCGCACCCGGGGCATCCGGAGCGGCCGGAGCGCATTGTTTCAACGCGGAAGAAGCTGCGCAGCCAGAAGGAGGTGCCGATTTCATGGAGCGTGCCCGGCCCGTGCGATGATGATGCCATCCTCCGGGCCCACACCCCTGAATTGCTTGCGCGGCTCCAGGTGGCCGAGGATTTTGACCCGGACACCCCTCACTTCCCGGACATTGCCAAGTATGCCCGGGTCTCAAGCGGAGCTGCGCTGGAGGCGCTCAAGGCGGCGCTCTCTGGGGAAACGGTTTTCAGCCTGATGCGCCCGCCCGGCCACCACGCCACCAGGAATCGCGCGATGGGCTTCTGCTATCTGAATAACGTGGCAATCGCCGCGCTTGCGGCGCTGGCCAACGGCACCCGGCGCGTGGCGGTGTTTGATTTCGACGTGCATCACGGCAACGGCACCGAGGCAATCCTGCTCAACAAACCCGGCGCGACCTTCTTCTCCGTCCACCAGTTCCCCTGCTACCCCGGCACCGGCACGCGGAACGTGGGCTCCAATTGCTTCAACTTTCCCATTGTCCCCCAAACGTCCCGCGCCGAGTACCGCCAGGTGCTGGAGAGCGCGCTGGAGCATCTGCAAACCTGCAAACCAGGGCTGGTCGCGGTCTCCGCCGGCTTTGATGCCTACGCGCGCGATCCGCTCGCGCAGGGGTCGCTCGAGGCCGAGGACTATTATTGGATAGGCCAGTTCATTCGCAACCTGGGGGTGCCCGCCTTCAGCCTGCTGGAAGGCGGCTACAGCGCCGACCTGCCGGACCTGATACTGGCGTATCTCAAGGGTCTGGAAGGGAAGTAGCCTAGATATTCTCACCGATGCTCGGGAGCGCCTGGTGCCTCAGTTCGATCTCCGGCGGCAGACCTGCGGTTTCCCCGGCCAGCACGCGGTAGTGGCGGATTTGGAAGGAGACCTCCCGGCCGTCCTCCAACCCCTGGTGCGCGTAGTCCTCCTTGGTCATGCGGGCCCGGATGGCCAGTCCGCTCGGGAGCTCGAGTTCGACGCGCAGCAGGACCCCCAGGAAGAAGGTGTGCCGCAGCACCGCATGATGGCGATGCTGCGTCAGGTCGGATGAAATCTGGACCGAGTATGGCCGGAAGCCGATCCGGAGCTTCTGTCCGTCCGCCTGCCCCGCCGCGGGAAACTCCAGTTCCCCCAGGCGCGCCACGCCGCCGTGCACCACCGGTTCGAGCACATTCATGGCCCCGATGAAGCGGGCGACGAACTCGTTTGCGGGCTCGTCGTAAACCTCCCTCGGGGTGCCGACCTGCTCGAGCACGCCGCGGGAGAAGATCACGATGCGATTGGCCACCTCCATCGCCTCCTCCTGGTCGTGGGTGACGAAGATGGTGGTCACATTCAAATCGTGGTGCAGGGTCACCAGCCACTCCCGCAGCTCCTGGCGGATTTTGGCGTCCACGGCCCCGAACGGCTCGTCCAGGAGCAGCACGCTGGGCTTGGGAGCCAGCGCGCGCGCGATGGCCACCCGCTGGCGTTGTCCCCCCGAAAGCTGGTGCGGATAGCGGCTCTCCAGGTCCTCCAGGCCGAACAGCTTCACCAGCTCGGCAACACGCGACCCGGCATCGGCCCGCTTCCATCCCTTGATCTTCAGGCCGAAGGCGATGTTCTTGGCCACGCTCATGTGCTTGAAGAGCGCGTAATTCTGGAACACGAACCCGATGTTGCGCTGCTGGACCGGCACATCGTTCACCCGCCGGCCGCGGATGTACACGTCCCCGGCGGTTGGCATCTCCAGGCCGGCGATCATGCGCAGCACCGTGGTCTTGCCCCCGCCGCTCGGCCCGAGCAACGCCATCAGCTCCCCCTCTCTCACGGAGAATGAGACATTGTGGACGGCGGGGACCTCCCCGAACTGCTTCGTCACATTCTTCAGCTCGATGCTCATCGGTGCGCTCTCCCGGCTGCCAGTTTCTCCGCCCGCGCCTGTTTCCATTCCAGGAAGGTCTTCACCCCCAGGGTCAGGAGCGCCAGCAGCGCGAGCAGGCTCGCCACGGCGAAGGCGGCGGTGGTGGATGCCGCGGTCGCGCCCTGGTAGAGGGCTTCCACCCGCAACGGCATGGTCTCGGTCTGGCCCGTGATGTGGCCCGACACGACGGAGACGGCCCCGAACTCGCCCATCGCGCGCGCGTTGGAAAGGATGATGCCATAGAGGAGCCCCCACTTGACCGACGGCAGCGTCACGTGCCAGAAGGTCTGCCAGCCGTTGGCGCCGAGCGTGAGCGCGGCCTGCTCCTGCTCGGAGCCCGTCGCCTGCATGACGGGAATCAGCTCGCGCGCCACAAAGGGAAAGGTGACAAACACCGTCGCCAGGACGATGCCCGGGACGCCGAAGATAATGTTCAGGTCGCGCGCGTCCAGCCATTGGCCGAAGAACCCCTGCGCCCCGAAAAGCACCACGAGCATCAGGCCCGCGACGACGGGTGAAACGGAGAAGGGCAGGTCTATGAGCGTGATGAGCAGGAGCTTGCCGCGGAACTCGAACTTGGCCACCGCCCAGGCTGCCGCCAATCCGAAGACCACGTTGAGCGGCACGCCGATGGCCGCCACCAGGAGGGTCAGCCGGATTGCCGCCAGCGAATCCGGCTGCGTCAGGGCATTCCCGTAGCAGGCCCAGCCCCGTGAGAGAGCCTGGGCGAAGACGTTCACGAGCGGCAGCAGCAGGAACACAAAGGAGAATCCAAGCGCGATCGAGATCAGCAGCCACCGGACCACCGCCGGCTCCTCGGCGCCCCGCTGCGACTTGTGTCTGTGGCTTGTGCGGCTCATTTTGGCGGGGGGGCGTTCAGTTCTCGAACTTCACGGTCCACCGTTCCAGCAGGTTGATGGCACCGAGCAGCAGGAACGAGCAACCCAGCAGCACGACGGCCAGGGCGATCGCGCCGGTGTAGTCGTATTCCTCGAGGCGCATGACGATCAGGTAGGGCGCGATTTCGGTCCGGAAGGGCAGGTTGCCGGAGATGAAGACAATGGAGCCGTATTCGCCGATGGCCCGGGCAAACGCCAGGGCGAACCCGGTGAGCATCGCAGGCAGCAGCGCCGGCGCGATAACGCTGGCGAACGTGCGGAGGCGGCCCGCTCCGAGCGTTGCGGCGGCCTCCTCCACCTCGCGCTCGAGGTTCTCCAGCACCGGCTGCAGCGTGCGCACCGCAAACGGCAGCCCGACGAAGGTCAGCGCAATGACGATGCCCAGCGGCGAGAAGGCCCCTTGTATGCCCATCGGCACGAGGAACCGGCCGAGCCAGCCGTTGGCGGCGAACAGGTTGGCCAGGGTCAGCCCCGCCACGGCGGTGGGCAGGGCGAACGGGAAGTCCACCATGGCGTCAATGATCCGGCGGCCGGGGAACTCATAGCGCACCAGTACCCACGCCAGCAGGGTTCCAAAGATCGCGTTGGCCACAGCCGCGACCAGCGAGGCTCCAAACGTCAGCCGATAGGCCGCCATCGCGCGCGGGGCGGTGGCGAGCCGCCAGAAGTCCGCCCACGACAGATCCAGCGTGCGGATCACCAGGCCCGCAAACGGAATCAGGACAATGGCGCTCAAGTAAAAGAGCGTGAAGCCCATCGTCAGGCCAAATCCGGGCAGCACATTGAACTTCTTCCGGGCCATTAACGGTTAGGTGGTCGGACTCGCATTTCAACTTCACAACTCCACAGCAGCCAAAGATTACGACGCCCCGGCGCCTGAATCAACCCCCGGAGGTGTGAAATCCGGAAACCGGAATCCGAAGGCGGACGGATGTCCTGCCGGAGCGGTTTTCGGCTACCGGATTCGGGGTCAGCGGCTGCTTTGCTGAATCTGATCGAAAGACCCCCCTTCATTGAAGTGGGCCTTCTGCGCCGCCTGCCAGCCGCCGAACACTTCATCAACGGTGAAAGTCGTCATCGGCGGAAACATCGCTGAGTGTTTTCGCGCCACCGATTCGAGCCGGGGCCGGTAGTAATGCCGTGCGGCGATCTCCTGCCCCTCGGGCGAATACAAGTATTCCAGGTAGGCTTTGGCGACGGCCTCTGTGCCGCGCCGCCGCACCACCTTGTCCACCCATGTCACCGGCGGCTCCGCGAGGATGCTCAGCGATGGGATCACGATCTCGAACTCCCCTTTCCCCAGGTCTTTCACCGACATGAGCGCTTCGTTTTCCCATGCCAGCAGGACATCCCCGATGCCGCGCTGGACAAAGGTTGTTGTCGCGGTGCGCGCGCCGGGGTCCAGAACCGGAACTTGCTTGAAAAGG
>Ga0194053_10002807_pt1 | contig 10121 bp, 7 predicted proteins | sample SepL228m_MetaG_FD_161684 | JGI IMG/M metagenome (GOLD analysis project Ga0194053, IMG submission 161684) | Anoxic zone freshwater microbial communities from boreal shield lake in IISD Experimental Lakes Area, Ontario, Canada - Sep2016-L227-8m | ecosystem: Environmental > Aquatic > Freshwater >...
AAGCGATATGCGTAATAAAGTTAATGATTTAAGTTCTAAAATTCTTATAAACGAACCGACTAAGATATTTAAACAAGGATTATATCGAGAACAATGGCAATTAAATGATACCTTATTTTATGATATTAAAGGCGATTTTATAATTGCTATTGATTGTAGAATTTATCCGGTGGGATGGAAAATTATAGTATTTGAAAGAAATATTAAAAGTATAACGCAAGTAAAAGCATTGTTAGATGAAATTGGTATAACATACAACATAGAAGAAGATAGATGTAAATTAGATATTGAAATGCCATATGATGAACCGATTGAATCTGTTGCGAATATACTGAGTAAAATTTTGTCAAAAATAATCAAAAAAGTATCGAATCAATAAAGCAGTACTAAGGAACTCCTGTAAATAGATATCATATCACATATTTATAGTTACACTATAAAAATCAAAAAATGGTTAGTAATAACAGTGAACCGGTATATAATATCGGTTCACTATTCACATTCTAAATAAAAGATATTGCCATTACTCGATAAGGTACCTTGGTTGCGCGGTTCTATGCGTAGTTCAAAAACCTTGTCGTTGACGATGGCAGTGGTCTGTGTGTTTTTACATCATCGGTCTGCCGTCATCATTCACTATCTCACCCACCCCCGTAATATAAATAAGCGCCGCACTACGCAGAAGTTCATGGGTTACGGTATAACCTGCTGCCAGTTCTTTTCCGATGAATGTTCCGATAATGCCTTTGTCGGCGTCGCGCAGTTCATAGTGGTGTGCGGGATTCAGCATGGTTAGTCGGTGCGTATATGAAGATTCTGGGGCTTCTTCCATGCGGAATGCGAGCATTACTCCGCTGTCTTTGTCCGGGTCGAAGTAGGCGTAGCTGGTCCAATGTGTTTTGTCGGTTGGGCCATTCCACGGTGTCAGCAGGTAAAAGTCTTTCAGCAGATAATCCTTCACAGATTCCCACTCGCGCAGACCAAAGCGGATCATATCGAAATCGGTGTTCGGGTCTTGCACCCATTGAGCGGATAGATTGAGGATGGGATTGTAGGAAGCGCGGAAGATGTAGACATCCCGTTTGCCATCTACCATAAGTTCCTCGGCCTGTTCGACACACGCCGCCCCATGAAACGGAACCCACCGGTTGAACGCCGTCCCCATGGAAAGCCGCAGGGCGGTAGTCGTCCGATCGGCGTCGCTGCGCATCAAAGGGATACCGCGCCGCAGCGACTCCAGGTCGTTGCGACCGCCACCGCTGGCGCAGGAATCAACGAAAGTATCTTTCCCGGTTCGCGCACAATAATCAATAATACTGTCCCACATGCGGTAATGCGCGACGACTGACTTATTCTCCACTATCCCCTTGCGGTTCTCGCCTTCCAGGGTTGCGAGGGTGTCCCAGCATTTCCGGGGGTCGCTGTTGTTATCTTCCCGGTACATATCCACATTTTGCTTATCCATGAATGACAGGATGCGTCCCAGCGTCCATTGCAGGCACTCCTCGTTGCCGATGTTGTTGGCTGTCACGCCGCATTCAATAGCCCATTCTTTCTGGTAACCCCAGTTCTTCACCAAATCATCTACGTGGGTAACGCGTTCCGGCTCAAACCAGACCAGCGTTTTCATATTATGCTCATGAGCAAAGTCGACGGACTCGCGGAAAGAGTTGCCCGGCCATTTGACCGTATCCAGCTCCCATGTCCCTACTGTACCCCACCAGTCGCTCTCCACGGTACTGCCATCTGGCGCAAAGTACCACCCGGCATCAAACCACCGGTAATCTAACTTGATGCCCTCGCTTAGCATCTTCTCCAGTGACGGCTTCCATGTGAAATATCGCTCGGAAATGCTGCCGTCTGAATTGGGAATCCCGGTATCTCCCGCCAGCCAGGTGGTGCTGAATGGTTTCAATGGGTCGCCATTGGCGTTGAGCTTGGGCAGATTGCAGTCCAGGAACCACTGCCGCCAGAGATTGGTGGCATAGTCCTCGTCCCGCACCGTGTATGGTAAAAATGACATCAGCGGGGAGCGAATCTTCTCACCGGGTTTGAGATAGGTGCAAAGGTCATTCGTGCCGGTGGCGGTGAAATGGGTGTTTCCATTGTTATCGGTGGTGAAGAGAGCCTCCCAGGTTCCGCCCCATCCAAGCGCGATGAGAGTGCCGCCGTCGCCGTGTTCCAGGTTGAAATAGGGGAACCAAATGTGGGTGGGTCGCCCCTTCTCCGAGCGGAAATGCACCGGTGCCTCCTCCAGTATCCTGGCATATGGACGATACTGGTTCTCATGGTCGCCCAATATTCCCTTTAGAATCGGGTTTTTCCCGGTGAAGGCAATGTCCGCCGCCTCCATGTTTCTGATGACTCCAGAATTTTTTGTACCGGTGTTTTCAAACCAGACAGTCCATTCATAGGCTCCGTATCCGGCATAGAATGCGGTATCCACCGTCACCTGGAAATCGCCAGTCTTCAGCACGAAAAGGTTGCTCTCCTTTTCCCCCTTGACGGATTGGAGGTGCACTACCTGCTGGAAAGTCTCCGCCGGAAATCCAGTGTAAGCCGTGTCGTCATATACAAACGAGAACGGCAATAAACTCAAATCCGCGATAAAAGTGTCATACACCGATTTACTATCTGTCTTCAGTTTGTCTTTCAACATTGGAAATACCTCTTTTACCATTTCTAAAATAAGCATACAAAAAAATAATGATATTTACAAATGTTTATAGCACCAAATAGAAAAACTGCCTGAGATACTTTGGCGGTTGAAAATAGCATTTACATGATTTATTGCAGTTCGTTTTTTTACTTATCATTTTCTATAGTATCTGTTCCTTTGTTCATTACTGGCGCGTTGATATTGCCAAGAAGTATGTTTTTCAAGTTAAAGTTCAGGGTGATGCCATCCATCCCGACTCTTTATATCCAATTCCCGATACCCTGACGCATGCAGCGCGTGTGTCTCTGTTGCTGACTGATGAGAAAGGACAGGTAGTTCGCGAAATGCTGCATGCCGCGCCTCGTACGAAAAGTGCACATACTGAAATATGGGATGGGTTGAATGACGAGGGTAAACCAATCCAGATGACCTTTGCACAGAGTTTTCTACAGATACAGAATGGAAGGTAATAGCGATACTTGCTACTGGAAAACAGCCTAAAACACCACCAAACATATCAACCCTCTAAATTAGGCGGTTTTACTGGTCGACGGTCTGATGGTCCACCAGGACCAGTTGCACTCATGCGCGGATGGCTCCATCTACAATATGCTTTTCGTTTATATGATAAAATCTCAATGGAGAAAAAATGTGTATAAGAGTGAGGTGTGATCCTGGGGGTTACTCATAAAAATACCTTTTTAAGGTATATACAATCAATATTAAATTTCTTTAAAAGGTGTCCCAAAGATGTCATTATTTATTTTTAGACATGTATAAGATATCTATAAAATTTTATTTCCCCACCAATCCACCTGAATTTGCTAAAATATATTCATGAAAAATCGAGGTGAAATATGTCTGATAAATTAGCGGAATTATTTGAAATGCAGCAAAAGCTGAACCAGCGCATCGGGGTGGATACCACTGATATGACTGAGGAAGACCGGGTGAAATGGGTGTTGAATTATTGTCGCGCCATGAACCAGGAAATTGCGGAACTGACCGATAGTGTACCCTGGAAATGGTGGGCGAAATACCAGAAATTTGATGAACAGAATTGCCGGGTAGAGGTAATCGACCTGTTTCATTTTCTGATATCAATGGCACAGACGCTGGGGATGACGGCTGATGACGTTTACCAGGCGTATGTGAAGAAAAACGAAGTGAATCACAAACGCCAGGAAGATGGATACACCGTTAAAGATGAAGATGACAGCAAGCATATCTGAAGACCGCATATCAGTATTAAATAGTGCACCGGTAAAAACAGATGGAATGTGCGTTATTTACTGGATGCAGCATTCGCAGCGAGCAGATGACAACGCGGCATTGGACGCGGCAATTGAGCTTGCAAATGAACTGAACCTGCCGGTGGCTGTGCTGTTTGTATTGAATCCTGATTATCCTTATGCAAATGTCCGGCACTTTACCTTCATGCTGCAGGGAATTGCGGAGACGGCAATAAACTGCCGCCAGCGCGGGACAGCATTTGTCACCCGCATTGGCGACCCGGTGATAAAAGTGCTGGAAGCGGTAAAAGAATTAAACGCGGCTGCACTGATCACTGACCGCGGTTATCTGCACCATCAGCGTAATTGGCGGTCAACAATCGCCAACGCGGTGAATATCAGGATGATTGAGGTTGATGATGATTGCATAGTTCCATGCCATCTGATAGGCAAGGAAGAATATTCGGCGCGGACATTGCGAACGAAAACAGAACGTTTCCTGCCGGGATATTTAACGGAATATTCTCCCGCTGTCCCGGTAAAACCTGCTTCGCAATTCCATTGCGATTTTGACCCGGCAGATATTCCGGCAACTATGAAAAAACTTAACGCGGATGAAAGCGTGCCGGCAGTCGCGAAATTCAACGGCGGTGTTTCATTTGCAATGGCGCGATTAGAATATTTTCTGCAAAAGAATATCGATTTATACCTGACAATTCGCAACGACGCAGTCCGTGATATCACCAGTCATCTCAGTCCATACCTGCATTACGGGCAAATTTCTCCCCGACGGGTGATATTACAGACAATGGCTGTCAAACCTTGTATTAACCCGGTGCGCGATAAGTTTTACGATGAAATAATCGTTCGCCGCGAACTCGCCATCAACTTCACCTGGTACAACCCACATTACGACACTCCGCTGGGTTGGCCAAATTGGGGACGCGTCACTCTGGACAGGCATCGCGCCGACCCGCGACCAGCGATATACAGTCTGGAAGAATTGGAGAATGCCCATACCCATGACGATGTGTGGAATACTGCAATGCTGGAATTGCGCAAAGACGGGATAATCCATAATTATGCCCGCATGTTATGGGGAAAAACATTATTGGAACTGACAGAAACCCCCGAGATTGCGTGGCAATATGCCGTGCATCTGAACGACAAATATGCCCTTGATGGCCGCGACAGCAACGGATACGCCAATATCGCCTGGTGCCTCGCCGGCAAACATGACCGTCCCTGGAAAGAACGTCCCATCTACGGCATAATACGATACATGAGCACAGCACTGGCAAAAAAACGGTTTGATCCGGAAAAGTATTATGAGAGAGTGACGGGCTTAGGGTAATTGAGAATTGAGAATTTTCTTGCTAAAACCTGAAGTGATTCCCTTAATGCCTCCCTCTTGAGGCTGTTCTTTATACACATTTATAGTTATCATTTTAATTGAAATATTGGCTTGCGAGGTAGGGGAATTGTCCCCAATTCCCGCGCCGAACCGTGATAATGATGTATTCAAACGTAACAACGACAGTTTTCTTTTGTGTGGTGTTGTGATTTGCTAACCTTGTTTTGTCGTTTTAACCATCTCGTCTTTATTCTACAGACACTTTCGCGGGAGTTGGGGACAACTCCCCTACCTTTACCGGATATTTCTTAATTATAAATGTGAAAATATGCACCATTTCTTAATTTTTTTGTTAATTTACAAGATTTGTATAAAGCACAGCTCTTGATGGAGGTGTCACCGCAGTGACGGAGCAGTTTTTGCGCAGTCACTCCCCCTGTCACTGCGGTGACATCTCCCTCAAGAGGGGGACATGGGGGGAAATTCTCAATTCCCCTTACATCTTCTGTTCTGTCCTAACTATTATCAGTTCTTGCCATTCTTTATCCAGGGTGGCGAAACGGGCTGACCAGCCTGATACTCGTACTGACAGGTTGGGGTATTGTTCCGGGTTCGCCTGTGCTAATCTCAACAGATTGCTGTCTACCACGTCAATCTGCATGAAGATGCCGCCTAACTCCACAAATGTGCGCATCAATCCTTTCAACGCGGTTATGCCTTCCTCACCTTTCAGCGATGATGGCATAATTTTCAAATCAAGGACTGTGCCACACGGCAGTTTGCTGAAATCAACCGAGCAATGCGAACGGATTACCGCGGTAGGGCCGTTGCGGTCGGTACCCGGCGATGGTGAGAAATTGCCGGCGAGGATGGTATCTTTGTGTTGTCCCGATGCTGGTGCCAGGCGGTGGCTGCGAAATGTCGACATCTCGCGGCCGAAAGTGCTGATACCAGCAGGCCGTTTAACCCCGAAACGTTCGGGAACACAGGCAACTAAATCGGTGAATGAGTTGAATACGCGCTGCACCATGGCGTCGACCAGGGCGGAATCGTTGCCATAATATTCAAACCGATTCCAAATTCGCGCGCGCAACTCTTCGTGTCCCTGCCAGTCGTTGCGCAATATCTCAACAAACTCTGGCAATGTCATTTCTCTGTCTTCGAAAATCAGTCGTTGCAGTACCAACAGGCTATTAGCAACATCGGGGATGCCGGAAGCATGGGGTGACTGCACTGAATATTTCGGACCGCGTTCATAATACGCCCGTCCGCGTTCTATACAATCATCCACCAGCATAGATAACAACGGGGCGGGATGCTTATTAACATTTACATTATTTACTGATCCTGTAATATAAATCGCTAACCGCGACTCGAAAGCCCGGTACAAACTGGTAAAATCGGTATAATCTTTTACTGCGGTTTCTGTCGGACTAAGTCCCAGGATTTCCTGCAAAACAAGCACTAAATCGATATTACCATAAGAAAAATTTGTTTTCCCCGGAATAATAATTTCCCAACAACCGTCGTTGGCGAAACTCCGTGCTTCCTCGATGGGGTAGCCATAATGCACCAGGCTGGGGATAATGCGGTCATCATTGTATATTGCCACGATACCGCCGCCCAATCGCTGCACTTCGGCAATGCGCTGCAGTAGCAAGTCCGGCGAATTGCGCGATAGACGCACGGCGATGGGGAAATCGCTGATGTGCAGTTCTTCGACCACATCCAGGACAAGGTATGTCACCTCGTTTGTTATATCATTTCCTTCTTCGTCAACGCCACCCAGCACCACATTCTGGTAAAACTGCGCGTCGCCGGATCCTTTGTCATCTCCACGAATCCACTCGCAGCCTTTTATCCAGAATTGCGCCAATAATTCCCGCGCTTCATCCAGCGTTAACCTGCCACATTCCAGGTCATGATGCAAATAACTGCCCAATAGTTTATCAATACGGCCTATCCCACTCCAGTTTCCGCACAGACGTTGGAAATCCCAGAGCAGCCAGAGCGATTGCAATGCCTCGTGAAATGTTGTGGGTGGTTCTTCCGGCACATGGCGCATGACGGTCATCACCTGCATATATGCGTTGCGTTCTTCACCTTTGGTAACTTGCACTTGTTCTTCCAGGTAATCCAAATGCCGCTGATGCCAAACCCCGGCAGCGTCAAGGCAAGTCAGCATTGCCAACAGCAAATCCTCGCCCTCCTCGTCAACTCCGCGTTCCAGCTTATCCATAATTTCCGCGCGGATGCCGTGATATCCGATATGCAGTGCTTTCTCAAATCCGATAGTAGTATGGCTGGTTGAAGCGAACTTTACCAATGGTGTCTGGTGCCATGTAGCTTCCAGCAATGTGGCAGATCCGACGATGCGTTCACCCGGCAGTATGCGCAACGGAGCTTTCTCGGCAATTAACCTTACCGCTTCCGCGTAAATCTGGTTCGGGGTAGGCAAAGTCAAGTAAAATTCAGGATTGATGTTGAAATCAGCTTTAACCATGCCCATGCCATGTTCGCCGGATAATGCCCGCTCCGCTAATGCCCGCGTAACCGCCGATAACCGGCACGATACCGGTTGTCCGGTAGCCACCCCAAAATTATTATCAGATAAAGACATTGCCCATTTCTCCCATCGAACATTTAATTTATATAAGTAATGATATTCCTACCCCATTGATAATGTCAATAAAAAAGCGCAAGTAATAATTCATCTTTTGTGATTTTCGTGGTTAATTCTAAGTTTTGCACAATATTTTTACACTTGCTAATTCCCAGCTTTAATTAATATAATTATCTCATGATAAAAGATGAATTTGTTGATGCTTTGCGTGATTGCTGCGGTAAGTTGGGTATTGAATGCAGCGACGAGATTTCCGAGAGATTTTTTACCTTCTACCAGTTGCTGTTTGATGCTAACAGCCGGATGAATTTAACCGCTATTACCACCCCGCGGGATGCCGCGACCAAGCATTTTGCCGACTCTATGACGGTCAGCCTGGTGGCGAATATCAAGGCTGGCAACAAATTGATGGACTTTGGCACCGGGGCAGGACTGCCCGGAGTGCCGTTGGCGATAATGTACCCGCAGACGATTTTTACCCTTAACGACAGCACATCGAAGAAGATTGATTTCATCAAAAGCGTTGTCGCCGAGATGGGAATAAATAATATTTACCCGTTGTGGGGACGCACAGAAGATTTGGGGAGAGATCAGCGCCATCGCGGCAGATACGATTTTGCTACTGCGCGAGCGGTTGCCCACCTGGCGGTGTTAGTAGAATATGCGCTGCCAGTGTTGAAAAAAGGCGGCATGCTGATAGCGATGAAAGGTTGCGACTGCGAAATTGAATGCAAACAGGCGGAAAAAGCCATTCAATTGCTTGGCGGCAAGCTGAAAGAAATTAAAAAAATCGAGCTGCCCGGCGGTGGACAGCGAACATTGATAACCATCAGAAAAGTGGAAGAAACCCCGGCGGCATATCCCCGCAATCCTGGCCATGCAAAAAAGAATCCGTTGTATTAGGATTTTGTGGTGTTCAGTTTTTAGTTTTCAGAAAGGTCACTTCGACAGGCTCTGAAAACTGAAAACCGAAAACTGAAAACCTAATATATTAAAAATACCAATAAATCTTTACAGTATTAAGCATTTTTTGCCACTTATAATGTTTTGTGGTTAAATTAATCGGAGATAATAATATGGCATGATGGGGAATTGTCCCCAAATGTAAAAAATAAAGGGAAATATGAGCGACAATAAACCTACTTATGGTGGTCAGGCAGTTATCGAAGGTGTGATGATACGCGGAAGACGCAAAGTTGCTACGGCGGTAAGACATGCAAATGGCGAAATTGAAATTAAACGTGAAGATGTAACATCTGTTGCAGATAATAACTGGTTTTTAAAACTGGCTTTTGTACGCGGAACACCCGCGTTGATTGATTCCATGAAATTAGGATACCGCACATTGATGTGGTCATCCGATGTTGCAATGGAAGGCGAACAGCAGGAAAAGCCATCAAGTTGGCAATACGCGCTAACTATTATTGTTGCCGTGCTGATTGGCATCGGCGGCTTTGGCATGGCTCCAACCTTGTTAGTGAATCTGATAGAGAAATTGACTGGCATGACAGTACTGCCATACGCAGGAGAAAACTGGCTGCAACAGCTTATACCATCTGCTGCCGCAATAGTTCCCAACCTTGTCGAGGGATTAATTCGCTTAATAATGCTGGTGGGTTATATATTGGTAATCAGTCTCAGCAAAGATATTACCCGGGTATTTCAATACCACGGCGCCGAACATAAAGTGGTTAACGCCTGGGAAGCAGGCATTACCGATATCACAGTGGAAAATGCCCGCACCTACAGCCGAATTCATCCGCGCTGCGGCACCAGTTTCCTGTTCTTATTCCTGTTCGTCGGCATCGTCGTCCACGCCATGATAGGCTTTCCGCATGACAAAATATTGCGCCTCATCTCGCGATTAGTGCTGATTCCCGTAATCGCCGGCATCGCTTATGAACTGATACGCCTATCCGGCAAATTCCGCAATGCGATACTCATGAAACTGCTAATCTGGCCAGGCCTGCTAATGCAGCGCATCACCACCGCCGAACCAGACGACAAACAGATAGAAGTAGCCATGGCCGCCATGACCGCGGTAGTGGCAGATGAAGAGAGTTTGGGGAAATTGACAGTTGAGAATTGACAATGGGACAATTTTATTTGATTTGCTGGTTGTATTATAAATCAACTTAATCCCTAACCCCGCAACATTAAGTGATATACACAAATAATATCCATTTCTTCCCGCCTTGATAAAAGTTTTAGACAGGCGGGATATTTATTTTTCCTCTCAAAAATATTTATTAT
>Ga0194053_10002811_pt1 | contig 10114 bp, 8 predicted proteins | sample SepL228m_MetaG_FD_161684 | JGI IMG/M metagenome (GOLD analysis project Ga0194053, IMG submission 161684) | Anoxic zone freshwater microbial communities from boreal shield lake in IISD Experimental Lakes Area, Ontario, Canada - Sep2016-L227-8m | ecosystem: Environmental > Aquatic > Freshwater >...
GAGCAAAGAAATGCTGGCGGATCATGGCTCAGCCGGGCAGTAGACAAAATTATCCAAGCGCAAGAGGCAAGCCATCAAACGGGCGATGAATTAACTCAGGAGAACATCCAAGAGTGGGTTAACAACTTCTCGGTTCGACCCGTTTTTACAGCTCACCCAACGGAAGCAGCGCGTCGTTCTGTACTAAACAAATTGGGAACTATTGCCGAGCTGTTGGACAATCCAGATACTGCAGTGAGAAATATTCGTCTTGCAGAAGCAGTTGATTTACTGTGGCAAACAGATGAGCTTCGTATCGGTCGACCAGAGCCACTTGATGAAGCAACAAATGCTCTTTATTACCTAGATGATCTTTTCACAATGACAATGCCTGAAGTTCTCGATGACTTTGCCCGTGAACTGAAGCGTTTGAACATTGAGGTTTCTCCGACCGCACGCCCATTCAGCTTTGGAACGTGGATTGGCGGCGACCGTGACGGAAACCCTCACATCACACCAGAAGTCACGAAAAAGGCAATCACTTTGCAAACAGGCCACTTCATCCGCTCAATGTTGAAGTCTGTTGATGAACTTCGTCAGGCACTTTCAGTTTCTACTCGCATTGTTGGGGTCTCCCCGCAACTTCTTGCATCTGTCAAAGTTGATCTGGAGCGTCTGCCGGAAATTGAAGACCGCTACCGTCGCCTCAATGTTGAAGAGCCCTACCGTTTGAAAGCAACCGCTATTCGTCATCGTTTAATTTTGACTCAGCGCCGGCACGCAGTGGGTGCCCTGCATGAAGAAGGTCGTGACTACGACAGCACAGCAGAATTGCTAACCGATCTTGCTCTCATGCGCTCCTCCTTGCTAGATCACAATGGAGAAACAATCGCTACAGGACTTCTTGAGCGAGTTATCCGATCTGTATCATCCTTTGGAATCACTCACGCGACAATGGATGTGCGCGAACACTCTGACGCTCATCATCACGCTCTTGGTCAGATTCTAGGAGATCGCTATGAAAACCGCTCTGAAACCCTCCTCAGCGAACTAAAGCGCCCAAGCACCCCAGACCTTTCGCATCTAGATGCCGATGGCTCAAAAACTCTTAATACCTTCATTGCAATCCGTGAACTCATAGAAAAATTTGGGCCAGAAGTAATAGAGACATACATAATTTCTATGACTAAGGGACATGAAGATGTCTTGGCGCCTGTACTTCTCGCACAAATTGCTGGACTTGTTTCGATTCAACCTGAAAATAAATTTGCTCTTGTTGGATTTGCTCCCCTTTTGGAAACCGTGGCTGAACTTCGCGCAGCAGACACCATCCTCGATGCTCTTCTCTCCAATCCTGAATACCGCGAAATTGTCCGCCTACGGGGTGAAATTCAAGAAGTCATGCTTGGTTATTCTGATTCAAATAAGGACGCCGGAATCGCAACTTCGCAATGGGAAATTCACAAAGCGCAACGAAAGCTGCGCGATATCGCGCTAAAACATGGCGTGAAACTTCGACTCTTCCATGGTCGCGGTGGTTCTGTTGGTCGCGGTGGCGGCCCAACTTATGATGCTTTGATAGCTCTTCCTTGGGGAACTCTTGATGGGCAAATTAAGATGACCGAACAAGGTGAAGTTATTAGCGATAAATACGCAATCCCGGCACTTGCTCGCGAGAATGTGGAACTCACACTTGCTGCGGCCCTTGAAGCAACAGTTCTCAATCGCGCCGCTCGTCAAAGTGTTGAAGACTTACAAAAGTGGAACAGCTGCATGGATCTTGTAAGTGATAGCTCTTTCGCAAAATATCGATCCCTTATTGACCACAAGGACTTACCTTCTTACTTCTATGCATCAACCCCAGTTGAACAACTCGGTGATCTCTTCCTCGGCTCGCGTCCATCCCGTCGACCAGACGCATCAGGTGGTCTTGGTTCACTCCGTGCGATTCCTTGGGTTTTTGGTTGGACACAATCGCGTCAAATAATCCCCGGCTGGTTCGGTGTTGGCTCAGGACTAAAGGCCGCACGTGAGGCGGGCAAAACGCAGACTTTAAAACATATGCTGAATGAATGGCATTTCTTCAGTACCTTTATTTCAAACGTTGAAATGACAATGGCAAAAACAGATCTAAAGATGTCTCGCAAGTATGTTGAGAAACTTGTCGATCCATCCCTTCATCATTTCCTAGCCACGATTGAGGAAGAATTCGCTCTCACTCGCCAAGAAATATTGCTTCTTACAGAGAAAACAGAACTTCTCGGTGACCAAGAAATCCTTGCGAGAACACTTCAAGTCCGAGACATCTACCTCGCCCCGCTCCACTTGCTGCAGATTTCACTTCTGGAACACGTTCGTCAAGATGGAGAATCTGACCCGACTTTGCACCGCGCCTTGCTTCTCACTATTAACGGTGTGGCAGCAGGTCTTCGCAACACTGGTTGATTAATGAATGTCTTTCAATTCATGAGCCAACATCTCTAATTCAGCACCACCAGACATTTCACGAATGAGTTCATCAATTGCAACATTCGCCTTTTCGTGACGGTCAAGAATTTGCCCACGATTGAGTAAGTAGAAAGAATCCCCCACGAGATAGGCGTGATGCGGGTTATGTGTAATAAATACAACGCCGACACCACGCTGCTTGGTTTGCGCGATATAACGAAGAACTACCCCTGCTTGCTTAACGCCTAGAGCGCTCGTTGGCTCATCCAGGATCAAAATTTTGGCACCAAAGTAAATTGCACGTGCAATCGCGACAGCCTGTCGTTCGCCTCCCGACAGAGTGCCGACCGCTTGATCAACATCTCGCAGCTTGATTCCCATCAAATCCATTTGCTCGCGAACAATCTGCTTTTGTTCTGCAATCTTCATCATTCCGCCGGAGTGACGCTCATTCCCGAGAAAGAAGTTTCTCCATATTGACATAAGCGGCTGTACGGCCAAATCCTGATACACGGTAGCAATTCCACTATCCAGTGCCTCTCGAGGTGATTCAAAATGAACAGCAGCGCCATTAATTAAGTATTCGCCCTCGTCGGCCTTGTGGACCCCACTGAGGACTTTGATAAGAGTGGATTTACCTGCTCCGTTGTCTCCGAGAATACACGTCACTTCGGCAAGTGGAATTGAAACGGAAACGTCTTTAAGGGCAATCACTGTTCCGAATATTTTGGAAACGTTACGGAGTTCTAAGTAACTGCTCATTTACTACTCCCCACGACGCGTTTTCTAAATGAATTATTAATTAACACCGCTGATACCAACATCACTCCGAGGAAGAACTTGTACCAATCACTATCGATTTGTGCAAAGATAATTCCTTGCTTAACCATTCCAAAAAGTAGGGCTCCGAGCGCTGCTCCAACTACGGACCCAAATCCACCCGTTAGCAAGCAGCCACCAATTACCGCAGCGATAATCGCTTCAAACTCTTTTCCTGTTCCGCGGAGAACATCGGTACCACTAAATGTAATGAGTTGTGTAGTTGAAACTAGCCATGACGCGAGTGCGGTTCCTACAAAAAGAGAAATTCGAACTCTGCTTGTTGGGACTCCCAGATTTCTTGCCCCATCTAAATTGCCGCCGGTGCCAAAAATCCAGTTTCCAAATCTGCGACGAGTGAGCACAACGGAAGCTATGACTACGAGAAGAACCCACCAAATTACCGTGACGGAGAATCCGTCAATCTTCGATCCAAAGAATTTCACCGCACTCGTATAGCCAGGCGTATCCTGCAAACCGCCTAATTGAGTTCTATTTGTTATTAAGCGGGTCACGCCAATGGTTAACCCCGCCAAACCAAACATCATCCCGAGCGTGACAATAAATGACGGCAAACCCGTCGAAACAGTGAGCCAGCCATTGAATAAACCGATACAGACTGCAAATAGTGCCGAGATAAAGAGGGAGAGCCAAAGATTTATTCCGTACTGAATTGAAAGAAGAGCGGTGACCATTCCCGTGGCAGCGATAGTGGAGCCGACTGACAGATCAAACTCTCCCGCAATCATAAGTAGTGCGACTGCAACTGCGAGGACTCCGATATCGGCGGCGACCGCTGTGTAATTTCGAATGCCATCTACTCCAATAAACACTGACCCCGCAATAATGGCAAAAGTGACCCAAACCAAGATTGTTCCGAGAGCGGCACCTAGTTCAGGTCGACCAAGAACTTTGCGAACGAAACTGCGTTGAACTACTCGCTCATCATTGCTGATTGTCATTTTGCCTTTTCTCTCGGGTTAATTGGAAGAATTCAAAACGCGGTGGCCGATGGAAAAGGGGGCGCTGTTACACGCCCCCTTTTTTCTTACTACTAGCGGATGCCTGCCTTAGAGAGTGCAACTACCTTGTCTGCAGTCTCTTTGGTGACGAAGTTTGGACCAGTGGTAAGAATTCCGCCCATTCCTGGACCAGGCAAAACGCCGTATCTAACATATTTATCCAACATGATAATTGGGAGATAACCCATTAACCATTGTTGGCTATCGATAGCGAAATCCATCTCGCCACTTGAAATCGACTTCAGTACCTCTGGAGAGAGATCGAAAGTTCCAAGTTTGACGATACCTGTCTTTTTCGCAGCTGCAATTGCCTTGATTGCTGGATCTGCTCCAAGTGAACCAAGAGCAAGAATTGCCTGGGTGTCGCCCTTTGAAAGTGCAGCTTGAACTTTCTGCTGAACATCCGTTGGATCCTGACCGTTAACAGCCAAGTTTGTAACTTTACCTGCAGAGCCAATTCCATCCTTCAGACCACGGCAGCGGTCTTCAAGATCGCCATTTCCTTGTTCATGAATTAGGCAGATGACATTCTTTACACCCTCGCCCAAGAACTTCTTACCTGCAGAGACGCCTGCATCATAGGAAGTTGTGCCGACGAATCCAAGAGTTCCAAAAGACTTCGCTGCATCTGGACCAGAATCAATTACTAGAACTGGGATACCAGCTTTTACAGCCGCAGTAATTGAAGTCTTGAGTGCATTTGCATCTGGAATGGAAATAACGAGGCCATCTGGCTTCTTCGCTACTTCTGCGTCGATAAGGTGGCTCATTTCCACCATGTCGAACTTCTGAGGAGCCTGGTAGGTGACAGAGTCACCAGTATCAGTCTGACCTTCAGCAACACCATTTTTAACAACTGACCAGTATGGGTCAGATGCTTGACCATGTGTAACAACTGAAATTTTCAAGCCACCGTGTTTGGCTGAACTTGAAGAAGCAGTTGTTGAAGAACTCTTTCCACATGATGAGAGAGCAACGATCATGCCGAGTGAGGCGACGACCGCGAGCGTACGCTTTGCTTTCATGCTTTCTTACCTTTCATTTTGCGTGAGGGTTATCTAGCTTTTCTTGTCTGTTTCTTTTGCAGGTCAGCTCAGTTATGGGGTCTTTACTTTTGCAATCCTGAAACAACTGATTTCAGGAAATCTATACTGTGGCGAACATTCTCTATAGGTCCACCAGATACCGGAGGGTTATCGGCAAGCATCACATCTTGCTCCAGAACCAGCAGGCCATCGTATTTAATGCTGTCGAGGAATTGAATCACCTCGGCAATTTGCGCATCTCCTTGACCGAGCGGGCGATACATGCCGTTTTTAACTTCTGTTGAATATGAACTCTCTTTGCGTTGAACGCGTCCGGCGGCCCTTGCATCGCAATCCTTCAGATGCACATGCTTTACTCGATTTCCGGCGCGTTTAGCAATTTCGAGAGGACTTCCACCGCCAACCACAATGTGTCCCGTATCCAGGCAGATATCCACATTCGTTTCGTTAAGCAAGACATCCAAATCTGCGGGAGTTTCAAACATTGTTCCGGCATGAGGATGAACCACCATACGAAGACCAAAGCTTTCTACAATTTCAGCAACTGCAGGAAGTGAGTCTGCGAAGACTGCTTTTGCGTTAGCGTCCATTACATCGCGATTGTCGTAATCACCGTCTTCTGCGGGCGTTGCTAATACAAAATTTCCCGCATTTAATTCGGCTAGAACGGAGGCTTGTCGCTTTGCCCGCTCGTAGGAAGCCGCCAAACGATCGCGCTTATGCAAAACGATTGGTACGAACGCCCCGCAAAGGTTTAATTCATGGTCGCTCAAAACCTTTGCAAGTTCCTTGGCGTTTTGTGGAAGGTAACCATCCGGACCAAGCTCTGTTGCAGAAAGGCCGACTTCGCGCATTTCTCTTAAAACGCGCTCTGGATCTAATTGATAACCCCAGCCATTAGCTTCACAAACGCCCCACGAGATTGGGGCCCCAGCTAGTTGCTTGCTTAAATCCATTTAAAGTAGCTCCAATTCAAAATAAAGTGGGAACGGTTCCACTAATTTCGGGAAGTCTAGGTATGCTCTGAACCCTTGTCAATGAAATTTAAGAAGTTTCCACGGCGAAAGTTGAGGGTCGAAATGGCTAAACCTGTACGAGCACTCCTGATTGGGGCAGGTCTGGTTGGCCAGGTCTCGCACCTAGTCACGCTGACAGATAAGAAATCCCATATCCAGCTTGCTGGCATCATTGATGCTTCTGCATCACGTGCAAAAACGCTCGGAGAAAAGTACTCGGTTCCCTATGCGGCCTCTCTGGAAAAATTTGTAGGCGAATATGACGCCGTTGTTATCGCAACCCCAGATCCTTCGCACTATGACCTTGTGAAAGCTGCCCTTAAATTAGGAAAACACGTATTCTGCGAAAAGCCACTTGGGTTGAGTAGGACGGAAGTGGTAAAAATGGAACGGCTTGCAGAAGCCTCCAAATCAGTTGCGCTGGTTGGCTACATGAAGCGATTTGACCCCGCAGTGGATGCTCTAAAGAATCACATAAAAGAAAATAAGCTCACTATCCAATCGATAGCAGTTGAAGTTCGCGATCCTGATGCCGCGCCGTTCGTTAAGAACGTGCCATTTGTTCAAGCGGGTGACGATGTCGATACTAAGTTGATTCGTGATGGAAATAAGAAATTTATGCAAGTGGCGAAGTCGGTGCTTTCGCGCAATCCAAAGGAAGCTGAACTCACTGCATATGGATCATTCACCAGCGCGCTGATTCACGATTTAAACCTTGCGCGTTTCATTTTAAATGAAGAACTCAAAGTAATCAGTGGCGCTTACTCAATGGAGGGAAAGCACGTCTGTCTTGCCCTCTTGAGTAAATCTGGGGTGATGACCCGAATTAGCCACACCCAGAACCCTGCCGTGCCAGATTATGCAGAAAGATTTACAATTTATTGCGATAAAGGAATTTATGAAATGACTTTCCCTGCCCCCTACTTGCTCAACAAGCCAACCGAATTGATTTTCTACGGCACTTCCCAGGTGGGGTTTTCTGCGAAAAGAGAGAGCTTGAATTCCAGCACTGAGGAGGCTTTTTACCTTGAACTTCAAAACTTTGCAGACATAATATTGAAGAAGAAGGCCCGAAATTACGAAAACTCTTTCTCAACGGCAAAAGCCGATGCTGCGCACTTAGAAGTTGCGTTTAAGTTTGCAGCCGGCACTAAGCGCTAACCATGAAAGAGCCGCGGAACAGACTTCGTAGAGCACCAACTATTCTGGATGTTGCTGAAGCTGCTGGAGTTTCAAAATCTGTAGTGTCACGGGCGCTCCGCGGAGAAGCTAAGGTAAGCAAGGAGGCAGCGGCGGCGGTACAGAAAGCCATTAAGCAATTGCGTTATCAACCAAATTTTGTTGCACGCTCTTTGAAGGAACGCATTTCCCCTGTGATTGGAGTTGTTACCGGCGATCTACGAAATCCTTATTATGTGGATATTCTCGACGGCGTTTATTCGTCTGCAGATAAACAAAAGTACAAAGTGATAGTGGCGTCAGGGCATGGCGTTCCTGGAGGTGAAGAGGCTGCAATAAGGTCCCTAATTGAATTTCGCGTTGCTGGATTAATCCTCGCTAGCCCCAATTTAGAGATGAAAGAAATTCAAGCTCTTGCTGGCGATCTTCCAGTTGCAATAGAAGGGCGCCACGATGCCCTCGAGAAATTCGATGTGGTCACAAGCGATGATCGCCTAGGGGGCCAGATGGCAATTGAACACCTCGTTAACTTTGGCCATAAGAAGATTCTCATCCTCACGGATAGCTCACCTGGTTCGTCGGAACGGCAAAAGGGTTTTGATGCAGCAATAAGAAGTGCGGGAATAACTAAATCTGTTTTACGTAGGAAGTGCGAACCAACTACTGATGGAGGCCACTCCGCCATCGAATTGATCTTAAGAGAGAACATCGCCTTCACCGCGGTCGTATGCAGCAACGACGTCACTGCTTGTGGTGTGTTAGCGGCATTGTCCGAGGAGGGTCTTCGCGTTCCTCGAGATATTTCAGTGACGGGCTTTGATGACATTGATTTGGTAAGTATGCGCCAATTCGATCTCACAACAATCCGTCAAGATAGAACCGAAATTGGGAAGTTAGCATTTGATGCCGTTTATAAACGAGCGAACAGTGTTACGAAAATCAAGTCTAAACGGACGATTTTAGAACCCCGCCTGATTATTAGGGGTTCCAGTGGGCAGGCTAAAAACTAAGCCATTCGTATGTAAGCGTTTAAACGCGTGTATAAGTCTATGTAAGCCTGGGCTGGTGATTGCGTCACCAAATCTTCACCTCCCATTAATCTCTTTATCCGATGAAAATGAGTGGAGAATGTGGGTAAACCTGGATTTCTTCGTACGAAGAAATAGACTCTGCAATGTCACAAACTATCGTGCGCGCTAGAGTTGATTAGTTTTTAGTTATTAAATTCTTGCTGAGCCGTCTCTAGACCCTTTTCAATTAATTTCTCTACAGCAAGCGCGCCCCGTGCAACAAAGTCATCAAGTTCCTTTTTTTCGGATGATGAGAATGGTTTTAACACGTAGTCGGCTGGATCCTGAGGGGCTGGTGGACGGCCTACGCCAATTCGAACACGGAAATAATCTGGACCAGAAAAATGCTTTGTGATGTCTTTGAGGCCATTATGGCCATTGTCTCCACCAGAAAATTTCACCCGAATAGTGTTAAAGGGAATATCAATTTCATCATGAACAACGATTATGTTCTTTGCTTCCACTTTGTAGAAATCGGCTAGTGCCTTGAGTGGCGCTCCGGATTCATTCATATATAACTTTGATTTGGCGATTGTGACTGCCACGCCTGCAACTCTAATATCTGCAATTTCGCAACGAGATTTGTGTGAAGAAAGTTTTACACTGCTGGCCAGATAGTTTGTAACCATCTGGCCAGCGTTATGCCGAGTTGACGAGTACTGATCTCCTGGATTGCCTAGGCCGAAAACAATCCAGCGATCTGCCATCGTGACTCGTTAATTACTTGGTTTCAGCTGCAGGTGCAGCAGGTGTTGCTGCTGTTTCAACAGCTGCAACAGGAGTTTCTTCAGCCGCTGTTGACTTCTCAGACAAGTGAACGACAATCATGTGTGGATCTGAAACAAGCTTTGTGCCTGCAGGAAGAATGACATCTCCAGCGTACTTAGATGTGTTTGAAGCCATTCCCTGAATGCTTAGCTCGATGAATGAAGGAATCGACGTTGCTTCAACTTCAACTTCAATTGAGTTGTTTACGTGCTCAAGAATTCCATCACGATCATGCTCACCCGTTGTGTGAATTGGAACTTCAACAGTTACCTTTTCACCGCGGCGAACAACGAGAAGGTCAATGTGCTCAAGGATTCCGGTGATTGGATGCTTTGTGACTGACTTTGGAAGTGTGAGTTCTACCTTTCCATCAAAGTTGATGTCGAGAAGCACATTTGAAGTCTTAAGTGCTGTGCCCATCTCTTTTGCAGGTAGTGATACGTGTTGTGGAACTGCGCCGTGTCCATAAATAACCGCTGGGACTAGTCCAGCTTTGCGATCGCGACGGGATGCACCTTTACCAAAATTGGTGCGCGTTGTTCCATTGATTGAAATCTCGGCCATGAGTTGCTACTTTCTCTAAATATCTACGTGCTTCGAATAGTTACTACAGCACGGTTAGAGAGCAACCCGTCGATTACGGATAAAAACTATCCCTCGCCGTGACGTGGCAGAAGGGTATCTTGGCCCCGTTCAATAGGGCAAATCAGCTCAATCTTGAGCGAGAATCACATCTTTGAGAATAGCGCTAAGCAGAGAAAGCCAAT
>Ga0194053_10002812_pt1 | contig 10113 bp, 8 predicted proteins | sample SepL228m_MetaG_FD_161684 | JGI IMG/M metagenome (GOLD analysis project Ga0194053, IMG submission 161684) | Anoxic zone freshwater microbial communities from boreal shield lake in IISD Experimental Lakes Area, Ontario, Canada - Sep2016-L227-8m | ecosystem: Environmental > Aquatic > Freshwater >...
CTGGAGGCCGGCGGCTCGGGGCCGTCGGTTGTCAACGCCGGCGACGGCACCCACGAGCACCCCACCCAGGCACTGCTCGACGCACTCACCATCCGGCAGCGTCTCGGCGATATCGAGGGCAAGCGGGTGGTGATCGTTGGCGACATCCTGCACAGCCGGGTGGCCCGCTCCAATGTCGCACTGCTGGGCACCCTCGGCGCCGAGGTGGTCCTGGTGGCCCCGCCGACCCTGCTGCCGACCGGGGTGAGCGACTGGGGCCACGCGACCGTCTCGCACGACCTCGACGCCGAACTGCCCGCCGCCGACGCGGTGATGATGCTGCGCGTCCAGGCCGAACGGATGAACGGCGGATTCTTCCCCTCCGAACGCGAGTACTCGGCGCTCTACGGCCTCTCCGAGCGTCGCCAGGCGATGCTTCCCGAGCACGCGGTGGTACTGCACCCCGGTCCGATGCTGCGCGGAATGGAGATCTCCTTCTCCGTTCCGGATTCGTCACAATCGGCTGTGCTGCAACAGGTTTCCAACGGAGTCCATGTCCGGATGGCGGTGCTGTTCCACCTTCTGGTCGGAACCGATGAGGCGGTGAGCGTATGAGCACGAGCGGCGGGCAGGAGCGAAGCGACTCGGGGAATACGACCGTTCTGATTCGTGGAGTGCTGCTCTACGGCGAAGGTGATCAGGTCGACGTGCTGGTGGCCGACGGGCAGATCGCCGCGATCGGGCCCACTGTCAAGGCGCCCAAGGGCGCGGACATCATCGAAGCGGCTGGACAGGTGCTGCTGCCCGGCCTGGTCGACCTGCACACCCATCTGCGCGAGCCCGGCCGGGAGTACGCCGAGGACATCGCAACCGGTTCGGCTGCCGCGGCGCTGGGCGGGTTCACCGCCGTGTTCGCGATGGCCAACACCGATCCCGTCGCTGACAGCCCGGTGGTCACCGACCATGTCTGGCGCCGCGGCCAGCAAGTCGGACTGGTCGACGTCCATCCGGTCGGCGCGGTGACGGTCGGGTTGGAGGGCTCCCAACTCACCGAGATGGGTCTGATGAACGCCGGTGTCGCGCAGGTGCGACTGTTCTCCGATGACGGTGTCTGTGTGGCCGACCCGCTGGTCATGCGCCGGGCCCTGGAGTACGCCGCGGGATTGGGCGTGCTTATCGCCCAGCATGCCGAGGAACCCCGGCTGACCGTGGGCGCGGTGGCTCACGAGGGCCCCAATGCCGCGCGGCTGGGTCTGGCCGGCTGGCCTCGGGTTGCGGAGGAGTCGATCGTGGCCCGCGACGCGCTGCTGGCCCGGGATGCCGGTGCCCGGGTGCATATCTGCCATGCCTCCACCAAGGGCACCGTCGAGATCCTGAAATGGGCTAAGCAGCAGGGGATCTCGATCACCGCCGAGGTCACCCCGCATCATCTGATGCTCGATGACAGCCGGTTGTCCAGCTATGACGGCGTCAATCGGGTGAACCCGCCGCTGCGTGAGGTCTCCGATACCCAGGCGCTGCGCCAAGCGCTGGCCGACGGGGTTATCGACTGCGTGGCCACCGACCATGCCCCGCACGCCGAGCAGGAGAAGTGCTGCGAGTTCAGCCAGGCCCGGCCGGGCATGCTCGGTCTGCAGACCGCGCTGTCGGTGGTGGCGGCGACCATGGTCTCCACCGGGCTGCTGGACTGGCGGGGCGTGGCGAGGGTGATGAGCGAAAACCCGGCCCGCATCGTCGGGCTCGACGATCAGGGTCGCCCACTCGAGGTCGGCGAACCGGCCAATCTCACGGTGATCGATCCGGGTGCCTCCTGGACCGTCAGCGGCGCCGCGCTGGCCAGTCGGTCGGCCAACACCCCGTATGAGGCGATGACCCTGCCGACCACCGTCACCGCGACCCTGTTGCGCGGAAAAATCACCGCCCGCGACGGTCAGGTCAGTCAAGGATGAGCGGGGCGGGCAGCGCGTGAACACGGGCACGGCCATCGGGACTTACATCTTCGGCTTTGCGGTCGCCATTGGAATCGGCGTGGTCATCCGGCTGATGTTGCGCGGCTGGAAGCGGCGGGCCGAGCGGCAGGCCGAACTGATCGGCGAGTTGCCGACGATGCCCGATCTGGTCGGCTCGGCCGTCATCGCACCGTGCCGAGGGCTGTACGTCGGGAGCACGCTGGCGCCCAACTGGCTGGAACGGGTGGCGGTCGGCGATCTGGGTTATCGGTCGAAGGCCGTGTTGACCCGATACCCGGAGGGAATCCTGCTGGAGCGCTCCGGGGCGAGCCCGATCTGGGTTCCGGAGGATTCGCTGATCGGTGTGCGCATCGAACGAGGTCTGGCGGGCAAGGTGCTGCCGGGGGGCCGGGCGGAGACGTCCGGGGGTCTGCTGGTGCTGCGCTGGCGCCTGCCGACGGGCACTGAGATCGACAGTGGCTTTCGCGGCGATGACCGTGGCGACTATCCCAGGTGGGTTTCGCACGAGATTGCGGCAGGACATGAGAATCAGACAGGAGCAGCGTGACTGACAAGAAGGCCGTTCTCGTGCTGGAGGACGGGCGCGTCTACACCGGGACCGTGTTCGGTGCGACCGGTCAGACTTTTGGCGAAGCGGTGTTCTCCACCGGCATGTCCGGTTACCAGGAGACCCTGACCGATCCGAGCTATCACCGCCAGATCGTGGTTGCCACCGCACCCCAGATCGGCAACACCGGCTGGAACCAGCAGGACGGCGAGAGCCGGGGCGACAAAATCTGGGTGGCCGGCTACGTCGTGCGCGATCCATCGCCACGCGTATCAAACTGGCGGGCCACCGGATCACTCGGTGACGAATTGATCCAACAGGACATCGTCGGAATCGCCGGCGTGGACACCCGAGCGGTGGTTCGTCATCTTCGGACCCGCGGTTCCATGCGGGCGGGCGTATTCTCCGGTGCCGCGCTGGCCGACGAGGCCGAGCTTGTGCGTCGGGTCTGCGACCAGCCCACCATGCTCGGTGCTGATCTTTGTGGCGACGTCAGCACAGATCAGAGTTACATCGTGGAGGCGCAAGGGCCGCAACGGTTTACTGTCGCTGCGCTTGACCTCGGAATCAAGACCAATACGCCGCGCAACTTCGCGCTGCGGGGGATCCGAACCCATGTGTTGCCCTCATCGGCAACATTTGAGCAGATCGCTGACCTCTCACCTGACGGGGTATTCCTGTCCAACGGGCCCGGTGACCCCGCCACTGCCGACCGGGTCGTCGGCGTCACCCGCGAGATCCTCGGTGCCGGGATCCCGTTGTTCGGGATCTGTTTCGGCAACCAGATCCTCGGCCGAGCCCTGGGGCGGGCCACCTACAAGATGGTGTTCGGCCACCGCGGTATCAACGTGCCGGTCATCGACCATGCCACCGGACGGGTAGCGGTCACCGCGCAAAACCACGGCTTTGCGTTAGAAGGTGAAGCGGGAGAAGTCTTCGGCACCGACTTCGGCCCGGCGACTGTCAGCCACACCTGTGCCAACGACGGCGTGGTGGAGGGCGTCAAACTCGTTGACGGGCGCGCCTTCTCCGTGCAGTACCACCCTGAGGCCGCCGCCGGCCCACATGATGCCAACTACCTCTTCGACCAGTTCGTCGAACTGATGAACAGGGGAGACCACTAGATGCCACGCAGAACCGACCTGAACCACGTCCTGGTCATCGGATCCGGCCCGATCGTGATCGGACAGGCCTGCGAGTTTGACTACTCCGGGACTCAGGCCTGCCGCGTGCTGCGCTCCGAGGGTTTGGTGGTGACCCTGGTCAACTCCAATCCGGCCACGATCATGACCGACCCGGAGTACGCCGACCACACCTACGTCGAGCCCATCACGGCGGAGTTCGTCGAGAAGGTGATCGCCCAGCAGGCTGCTTACGGCAACCCGATCGACGCACTGCTGGCCACCCTCGGCGGCCAGACCGCCCTGAATACGGCGGTGGCGCTGCATGAGAATGGAGCGCTGGAACGTCACGGTGTGGAGCTGATCGGAGCGGACTTCGAGGCAATTCAGCGTGGCGAGGACCGGCAGAAGTTCAAGGACATCGTTGCCAAGGTCGGTGGCGAATCCGCCCGCAGTGCGGTCTGTTACACCATGGCGGAGGTCCGCGAGACTGTCGCCGAGCTCGGATTGCCGGTGGTGGTGCGACCTTCCTTCACCATGGGTGGCCTCGGATCCGGAATGGCGCAGTCGCTTGCCGACGTTGAGCGCATGGCGGGGGAAGGGCTCGTGGCCTCACCGTCGGCGAACGTGTTGATCGAGGAATCGATCTACGGCTGGAAGGAATACGAACTCGAGCTGATGCGCGACAGTAACGACAACGTCGTAGTGGTCTGCTCGATCGAGAACCTCGACCCGATGGGGGTACACACCGGCGACTCGGTGACGGTCGCCCCGGCGATGACCCTGACTGACCGCGAGTACCAGACCATGCGCGATCTTGCCATCGCGATCCTGCGGGAGGTAGGCGTCGACACCGGCGGCTGCAATATCCAGTTCGCCGTCGACCCGAAGGATGGCCGGCTCATCGTCATTGAGATGAACCCGCGGGTGTCGCGTTCGAGCGCGCTGGCGTCGAAGGCCACTGGTTTCCCGATTGCGAAGATCGCCGCCAAGCTGGCCATCGGCTACACCCTGGACGAAATTCTCAACGACATCACCAAGGAGACACCCGCCTGTTTTGAGCCGACCCTTGATTACGTGGTGGTCAAAGCTCCGCGGTTTGCCTTCGAGAAGTTCCCGGGCGCGGATCCCATGTTGACCACCACGATGAAGTCGGTCGGCGAGGCGATGTCGATGGGCCGCAACTTCATTGAGGCACTCGGCAAGGTGATGCGCTCCCTGGAGACCACCCGCGCCGGCTTCTGGACCGCACCTGATGAAGATGGCTGGGTCGCCGATGTTCTTGCCCGGCTGCGCACCCCCACCGAGGGCCGGCTCTATGACATTGAGCTCGCGTTGCGGATGGGTGCCAGCGTCGAGGAGGTCTCCGAGGCATCTGCGGTCGACCCCTGGTTCGTTGAACAGATCAACACCCTGGTGACGCTGCGGACGGAGCTGCTCGAGGCTCCCGTCCTCGACGGCGATCTACTGCGGCGCGCCAAGCACAACGGGCTGTCCGATCGGCAGATCGCGGCGCTGCGTCCGGAATTGGCAGGGGAGACCGGTGTGCGGTCGCTGCGGCAGCGTCTCGGCATCCATCCGGTGTTCAAGACCGTTGACACCTGCGCCGCGGAGTTCGAGGCAAAAACCCCCTATCACTACTCCAGCTACGAACTCGACCCGGCTGCCGAGACGGAGGTGGCTCCCCAGACTGAGAAGCCCAAGGTGCTCATCTTGGGTTCCGGGCCCAACCGGATCGGGCAGGGGATCGAATTCGACTACAGCTGTGTGCACGCCGCGACCACGCTGAGCGGTGTCGGATACGAGACCGTCATGATCAACTGCAACCCCGAAACGGTCTCGACCGACTACGACACCGCCGATCGGCTGTACTTCGAACCGCTGACCTTCGAAGACGTCCTTGAGGTGTTCGGTGCCGAATCCCGTTCCGGTGCGGGCGGTCCCGGCGTGGTGGGTGCGATCGTTCAACTCGGCGGACAGACGCCACTGGGACTTGCCCAGCGACTGGCGGATGCCGGTGTCCCGATCGTCGGCACCCGGCCGGAGGCCATCGACCTGGCCGAAGATCGCGGCCGTTTCGGTCAGGTGCTGATGAATGCCGGCCTACCGGCACCGAAATTCGGCACCGCGACCAGCTTCGAGGAGGCTCGCGAGATCGCCGCGCGGATCGGCTACCCGGTTTTGGTGCGGCCGTCCTATGTGCTCGGCGGGCGGGGGATGGAGATCGTCTACGACGAGAAGACCCTGCACGGCTACATCACCCGCGCCACCCAACTCTCACCCGATCATCCCGTCCTGGTTGACCGGTTCCTCGAGGACGCGATCGAGATCGACGTCGACGCACTGTGCGACGGCACCGAGGTGTACATCGGCGGGGTGATGGAGCACATCGAGGAGGCCGGTATCCATTCCGGCGACTCGGCGTGCGCGCTACCGCCGGTGACTCTGGGCCGCAGCGATATCGAGGCGGTACGGAGAGCCACCGAGGCCATTGCCCACGGGGTCGGCGTTGTCGGACTGCTCAACGTCCAGTACGCGCTCAAGGATGACGTTCTCTACGTGCTGGAGGCCAACCCCCGGGCCAGTCGTACGGTGCCGTTCGTCTCCAAGGCCACCGCGGTACCGCTGGCCAAGGCATGCGCGCGAATCATGCTGGGCGCCAGCATCTCCCAGCTTCGAGAAGAGGGTCTGCTGGCACGGACCGGAGACGGTTCCAACCCGGATCCCAACGCCCCGATCGCGGTCAAGGAAGCGGTGCTGCCGTTTCGCCGGTTTCGTCGGGTCGACGGCTCGGGTGTGGACTCGCTGCTCGGTCCGGAGATGAAATCCACCGGTGAGGTGATGGGCATTGATCATGACTTCGGTAGTGCCTTCGCCAAGAGTCAGACCGCGGCTTACGGGTCGCTGCCGACCAGTGGCACGGTGTTCGTATCGGTGGCCAACCGCGATAAGCGTTCGCTGGTCTTCCCGGTCAAGCGGCTCGCCGATCTCGGGTTCCGAGTGCTTGCCACTGAGGGCACTGCGGAGATGTTGCGCCGCAACGGGATTCCGTGTGATGTGGTGAGAAAGCACTTTGAGACCCCGGGTCAGGGCCGGCCGACGATGACGGCGATCGACGCGATCAATGCCGGCGAGGTCGGCATGGTGATTAACACCCCCTACGGCAATTCCGGACCACGTATCGACGGCTATGAGATCCGTTCGGCTGCTGTGTCGATGAACATCCCGTGTATCACCACGGTGCAGGGTGCCTCGGCTGCCGTACAGGGCATCGAGGCCGCCATCCGCGGCGATATCGGCGTGCGCTCGTTGCAGGAACTCCACGCATCCTTCGGCAAGGCCTGAGATGGCCCCTGAGATGGCCGAGTCTGAGGTCGCCCGGTCGCCGGCTTTCGGAGCGCGACTGGCGAGAGCGATCGTTGCGCGCGGCCCGCTGTGCGTGGGCATCGACCCGCATCCGGAACTGATGCGGGCCTGGGACCTGCCGGTCAGCGCAGACGGCCTAGCCCGGTTCTGCGATATCTGCGTACAGGCCTACCCGGGCTTCGCCGTCGTCAAACCGCAGGTCGCGTTCTTCGAGGCTTACGGAGCAGCAGGCTTCGCGGTGCTGGAGCGCACTATCGGCGCGCTGCGGTCGTCCGGTGTGTTGGTTCTCGCCGACGCCAAACGCGGCGACATTGGATCGACCATGGCTGCCTACGCCCAAGCCTGGGTGGGTGAGGGCCCATTGGCGGCCGATGCGGTGACGGCATCGCCCTACCTCGGCTTCGGTTCCCTGGCGCCGCTGCTGGAGGTCGCCGCCGCCCACGGGCGTGGGGTGTTCGTCCTGGCCGCGACATCGAACCCGGAGGGTGCCGGGATCCAGCACGCCGTTGTCGGTGGCCGCACGGTCGCACAGTCGGTCGTCGATGCTGCGGGAGCGGCGAATCGTTCTGCAGCGCAGGACTTTCCCCCTGAGCTACTCGGCCCTGAAGGACTCGGTTCAGTGGGTGTCGTCATCGGAGCCACACTGGACCAGGTGCCGGATGTGAGCGCGCTCGACGGTCCGGTTCTGGTGCCCGGTATCGGCGCCCAGGGTGGTCGCCCGGAGGCGTTGGCGGGCCTCGGCGGGGCGCGATTGGGTCAACTGCTGCCGGCGGTGTCTCGCGAGATTCTGCGGACTGGGCCTGATCCGGCGGCTATTCGCGGCGCTGGTGAACGGCTCCGCGACGCGGTCGCCCATCTGGCCTGAGCGCCGAATTGCGCCCGGCGCGACGCCTGCGACACGCGCGACACGCCGTGAGGTGCACAAACCGGGTGAAATTCATTGTGACGACCGAACCGCAGCCCTGGCGTGGCGTTTCCGGGGGCCGGGATGGAAAGCTGAAAGCCCTGCTAGATGCCCATATCCTCGGTGATTGACGGGTGTGTTGGGGGCGCTCGAGTCGGATGTTGCCTATTCGCCCAGGGCGTGATCCAGACGGTGATTTGGGGCTGCTTGTGCTGCGGGTTTGCGTTTCCGACGAGTGGGGCGGGTTAGATTTCGTCTGAGAGCCTGGGTACGGTCATCGGCGCTGGCCAAAGAACCCGGCCCAGGCAAAACAATGATTGCGATGAGACGGAGGAACCCGTGGCCCTTCCCCAGTTGACTGATGAGCAGCGCGCGGCCGCGTTGGAAAAGGCCGCTGCCGCACGTCGTATCCGAGCTGAGCTCAAGGATCGACTCAAGCGCGGTGGCACCAATCTGCAGCAGGTGCTCAAAGATGCCGAGACCAATGAGGTTCTTGGCAAGATGAAGGTTTCCGCTCTGCTGGAGGCCCTGCCCAAGGTTGGCAAGGTCAAGGCACAGGAGATCATGACCGAACTGGAGATCGCTCCGACGCGCCGACTGCGCGGCCTCGGCGATCGTCAGCGCAAGGCCCTGCTGGCGAAGTTCGACTTCTCCTAAGCAGGCCGATGGACGCCGGCGGTGGGCCGGACGGTCAGACAGTGGCGCGAGGTCGCGTCCTAGTGCTGTCCGGCCCCTCCGCGGTCGGCAAGTCGACGGTCGTGCGGCGCCTGCGTGAGCAGGTGCCGGACCTGCACTTCAGTGTCTCGGCGACCACTCGGGCACCACGCCCGGGCGAAGTCGACGGCATCGACTATCACTTCGTCTCTGCTGAGCGATTCCAGCAACTCATCGATGACGGTGAACTGCTGGAGTGGGCTGAAATCCACGGTGGTCTGCACCGATCCGGGACGCTGTCGGAACCTGTGATCCGCGCGGCCGCCACCGGCCATCCGGTGCTGATCGAGGTCGATCTGGCCGGCGCGAGGGCAGTCAAGAGGGCTGTGCCCGACGCCATCACCGTGTTTCTGGCTCCTCCGAGCTGGGCGGTACTACAGCAGCGACTCACCGACCGCGGCACCGAGACGGCTGAGGTTATGGCCCGTCGGCTGGCCACTGCAAAGGCCGAACTTGCCGCCCAGGGCGAGTTCGACGTGGTCGTGGTGAACAGCCAATTAGATACAGCCTGCTCTGAATTGGTAACCTTGCTGGTGGGAAACGCGCCGCAGTCGGCGTGAGTGGTCACCGGCCACCGGCTCGAACCTTCAATCCGCCAGGGGAACGTCCCTGCTATCCGCCAGGAGAACGCCAAGTGACAACCAATTCGGATCACTACGATCCGGCCCCCGGTGCAGCCACGGCCTACGACACCCCACTGGGTATCACCAACCCGCCAATCGACGAACTGCTCGACCGGGTGTCGAGCAAGTACGCACTGGTGATTTATGCGGCTAAGCGTGCCCGCCAGATCAATGACTATTACAACCAACTCGGCGACGGCATCCTCGAGTACGTCGGTCCACTGGTCGAGCCTGGACTGCAGGAGAAGCCGCTGTCGATCGCTCTGCGCGAGATTCACGGCGACCTTCTCGAACACACCGAAGGCGAGTAACCGCGGCGAACGCGGGTGATTCCATGAGCCCCAAGCGGATCATCGTCGGCGTCGCCGGTGGCATTGCGGCCTACAAGGCCTGCTCGGTGGTGCGTCAGCTCAGCGAGGCAGGCCACGAGGTCCGAGTGGTCCCCACTGAATCGGCTCTGCGGTTCGTTGGTGCGGCCACCTTTGAAGCGCTGTCCGGAAATCCGGTGCGCACCGGTGTTTTCGATGACGTCCCCGAGGTCCCGCATGTCCGCCTGGGACAGCAGGCCGACCTCGTCGTCGTCGTCCCCGCCACCGCCGACCTGCTGGCGCGCGCCGTCGCCGGCCGCGCTGACGATCTGCTGACCGCCACCCTGCTGACCGCCCGTTGCCCGGTGTTGTTCGCACCGGCCATGCATACCGAGATGTGGCAGCACCCGGCGACGGTTGCCAACGTAGCGACCTTGCGTGCGCGGCACGCCGTTGTGCTGGAGCCGGCGTCCGGACGGCTCACCGGTGCCGACACCGGTGCGGGTCGGCTGCCTGAGCCCGAGGAGATCACCACCTTCGCGGAACTGCTGCTGGCCCGCTCGGATGCCCTGCCGTACGAC
>Ga0194053_10002814_pt1 | contig 10112 bp, 11 predicted proteins | sample SepL228m_MetaG_FD_161684 | JGI IMG/M metagenome (GOLD analysis project Ga0194053, IMG submission 161684) | Anoxic zone freshwater microbial communities from boreal shield lake in IISD Experimental Lakes Area, Ontario, Canada - Sep2016-L227-8m | ecosystem: Environmental > Aquatic > Freshwater >...
CAACTCTCCCTCCAAGAGATCCGGCTGGAGGTCATTCTCGCGGACGGGGCGGATGATCACGTCGGCGGCGATGGCTGCGGCTGTGGGCACGGCGACTGTCACGCCTGACCGCCGGTCAGGAAAATCCCGCCGCGCCTTTCGTATTCCAGAATTTCTGCAACCCGGGCCGCCGGCCCGGCTCCAAACGTCCGCTCAAGAATCCAGAGCGACAGGTCAAGCCCGGAGGCGATGCCCCCGGACGTCAGGATCCGCCCGGCATCGACCACCCGTTCGGATAACACTTCGATCCCGGCAGCCTTCAGATCCTCGATCGCGCTGTGGTGCGTAGTCGCGGGAATTCCGTCGAGCAACCCGGCGGCCGCGAGCAAGAGGGCGCCGGTGCAGACGGACGCAATGATCGCGTTCCTTTCGTATTGCTGCCTCAAGAGCCGGGGAAGACTTCCCTCGTCCACGGCAAGCCGGACTCCGGTAGCTGCTCCGGAGATCCAAGCGCCTCCCGGGACGACAACCAGATCGTAATTCCCGGAAAACCCACGCAGCCCGCTCATCTCCAGGCCATGGAAGCACCTCACCGGAGAATTTGGAATGTGGGTGACCAGCTCGACCGTCACATCCAGCCCGGCCCCCCGCGCTATACCGAAGACCTCGAGGGGGGCGATCGCATCCAGTTCCTCAACGCCCGGGAAAACTGGGATCGCCACACGCATGCAGCGCATCATCTCAATCCGGCGTCCCCCGTCGAGTCGCAAAAACTGAATCTCATCGCGCTCGACAAACCAGACGGTTCCTACTTATCAGTAATCTCATGGTGAAAAACCTCCTCATTTTTCCGGCGCTAATTGCCCTCGCCCTCATCCCAACAACCTCACTGGCGATTGATGACATCCACATCCTCCCTTCGCGGATCAAGCTCGATTCCTCGAAAAGCAACAAGAGCAACACCAACTTCGAGTCCACGGACATCGCCTACTCCGTGGAGGTCAACAGCAGCTCCTTCAAAGAACTCACGGGCGTCACTGTGAAATACAACATCTTTTACGAAGTCGTCCGTCTGGGCACCAAGGGGGAGGCGGATGTCAAGCTGAGTGCGGGCTCGCACACATTTCCGAGCCTCCTGACCAACAAGGCTGTCAAATTCGAGACCGAACCGATCAAGCTCGAAAAGGCATCGCTGGACGCCGGATGGTATTTCGCCAATGGAGCTTCCGCAAAGGCAAAGGACAGGGTCGTTGGTGTCTGGTTCAAGGCCTTTGACTCAGCTGGCAAACAAATCGGCGAATACGCCAATCCCCCCTCCGTCTCGACCAAGCAGAAGTGGAAGGACTGAGCGTCCGCTATTTCGTCAGAAATTCCCGAACGAGTTCGTCAATCACGTCCGCGCCCATCGGGCGGACGGCGCCGAGCGGGCGGCTGTTGATGATAGCCTCGGCCGTCGATTCCAGCACCTCGAGCCGGTCGAACGCATCGAGCAGGGAGGTTCCCAGAACCATCACACCGTCATTTTCCAGCAGGCTGACCGGAAAATCCGGGCGGGCGAGCTCGGCAAACGCGAAGGGCTCTCCATAGACGTTCTCAAATGGAATCGTCCCGACATCGCGGAGGAAGATGTAGCTTTCCGGGATTGTGCGCGTGTCGAGGATTTCTTTCGAGACGGCGAAGGCGGTGGCATTGACCGGCGTGGCCATGACAATGGCCGCGACGGCGGGATGCCGGCGATACAGGGCCTGGTGCAATGGCAGTGCCCGGCTGGCCGTTTTTCCAGCCTCTGTTCCCTCCGGCCCGGCGAGCACGAGGTCGGCCGGCTGAAGGCTTGCGCGGTCGGTTCCGGCGGGGGTCATCAGAAATTCCCGCTCGTTGAGGCGCGCAGAGAATGTTCCCTGACTGCTGATCAGCAGACGCTGCTTGTATCCCCGCCGCACAAAATCGCAGAGCTCCCGCCGCAGGGCGCGCTCGCGGCATGATGCGGGGCCGGGGACGAAAGACTTTTCCGGCGCGCGGCGCGCTTCCGCCAGGGCGATGCGCTGCGGATCTAGGGTTTTCGCCCCTCCGAGCGCCCCGGACTTGATCAAGGTCTTCGCTGTAAACTCGAGCGTCTCAAAGCGTGTGAACGCCTCCTGAAAGTTCTCCCCGCCCACGACGACGCCGTGGTTCTCGAGCATCACGCACGCATGGCCATCCGCAAAGACCGATGCGATCCGTTCGCCCAGCAGCCGGCTCCCCGGAAGTGCATAACCGGCAAACCCGACCTCGCCACAGATCGCGTGCGACTTGGGAAATACTCCCGTCTCCGGGGTTTTGCCGCAGATGCTGAATGCGACAAGTGCAACCGGGTGGGCATGCACGATGGCGCGGAGGTCGGGACGGACGCCGTAAATTCCAAGGTGGAACGGCAGTTCGGACGAGGGCTTGTGTTTTCCCGCCACGGTGCCGTCCGCCTGCACCGCGACGATGTCCTCGCGCCGCAGCGTGCCCTTGTCGATGCGCGCGGGAGTGATCCAGACGGTGCCTTCCTCATCGCGGATGGAAAGATTGCCGCCGGACGTGGTGGTCATCCGGTAGCTGTAGATGCGTTCCATTGCGGCGACGAGCCGGTCGGCGGGGTGGACGATATCGCGTTCGGGCATGGGCGAACCTTGCACGACCGCACCACGAAAGAAATGCAAAACGGAATTGGCGTCAGGTTTTGGTGCCTGCTATGCAATAGGGGCGTGAACCCGACCCTTCTTGCCGCCAAAAACCCGGGCAACGAAGTGCAATCCAGTCTGCTGCGCCTTGTGGCGGGTGTGGGCAGGGATATTGACGGACTCCCGGAGCGCTCGGAAGACCGGGTCCATGACATTCGGGTCCGGATGAAAAAATTCCGTGCGGTGCTGCATCTGGCGGAATCCGCCCTCAAGCGCCAGGCCTTCGCAAAGGCCGACAAGCTGGCCCGGAGGCTCAAAGACCATTTCGGATCCCTCCGGGACGATGACGTGCAGGCGGAATTACTGCTGGATCTTCTCAACAAGGCCGAGGCCCTCGCCACCGCCGCAACCTTGGGTCTCAAGTGCACGAGTTCGGAGCGGACGCCGGATACCGCGCCTGCCCGAAAAACCTGCGATGCGCTGGCTTTGCTGGTAGAGGGTTTCCATCTGGAAAATCTCAGTGGCGACGAGATTGTTGGGGCCTGGCTGGCCAGCTACCGCAGCTCACGCCAGGCGATGAGCGCCTGCCGTCGGGATACCAAAGATGACACCGCTTTTCACGAGTGGCGCAAGCGGGTGAAACAACTTCTCTACCAATCCGCAGCGATCGGCCCGCCACTCGATAAGTATGCCCCGAAGGCCGACCGACTCGCCGCCGTGCTTGGCGCCCACCATGACCTCTCTATTCTGACGGACCGACTCGTCGGCAACCCGGCCGGTTCAAAGGCCGAATGCGCCGCCCTCAAAAGAAAATGCCTTGTTGCCCGGCGGGCTCTGGCCATGGGGCGCAAGCTTTTCGCGGAAAAACCGTCCGCCGTGCGCGGGAAAGTCAGACTGCCATGAATGCCGACATCGAAGTCCTCACATATTTTGCCAGACACCGCAATGCGTTGGTGGCGAGAGGCGGGTTTTCCGAACTCTTTGCGGCATGGTATCTTCACCGGATGGATTGCGGAATCCAGCTTCCGCCCGAATGCGACAACAACGGACGTGAGGCGCTTGCCGCCCTGACCCTGCATTGCGCGTCGAGGCCGTGGAAAGAGACCTGCGCTTGGACGGTCCACATCTGCGAGCCGCGCATGAACATCTTTGTTGCGGGCGATAACGCCACAGGCACAGTGGTGGCGAATGTTTTCAACGAGAACATTCGCGACATTGAGACAGGGATGTTCTATGCCGACGTGATCGAAGAGGGTCGCCCGTCCCGCCGGAGCGTCACGGAGTTTGACGGGAGCGACTTCCTCAGGGCGGCGGAACAGTTCTATGCGAAAAGCGAGCAGCGTCCCACGCGGTTCTTTTGGCACGGCGACGAGGATCTCGTGATGGTCTCCGCTCAGCCCGACTGCGACCTGGTCTGGCTGGAGTCGCTTGACGACGCCGCTATCGCTACACTCGACTCGGATGTCGAGCTTGCGCTCCTCGAAAAGCGTCTCTACCGGTTCGAGTGCGGCTGCACGCAGGATCGCATGCTCGATTTTCTCGGGCCGGTTTTCCAAAAGCAGGGAGACGAGCTCTTTGCGGGGGAGGAAACGATTCGGATCCATTGCCCGCGCTGCGGCGCCCGCCATGTGGTCACCCGTGAAGCCCTGGAGGCGCACACGAAGCCCAAACAGCCTTGAGCTCTAAAATCCCAATCCCTGCCATGGAAATTCCCGACCAATGCCGAATCTCGACCGACGTGCGTGTGATGTATTTCGATACGGACGCGGGAGGGGTCGTTCATAATATCGTTTACCTCCGGTTCATTGAGACAGCCAGGACGTATCTGGCAATCCAGATGGGGATGAGCTTTTCCGAAATTGAGCGCACAGGAATCCACCCAGTGGTCACACGCACTGAGATCGATTACAAGCGCCCTGCCAAGCTCGGTGACGAGCTTCGGGTGGAAGGGCGGGTGGTCGAGTGGAGCGGGGTCCGGTTCTGGGTCGCGTTTGAGGTGGTCCGACCATCGGACGGGGCGCTTCTCGTCCAATGCCGCCAGGCGCTTGCCCTAGTGAAGATGCCCGAGGGCCGGCCGGTCCGCCTGCCAGCCGGATTTCCGTCGTCGCTGGCTATGGGCGCGGGTTGCGAATAAATGTTTTCGTGCGGGGGGGAGATCGTGTTTACTTCCGGGTCCTATGGAAAACGTGATCATTGTGGGCACGGGATGTGCCGGACTGACTGCCGCCATTTATACGGCCCGCGCAAACCTCTCCCCGCTTGTTTTAGAAGGGCGGATGCCCGGCGGACAGCTCACGACCACGACCGCCGTGGAAAATTTTCCCGGTTTCCCCGATGGGATTGACGGGCCGGATCTCATCCAGCGCATGCACCAGCAGGCGGAGAAATTCGGGGCGAGGTTCCAATACGGGGTTGTTGAGGAATTCGAGGAAGGCTCACCCCACCGTGTCAAGGTGGATGGCGAGTGGATCGGCACCCGCGCGCTGATCGTCGCGAGCGGCGCGTCTCCCCGGTATACCGGGATCGAGGGCGAGTCCGCGTTGATCGGGCACGGGCTCACATCCTGCGCGACCTGCGACGGAGCATTTTACCGGAATGTCCCGGTTTGCGTGGTCGGGGGAGGGGACTCGGCCTGTGAGGAGGCGACATTCCTCACGCGGTTCGCTTCCACCGTCTATCTCATCCACCGACGGGATACGTTACGCGCCTCAAAAATCATGGCTGACCGCGCGCTAGCGAACCCCAAGATCAAACCGATTTGGAACTCGAAGGTCTCGGCATTTCTAACCGACGAGGCGGGCGAGGTGCGCGGCGTCCGGCTGCAGGACACCAAGAGCGGGGCCGGGAGCGAACTCGAGGTCAAATGCGTTTTTGTCGCCATCGGCCACGAGCCGAATACCGCCGCCTTTCGAGGCATCCTCAAAACCGACGAGAACGGCTACCTGGTGCAAAAGACGGGAACCGAAACGAATATTCCCGGGGTATTTGCCGCCGGCGATGTTGCGGACCATGTGTATCGCCAGGCGATCACCGCCGCCGGGCAGGGATGTGCCGCAGCGATTGATGCCGAGCGCTGGCTTGCCGCGAAGGAGTAGCCCCGCTTCGTGCAATCAACCACCGCCCATCGCGTCTCGCGTGGCCTGAAAATCTGCGACCTTACCCAGTTCTACTCTCCGGTCAGCGGCGGGGTGAGGCGCTATATCGAGCAAAAATCCGCTTACCTGCGGACCCACCGCCCGGACTGCGAGCACATCATCATTGTGCCTGGCGAAGTCACCGCCCGCTCCGGTGATGACAAGGTCCGCGTCTATACAATCGCGTCACCGCTTGTCTCTCGGACTAGCCGCTACCGTGCCCTCACCAAGCTGCACCTCATCGAGGAGGCGCTCGAGCGCGAGCGCCCGGACATCATCGAATCCGGTGATCCCTACCAGGTGGCGTGGAAAGCCGTCGCCTCCGGCAGAGGCCTGGATATCCCGGTGGTCGGGTTTTATCACTCGCATTTTCCCGAGGCCTATATCCGGACGGTGGCCAAGTTTTTCGGACGGGTTGCCATCTCGATCACCGACGACATCTGCCGCAAGTATGTCCAGGCGCTCTACAACCGTTTCGAATGCACGTTCGTGCCCAGCCCGGTCCTGGCGAGCCTGCTGAGCACATGGGGGGTTGAGCGGATTCACAAGGTGGACCTCGGGGTGGACACGGGGGTTTTTGTTCCGGATGTTCCCGATCGGGCCGGGACTCGCGAGCGGCTGGAGATCCCGCAATCCGCCAGGTTGCTTCTCTATGTCGGACGCCTCGCCCAGGAGAAAAACGTGCGGACTCTCTTCCAGGCGTTCGCCATCCTGCACGCGCGGTCGCCCGGGAAATACCACCTGCTCTGCGTCGGTGACGGCACGCAGCGGCCGTCGGTCGTGCAACTTCGGGAAAAGACCGGAAGCGTCCACTGGATGCCCTACTGCACGGATCCCCGCGAACTGGCCGCGATCTACCGGGCGGCGGATCTTTTTGTCCACCCGGGCGTGCAGGAAACCTTCGGGCTGGTCGCCCTGGAGAGCCAGGCCAGCGGGACCTGCGTCGTCGGCATCCGCGGGAGCTATATGGACAGGATCATCTTCAGCGATCAGCAGTTGTGGGCGGCTGAAAATTCTCCGCTTGCCCTCGCCGATGCCATCGACTCGAAATTCACTCTCGATCTCCGGGCCGCAGGCCTGAAGGCCAGCATGGAAGCGCGCGGCCGCTATGCCTGGTCCACCGTTTTCTCCCGCCTCTTCGACATCTACTCCCAGGTGGTGGACGGATTCAGCCGATAATCCCGCCGATTGCCACGCCAACGAAATCGCCACCTGCACCACCCTGGATTGAGAAAACTGGAACCCTGCCCGCGAACGGAAAGCAGCAGCGCGAATGAAGAAAATTGCTGGTGGTGACGCCGCTTTTTCCCATTCACCAAAATGTCAACAGGAAGAAGCCCCGTAAAATGCGCCAATACGCGAGATCCCGTTCCCAAGTTATCGCCGCGCCAGCAGGCGGGTGAATCCTGCCCGCTCGAAGTGATCGTCGTGGGTCAACGCCTCTTTGAGTCGCAATTCCCGCATGACGACAAAGCTCGTCACATCGGTGAAGGAATATCCCTGGTCCCGGTGTTTCAAAAAATAGTCGCAGGCTTCGAGAAATCTGGCATGGCCGATCATGGAGAGGGTCAGCGCGGAGGACTCCTCCAGCATCTCGAAAAAGGCATCCAGGGCCCGCGACGCTCCACGGACCATGAGCAACGTCGCGGTTTCGTCCACCACATAGTCCGTCGTCAGCAGAGGAATCTTTCTGCCCGCCAGATTCTTCAGCAAAGCGCCGGCGGAGTCGTGCCAGGAATCCCTGCGATCAAACAGGCTATACCAGCCCATGGTATCCACAAACACCGGCTTCATAGGCGGTAAATCAAACTGTCGGCCGCCCGCGCGTCCAGCCCGCCGCCCAGATCCTCCGCATATTCGGCCACCCGGTAAACCGGATCATCGGATGAAATGCGCTTGCCGCTCGCCGCAGGAAACAACTCGCCAACAGGACGGTTGCGGTAGGTAATCCGAAAACTTTCGCCCCGGAGCAGCCGCCCGACCACGCTTTTGGTGTTCTTCCTCACTTCCAGCATCGAGATCGTTTCCATGGAGGCCAAAGTGCCACTTCCAGTGCCACTTGTCAAGGCGCAGTTCACGTTCGCGGCGGCCAGTTCAGATCGTTCGCTTTGGCACCCAAAGCAAGAAGAATCAAAACCAGTTCGGAATCGCTCAGAATTCGCCGCCCCATCTCAATATTGGTGATGGTATCCTCTCCAACATCCCACCCAAGACGCTGCAATTTGGCGATGAGTATTTGCACGGAGAACTTCCGGTCAAGGCGAAGGCTTTTCAGGTCTCCACCGAACGTGTTTTTTCGCAATCCTCTTGTTCCGCTCTTTCTGCCAGGCACCCTCACAAACTATTCCCTTTTCATTTGAAGATTCCGCTAGCAGTAGCGGGCCTTATCGGATACACACCAGAAACAGCGACACTCAGAACATGGATTCCAAGGAATTCTCCCGAGGCATGGCAGCAATGGCAATCGAGGTTTCCCCAACCACATGACCATCACGCTCTACAATCCAACCACCGGCGCACAAAAGCCTTTGGAGGGAGTTCCCGCCCTGAAACAAGCTTTGGAGAATGGCAGCGCTTCATTGACCGATTACTGCTTCTACCCCGGAGCGGACGGATGGAAACTGCTGCGCGAACTTCAGATCCAGAATGACCGAATCATCCCGCTGCCGTCGTTACCGCCAGCAGTGGCAACCCCGCCGGCATTTCAGGACCACTCCACGTCGGGGCGACACAATCACAACGTGGGTTTTGAACTCACCGTGCGGACGAAGCACAATTTCATGGCTTACTTTTGCTTCGCATTCGGATGCCTCTCCTTTGTGTTTTTCGCCCTTGCAGCCATTCCGGGCGTCATCTGCGGACGGATCGCCCTCAAGCAATGCCAGGAAGATCCCTCCATTCTGGGAAAAAGCTGGGCTGTCGCGGGCCTGAGCCTGAGCTGGCTCATGATCGCGCTGAATCTGATCGTCTTGGTTGTGGTGATATTATTTTTCGTGGTCGTCGCCTGTCAGCCCTGACGGCCCCACACAAGGAATCAAAATGAAACAAGAACATAGACTAGTGGCTGAAGTGTATCACTTCCTTGCCCCCTTCATAGAAACCACAAAAGGCATTTACATCAGTTTGGACGGTGAGGCCGCAAAAAACGGGGTCAGAAAAGGTCATTTCAAAGATCCAGCAGTTCCAGACTTATGGTTCACATTTTTAGGAAAACAGGAGCCTACACTTATTGAAGCAAAGATCGTTGATAAGGGCACTGTATTGGTTATGAAAAGCCAACTAAAAGCATGGCGCTCAAACGGGACAGGGAAACACAAACCCACGAGCTGGATTGTCGTAAATAAAGAGTTCGATTGTTTCTATTACTGGGCACACAGCGACTTCTTGGCAAGACTTGATGCGACAAAATCAACACAAGAACGAGCACGCCTTTGTTTGCCGGAAAAGGAAAAAAGAACCGAATTCTTGCATGTCAGTGAGCTCTCCCTCCACATCATCAAACAGGCATAGGTTAATAATTATGAATGATACAAAACCACAATATTACGTGGCTAAAGACGGCCAAACACTTGGGCCATACACGGAAGAAACCATCAGCCAATGCCTCAGAGAAGGTCGACTCGCTCAGGCGGATTATGTTCTCCATCCAGAAAAACAGGAGTGGGTTTCAATCGCAACCGCAACATTTCTAAAACTCATCCCCGAAGCTCCGCTTCCTCCACTGCCGCAAGGCACTGCACTGCCACCGTTGCCTACCGTTGTTCCACTTGTCGTCGTCCGCACGCCGCAAAGACAAACGGCCTCAACCCCGCCTTTGGTTGTAACCACGCCCGTGCCTGTCGCAGGGACACACGGCCATGAAACCCTCGGAGGTTGTCCGCTGTGCGGTCGAGAAATGAAGAAACCTAAGAAACTTTATGGCGAGCTTGTTTGCAAAAAGTGTAACTCTGCCTTCGTAAATCAGCGGGCATCCGCATATATTATTGATGGTGTCATAGTTTTTATTATTACTTCGATTATTACGATTGTCATATCAGCAGGCATTGAAAAACTGATACCAGACGCTAGTGGGTTGGTGGGGCTTATAGTGCTGATTTTTGGCATGTTCTTGTTCTTTGCGCTGCTCTCCTTCAAAGATTCGTTTTTCGGGAAGTCACTCGGAAAGCTTTTTTGTAGACTGAGGGTCATTGACGCGCAAAACGGTACGCCTGCCGGGGCAAAGGCATCATTTGTAAGGAATTTCATTTTGTTTATACCTTATGTAGGGGTTGTGACACAAATTATAGCTACTATTCAAGCGAGTGCAGGGCCGAGACTCGGCGACAGCTGGGCGCACACCAAGGTCATCTGGGAC
>Ga0194053_10002818_pt1 | contig 10101 bp, 5 predicted proteins | sample SepL228m_MetaG_FD_161684 | JGI IMG/M metagenome (GOLD analysis project Ga0194053, IMG submission 161684) | Anoxic zone freshwater microbial communities from boreal shield lake in IISD Experimental Lakes Area, Ontario, Canada - Sep2016-L227-8m | ecosystem: Environmental > Aquatic > Freshwater >...
TCACCATACATCGTGTCTTTCAGTTTGTCCGACATGAACCCGCCGATCGCGGGATTTTCCGCCACGATGTCCGCATTGGGATAGCGCTTCCGCAAATCGGCCACGATATTTTTCCACCAATTCATCGCGATAATGGACTGCCCGTAAAAGAGGATCTTCACCTGGTTGCGGTGTTCGGGAGTGCTGGTTTCGAGCAGGTGCATGGTCCGCTGAATCCGGCTGCCGTAGGGAACCGGCGGTTCGCTCAGTTTGAACCCATCCAATCCGGACTCGCTGGCAGGGTGAGGGGCGGACCTTGGCTTCCAATCGGCGGATGTCTTCCCGGCTTCGGCCACCTCGCCGCCGTCAACCCGCGACAGCGCAAAATCATCCAGCCAGATTTTAAATTGTTTGTGCGGCTCATCGCTGCTGACGGACAGCCGAACGTCAATCCAGCCGGCTCCTGGCGGAGTCTTGAACGTAAGAGTCCCTTCCTTCCATTCCGTGCTCGGAGCCGTGATGGAAGTCACGAATTGCTTGAGAAACTTGCTGCCCGCTGGCGGCACCGCCACTGGCCCGGGCGTCTGGCAGAAAAGCACGATATCCGCCTTGCTGTTCGCCGTCAGCCCTTCGCCCTTCCAATACCAGGTCAACTTGTATTCGGTGTCCGGTTGGACAAGAATCTCATTGGCCGGTGAGCATAACAGGCCTGAAATCCCCCCGCGTTTCCCTCCCTCATGAACCCCCAGGCTCTCAACGCGCAAAGATCCCTTGCCTTGGCCATGTGAAACGGAATCCCACACGTAGCGAAGGCCGAGATCTTGACTGCCATCGGAACTGTTTGGAATGCGTGTCGGCACGAAGCGCCCGCTTTCCCACCAGGCTAGTTTTCCGTTGTCCTCTTTTTCAAAGTCGCCGTTCGGGAGGGGAGTCGCGTGCATGTTTGCAGTGGCGAAAAGGACAGAGAGGAGAAAATAGAGGGAATTGGTCTTCATGGGATAAACAGGGTTTGCAGCAGGACGAAATAGGCCAACCAATGACGGTTGACAAGAAAAAAGTTCCGACAGTTTTGAAGTTGATTGAAATCCTCTGGATCCCTTTGTGTTTCCTGAAGGCCACATGAGCCCAACCAACAAAAAACCGCAACGCACACGCTCATGGCTGAGCTCATTCCTCTCGTGGACAACAACGATTTGCGACGTGGGCTACTGATTTCCAGCGCTTATGTGACGGCTTCTCCGGGGATCCAGAACGTTGTCTGGGGAGTGATCGATTCGGGTTCTCCCTCCACATCGAGCACGAGGGTGGTCGCGATCGGATCGGGCAAGGGAACCGGCAATCCCCGCAGCACGAGGCGGCCGTTGGTTTGCTCAAATGCCACGTCTTTTCCGCCATACAGAAACCTCGCTGATCGGACCTTGTTCTTGAGTTCGCCGAAGTATAGCTCCGGCCCGGTGCTGTTCCAGATGTGGAGATAGACGTTGGTGCCGCGCGTCGTGACCCGCCCCCAGTTGCTCCATGTAAACGGCGACCGGGACGAGCCGTGGATCGACTCGCCATTCCGCCTCAGCCAGTCTCCGGCTTTGCGCAGGATATCCACCGATTCGCCAGGGATGGTGCCGTCGGAGCGCGGGCCGACGTTGAGCAGGAGATTGCCGGCCTTCGAGGCCGTGTCGGTGAGCATCTGGATGACTTGTCTCGGGTTTTTCCAGTTCGCGTCACCAGCGTGGTAGCCCCAGTTGTCGTTGAGCGTCATGCACGCCTCCCATGCCACTCCGGGCTTTGCCGCCTTGATCGCCTGCTCGCTGATGCTCACGTGCCACGGCTCGCCGTTGCGCTCGTTGATGAGGATGTCGGGCTGGAGCTTCAAGATTTCTTGGTTAACCCCGCGGCATTGGAGGTTGTCCGGGATGCAGCCGTCATACCACAGGTAGTCGATCTTCCCGTAGCGGGTCATCAGCTCGACGAGCTGGGCGCGATAATACGCGATGAAGCGCAACCTCGCTTCGTTTGAAGACCAGTCGTTGTTGCCCGGCCAGTCGCGAAAGAAGGGTCCGGGATAGTCCGGATGGAACCAGTCCGCCGGCGAGTAATACAAACCGACCTTGAGTCCGGCCCGGCGGAAAGCTTCGACGAAGGGGCCGACAAGGTCGCGTTTCGGCCCCAGCCGTCCGACATGGAAATCCCCGGCATCCGTCGGCCAGAGAGCGAACCCGTCGTGGTGGCGGGCGGTCAGCACCGCGTAGCCCATGCCGGCTTCCTTGGCGAGCGCTGCCCAGGCGGAAGGATCGTAGTTTTCCGCGCGGAAGCGATCGACGCAAAGCGCGCTGTAATCGTTCTTGGAAATGCGTTCGCGGTTCGCCACCCATTCGCCGCGCCCCGCGACGGAATAAGCCCCCCAGTGAATGAACATCCCGTAGCGGGCCTCGTGGAACCAGTTTGTGCTTGTCATAAGATAGGGGCCCTCATTTGACCTGCCTCGCGGTGCGTTCGGCAACACGACGGATTAAAAAACCGGGGTTGATCCGTGCGCGGAGGACATCGTTTTGGGTTTAAAGGGTGCGGCAGGGCAGAAAATAGGCCAATCAAAGACTGTTGACAAGAAGAAACCGTTCCGACAGTTTTGAAGTAGATTGAAATCCTCTGGATCCTTTTATGTTTCCTGAAGGCCACATGAATGAAATCCCAGCGCCACGATAGTTTTTCAGTCGGCACCCTGACCTACGACAAGCGGGGGCTGTGGGTGGTTTTCTTCTGGCTCATGTGGAATGACTTTTCCATCACGTTGCTGGAGCGGATGCCCAGCCTGACCGGCATCCTGCTGCGGGATCGCGGGGCCTCCTATACCCTGATGGCGACGTTCGGCACCGTTGGCGGGATCCTTGGGATGTGGATCAACCCGTTTTTCAGCACGTGGTCGGATCGTCTTCGCACGAGGTTTGGGCGAAGGCGGCCCATCCTGCTCATCGCGACGCCGCTCTTTGCCGTCAGCCTCTGCGCGATCGCCTTCATGCCGGACTTTTATCATTTTTTGATGAAGTTTGAAACGATGGCAGCGATCCTGAACCGCATTCCGGTGAATGGAGAGGTCCTGTTTATCGGCGTGGCCAGCATCGTTAACGGGCTGTTCAACGGCGTGGTGCTGGCGATCTTCAGTTACTACTATTGGGATGTCGTTCCCGAACTCGTCCTCGGCCGGTTCAATTCCTTGGCAAAAATCGTGACGGTATCGGCCGTCATGATCTGGAGTTTTTTCATCGTCGGCTATGCTGAGCACCATGCCAAGACGGTCTATATCGGCGTTTCCGTGTTCTGTTTGTCAGTGTATCTGCTCTCGGTATGGAAGGTGAAGGAGGGCGATTACCCGCCGCCGGAAGCCAGGAAAACCACGAATCCCTTGGAGCCAATTTTCGACTACTTCAGGGATTGCTATACCAAGCCGTTCTATCTCTGGATCTTTGTCGGGACACTGTTTTTCCAATTGGGCAACCAGGGGAACATTTTCCAGCTCTTTTACCTCCGCTACGACTTGGGGATGGACCTGGCCACTACCGGGTGGATCGATGGGGTCGGCCAGATGGCGACAGCTGTCTTTGGCGTGCTCCTCGGCTACTCGGCCGGATCGCTCATCGACCGGGTCAAACCGATCCGGGTGATCCCCGTGACCTTCTTTATCTGGTCGATGCTGGGCCTGATCGCGTTCTTCGTTATCCATGATAAAATTTCCGCCGCGATCATGGCGTGCCTGATCAATGTCAACCTGTTCATTTTCGGAGTGTCGCTCGGGGCGGTGACGGTCGAGCTCTTTCCCCGTGAAAAAATCGGGCAGTTCTGCTCCGCGCAGGCATTTTTCCACCAGACGACGATCATGATTTTGAACCCGCTTGTGATCTCCCCGTTCTTTGATTGGCTGAAGTTCAACCGCGCCGGATATCTCTGGTCAGCCACCTTTAATCTCCTGGCCGGACTTGTCGCAGTGAAGGTTTATCATAACTGGAAGCGCAAGCAGGAAGCGGACACGGTAATCTCCGGCATCCAAATCGGATGCTGAAAAAGCAACAAACAAAAAGGAAAACTAAAATGAAAACAGCAGTCGTTATAATGGCATGCGCCGCACTCTGCGGCCAGGTTCTGGCGGCCCCCAAAGACGGAACGTCGAATCATCCCGGCACGTCCATCGAGAATGGGGGGTTCGAGGATTGGGGCGCGGACCGCGTCGAGATTCCCGGCGAAGCGGAGGTGAAGCTGGGCATCGACGGCGCTCCGCTGAGCTGGGGGGTCGGCGCCAAATCTGGCGGGGGCAGCGTCAGCGTCATGAAAGACACGGAGATCAAGCACAGCGGGCTTGCTTCGGCAAGGGTCGAAGTCGCAGAGACTGGGGGCGAAGCCTCTCTCACCCAGCAGTTTTCGGTGGATCCCGACGCAAGCTATCTGGTGCGGATCTGGGTGCGCGGCAAGGACATCGTTTCCGCAACCGGAAAAGCAGGAGCCGGGATTCTCGTCTGGGCAAGTAGCGGGCCGGAACGCGCGTTTGTTCAAAATCAGAAATGGCTGCGCAAGCAGCCCGCGAAGTTTAGTGGCACATTTGACTGGCAGTTGTTTGAGTTCCCCGTGACAACCAGCCCGGAGGGAGAGCGACTGTGTATCTCGCTCAAGTTGCGAGAGGCGTCTGGCACCGCGTGGTTCGATGATGTCGAAGTGGTCAAATCCGAAACGGTCACACCCGTGAAGAGCAACTGAACAAGCAATCGGGATCCGACTGCACCGCAGATGGAATCAACACGGCGGCCACGACAACTACGTGGCACCGCTGCCTGACTCGGAGTTTTGATCAATGAACTGCTATTGACAAAGATAAGCAGTTCTGACAGTTCTGAACTGCAATCTGATCCAGCTACCTCTCTTCATTTAACAAACATTAATGCAACATCCCGGCATTCCACCCATATATTGTTTTAGCAAACTAGATTCCCGATCGATCACCCACGAGAACCCGACTGGTGGGAGGGGCCTTGGTGGCAAGGATCGCGGAAACGGCAGCGGCCGCAAAGGAGCCCCCGCCATCCGCAACATCCAACCCGGGCAGTTGGTGACCTTGTGCGATATCGAGGGGCCAGGCATGATCCGCCATCTCTGGTTTGCCCGGCCGCATATCAACCCGGAATTCCTGCGCAGCTATGTCCTGAGATTTTACTGGGATGATTCTCCGCATCCCTCGGTGGAATGTCCGCTGTCCGATTTCTTCGGCGTCGCCCATGGGCGGACAGCACATTTTATGACTCCGTATCTCGGGATGCCGGAAGGCCGCGGGTTTCAAAGCTATTTCCCGATGCCCTTCGGACGGAGGTGCCGGATCACGTTTGAAAATGATTCACCGGAAGTCTTGGGGATGCTTTTTTACCAGGTGGATTACACCTTGGGCGATGAAATCACCGATGAGATGGGACGGTTTCACGCCCATTTCCGGCGACAGAATCCCTGCCCGGTCAGCCAGGATTACTGCCTTTTGGATACCAAGGGATCGCCCGGAATCTTTGTGGGGGCCGTCATCGGGGTCAATGTCATCGGGCCGAACTGGTGGGGAGAAGGGGAAATGAAAATCTATCGCGACGGGGACACTACCTATCCCACGATCTGCGGAACCGGAGCTGAGGATTATCTTTGTTCCGGCTGGGGAATGGATCGCCACGAAGCGATTTATACGGGGGTTAATTACAAACAGACCGATCCTGAAACCCAATGGAACAAGTATATTTCGTTCTATCGCTTCCACATTCTCGACCCGATCTATTTCCAATCAGAGCTGCGGGTTGAGTTGCAGCAGATCGGGGCGCCGGGCGCCAATTTTCTCGGCGACCATGGGGTGGCTAAGCAAGGAGACACCCACGATACCGAGGCATTGAAAGCGGCTTATACCAAGCTGGGGTGGGTGGGACCTCATGTCCATCCCGGCATGAGCGACTGGCTATTTGACCGGTCGGATGATTATTGTTCGGTGGCATTCTGGTATCAGAAGGTAACAGAAACACCCCTGCCTCCACTTCCATCGAGGGAGGAACGCATCAAGGGAATCGCTTCGCAGGAATGGGAAACAAGCTGAACGACATTATGAAAGAAGAACGACTTCCTAAACCTGAACTGGACCTGTATTTGAATACCTTGGGGGATTCTCTGGCGGCGCATGGCCGCTTGCATCCTCAGATCCAACTCTTCGGCTTGCCGGTGGAGGAATGGGCCGGCCCCGGCTATGCCATCGGCGCATTGTTTGATCCCTATGTCCTGACGGCCCTGCTGAAGCCGTCCACGGTTTACCTGGAATGGCCGGATGCTGACCTGCCCGGGATAAGCTGGATCGAAAAGCGGGTGTCGCAGAAGGAGAAAATCTCATTCCAGGTCAATGCGCTCCGGTCCCCGGAGTTCTTGCTGCCGATGCTCTGGGGCGGGGTGGAATATCAGCGCTTCGAGGCGACAAGCGACTGGCAGATCCATGCGAGCGTTGCCGAGTGTCCGGCTTTGGCGGTGCGGGATGGGGCAGCGCTCTTCGCTTTCAATCCGCTGAAAGTAATCCATCGCTATCTCAATATGGCCGATCCCTCAACCACCCGCGACCTGACGGATCTGCTGGTCAAAGCCGTGCTGGGCGCATCGGGCATTGATCGGGAGCTGGATGATGACGATCTCCGTCGCGATTTTCACGCGCTGGGAGTGAGTTCCTTGTTGCTCGGACAGATGCACAAGGCAGTCGGCCAATCCTGGGACGTGGATGATTTTGCGGCAGATTTGCGGGCCGCCGCCGTCGCCTATGTGGAGGGGGACCGCGATCGGGCGCGGGAAATTCTCGGATGTCTTTTCGTGCGATTTGCGGACAAGCGCAAGCGACTGGTGCCGGTTCCGGTCTATATCATGGTGATGCCGCACGGCGGGATTTTGTTCGAAAACGAAGGGTATGCGGAATACGACAGCCCGGAGTTGGCGGCCCGTGCGCTCAATCTCCTCCTGGACTGGCAGGAGCGGTTCGGTTTTCATTTTGCGCCGGATATCGGGGCAGGCACGCTTGAGGAGTTTGCCAAGAGCTATCCCAAGACGATTCAGCGCTTCCGGGAGGCATGGGAGAAAGGGGCAGTGGAATTTGTCAATGGCAGCTACGCGCAGCCCTACAGCCAGCTCTGGGATCTGTGGGATCAGGAGAAGCAGTTCGAAATCGGCCTAAAAACATTTGACCGCCTGTTCGGACGGCATCCGAAAGTTTATGCTTCCCAGGAAATCGCCCTTCATCCGGCGATGCCCGATTTGCTGAAGAAATATGGCTTCGATTACGCGATCCACCGGGCGCAGAATCTCGGGCTTGCGCCGATTGATACGGCGGCCTTGATCGAATGGCAGTCGCCCGCAGGAGCCGGGGTGCGAACCCTGCCGGCCCACTCGCTACGGAGTGAGCGGCGAGGGGGAGAAATCTGGAGGCATTTTCCGGTTCTTTTGTCCAGTGAACGGAACAAGGGTCTGCCGTTCATCGCGTTGACCAGCCTCATGGACCAGACGTTCATCGACATTTACAACGAGGAAATTCTCCGGGCCAATCACTATGCCTCGGTATGGGGAGAGTTTGTGACTCCGTCGGAATTCTTCGAAAAGACTCAAGCGATCCAGGCCGAAGACCGCTGCTACGCGCTGGATCAATACTACTACGCCCTTGATCAGGCGGGGAATTCCTTTCACGGCCACCAGTCCGGGGGGTATTCCAGTGAGCACGCGTTCATGTTCAAGGAAAGCCTGAGGCTTCGCGAACTCGACAGGCAGGGAGCGGTTCCTGAGGGCGACCTGAAACGGCTGCTCAACCAGGAGGCACATGATTGCTATATCATTCCCTATTTTGCCACGGGATATTTCATGGAAGGAGGGATGACCGACTACAATGGGCCCCGCTATCGTTCCAGCAATGATCAGCCCCGTGGTCTGAACCGGTATATCCGCGACACGGTCGGGTATCCGAAGTCTTTCAGCGACCATGCCCCGGTGCTTCCCGAGGCTTGTCTGATCCAAGGTGGCACGCTGTCGTCTGGCGGCAAAAAAGTTGAGGTCGATCTTCAATCCGGAGCAGTCGTGAGTCTGGCCGGCAAGAAGGTTTCCCTGGGGACTTTGAAATACAATGGCGTCGCATTCGAAGTGCAGGAGGTGAAGGGATCGGACGAGCGGCTTTGTTTGTCCGGCCTTCTGCCAGGATTTGGCGAAGTGGTGGTCGAGTATTTTATGAATGCCGGTTGGCTCTATGGCGAGGTCTCGTGCCCCGTGATGGATCATCGTTGGGAGGATACAAAGATCACCTGGATGGATGCGGTTTATCTCGAGCATTCCAAGTCCCCACAAGCGGTCGTGGTGAGGACCGTTTCAGGAGTGACACAGCCTACGGTTCTCGAGCGGTTCCACTCATTGGATGCGCTGGAGATTCGCGAAGGCAGCTCGGTCGTGCAGCTCAAGCACGGAGGGAATATCTTCTTCCGCCAGACGCCTTCCGCCGTCCAGAACCGGCTCTGGTGCTACGACGAGTTTTGCGACCGCTTTTATTGGGCCGCCTCGATGAAGGCTTAGCCGTAAAAACCTTAGAGGCTGTCTGAAAATGGCATTTAGGAAGAGAAAACGGTCGATATTGAGAGGCGGGCGCGTTTGGACATTTTACGCGCAGCGGTTTTTGAGCGATGAAAATCGTTCAATACCACTACGAAACCTGTGTCTCCGACTTCCAATGGCATATCCTAGCGCATCTGTTTCCCGCTTCGATCCGTGTCATGATCAATCGCTATTCCTAAGTCATCCATTTTTCAGACAGCCTCTTATGTTGCCCAGCCGGGGACATCGCATAATCAAAGCCCGGCTGGAGACGACACGCGCACCAGCCCACGGAACACCCATGCCCCCCAGCCTCCTCCGCGCCCTGGTTCTGTGCCTGACGATCCTGCTGGTCTGGAGCCCGTTTCCCGCATGGTCCCAGAATCCGCCGGCGGCCCCGGGCGCCAGTCCGCCACCCGCGGAGAACGACCAGTTGGCCAGCGCGGCCATGGCGGCATTTGATGCGGGAAATTTCCAGGAAAGCTGCGACAAGCTTGATCAGCTCCTCTCGAAAGACGAAATCCGCAATGCCAAAGATCCAAAGATCCTCCAGGCGCTGGAAGCTGTATTCTACGTGAAGGCCGCCTCTTTGTATAATTTGAACCGGCACGAGGAAGCGGTCAAAGCGTTCGGCGCCTACCTCGCCACATTCAGCCAGGGAAAGCGGAGAGATGATGCGATCTTCTCTCTGGCGGGCTGCTATATCGCCCTCAAGAAATCTGACGAAGCGCTGGCGGAATTGAAGAAACTCGAGGAGGTTTCGGAATTTCGCGACGAGGCGCTGCTCCTGCAGGCGGGCATTTACTACGAAAATAAGGATTTCAAATCTGCGGTTCGACCGCTGACGCTCCTCGTGGAAAAGGGGCTGGGCACGTCGGCCTCCATCCGTGCGGCCATCATGCTGGGATCCGTCTACAGCCAACTTGGGCAGTTTGACAAGGCGACCGCCCTCCTGACCGACATCCGCCGGAATTTTGACCGCGTCGATAACAAGGCCCAGTTCAACGCCACCGTGCTCCAGCTCGGCGACAAGCTCTACAATGCGGGATTGCCACGCGAGGCGCAGTTCATCTACGAGATGGTGCAAACCAAGGAGGAACTGCTTGCCGCGCAAAAGACGGCGATCGCCAGGAAGCAGAAGGAGACCGCTCTCGCGCTGGAAACCTTCCGGCAGACGAAAGATATTTCCGCTCTCCGCCAACGCAACCGCCTGCTGAACGAGATCAAACAGGATGAGTCGTCGCTCGATGTGCTGGAAAAAACCCCGGACTTCATGCTCAGCGTTCTCATCCGGCGCGGCCGCGCCTACGCCGAGTTCGGCCGCCAGCACGAGGCGATCATCATCTACGACCACATCATCGAAAAATTCCCCGACGCCAAAGCAGAGCGCGACGTCGCCGCCTTCAGCCGCATCCTTGCCTTCGTGGAGCTTGCAAAAGTGGACTCCGCCATCGAGGCGGCCACGTTCTACCTCGACCACTTTCCCACAGGGCAGCAGCGCGACACCGCGACCTATCT
>Ga0194053_10002821_pt1 | contig 10097 bp, 8 predicted proteins | sample SepL228m_MetaG_FD_161684 | JGI IMG/M metagenome (GOLD analysis project Ga0194053, IMG submission 161684) | Anoxic zone freshwater microbial communities from boreal shield lake in IISD Experimental Lakes Area, Ontario, Canada - Sep2016-L227-8m | ecosystem: Environmental > Aquatic > Freshwater >...
GGTCCACCCGATCTCGTTCACATTGTAGAGCCCGTTCTGGTTGTAGTTTCCGCCGCTGCCCTGGTTGTAAGGGCTCGCCGCGTAGTAGGCCGGAGCTGAGACTCGCTTCCCTTTGGAATTGATATACGACACGTTGACCGGAGTTGGCGGCTTCTTGCCAATGTCCCCGGTGCTGGGATTGAAGTTCGGTGAGCCGGCGAAGTTGAAGCCGTGGTTGTTCCTGTAGCTGGGCACCCAGCCGAGATTCTGGCGGGCCCCCGAGATGCGCTTCCCGTTCCCGTCCACCACGCCCACGACCTGGTTGGATTGTTTGAACTGCCCCAGGTAGCCTTGCGGCACCGAGGTGTAGGGATAGACGTTGGTGGCGGTGTATTGGGTGTCGGAAATGCCGCCGGTTCCGGAGATCGCCAGGTAGAGCCCGCTCTGGAGATAGAGGCTTTTGGTGGGCCTGATCTTCAGCGTGCCGCCCCAGGACGCGTAGGAGCTGCTCCAAGGCACCGGGCTGGTTTTGTAGAAGGAGACCGAACCCTTGGTCGGCACGCCGGCCGCATTGACCGAAGAGGCTTTGTTCACGACCGCGATCCCCGCCCCGGGGGTCCCGCCGATGCCTTTGGCAGAAGCGATAGAATTGTTTTCGAACATCTTCGAAAGCGGCTGCTGGAGGAACTGATCGTAAGGGTTCTCCCAGCCGGCATTGATGGTGACCATCTTGTCCGGCGTCGTATATTCGATCTGCTGCGGCAGGATGCGGATTCCCATGCCGCTGGTCGTCTCGGACGGATTAAACATGCCCGGAGTTCCGGCCGCCCATTGCGGGCTGTTTCCCGCCCGGTAACGCCAACTCGACTCGATCGTCAGACCGCTGATCCCGAAGACCGGTTTGAAATCGTAAATGAATTTAATCTTCTCCTCGTTGATCCAGTTGCTTTTGGGCTGGTTGGGAAGCCCGCCCGTGACCTGCCCGAAGTAGATCTCCCTGGCTGAACCGGTGACGGTGAGCCCGTGATCGGCCAGCGTGTCGCGGACGCCGAACCAGTTTCCGGTCGCGTATTTTCCGTTCCACCAGTCAATCGGCGGCGTGGAGGACGCTTTTGAGGTTTCGGTTGCCGTTCCCGCGAATGCGGGCGCGGACAGGAGCGTCATGGCGAGAGCGGCCTTTGCGAGGCCGGATGCGCGCCCGATCAATGTGAGTGTGTGTGCTTTCATGGTTAGAGCGCCGGCATCCTTGGCCGGAAAAGCCAAGCCGGATAGAAAAGAAATGTGACAATTTTGTCACAAAGGAATGTTTCGCCTGCGGCCAAGAGCAGGAGTGACAAATGTCTGTGCCGGGGTTTTGATAACCGCGCTGTGAATGTGACCATTCTGAAGATCAACTGCCCGGATGCCGTGGGACTGCTGGCCCGCATCACCGGATTTATCGCGGCCTCGGGCGGCAATCTCCTGGACGTGAGCCAATATACGGATCCCGTGGCCAAATGGTTTTTTGCGCGGCTCGCGTTCGAGGGCGGGCAGGCGGCGGAAAGCCCGGAAACCTTCCGGGGAGAGCTGGCCGGCGTGGCGGTTGGGATGCAGGCCGAATGGACGCTGCGGCCAGCGGAGCGGCCGATCCGGACGGCGATCCTGGTCAGCAAGCAGGACCATTGTCTGGCGGATCTGCTCTGGAGGTGGAGATCCGGCGAGCTGAACGTCTCGATCGCCGGAGTTTTTTCGAACCATGAGAATTGCCGCGCGCTCGTGGAAAGGGAATCGCTCGACTTTGAAACCCTGGATTTCGCCGCGGACAAAGCGGCGGCATTTGTGAGGTTGGCGGAGCGTCTGCGCGCTCTCGATGTCGAACTCGTGGTCCTCGCCCGGTTCATGCAGATCCTCCCGGATTGGTTCTGCCACGAGTTTTCCGGGCGGGCGATCAACATCCACCATTCGTTTCTCCCGGCATTTATCGGGGCCAACCCCTACCGGCGCGCCTTCGAGCGCGGGGTGAAGCTCATCGGCGCGACCTGCCATTATGCCACCGAAGACCTCGACGACGGGCCGATCATCGAGCAGGAGGTCGCGCGCGTGGAGCACTACCACGAACCGGACGACCTTGTCCGCCTCGGAAGAGACTGCGAGAAGCTGGCGCTGGCACGCGGCGTGAGGTTCCACGTGGAGGACCGGGTCCTCGTGCACGGGAGCCGCGCCATCGTTTTCCGCGACTAGACCGGCCCAAGCAACTTTTCCGGAGCTCGTTGCCGGCCACCGTTCCTCCTTGCCAACCGCCTCCATCCCATTATCCTGCTCGCCCTCTATCTATGAATATCAGTGACGTTATATTTCTGGCGCAGGCCGCGACGCCAGCGCAGCCACCGCAAAACATGCTCTTTCAATTGATGCCGTTGCTATTTATCGGCGTCATTTTCTATTTTCTCCTCATCCGCCCGCAGCAAAAGAAGCAGAAAGATCACGAGAAGCTTGTCCAGGCGGTCAAGACCGGCGACCAGGTGGTCACGAATGCCGGCATCCACGGCACCGTCTCCAACGTGAAAGACAAGACGGTCATCATCAAAATTGCGGACAACGTGAAGGTGGAATTCGACCGCTCGGCGATCGCCCTCGTGAAAAATCCCGCCACCACCGCCTGATCCACCACCCGGCCCTGGCGACCGGGCCAAACTCCCTCTTTCATGTCACCTGTCTTCACCTTCCTCTTCGGCCTGGCGCTCCTCGCACTCTTCGGCTGGTATTTTGCAACCGAACTCGCCAGCCGCAAACGCTGGATCGGCCTCATCCTGACCGTCTGCCTGACGGCCTATTGCCTGGGCCAGATCTGGCCGCCGAAGGAAAAAATCCGCCTCGGCCTCGACCTCCAAGGGGGGACATCCTTCCTGATCAAACTGATACCGCAAACCGAGTCAGGAATTACCAAGGACCTCTTGGATCAGGCGGTCGAAGTCATCCGCAAGCGCGTGGACCAATACGGCGTGAGCGAACCGGTCATCAGCCCGCAGGGCAAGGACCGGATCCTTGTCCAGATCGCCGGATTGGACGCGAAGCAGACCGAGGAGGCGAAAGGCCAGCTCCAAAAAGTCGCCAAGCTGGAATTCGCCATGGTCGATCCGGGTGGAGACGCCCACGTGGCGCGGATCCGGGCAGGAGAGGAAGTCATGCCGCCCGCCTACATCCTCAAGGACTACAAGCTGAAGAAGGATTCGAAGGACCCCAAAGATGTCACCCAGATCCTGATCACGCGGCGGCCGGCGCTCACCGGCGAGCATGTCGCCCGCGCATTTCCGTTTTTTGACCAGCAGGGCTACGGGGTTTCGCTCGAGCTCGACGCCGAGGGGGCGAAGCTTTTTGACGAGGTCGCCGCCCAGCACAAGGGTCACCAGATGGCGATCCTGCTCGACGGTGAGGTTCTCTCCGCGCCTGTCCTGCAGAGCGACCATTATTTCGGGCGCGCCCAGATTACCGGGCATTTTTCGGACAAGGAAGCCCGCGAGCTCGCCAGCGCGCTCGAGAACCCGCTCCGCGTTCCCGTCCAGATCGAGGAAACCCGGAGCGTTTCCCCGACGCTCGGCGCCGACTCGGTGCGCAGCGGCGTGGTGGCCGGACTTCTCGGCCTCGTGTTCGTGATGACCTTCGTGCTGATCTATTACCGGTTCGCCGGCGTGGTGGCTATCTTCGGGCTCCTGATCAACATCGTGATCCTGTTCGGCCTGATGGCGATGTTCCACTTCACGCTCACTCTTCCCGGCATCGCGGGCATCATCCTCACCATCGGCATGGCGGTGGATGCGAACGTCCTGATCTACGAGCGCCTTCGCGAGGAAATGGCGGCGGGCAAGTCCCTGCCGGCCGCCCTCAACGGCGCCTACGAAAAGGCGTTCAGCGCGATTTTTGACGCGAACGTCTCCACGCTTATCACCGCAGTGATCCTGTTCTGGCAGGCGACCGGCTCGGTGAAGGGGTTCGCCGTCACCCTGACGCTCGGCATCATCGCCTCGATGTTCTCGGCCCTGCTGATCACGCGCACGGTCTTCCGCTGGCTCGTGGACAAGGACCTCCTGAAAAATATTTACATGATGGACCTGGCCCCGAAGCGGCAGTTCGACTTCCTCGGCAAGCGCTGGGCGGCGGCCGTCTTTTCGGTGCTTCTGATCGGTGGGTCGATCGCGGTTTTCGCCATGCGCGGGGAGAATAATTTCGGCATCGACTTCCGCGGCGGCGACCTCCTGACCGTGGACTCGGCCAAGCCGGTGACCGTCGCCGAGGCGCGCAAAGCCGTCAACAACCCGGAGGTCGTGATCCAGTCCGAACACGCCGGCTTGAAAGAGCTCCTCACATTCCGCAGCGCCCAGGGAACATCGGCCTCCGTGGTATCGAAGCTCAACGAGGCATTCCCGGATCGCGGAATCGTGGTGGTCGGGCAGGATACTGTCGGGGCACAGATCGGAATGGAATTCGCCAAGCGAGCGGTTTTTGCCCTGGGGTTGGGGATTCTGGGAATTTTGGTTTATGTGACCATGCGGTTCGAGTTCTCATTTGCGCTCGGCGCGGTGGTGGCGCTGCTGCACGACGTGATCATCACGGTCGGGATTTTCGCCCTCACCGGAAGGGAGCTTTCGCTTGTGATGGTGGGCGCCGTGCTCACGATCGCCGGTTACTCGATTAACGATACCATCGTGGTTTACGACCGAATCCGCGAGGGACTGAAGCAGGGGGCCCGCGGATCGATCCAGACACTGATGAACAACAGCATCAACGAGACGCTCGGCCGCACGATCCTCACCGGCGGCACGGTCCTCCTCTCTGTCGGCGCCCTCTTTTTCTTCGGCGGGGCGGTCCTGCGGGACTTCTCGTTTGCGATCCTCATCGGCATCGCCATCGGCACCTACTCGTCGGTCTTCGTCGCGGCCCCGATCGTGCTGTGGTCCTCGAAACTGCGCGGGAAGAGCGTCCGCCGGGAGGTTCTCGAAAGCGCGTCCCTCAAGCAGCCCTGACGGGAATCCGTCTTGTCAACCCGGCCCCGCCGCGCTAGCGATGGGGCCATGAACACCCGACAACTTGCTGCCGTATTGACAGGCGTTGCCCTTCTCACCACGGCCTGTGAAAATCTGACCCCCGGAGAAAATGCCGGCCTCTTCGGGACCGCAGCCGGCCTTGCCGCCGGCATTCCGCTGTCGGTCGCGGGCGTTGATTCCTCGATCGCCATCCCGGTAAGCGCCGGGGCGGCTGCGCTCGCGGCCGGAACTGCCTACATCATCTCCAAACAGCAGGCCACGGAACGCCAGCGCAAAATCGCCGAGCAGCGCGCCCGGCTCTACATGGCCCGCCGGCAACAGCAGTTGGCGGCACAACCGGCCGCAAAAAAAGCGAAACCGGCCCGCTTCATTGCCGTCCAGACGGAAAAATCCGAGCAGTCCAAAGGCAAGGCGGCGGTCATGGTTTTTGACACGCAAACCAACGAGGTGGTGGGAAACAACGTCTATGACTTGAAATCCGCCCCGCAAGTCGGGCAAACCGCCAAATTCGACACCTATTCCGCCCAATACGTCGGCGCGGGCAACTGACTTTTTCTACTCCGTGATGATGTCCTTGTAGGTCTTTCCTGAAGGGATCATCGGGAGCACGTGTTCGGTGTATGGGGTCATCACGTCGAGCACGTAAACTTCCTTGGAGGCGAGCAGGCGCCCGATGGCGGCGCGGAGGTCTTTTTTGTGGAGCACCCGTTCGCACGTCACGCCGAATCCTTTGCAGATCTGCACGTAGTCCGGATAGATCCGTTTAAGATCTTTCGGGTCGCCGAGGAACGTGTGGCCTCGGTTTCCGCCGTGGAAGCGGTCTTCCCACTGCACCACCATGCCGAGATGCTGGTTGTTCAGGATGATCGCCTTGGCGGCGATGCCTTCGATGTGAGCCGTGGCGAGTTCCTGCACGTTCATCAGGAACGAGCCGTCGCCGTCGATGTCGATAACTTCTTTTTTCGGGCAGGCCACCTTGGCCCCGATGGCAGCCGGGTAGCCGAAGCCCATCGTGCCGAGCCCGGCCGAGGTCACGAACGTGCGCGGCTTGGTGAAGTCGTAGAATTGCCCCGCCCACATCTGGTGCTGTCCCACGCCGGTGGTGATGATGGCTTCGCCTTTAGTGAGGTCGTAGAGCTCCCTGATCACGTGCTGCGGCTGGATGGCATCCTGGGTATCTTTGTAGCTGAGCGGGTTCGCCGCTTTCCACTTCGCGATCTGGCGATACCAGTCGGGGTAGCGCCCGTGGCCTTTGGCGAGGCGCTTGCGCCCGGCCTTTTCGAGGGACTTGTTCAAACGTCCGAGGGCGTCCTTCAAATCGCTGAGGATCGGCAGGCGCACGAGCTTGTTCTTGTTGATCTCCGAGTTGTCGATGTCGATGTGGACGATCGTTCCGTGCTCGCAGAATTTCTGGACCTTGCCGGTCACGCGGTCGTCGAAGCGCACGCCGATGGCGAGGAGGAGGTCGGCCTCGTTCACCGCGTTGTTGGCATAGACCGTGCCGTGCATGCCGAGCCACTTGAGCGAGAGGGCATGGGTTTCCGGAAAGCAGCCGATGCCCATGAGCGTCGTCGCCACGGGGATCTGGGCGCGTTCGGCGAACTCGAGAAGCTCCGCCGATGCCTCGCCTGAAATCACTCCGCCACCGCAATAAATCATCGGCCGCTTTGCGCCTTCCATCAGCCCGATCACTTCCTGCAGGGCCGCCTCGTCCGCCTTCTTGTCCGGTTTGTATCCGCGCAGGTTCACGGTCTTCGGAAAAACCGGCTGGGTCGTGGCGATCTGGATATTTTTCGGGATGTCGATCAGCACCGGTCCCGGGCGTCCGGACTGCGCGATGTAGAATGCCTCTTTGACGATGCGGGGGATTTCGTTGATGTCCCACACGAGGTAGCTGTGCTTTACCATCGGGAGGGTCACGCCGAAAACGTCGGTCTCCTGGAATGCCCCGCGGCCGATCATCTCCTGCGGGACCTGCCCGGTGATCGCCACGAGCGGGATGGAATCCATGTAGGCGTCCGCGATGCCGGTCACCAGGTTCGTCGCGCCGGGACCGGAGGTCGCCATGCAAACCCCGGCCTTTCCTGTCACCCGCGCGTAGCCTTCCGCGGCAAATACCCCGCCCTGCTCATGGCGGGGGAGGATGGTGCGGATCTTTTTGGTTTTTGTCAGCGCCTGGTGCAGCGGCATCGAACATCCGCCCGGGTAGGCAAAGATGACGTCCACGCCCTCGCGCTCAAGGCATTCGACGAGGATCTCCGCCCCGTTCATGACTTTCCCGCGCTCCGGTGCGGGTTTGGCGGATGGTTTCGTGGATCGTGTGGTTTTCATGGAAATGAATAAATGGAACCTTTCAGCCTAAGCGCAGGAGGATGATATTGGCGAGTCCAAAATAGAGCGCGAGCGTGCAGATATCAGCCAAGGCGAGGGCCACCGGGCCGGCGGCGATCCGCGGATCGAGCTTCAAAGCGCGGGCGCTCGCCGGGATGAGGACTCCGAGAAGGCACGAGGTGATCGTGGACAGCCAGATGCTTGTCCCGATCGCCAAAGCCGCGGGAAAATCATGTTTCCAGAACGCCACGATCAGGCTGACGATCAGGCCGCAGGCGGCACCGAGAAGGCCCGCAGTGAGAAATTCCTTTCCGAGAGTTTTGATCAGCCAAGCTATGGTCGGCTTCGAGCGGTGCATCGCCTGGAGGGTCACGACGACCGACTGGGCGCTCACGCTTTCCCCGAGCCCCAGGACCATGGTGAGGAAAAACGCGAGCACGATCCGCTGTTCCAATGTCTCCGCGAACGCGCCGGCCAGGAGGGCGCAGAGCGTGCCGCCCGCGATCGTGGCGAGGAGCCACGGGAATCTGAGCGCAAACGCCCCCAAGGCGGAAGCGCTGCGCAGGGCGGACACCCGGAAGCCCAGCGACTGGAAGAGATCCTTCATCTGCTCCCGCTCGGCTAGGTCCAGAACCTCGCCGGTGAACACGCGCACATCGAGCACGCCGACGATTTTTCCGCCCGCATCCACGACCGGAAACGCGAGGAAGTTGTGCAGGACAAAAAACTCGCAGGCGTCGAGGAGCGTCGCCTTCGCCGGGATGGTCACGACCCGCCGGATCATCGCCGAGGCGATCGGCGTGTCCACGGGGTCGGTGAGCAGGCGCTTCGCGGGCAGGACCCCGGCTAGCTTCCCCTCGGCATCCGTCACATAAAAATAGACGATCTGGTCCCTCAGCCCGCGCGCCCGCAGCGACTCGATCGCCTCGCCGGCCGTCAGGTTTTCGTCCAGCACCGAAAAATCCGTCGAGCAAAACTCAAGGACTGGTCGCTGAAGATCTTCCTGCGGAACCATGAGTTCTTTTACCCGGTATTTTCGGCGCTGCCAAATTTTTCCGCTCTGCGCGGACGGGTCAGGGCGCGGGGTTGGCCCGGATGAATTTCTGGAACCACTCGCCCGAGGGTTCGATCACGAGCTGCATGGATTTTTTGTCCACGTGGGTGAGCCCGAAGTTTGCCGCGTAGCCTTCCGCCCACTCGTAGTTGTCGATGAGGGTCCAGGGGAGATACCCGCGGATGTCCACGCCGTCGTTCATCGCGCGGCGCATCTGGTTCACGTGCTCGCGGAAGTAGCGGATCTTTTTCTGCTCGCTCTGGGTGCCGATCCCGTTCTCGGTGACGACGATCGGCTTTCCGTAGCGTTTGTAGACGTTGACGAGCGTGGTGTGGAAGCCTTCGGGATCGATCTCCCAGCCGTTTTGCGTGTAGTTCGAGGCGAGTTCGCCATGCGGGCGGACGATGAACCGGCGCGCCGATGCGTCCTGCGAGTAGTAGTAGTTCACGCCGACGATGTCCACCGTGTCAGCCACCCGGTCGAGGTGGTCCCAGTTCTGGTGCATCATCATGTTGTAGACAAACTGGGTCGGGTCCTGGAAGTAGTTGCGCCGCCAGTTCGGGATCGAATAGATCCCCATGATGATGGCATCCGGGCGCTTGCTGCGGACGATCGCCGCCGCCTCGCGGAACATGGCGACCGCGACGTTGGTCGCCTTTTTCAATGCTCCCGGAGTGGCCAGAAGTCCCGGCGGCCAGGTTCCTCCGAAATACCCGATGTAGAGGTCGCCGTTCGGCTCGTTCTGCGGAACGTAGGTCCGGACATAGGGCGCGAGCGCGGTGGCCATGCGGGTCACGTAGGCCTTCCAGGCCGTCTCGACGTCCGGATTCAGGAAATCCGATTTCGCCTTGTTCTTCGTGTCATAGAGCCAGTCGGGAAACGTGAAATGCCAGAGCGTGACGATCGGTTCGATGCCGGCGGCGCGGAGGCTTTTTGCCATCCGCACATACTGGGCGATGGCGGCATCGTTGAAGACGCCCGGCTTCGGTTCGACGCGCCCCCACTCGATCCCGAACCGATAGTGGTTCACCCCGAGTTTTTTCAGGGCGGCGAGGTCCTTGTCGAAATGGGTCCACGAGAATGTGGCGTCGTCGCCGCGAGGCGGGATATGGCCTTCCTCCGCGTAAACGTCCCAGTCGGTTTTGAAAGCGTTTGGCGATCCGGGCGCGACACCGAGGTCCTCGTTCTGGAAACTGGCCGTCGATGTGCCCCACCAGAACTTTCCGGTCTGCAAAGGCTTCGCCGGCGCCGCAGGCTTTTTGTAGGGCTTGGGTGCCATGACACATCCTGCCAGGAGCAGGGCGGCAATGGCGGAGAACAGCAGCGGTGGGGGGAGGGCAAAATTCCGGGAACACATCCTTGCGTTTTATACGCCGCCCGAACACGCTTCAACCATGAACTCAAGGGCCTTCGCCGTTTTCGCAGCCGCCGCGGTTTTTTTCCAGACAGCCCGCGCCGCCAACGATTCGTTCCATGCGCCGGACAGCATCGTTCTCAAGGATGGACGCACGATCCACGGGCTCATCATCAAGAACTCGGTGGATTCGATCCTGATCCAGGAGGAGTTCGGGGAGAGGACCTTTCCGAAGAGCGAGATCGTTCGCGTGCGCGACGAGCCGGACGTCGCGACATACTTCACCGAGTTGATCAGCAAAGGGACGCTGCCTTCGTGGCGGGTGATCGCCAACGACCTCCGCACCCACGACTAGATC
>Ga0194053_10002823_pt1 | contig 10090 bp, 8 predicted proteins | sample SepL228m_MetaG_FD_161684 | JGI IMG/M metagenome (GOLD analysis project Ga0194053, IMG submission 161684) | Anoxic zone freshwater microbial communities from boreal shield lake in IISD Experimental Lakes Area, Ontario, Canada - Sep2016-L227-8m | ecosystem: Environmental > Aquatic > Freshwater >...
GATCGCATCCGCACAACCACCCATTCGGCGAACTCGCCGCCAAAATGGCTGCCGCGTGTCCAGCTCCACCGAGGGTCCCGTCGGCGTACCGTCCCCCGGGCATCGGCCTCAGCGCGGCCAGCACCTCTGCCATCATCACCGGGATGTGCTGGAATCCTGAACCCACGCATCGGACCTTTCACGTCACGCTTTGTCCGCCCGAAAGATCGCCGATACACGGCCCCAGGCCGCGCTTCCCGATCCGCCCGCACTTTGTGCCGGCCTAGCCGAAACCATGCTCTGCTGCACTGCAATCGGCTTGGCGGGAACGACTTCGAGGTCGGCATCACTCAAGTCATTCCGGACCACTGTGATCCGGTCCAATGCCAGTTCACCCTGCACCGCCACCCTTGCCGGACCAGGGGCGGCGGCTTTCAGCGGCTTGACGCCGGGACGGGATAGCATCGCGCCCAGCTTCCCCGACCATTTATCCCGCAACGCGATCGCCGCTGACCGGAGCCCGCTCTTAACATGGCCTCGACCGGAGCTGGCCGGTGGCACCGGGGGCGGCGTTGCCACAACCCGGGGCGCTTGTTGCCACGACGGAGCGGGAGCCGCTGCGCCCACTCTGCGAACCTCTGGGCTCGCGGAATGCGCAGTCACTGCCGCGCAGAACGGATTCCTTGCCGGGCCAAACCTCGGCAAAAGTCTCTGTTGAGTCACCCGGTATCGGGTTCCTTCATCTTGAAGCCCTACCAGACTCTTGCCCGTCGTTAGTAATTGCAGCAGGCTCATAAATCACTCCATCAGTCTAAACGCTTCCGGCGCCATGACCGCGTCCGAGGCCTTCAGTTGCTCATGTCGCTCGGGTGCCCAGATTTCGAACTTATCAAGCAATCCAACCAGCACGGCAGTGTCAGAGATGCCGGCTGCCATTGCCATATCCTCCGGAAGACAGATCCGCCCGGACTTGTCCAGTGTTGCCTGAACCGACTCGCCGCCGATCAACCGCTTCAACACCACTTTGTTCGGGTCGCTGTTCGACATCACGTCAATGTCCTTCATCAGCTTCGCCATCTGTGACGGCGGCAAAACTCGAAGGCAAGCACCCTCTTTCGCCTTCGGCCACAATACCAATGTCAGTTCCGTCCCGGGCTTGGAGGGCCTCCACTTGGCTGGAATCTGAACGCGCCGCTTCTCATCAACCCCGTGCCTATAGCGCGAGTTGTAATATGTCGGCTCGATATTGTCGTTCACTTCCATCTTATTCACCGCAGGGTCCACATGGCATTAATGCCCCACATCGACCCACTTTTACCCACTATCCCCCACCCCGTCAACAGCTTTGTAGCCGATTTATTGGAAAGTTATTCACAATCTATCGGGGGTGGTGAATAAGCCTTGGGAGGGACTACGAAATCTCGTAATCGGCAGGCCAAATTCGGTCTATCGCGGTGCGTTTTGGCACGGAACATTCAGGCCCACCGCACGCTCCAGCCTCGCCCGGGCGGTGGAATAGCCGTGCAGGGCCTCAATTTGGGTGGTTTGGGCGTCCGTGAGGGCTGTTCGGGCGCTGAGAACGTCAAGCTGCGTTCCCGTGCCCGCGTCACTGCGCGCGGTGGCGAGGCGGAGAGCTTCCTCGGCCTGTTCCACCACCTTTTTCTGGGAATCGAGCAGTTCATTAGCCTCAACGAACCTGGAGAAGGCGGTGCGGACTTCCAGTTCGATGCGGCGGCCGGTATCATCCAGCTCGGCGCCAGCGCGTTCGTAAAGGGCGGTAGCCTCCATTACTTTGCCCTTGGTGCGGAAGCCGTCGAAAAGGTCCCAGGTGAGCTGCACGCCGGCCATCCAGCCATGCACCTCGAAGGAGAGGTCGGAGGTGAACATGGAGCTGCGGGCCTCATAGCCGCCGTAGGCCTGGAGGCTGGGTTTGTAACCGGACTTGGCGTTGACAATGTCCTCGAAGCGAAGCGCCTGCGCTTTGCGCAAGGAGCCGAGTTCAGTGCGCCGATCCAGCGCAAGGGCGATCGCGCGCGGCAGGTCAACCCGGTAAGGCTCGGCCTCGAGCTTGTCCGATAGATTCAGCGGAATGTCCTCGACCGTGTCCTTGGGTATGTTAAAGCCAAGCACATTGGCAAGAACATTCTTGCCGATGCGGAAGCTGTTCCTGGCGCGGATCAGCTTCGGCTGCTGGTTCGCCAATTCAACCTGGGCGCGAAGCACGTTGAACTGGGGCACAGTGCCGGCGTCATAGCGGCGTTTGGTGTCGGCCAGCTCGCTGCCGAGCAGCTCGACGGATTTCTCCTGCACGATGATCTCCTGCGCCGCGAGCAGGACATCGTAATAGGCCAACTGCACCTCCAGCACCGTGTCCGCCACCGCGGTCTGATACATCAGGAGCGAGCGCTCCCGGGTGAGCTTCGCGACCCGCAAGGAGGAGAGAATGCGCCCGCCTTGATAGAGGGATTGCACCACGCGGATCTGCGATGCCCAGGCCTGCTCGGCGCCGAAGCTGAAGTTGGCAATGGCGGCCCGCGGTGTGTCCACATCGGTGGACTGCACGCCCGAGTAACTGCCCGCCGCCTGCAGCTTGGGATAGGCGACGGCCCGGGTCTGAACGACAACACCCTGCGCGGCTTCCACATCCTTCTGCGCGCGCACGATATGCGGATTCTGCTGCAAGGCGATGTTAATGGTGTCGGCCAGCGAAAGGGGCTGGGAGGTGAACACGTTGGTCGCCGGCAGAGATTGCTGCGCTCGGGCGAAGGAAGCAAAAAGGCAGAGCGCGATCAGCGCAGAGCTCGGGAGCCAATCGAATACCCGCCCCGGCTTGGGCCGACCTTCAACCAACCCACGGGTTGCTGACGTCCTGACTGTCTTGATATCGCTCATGAAAATGTCGTGTAAAGGTTTAGCACTTTGGGAGTTAGCCGCACACACTAAAGTTTAGAGCGATGGCCCCGGCGAGTCGGCGGACAGCCCGTGCCGGGTGTGACCCGGACCGTGGCCATGGAGTTGGTTCCGGGCAGTGTCGCACACGGATTCCCTGAAAGGAGGGTTGCTTCGGGCAGCCACGCATGTGGGTGGCGCAAGCCTCCGCCACGGCGCCCGGGGCGGGTGCTGTCCCCGGGCGGTCAACGGTCACGGCTTAGAACTTCGTCTTGATGCCACAGGCACGCGCCAGGCACCAGCCGCGCGCGGCTTCGTACAGCGCAAATACGCCGGAGGCGACGAGCGCGATGCAGACCCACGGGTGGTGTCCGCTGACCAGCCCGCCAGCCACGATCAAAGCTGCACCCCACACGGCACGCACGATCCGTCCGCGCCGGTCAATGTTCCGCGAGAAGAAGTTAGACTTCAATTCACGTTTTCGCCGGACTAGAACTTGCCGCCGTAAACCGCGTTCTTGCCCAGCAACTGCTCGATGCGCAGCAACTGGTTGTACTTCGCCACACGGTCGGTGCGGCTGAGGGATCCGGTCTTGATCTGGCCGGCATTGGTCGCCACGGCGATGTCCGCGATGGTGGCGTCTTCGGTTTCGCCGGAGCGATGGCTGATGACGGCGGTGTAGTCGTTGTCCTGGGCCAACTCGACGGCGTCGAGGGTCTCGGTGAGCGAGCCGATCTGGTTGACCTTGACGAGGATCGAGTTGGCCGTGCCGGTCTCGATGCCCCGCTGCAGGAACTTCACGTTGGTCACGAACAGGTCGTCGCCGACGAGCTGCACGCTGTCGCCGAGCTTGTCGGTGAGCTTCTTCCAGTTGGTCCAGTCGCCCTCGGCGCAGCCGTCTTCGATGCTGACGATCGGATACTCGCCGCAGAGTTTGACGTAGAAGGCGATCAGCTCATCGCCCGAGACGGTCTTGCCGGTGCTCTTCTTGAAGGTGTAGGTGCCGTTCTTGTTGTAGAACTCGCTGCTGGCGACATCGAGGGCGAGGAACATCTGTTTGCCCGCCTTGTAGCCGGCGTCCTTGACGGCCTGGAGGATGGCCTCGATGGCGGCCTCGGTGCTTTCGAGCTTGGGAGCAAACCCGCCTTCGTCGCCGACGGCGGTCGAGAGCCCCTTCTGCTTCAGCACCGCCTTCAGGGCGTGGAACGTTTCCGTGATGGCGCGCAGGCCCTCGGAGAACGTGTCGAAGCCCTTGGGCACGATCATGAATTCCTGGAAATCAATCGGGGCATCCGAGTGGGCGCCGCCGTTGATGACGTTGGCCATGGGCACGGGCAGCACCTTGGCGTTGGGTCCGCCCAGGTATTTGAAGAGCGGCTGGCCCAGGAGGGCGGCCGCGGCCTTGGCGTTGGCGAGGGAGACGGCCAGGATGGCGTTGGCGCCCAGCTTCGCCTTGGTTTCCGTGCCGTCGAGCTTGAGCATCGTGCGGTCAATCGTCAGCTGGTCGAGGGCATCCATGCCCTTGAGCGCCGGGAAGATCTTGTCGGTTACATTCTTTACGGCCTTGGTGACGCCCTTGCCGAGGTAGCGTTTCTTGTCGCCGTCGCGCAGCTCCAGAGCCTCGTGCTCGCCGGTGCTGGCGCCCGAGGGCACCGCCGCGCGGCCCGCCGCGCCGCCGGCCAGGGTCACATCAACTTCCACCGTGGGGTTACCGCGTGAATCAAGGATCTCACGCGCCTGTATGTCTTGAATTGTGCTCATAAATATTTGTATTCGGTTCGGAACTCACTGAATCAGGACGGCCACCCGGGTCCCCTGCGCTCACATCGGGTTTGCGGCCGTTCGTGAGTTCCTGATTTCCACAATCACTTTGCATTCAAAGTGAGGTCTTCATAATAAGACAGCCGGGCCGGGAGTCAAGAAGCGCGTGAGCAATGCCCGGCCACGAAAAGCCCAAGCCAGAAGGACCGGCGTCTGCCAAAAGGGTCCCCACCCCCTCGCGTCAGTTCGCCGGGCACAAGGCAGCAGTCCCGCTCAAATCCAGCCAGCCGCACCGGTTGTGCTGGCTTGGTGCTTCGAAGGAGCCTCGATGGGGTCTCGATGGGGCTTCGATGGGGCTTCGAAGGGATATTGGGGTTTTTGATGACTTTGCACCAGGGCATCAGCCATCCGGAACCGCCGCGCCACTCCCGCCGACCAGGCCGGCGCGTCCCTTCCGCCCGGACGCCGCCCCGCATCCGTTTTGGGCTACGGCCCGCCGCGACAGTGTTTTGCGGTTGACTCCCCCAACGCGAGGCCCGACCTTGCGTGGAAATTTGCATGGCAGCATATTTCTGGATAGCACTTGGTGGCGCGCTGGGCAGCGTGGCCCGGCACTGGTTTTCGGGTGCTGTTGCGCGGCATTTTGGCCAGGCCTTCCCGTGGGGCACGATGCTGGTCAACGTCTCCGGCTGCCTCGTCATAGGCTTCTTCGCCACCTTGACCGGTCCCGATGGCAGGTGGCTGGCGCCCGCATGGTTTCGCCAGCAGTTCTTCATGCTCGGCCTCTGCGGCGGCTACACCACCTTCTCCTCGTTCAGCCTGCAAACCCTCAACCTGGCGCAGGACGGCGAGTGGTTATACGCCGGGGGCAATGTCATGTTGTCCGTCCTCGGCTGCCTCGCCGCGGTCTGGCTTGGCCACCTGCTGGCCGCCGCCCTGAGCGCCTCTCCACGATGAGCCCCGACTTCAACCAGCGTTTCCAATACTCCGCCTGATATGCACACCTCTCGCGAAGCCGTTCTTCTGCGCATCTTTATCGGTGAAAGCGATCGCCTGGAGCACCAGCCGCTCTACGAAGCCATCGTCTTCAAGGCGCGCGAAATGTCCATGGCCGGCGCCACGGTCCTGCGTGGCCCGATGGGCTTCGGCAAGTCCAGCCGCCTGCACAGCGCCAAGATACTGCAACTGTCGGCCAACCTGCCCATGGTGATCGAGATCGTGGATAGCGAGGAGAAAATCCAATCCTTCCTGCCGGTGCTGGACAAGATCATGGGGGACGGCCTTGTGACGATGGAAAAGGTGAATGTGATCGAGCGCTCCGCCAACGCGACGATCGAGGCGCGCGATGTTTAACGCTCGCTCGGCCGCACTGCCAGTTCGGAACAGTAACCGGCAGGCTCGCAGCCCGCATTAGCGACCGAGTGAGTTGGTCCGCCACGAAGCCGATACATGGGCTCGATCCCACGCGTCCCCGCCAAACCGCCAGGCGGCCGGGCAGGGCGCAACTCATGTTATCGGAGCGCGGACATTCTTTTCCGCCTGCGGCTTGCCAACCCAGCCGAGGCGGACAAGAATGTCCGCGCTCCTTTCGCATTCTTACACGTCGTCGGAAACTGTGAGTTGCGCCCCGCCGCCGGGCAGGCACAAAGAATCGGAATTGGCGGCAGCCCTTATCCTGGTCTATAGTTTCTAGCCTATGACAAAAGCGAACTCGAAGCAGCATCGTCGCACCTTTATCAAGTCGCTGGGCGCGGCCAGCGCAGGCGTGGTCTTCGCCGCCAACGCCCCAGCCATCCTTGCCGCCGACACCCCAAGCGTCGGACCGGTGCCCAAACGCCCGTTTGGCCGCCACAAGGAGATGGTTTCATCGCTCTGTCTCGGCGGCGCCACCCTGGCCCGTGCGGAATCCGCCGAGACGGCCACCCGCATCGCCCATGCGGCGATAGACATGGGGGTTACCTTCTTTGACAATGCCTGGGAATACTCCCAGGGACGCGCGGAGGAATGGATGGGCAACGCCATCCAGGACCGGCGCGACAAAGTGTTCCTCATGACCAAGGTCTGCACGCACAACCCGGGTAAGGAATCCAGGGAGAAGGCCATGGCCATGCTCGAGGAGTCGCTGAAGCGGCTGAAGACCGATCACCTGGACCTCTGGCAGGTGCACCAGATTCTGGAGGATTCGGAGGCCGACTCGATCTTCATTCCCGACGGCGTGCTCCAGGCAATCGAGCAGGCGAAGAAGCAAGGCAAGATTCGCTACTGCGGCTTCACCGGCCACGCGAAGCCGAAAACGCTCCTGCGCGTGCTCGCCCACAAGTATCCGTTTGACTCCGTGCAGATGCCGCTGTCGGCGTTTGACGCGGACGACAACGGCTTCCAGAAGCTCGTGCTGCCGGAGGTGCTGAAGCAGAGGCTGGCGCCGCTCGCGATGAAAACCCTGGCGGGCAATGCCAAGCCCATCAAGGACGGGCTGGCGACCTCCGAGGAATGCCTGCGCTACGCCCTGAGCCTGCCGGTGACGACGGTGGTCTCCGGCATTGACACCATGGAGTGGCTGCAGAAGAACGCCAAAGTGGCAGCCAATTTCAAGCCCATGACTCCCGAGGAGATGGCCAGCCTCGCGCAGCGGTGCTCAGCGAAGAAGGATTACCAGTTCTACCGTCGCTGGGCGTATCGCGACGGCAGGCCATCCGGCGTTTTCCACGCGTGATCCATCGCCTGGCGGCTCTCCTGTTGACGGCCCCCCCGCTCCTTGGCGCGGCGGCGTCCCCTGCCCTCTTCCCCGATCCGCAACAAGCGCTGGAGCGCACCAGCTTCCAGACTGCCGCCCCGTGGAGCGGCATCGCCAACCTGCGGTCGGATGTGGTCATGGCTTACGGCGTTGACCCCAGCCTGCCGCAACGCATCCAGACCTGGCGCGATCACGGCTATCGCATCCACGTCATGACGGGCGTGTCGTGGGGTTCCTACCAGGATTACCTCTACGCCCGGTTCGACGGCGTGAACCACGAGGACGAGGCCCAGACGGATCGGGCCGGGAACCGGATCAGCCACGGGGGAGACGTCTATTACATGTGCCCCGGGACGAACTACGGCACCTATCTCTGCCAGGGGGTCCAGCGCGCGCTCGATGCCGGCGCGGAGGCGATTCACCTGGAAGAGCCGGAGTTCTGGGTGCATGGCGGCTACTCGGCGGGCTTCAAGCGCGAGTGGCGGAGTTACTACGCCGAGGAGTGGCAGCCGCCGCATGGTTCCGTGGACGCCCAGTGGCGCTCCTCCAAGCTCAAGTATTACCTCTACCGGCGCGCCTTGCAGCAGGTGTTCGACTACGTGCGGGACTACAACCGCCGCACCAACCGCGACGTGCGCTGCTACGTCGCCACCCACAGCCTGCCCAGCTATGCCCACATCCGCATCGTCAGCCCGGAATCGAGTCTGGCGCGGCTGCAAGGCTGCGACGGCTACATCGCCCAGGTCTGGACCGGCACGGCGCGCATCCCCAACTTGTATCGCGGCCAATTGCGCGAGCGTACCTTCGAAACCGCCTTCCTGGAATACGGCGCCATGATGAACCTCGTCCGCGGCACCGGCCGCCGGGTCTGGTTTCTCAACGACCCCGTCGAGGATAACCCCGGCCACGACTGGACGGACTACCGCGTCAACTGGGAGTCCACGATGGTCGCATCGCTGCTCCAGCCCGATGTCTGGCGCTTCGAGGTGGCGCCCTGGCCCGAGCGCGTCTTCGGCGGGCGTTACCCGGCGCAGGCCAAGCCCGAGGACCGCCGGCCCATGCCGCCGGAATACGCCACCGAGGTGCAGACGGTCATGAACGCGCTCAACGACATGCGCCAGGACCGCGTCGAGTGGGATTCCGGCACGACCGGCATCGGCCTGGTCATCAGCGATTCGCTCATGTTCGAGCGCGGTGAACCCGGCGCCAGCGATCCGCACCTGAACCACCTTTACGGCCTGGCCATGCCGCTGCTCAAACGGGGCATCCCGGTAACACCGGTGCAGCTTGAGAATGTGACTCTGCCCGGTTACCTCAAGGGCTTCCGCGTTCTGCTGCTCACCTATCACGGATTGAAGCCGCTCAGCCCGGAGGTGCATCCGGCGCTTGCCGCGTGGGTGAAAGCGGGAGGCGTGCTGATCGTGTGCGACGACGACACCGATCCCTATAACAAAGTCCGGGAGTGGTGGAACAGCGACGGACGCCGTTGCCAGACGCCGCGGGAAGATCTGTTCACACAACTCGGCCTGGAGGCCATGAACCCTATTGCAGCCGCGCGGGCAGGCGATGCCGGCGACCCGGGGCGGAGTGCGCAATTGATGGAAATGGGCAAAGGCGGCGTGATCTGGATGCGCGAAAACCCGGCGGGTTTGGCGGCGAGCGCCGAAGGAGATGCGCGGGTGGTGGCCGCAGTGAAAACCGCCGCCGCGCGCGGCCGGCTGAAGTGGCGGGAGACCAATTACCTGCTGCTGCGCCGCGGCCCCTACCTCCTGGCAGCCGGCATGGACGAGTCACCCGTCGGCAGCCTCAAGAAGCTCAGCGGCCGGTTCGTCAACCTGTTCGATCCGGAACTGCGCGTGCAGAGCACGATCACCCTCGCCCCGGGCTCACGGATGTTCCTGGTTGATCTCGACACCGTTCGGGGCCGCGAACCGCGGGTGCTCGCGTCCGCGTGCAAAGCCGTGCCCTCGAAACAGAGTGCGCATTCCCTGGCGCTGACGGTCGAAGGCGTGGCGGAGACTCCCGCCATTGTGCTGCTGCGCGCGCCAAAGGCTCCAAGCGCGGTCACCCTCGCGGGCCAACCGCTTCAGGATTATGTGTATTCCCACGAGCAGGGGCTGCTCTGGATTCGCTTCACCAATGAGGCAAGGCCGCGGGTCCTGGCGCTGGACTTCTGAGCCGCGCCGCAAAGGTCTGCCCGATGCGGATCCGCCTGCGGCTTTGTCAGTTTGCGGCGAACTGGAAGGCGTAGAGGTGGCAATTCTTAAGCGCGAACCGCAGCCGGACAGGTTTGCCCGCGAGCCGGCTCACGTCGGCACTGCCCTTCCATCTCACCGTCCGGCTGACCTCGTTCGCCGTATGAATAAGATCACAGTCCTTCAATCCCAGGCCCTCGATCGGATTGCCCTCAGCATCGAGCACCGCCACCCGAAGCGTCCCCTCGGCTGAGGTGTCCACATTCAGGAGCAGCTTGCCGCCGGCAAAACGCAGCGGCTCGGTCGTAAACTCCCCGCCCGTGCGAGGCGCGCAAACTGAAATAAACCCGTCGCGCCGCAGCACCACGCGGCTGATGACGGCAATGTTCTTGTCGGCCCCAAGCCCGACCCCGGTGAGCAGGCTCTTGTTGCTCTCGTTGCGGTCCCATCCGTGCAGCCAATCGCTCGCCCGGTAGTACATGAACATCTCCCGCCCCGTGGTATCCGGCACCAGCCCGTGAACCATCCGCAC
>Ga0194053_10002824_pt1 | contig 10088 bp, 8 predicted proteins | sample SepL228m_MetaG_FD_161684 | JGI IMG/M metagenome (GOLD analysis project Ga0194053, IMG submission 161684) | Anoxic zone freshwater microbial communities from boreal shield lake in IISD Experimental Lakes Area, Ontario, Canada - Sep2016-L227-8m | ecosystem: Environmental > Aquatic > Freshwater >...
TGGCGGCGGCGGCGCTGGTGTTGCTGCTGCGGCTGCTGCGGCTGTTGCGGCTGCGTCTGGTGGCCCTGGTGGCGTTGGTGTTGCTGCTACTGCTGATGTGTCTGGCGGCGGCGGCGCCGGCGGCGCTGGTGTTGCTGCTGCGGCTGCTGCGGCTGCTGCGGCTGCGTCTGGTGGCCCAGGTGCTGCTACTGCTGATGTGTCTGGCGGCGGCGGCGCTGGCGGCGCTGGTGATGACGATGGTGCCACTATAGAGACTAAAGGCAATACACCCACATCCGCTGGAGCCGGTGCTGTCGCTGGTGTTGCTGATGCAGCTGCTGCTGGCAGTGGCGGCGGTGGCGGCAGCGGGGGCGGTGGCGCCACTGGAGAAATTGCAGGCGATGCACCGCCTGAACCCCCACCCGTTGCAGCCGGTGCTGGCCCCACAGCGACGCCGCCTGTTACTCCTGTCGTCCCCGCTGCGGCTGTGGCGCCGGCGGCGGCGGCTACGGCTGATGTGTCTGGTGGTGCTGCTGAGCCTGCTACTGCTGCTGCTCCGGCTGCTGCTGTTCCAGCTGCGAACATGGCATCTGCAATTGTATTCAATGGAACACACACTTTCAGGAAAAAATTGTAAAACAAAGTGACACCTTTTTTAGTCTCTGTATACTGAGATGTATAAAGCGCACTGCTAGTATCATCAATTAGAATGGTGATATTTTTTATTTTTATGCGAAGAGATGCAGCTCCATTTATCATAGATACATTGGAAGCATATTTGGATTCTTTAATTACATCTGTAAGTTCAGCTCCAAACATGATACCATGAACATATCTGTACACATCATCCATTTTTTGATCCATGGCAACATCAAGACTAAATGAAGCAATATCAGCATCAGCATATTTGGTCCATTTCCTGCTTGCTGATTCTTCAAACACAGACACATTAAACTGTCTTAAGAAATAAAAGGCTACTCGTTCAATGGCTGTATGCATTTTAAATGAATCCAATTTTGATTTATCTGACTTGCATAGAGTATACAACTTATTAACATATCCACCTAATACCTTAATCTGATCTGATGTTACATCAATTTTTCTATTTGCTACAATTAAATCATTTAGAGAGCGTGTCAAACCTAAAAGTGTTTTCAAACTATTTTTGAATGTGCGTCCTTCTTGCAATGCATATCTTGTTGAAAAAACATCTATAAATTTATCAACTCCTGCATTTGTAATATTCGTTTTTATCATATCCCACACATCAATGCGTACTTGTATCTCAGGATCGCTTAATCTCGAGTCAACAACAGCATCATATATAGCACCCAATCCAACCCCCACATGAAAAGCACCGGGACCGCCCATGCTATCCCCGAGCGCGTCCGTGTCGCTGTCGTCGTCCGCCCACACCAGTCCCTCCGTCGACCCTGTGTCATCCGCGCTCACGGCTTCCGCCGCGCCCCCGCCGTGTGGCGCGAAGGGGTCGCGCCTGCGCCTGCGCACGATGCTGGCCATGGTCCATTGGTGGTGGGCAGGGGGCCTAAATACGCCCATGGCGTACAAAAAGCGCCGCCACAGCATGCAGGGCAAAAAAATGGCGAGCGGCGGCACGATCCGCCTGGACTTCGCCCTGCACGCGCTGGACGCGGACGAGGAGGCGACCTGCAAGGGCATGGTGGAGCGCGAGCGGGGCGCGCGCCTGACGCTGATGCCGACGCACCACATGAACGCGTTCGGGGACCTCACCGGCTTCAAGTTCGAGTGCCCCGCGGAGGTCGCGGGCGCGTGCCTGCCCATCTCGCGGCGCATGTTCTTCGGGCACACGGCGGCGCAGGCGCTCGAGGGCGAGGAGAGCATCATGCGCCTGATGGCGCGCGAGCAGGACAATCGGGCCACCATGCGGGCGTTCCTGGAGTCCGTCGAGGCGGCGGCGGCGTCGCCGGCGCTGCTGGACTGCATTCCCGACAACAACGACGCGTTCACCGCGCACGGGCTGCTGCGGGGCACCGACCTGCGGACCGTGGAGTGCAAGCCGTGGATGCCCGAGGTGCCCGAGTCCATCGGGATCTACCACGCGTACATGCGGGGGTACAACCGGGACGTGCGGGCGCACAAGATGTTCCTGTGCTGCAGCGGGGGGCTCGAGAAGGCGAGCGACGCCTTCTGCAACCTGATGATCGACGTGGGCGACAAGTGCACCGCGCAGGAGGTGGTGGACAGCGAGGAGGCGTGGTGGCTGCGCAAGGCGTGCTCCCGCGCGCGCTGCCGGCTGCTCAAGGGGCTCGCGGACGCGTTCGGGCTGCGCGTGCAGCATATTCAGGTGATGATGTGAATAAGGCACGCTACTTTTCCGGAAAATAACGCTCATTTTTTTCGCAGGATATCCAGGCGCACACCGCGACCGGCATGGCGATCCCATGCACCGACACGGTGGAGCACGACCTGGCCCGCGCCGGGGGCAGCGTCGCGGTGTACAACGGGTGCTGCGACACGACGCGCCCGTTCAACGGGATCCTGACGCGGATGCACCCCGCGGAGGGGCTGTGGCTCTTCCGCGGGGCGGCGCGAGGCGAGGGGTTCGGGTCCATCTACGGCGACGGGCGCGTGTGCGGCGCGTTCCCCACGTCGCAACCCCCCTCCTCGAGGACCAACGCGATGCTCGCGGGGGACGCGGAGTGCATCGTGCGGCTGCACCAGCAGCGCCCAAGGGGGACGGGGCGGTACATGTGCTTCGACGAGGCGTACTTCAGGACGCTCGAGCGGATGCAGTGGGACAGGGACAACAGCTTCATCGAGCTCATGCCCATAGTCGTCGGCATACCTTAAAAAAAAGAAAGGACCAGTCGCCGATGTGCCACCGAGAAAAAAAGGCCGACAAATAGATGGACCCGTCCTACCCAAAGACCTTCCTGGAGGCGATCATGGAGACGATGCAGTACGTGGAGCGATGCAGGGACAACGACGGGATCAAGAAGAACGACGTGCTGGACAGCATGGAGAACAGGCTCAGCTTCATGCTGCGCAAGATGGTGGCGCAGCCCACCAGCACGTCGTTTTGCGTGTTCAGGAACGATGGGCAGTGATAGTTTTATATAAAAAAACTCAAAAGTCTGCCTCCCTGCTGGGATCCAGCAGCAGCCTGACGCCGTCCCGACGGGGCTCGGGCGTCTGCATGGAGTCGGGCACGCGCGGGGGCAGCACGGCGTCCGCGGCGTGCGGGTCATTTTTCACTGGCGAGGCGTCGACGCGGGCGACGGAGGCCGGGAGCGGCTCCCACGCGGCGCAGTCGGCCTCGCGCACCACTAGCCCGAGCTCCGCGTCGATGTCGAGCTCCTCGTCCTCCGCGGATTGCTGCGCGAAGGGCGTGGCGAGCATGGAGGTGACCTCGGTGGCCTCGGACAGCTGGGCGTCGAGCTCGCTCATCACCCGCTCCGCGTCCTCGAGGCCGGAGCCGATGCCGGCGTTCTTCATGGCCTGCGAGGACAGGCGCAGAGACTGCATGAGCTCCTTGTCGAGCTCGCTGCTGCGGAGCGCGTCGAGCTGCTTGTCGACGATCAGCAGGCCGTTGCGGAGGCGCTCCAGGCGCTGCTGGGCGCGCCGGCGCTCCACGAGCTTGACCCTGGCGCCGGGGGCGTCGCCCGCGCGGCGGCGCGCGAGGGCCTCCTTGCCCAGGGCGGTGGCCTCGAGCGCGGTGGCCTCCTCGCGGCTGAGCAGGCTGCGGCGGCACGACTCCAGGGTGTCCTCGGCGTCGCCTAGGTCGTCCTCGTCGAGATGCGGGAGGAAGCGCGCGCGGATGTGCAGAAACGTGCCCGCGAGCGTCTCGAGGAGGCAGTTCATATCGCGCCAATGAAGCGTATGCGGGCTCAAATACGCGCGCGCGAAAAAATGGTGTGTATATCTTGCGCGAAAAAGGTGAGTAAAAAATTTGGCACAAAAAAGCGAGTAAAAAAATTGCCACAAAAAAGCGAGTAAAAAAATTGCCACAAAAAAAGAAGGGCGCGAGCAGCGGGGCAGATGCCAGGGGATGCGCCAGTATAAAAACAAAAAAAAGACGCGCCGCAAGATGCAGACAGGAGATGCACCGGCGCCAAATGCAGACGAGGAGGAGTCGGACTACGGTTCAGACCCAGGCGCATCATCAGACGACGAGTGGAACGTGGACCAGTTCAGCGACGTCGAGAGGATGCCGCTGCACAACATGCAGAAGAACCTGTCGTACATCAAGCGCAAGTGCAAGGTGCAGCTGGAGGCGCTGAACGCGATGAGAGGGCGCGAAAACGTCAACAAGGAGCAGTACGACGAGGTCGTGAAGGCCTTCATCGCGGCCGAGCTCGAGCTCACGGAGCGCCGGGCGTTTGACGCAGCCAAGTGCATCCGCGCGGTGGAGGGTGACGCGGACGCGCTGCCGGGGCGGGGAATCCACGAGGACATCCACACGTGGAGCGTGGAGCACTTTGTGGCGCGCAAGAAGGGCCCCGGGCTGCCCTACAGGCGGCGGGAGTTTGGCATCGTCATTGACGAGAAGTCGATCAAAAACTACGACAGCGTCAACGTGCAGACCAACCTGGAGTACAACAGCGAGCCGCACGTGTGGCTGCAGCTGCTGCACTCGGTGTACACCAGCCTGCTGTACGACAGCACGCAGAGGGGCAACTACACCGCGAGAGCCGACGGCAAGGACGTGCGGCAGTTCATCTTCCTGCAGGAGAATCCAGGGCCCAGCTTCATGGAGGCGATGGAGAGGGCGGCGGCCGACGCGAAGCAGCAGCTGGAGGCGCGGACACGCCCCGCCGCGATCGCGCTGTTTCCCGCGGTGAGCAACGCCGACATCGGCCCCAGAACGGAGAAGGAGCACGTGTTCAACACGGGGGGAAAGCACGCGCTCAAGTACAGGGTCGCGAGGCTCTCCAACCGGAACACGCACGTGGACGAGAAAAGGAGGAGGGGGGGCAGCATCGACGCGGTGAACGAGGAGACGAGCAAGTTCTTCAACGAGAAGATCGCGCCGCACACGGAGTGCAAGTGGGTGGAGCTGCAGCTCCGGCTGCACGACAGCGTGCACTTCATCCGGATCCTGCGCACGCCGAAGAAGACCAACTACGCCATGATATACCCGTTCTTCGCGCGCTCGGACGACGAGTCGGACGCGCACTTCCGGGAGAAGGCGTACGACGTCACCAACGTCAAGCCGTACGCTGTGAAAACGCCGTGGATCCCGGGAAAGGTCGTGGTGGCGCGCATATCGGAGGTCGACACCATGGTGGAGGCGATACAGACCATCAGGGTCAACCCCGCAGGCTACAAGCGCCTGACGGACGACGCAGGCATCGCGCAGAAAATCGCCGACGGCAGCCCCATGAAGGACGACGTGCGCGTGTACTACAGCATCCAGGACGAGTACTTTGGGCAGTGGACCGTGTGGTTCGTGCACTACAAGGCGCAGATCCTGGGGGTGCAGGTCTACTACCCGTCGACCGCGATGCTGCACGCGAACAAGGCGGACACGCGGCGCGCGCTGTACAATGTGAACGGCACCCCCCACAAGCACTGGAAGTCCACGCCGAGGCGCTACCTCAAGACGGTGCTGGACCCGTCGTACTGGCCCAGCCTCACGGTGGAGGTGAAGTCCAGCTGGCACGTGCTGAAGCCCATCAACGGCACGTACACGCCGATACGCCTGGATAACGTGGGGAACGTGTGGGTCAACGACAGCGGCAACGGCGTCTACCTCGGAACCATGGAGGAGAGAGACGACGGAACGTTCCACGTGGTGTACAACGACGGGAGCAACACGGAGAACATGACGTGGGCCTTCTACAAACAGAATGTACTCGCGTACGTCACGGCCGACACCCCCCTGAACGTCACGGGGCGGTGGGCCAACTTCTCGCAGATGCCGGGGAGGGACACCGTGAGGATCGAGATCACTCCGAAGACCCTGCCAGTCGCAGTAGGGAAGGCCAATGAAGCAAAGGGGCCAGCTCCTCACACGACGCCCGACGCGCACCTGGGGGCCGTGATGGAGAGCCTGGGCGACATCCGGCGGGCGCTGAACCACGTGGCGATGCTGAAGCTGGCGTGAAAGTGGCTGGAGTGCAAGTGAAAGCGGCTGAAGCTGGCGTAAAAGTGGCTGGAGTGCGAGTGAAAGCGGCTGAAGCTGGCGTAAAAGTGGCTGGAGTGCAAGTGAAAGCGGCTGACGCTGCCTTAACCCCTAGCTCACAGGCCAACAAACGAGAGGCCATCGGCGCCGCGGGGGCCTGCCGCGCGAACCACGCGCCGCCGAGGCACTGCAGCCTGGCGTGGCGGATGGTGGCCTTCCAGATGCTGCAGAAGGGCATGCCGCTGGCGCGCCGGCGAATGTCCGGGAGCGCGTAGTGGCCCATGGCCTCCAGCACGGTGCGGTTGCCGAAGAGCTCCTTGGGCCGCAGCAGAAACTGCAGATTAAACAGCAGCAGGGCGTTGTCCTCCCGCACGCGCGCGCTGTGGTAGTCGCGGTCGAGCGCCCGGATGTGCTGGTTGTGGGTCACGATCGCCTCGCACTCGATGTCGCGCTCGAACGCGATCCACCGGTAGACGATGTGCCGGTAGCGCTGGTCCTCCACGACGAGCGAGCGCAGCACGGGCCACAGCACGGGAAAGACGCCGACGTTTTGGATGAAGCGCGAGATGTCCTGATCCCGCCTGGAGGCGCTGAACTGCCGGCAGTACTCGTGCCGGGCCTGCATGACGCCGGCCTCGTTGTGGGTCAGGAAGAAGGCCTTGATGGCGGCCCACTTGTCCTTGTTCCGCTCCGCGTACCGCGCGGGCCTGAGCCCGAGCATGAACTTGCACACCCGCCGCACGGGAAAGTCGTACAGCTTCGCCAGGCGCGCCGCCACAGACGAGATGAGCCCCCCGACGTCGGCGGTGTCCCCGCTGTCGGAGCCCTTGAACAGCGGGGCGTAGAGCGTGGTGGCGTCCTGCTCCCAGATCTCCACGGGCGCGTCGACGAGCTCCAGCATGTAGAAGAGGTAGAAGCGCGAGAAGTCCACCCCCTGCCCGTGGGGGCCCAGCAGGAAGAGCAGGTAGAGGCAGTGGCCGGTGAGCAGGTTCAGCACGCCGTCGTAGATGTGCGCGCCCTTGGGGGAGTCGCTCTTGGAGAGGGGCTTGCGCCGCTCCAGCCAGACCGCGACCAGGTTGAGGATCACGAAGCAGAGGGCCACAAACACCTTGCGCGCGGAGGCGTGCGTGCCGCGGTAGTCGAGCCCAGGCGACTCGAAATTGAGCAGGCAGCGCTGCAGGTAGTAGCCGACCATGGCGCCGAGGGTGTCGGTCTGATAGTTCTTCACGGCGCGGTCGGGGCGCACCCGCAGGTCGCGCTTCGTCTTGCCGTACGCGTACACGGACTTCTCGGGGACCAGCCCCTCGATGCACATCCAGCCGATGCGCGCGCTGCTGTCCATGATGTCGTTGCAGTGGCTGCAGCAGGGGTAGACCAGGTCCAGGTTCACCTCGCGCGTGGCGCGGTCTCCCGCGAGCCGGAGCACGAGGGCCAGCAGCGGCTGCAGCGGCAGCGCGACGGTGGGGGGGTCCCACCTGGCCCGGTATTCGGTCGAGGGGTACTGCTTGCTGGCAAAGAGCACGGAATTGGCGTCGTCGAGGGTGTCGAAGTTCACGCCGCGCGGGCCAGCCGGCTCCAGCGCAAAGGGTCCAGTGTCCACCGGCGTCCGCTCGACGCGCGACCAGGCGAAGCGGATCGCCGCGTGCCGCTGCGCGTGCGGGATCACGTGGGACATCTCTATGAAGCCGGAAAACTGGCTGCAGGGGACCAGGTCGGACTGCAGCGCGAAAAACTGCGCGTTGATCAGGTAGACGCGCACGCACTCGCGGTGGATGAGCATGATATCCCCCGGCAGCAGCGGCGCGCGGCACGCCATGCAGCAGCCGAAATTGCACATCCTGCTGGGCGCTGTCATGGGGAAAGACAAAGGACGCGACGCGTTTAATAACGGAGAATATCACAGGAAAAAAGGAATTCATTCCGCACCCCCCATAGGCACTGCATCCTCCTCGATAGGCGGAGGCCTGCGCCGTCGCCGCTGGGCCGCCGTCTCGCCGCGCACCGCGCCAGAGATCACGAGGGGCGCGTCCAAAGCAGAAGGGGGGTCTTCTTGCATGGCGGCAGCAGCAGCCTGCGGCGGGGGCGCATCGCGATCCAGGAAGCGGGAGAGGAAGCTCTCCCTCGCCCTCGCCTTCTTCGCGGGGCCCTCTAGCACGTCGTCCTCTTCGATGAAGACGTCGTCTGGGTGGGTAAAGCGGGCGCTGGATGCCGCGGGCTGGCCAAACACGGGGGGTGCCGCGGGCTGGCCAAACACGGGGGGTGCACCAGGCTGCCCAAACACGGGGGGTGCCGCAGGCTGGCCAAACACCGGCGGAGCCGCGGCGAAGACGTCCATGGCGTCCTGCAGGCCGCGCGCCCCGCCGTGAAACTCGAGCCCGAGCTGCGGCCGCCAACCCGTGAAGGCTGCAGCCCCCGACGCGGCCATGCCTGGCAACGGTGGGGGATCAGAGACGCCAACTCCCATGGTCAAAGGCCCCGGCACGCTGAGGAAGCACGGCTCAAACGTCATGTCCAGGTGATTGAGCTTGAGGCTGTTGACCATGTCGTTGTTGTAGTACTCCTTCTCGCCGTACTTGCGGAACATGACCTGGCTCCGCCCAATGTGCCAGTAGCCGTGCTGCTGCCAGTAGTAGTCGCGGCTGAGCCGCATCCCCGCCCGGAGCTTCACCTCGGGCGAGGCCACGTCAGGCCTCGCCTGGAGGTCGAACGTGTCCGGCACCAGCTGCCACACGTGCGTGAGGTTGAGCTCGGCGAGGCCGCCCGAGATGCTGCGCGAGATGTCCTGGCGCGACACGTTCTTGTAGTAGTGATTGAGGGTGTAGCCCTCCTGGAACGGGATGGGCATGGGCTTGAGGCGGAAGACGAGGTCCTCGCCGGCGTTGATCTCGTGGAAGTGCCAGAAGTTGACCACGTTGCGCTCCTTGCCGTCGATGACGAGGGTCCCCGCGAAGCTCACCGGCCAGGTGGCCGCGGAGTAGCCGACCTCGTTCTGGCCGCCCTGCTTCTCGGAGCCGCGCACGATGCCGAAGGGGGTGATGAGCTCGCGCACGATGTAGTGCAGGTCCACCAGGGCCAGCTGGTGGTGCTCGTTGCGGAAGCGGTCCTTGTCCAGGTCGTGCAGCAGCTCGGCCCACTTGGAGTCCTTCATCCCTGGCACGTAGAACAGCTGCAGCCCCGCCAGGAGGTAGTTGAGCGTGCAGAGGTTGATGTACGGGTCGATGGCGGTCCCCATCTTGTGGCGGTGCAGCGACCGGTTGCCTAGCATGGTGCAGAAGGTGGACGACCGGTCCAGGCGCATCACGAAGGCGATGTCGCTGTCGTCCACAGGGTGAGAGATGTGGACCACGTGCTGCGAGTTGAGGGCCGCCGAGGGCAGCAGCAGCGGGGGGAAGATCTTCTGGATGCGGTGCGGGTGGTTCACGTACGACACCTGGCTGGACTGGTACCCGGGCTCGCCGTACGCGTAGGGCGACAGGTCGCCGAGCAGGGTGGAGCCATAGTTGATGCGCGCGTCCGCGCTGTCGTGCAGGGGCGCGGGCAGGCCCCCCTCGGGGGGGAGGGGCCCAGAGTTCATCACCACCTCGGGAAAGCGCGCGCCGCTCAGCGCTCCAAAAAAGTCGGACATGTCGCGGAGGCCTCTTCTGTGGGCGGGCCTCTGCTGCGTTTATATACACCCACGGCGGAACGAAGGCGCAGACACTCAAGTGCGGCGCAAAAAAAACTTGTTTTCATTCACACACCAAAAAAAATTAGGACTCGCGCGCCGCGAACTCGCGCCGCAGCACGTCGTGGTACTTGTACGTGGGCCTGATGCTGGCCTTGGAGAGCTTGCTTGCTTTTTTGGCGCTGATGCTGGCCTCTGCCTTCTTTGCGCGGGCGTCGGCCTCAGGCAGCCTGGCGCGCCGCCCGCTGTAGGCGGCCATGGAGGGGGTGATCGTCGTCCACGCGTCGTCTGCGCCGGCCGCGGCCTGCGACGGAGGGGGCCTGGGCGCCGGAGAGGGAG
>Ga0194053_10002825_pt1 | contig 10088 bp, 10 predicted proteins | sample SepL228m_MetaG_FD_161684 | JGI IMG/M metagenome (GOLD analysis project Ga0194053, IMG submission 161684) | Anoxic zone freshwater microbial communities from boreal shield lake in IISD Experimental Lakes Area, Ontario, Canada - Sep2016-L227-8m | ecosystem: Environmental > Aquatic > Freshwater >...
GGCCTGCGGGACCGCTTGGGCCAGGGCCCCAATTCGCATCGAGTGCGTCGGCGACTCGATCACGGCCGGCTACACCGACAATCCGACCTGGCATGTGCCGTTTGAGTTCGGCTATCGCAGCGGCCTATGCACGCGGCTGACCAATGCGGGTATTACCTTCCAATTCGTCGGGGCATCTCCCGAACCGTGGAACGGGGTGTTCGGCGTGCCCACGAACACGCCATCGCTCGATCTCAGGACGGTTGGACAGGACCATCATCGCGGCTACGGGGGATGGGGCACAAGCAGCGTTCTGAGCAACATTCGCGGCTGGCTCGCCGCGGACAATCCTGACGTGATCCTCTTGATGATCGGCATCAACGACGGCGGGAGCGTCACCGCCCGAACGACCCTGAGCAACATCGTGCAGACCACCAACGCCACCGCGGTACAGCTCTTCTTCCGCGTCAAAGTGGAGTGAATTTACGACCCTTGTATGGCTCACTGGTTCGGGGTCGATCTAGACGGTGCCGGTGATAACCGCCGCGCGCAGGCTACGGCGCTGCCGGTCGCGAGTGAGAAACAATCTGGCCCGCTCAAGGAAATTCTTGTGGTCAAGTCTCTGAACCAGCGTGCCCCCTATGTCGGAGTGCGCGCGGTGAACGCCCGCCATGCTCCAGGCGGCCTCGGTTCGACAAGCCGCACTCGCGCTCCTCAAACCACCTGAAGATTTAGCGGTAATAGTTGCAATCAGCCCGGAACGACGTAAATTCACGGCAGATATGCAAAATATGCCGAAAGCGATTCTCCCTGACGTGCGTAGCGTCAAAAGAAAATTCTTATCACCGGCACTTTCATTCCTGCTATTCTTCACTTGGCACCACGCTACCGCGCAAAGCGTAACCTTCACATCGAGCTTGTTCGCTTTGGCCGGCGGGGGTGACGCAGGTCCGACCTGCATCGCGGTGGCAGATGTCAATGGCGATGGCAATCTGGATATGATCGTTTCGAACTACGGCTTTCGCTGGGCCCTGCCGAGTGATCCGGGCGGGTGGAACACCACGCTTGAGGTGCTGACCAACAACGGCAGCGGGACCTTCATCTATAATGCGACGATCAATGTGGGTAAGGGACCCGCTTCCGTGGTGGCAGCCGATGTCAACGGCGATGGGAAGCCGGATTTGGTTTGCGCCAATCAAACCGACGCCACCCTGACGGTAATGACCAACGATGGCAGGGGCGGTTTTAACTTCAACGCAACGCTCTCCGTGGGCGCTAAACCTAATTCGGTAGTGGCCGTAGATATCAACGGCGATGGGAAAATGGATCTGGTCTGCGCGAATAACGGCGGCAACACGCTGACGGTGCTGACCAACGGCAGTAGCGGGGTCTTTGGTAGCAATGCCACGCTCACGGTCGGGCTTGGAGCCTATGCGGTGGTGGCTACGGACGTCAACGGGGACGGCAAAGCGGATTTGGTTTGCGCAGATTTCAGTGACAATACGCTAACGGTGCTGACCAACAACGGCAGCGGAGTATTTGGCACCGATGCCACGATCCCCGTGGGCACCAAGCCGGATGCAGTTGCGGCAGCAGATTTCAATGGCGATGGTAAGCCAGATTTGGTCTGTGTGAACTGGGGGGCCAACACCATGACAGTCCTCACCAACAACGGCAGCGGAGTCTTCGCCGTCAGTGCCACTCTCGGCGTTGGCCTTCAACCGTCCACGGTTGCCGCAGCGGACCTCAACGGCGACGGGAGCCTGGACCTTGTCTGCGCGAATACTGGCGCGAACACCCTGACGGTGCTGACCAACAACGGCAGGGGCGTATTCAGCCAGAATTCGACCCTCAACCAAGGCAACATTCCGAATATCTGGCCGGCGGATATCAACGGCGACGGCAAGCCGGATATGGTCCTTGCAAATTTTCGGGATGGCACGGTGACCGTGCTGAAGAACACCACTGGTTTTGCACCACCAACAATAATCCCCACGCTGAGCATCAAAGCCCAAGGCAACGATGTGCATGTGGCGTGGCCTTCAATGTCGCCGGGTTGGTCTTTGCAGCAGAAGGCGGATTTATGCGCGGCGAACTGGCTGCCCAGCGGCTATGGCGATAGACGCATTGTCGATGATGGGGTTGAGAAGAACCTCACCCTGCCATTTTCAGCCGGCAACCTTTTCTTCCGATTGATCCATCCCTGATGGGGATTGTCCTGTGGTGCGGAAAACAATAGCTGACCTGCGCAGCGCACGAGTGGATGCCGGCGCGCATACCTGCTGAATGAAAATTCACGCCACTGATCTTGTGTCAATTGGAAGGACTGACTCATGACTACGACAGCGGAAATGCTGGCCTTTAGCCGTGGCGTGCGCCCGGTGGTGGAACTCGTCTTCCCGGAGAAGGCCGCCGCCGTGCTGGGTTTTCGTCCGGCACCGGAACTCCAGGCGCGCATTGAAGAACTGGCCGCCAGATGCACCGAAGGACAGTTGACCCAAACGGAGCGCGAGGAAGAGCAAACAGCTCATCGCAATCCTATCCGGCTGCGAACAGCGGCTACCGGTTCATTGTTTTCGTTTCAAGGTGAGCAACGTGATGTCGTCGGACTGTGGCTGATCCCCGGCGTGCGCTCGAACGCTCTGCAACAAAGCGTCCGTGGTTGCGGCGGCGGTGTGGTCTGAGTGACCCGCGAGCTCCTCCAACAACCGGGATTCTCCGTAGAGATTTCCCGCCGCGTCGAGCGCCTCCGTCACGCCGTCCGTGTAGAACACCACCAGGTCGTTTGGTTGAAGTTGTACCGACTGGCTGGGTGCGGGCGGGCCCGTCATGATGCCTGCTATCATCCCCGGCTTGAGCGGCAGGTATTCTGCGCCACCCTCCCGAATCAACACCGGCGGCGGGTGACCCGCGCTGGCGTAGTCAAGTCGTCCGGTTCGCACGTCGTAGATCGCACATAAGAGGGTTACAAACATGGTGTGCGGATTGTGCGTGGCCAGCGCATCGCTGACTCGACGCAGGATTTCCTCCGGACGACGTGATTCGGGAGCCATCGCGCGCACCAGGGTCATGGTGACTGCCATGAACAACGCGGCGGGAATTCCCTTGCCGGAAACATCGCCCATGACCGCAACCAGATTCCCGTCGGGCATCGGCAACAATTCGTAGAGATCGCCACCTACTTCCTGTGCGGGATGCAAGATGGCGTGCGCCTCCAGTCCGGTGCCATCGGTGACCGTCGAAACGTCTGGCGGCAGGATGCCCATCTGAATTTCACGGGCGATCCGCAACTCGTGGGCGATCTGTTCCTTAACGCCGTCCACATACGCCTTGGCTCGCAGCAGTGACCTTACGCGCGCTTTCACTTCAAGGATCGCGAAGGGCTTGACCAGGTAATCGTTGCCTCCAACCTCAAAGCCCTTCGTCTTGTCCTGCACCTCTTCGAGCGAGCTGAGGAACATGACGGGAATCTCCCGCGTGCGAGGGGAAGCCCGCAACCGCCGGCAAACTTCGTAGCCATCGATGCCGGGCATTATGATGTCAAGCAATACCAGGTCCGGCAGCAACTTCTCCGCGGTGCGGAGCCCCGTTGCCCCGTCGATCGCCACACTGAGCTGGTAGTCTCCGCGCAAGGCCTGGACCAAGACGTCAACATTCGCCGACACGTCGTCCACGATCAGGATGCGGCTTTCGGAGAGTTCTTTCATGGCCGCGAGTTTATGGTTTGCTCCAGCCGGGCTTGCGCGTCGGCGAAAGCGTAGCCTTGGACCAGTTTCTCGAACTGCGCCCAGGATTCGCCTGGAAACAGCGGAAGCAGCGCCGCCCGGTTTGACTCGATGAATTCCACTGTGTTGGGGTCGAATTGAGTCAGCAGTTTTTACTGATAAGAGACTGACAAGAATTTGCTTTTTGTGCGCCCGCTCGTACCAGGCGCTGCGCGGGTGATGGAGAATCGGTTTCCAGGCTCAGTAAGCATGGTGCGACCTTATCAAATGGCAGGCGCACCGTCAATCGCCGATTTTGCCCGTCTTTGGCCGCCCTGGCTCGGACAAGGCCGCGGAAGGTCAGCCTTGCGTGTTATAACTTCTGTGGTTACGTTGCGCCGATGGTTCTTGAATTGAAGTTGCGCAAAGTCGGCAATTCTGTTGGGGTGGTGCTGCCGAAGGAGGCGCTCGCCCGGCTGAATGTGGGCGAGGGTGATACCGTCACGCTAACGGATGCGCCGGAAGGCGGTTTGCATGTGACCCCCGCAACGAAGGGCTGCGAGCAGTTTGCAAAGCAGATGAACGCGGCCGAAGGCGTCATCCGCCGCTACCGGAACACGTTGCGCGAGCTGGCCAGGTAGATTAGAGATGCTGCGGTATAGTTATTTCCGTTACTCCAAGTGGGAATCAGGTGCCTTGCCCGTGGAGCCGATTCCGCAAAGACCCGCGGAATCCCCCCCGAGCGTCCGCACATAATGCCAACTTACAATGTGGGGATGCAGCCCGAGGTTGATCCACGTTTCACACTCGCGGTTGAAATCTCCCTTCTGACGCTCGGTCTCAAAGAGATCTGGTTGCGGGATCTTGACCGCAAGGTTGATATTCGAGCCCCTGTGGAAAACCCGATACACCAACCCTTTAGCCGCGGTGGTGACGGCGAAACGCCCGGGCGATGCGGAACCATCTCCGGCGGCAGTCCTCGGTGGCGGTGAAGACCTCGAAGTTGCGGTTGATCTTGGCATTGAGGCGATAGCGGTAGATGACGATGTCCGCGGGCCATTCCAGAGACATCTTGCGCGACGACCACCATGCTCCCATTGCCTGCGACGACTCACGCAAGGGCTTCAAGCTTACCGATAGCCTGCGGGAAAACCGTGGTTTCACCAAATGGTTCTGACCAGACCGGACTGCTGGATGCGCTCGTCTTTGGTTACCACCGTGATGACTGCAACGCCCGTTTTCGTCTCGTTCTCAATCGCCTGCCGGGCGGCGGCGGAAAGCTTTGGTGACTGGCTGGCCCACCAAATCCAGGCGTGCGTATCCAGCAGGATCATGACGCCGCTCCCCACGGCACACCAGTGGGGGACACCAAGTCGCCTTCCGCCACAACGCTGCCCGCCAGGCTGGCTTCTGTCCGTTTCCGCAATGGCACGACCTTGGCTATCGCTTGTTGGTGGTCGTAGATTTCCACCTCTTCGCCGCTTGCCACCCAACGGAGCAGCCGGGCGAATCCCGCCTCCGCTTCACTGACGGTCATTGTTTTCATGAAACAAAGGTAGGCTGGATTCGCCTCCGGGCGCAACTGCCACCTCTGCGTGTCTTCCGCTGCCGCTGCCGCTGCAGTCGCATCGAGATCATTGCTCTACGGCGCGGCGTTCAATCCTTGTGCTTCGCGGTCCAAGCCCCACTCGCCGGCTTATTCTCCGTGGCTACGGTCGGAGCGGGTTCATCATCACTGGCAATGCGGGCGAAGTCCATGGGTTTGCGGAACCACGAGGTGCGCCACGCGCCGTAGAGCACCCCAATCGCCAGCCAGACCAGACCTGCCGTCTTTGCCGCGATGCCGAGACTTAGCCAAAGGTAGAAGCATACCACGAAGCCCAGCAACGGGACGAGCAGGTTGATGAAGTGTTTCCGTTCGGCGCGCAAAAAATAGCGCACGAAAGATGAGACGTTCACACCCATAAAGGCAATGAGCGCCCCGAAGTTCAACATCTCCGCGCCCAGGTCGTAGGTCAGCGCGAAGGCGCCGATGAGAGTGAGGAGACCGACGAGGATGATGTTGTTGCTCGGAACCCGCGTGCGCGGATTGATCGCCCCAAAGAACTTCCGGGGAATCGCATTGTCCCGCCCCATGCCATAGAGCAGCCGGCCCGCGCCGAGTTGGGCTCCGGCTCCCGACCCGATGCTGGCAATCAGCAGCGCCATGTTCACGGTGTGAAACAGCCACAGCCCGCCGGCTTTGCCGGCCACGTCAGCAAAAGCAGTTTCGAGTTTGGGGAAGCTGGTTCCCGGCCAGACCAGTTGGGCGGCATAGACCTGGATGGAAGCCAGCACGCCCGTTAACAGGCAAACCAGCACCGTGGCCAACAGGATGTTCCGACGCGGATTATGCACCTCCTCGGACAGGGTCGAAATGCCGTCGAAACCGATATACGTCAGCACCGCCAGCGCCGCGCCGCCCGAAACGGCATGGAACGAAAAAGTCTGCGGATCGTAAAACGGTTGACGCCAGGCCGCGAACCCGCCTGGCGGGTGCAGCCAGAGATAGCGCACAGCCGCGCCCAGGAATAGAATGATGACCACGCCCAACCCGGCGGCGACGATGGCGTTGGTTCGGTTGCTCGCCTCGATTCCGCGAAGATTCATGGTAGTAAAGAGAAGCGTGAAGAGCACCGCGAATACCCAGAAAGGCAGGGGCAGGATATTCCGGGCCGCCGCGCTGCACCAGATGACGCATATTATGGGATTCATCACGTAATCGAAGATCATGCCCCAGCCCACCAGGTAGCCCGGCGCGGGATGAATCTCACGGCTGACATAGGCGTATGCGGAGCCCGTGCTGGGGTAGGCGTTGGCCATGCGTCCGTAGCCGACCGCAGTGAAGAGCATTGCCACCATGCCGATGAGGATGGTCGTAACAACGTGCCCCTGGGCCTTCACTGCCGCAGCCCCGAACAACGGCATGGGTGCCGTGGGCTGGATGAGGATAATCCCGTAAAGAATCAGCGCCGGGAGTCCCAGAACTCGTTTGAGACTCGGGCCGGGCCCATTGAGTGGTTGGTTCAGCGCCATAGTGCCTGTTGACAGTACTCGACCGGCATCCTCGCCGTGTTTTATATTGTCCAATGGACACTATCGTAAGACTCTTGGGCACACAACATTTAGATGCCACCACAATGAAGCGACACACTTGTCGGGCAGCCAGTCTGGCTGTTGTCTTCCTGTGCTACGTTCTGGTGACGTTTGCTGCGATGGTTTCTGCTGTCGGCGCCGATGCCACGCCAACGGTCAAACCGAACATTGTGCTCATCCTCATCGACGATATGGGTTGGGCGGATGGCGGATGCTTCGGCAGCAAGTTTTATCGGACGCCAAACCTTGATCGGCTGGCCGCCGCCGGAATGCGCTTCACGCAGGCCTACGCTTCGTGCGCCGTGTGCTCGCCAACACGCGCGGCCATCATGACCGGCAAATCCCCCGCGCGACTGCACATCACCGACTGGATTCCGGGCGAAGCCGCCCCCGCGAACAGCCGCTTCCGCCTGCCTGACTGGCAACAGCATTTGCCGCTGGAAGAAACCACCCTCGCCAAAGCTCTTAAACGGCTCGGTTATGCCACTGCTTTGATTGGAAAGTGGCATCTTGGCGGACCCGAATTCCATCCTCAGCACCAGGGATTCGACCTTAACATCGCGGGCGGTGACATTGGGAGCCCCGCCTCCTATTTCTGGCCCTACGGCGAGAAAGGAAACTCACATCGCGTGCCGGGCCTGGCCGAGCAAGGCGGAACCAACGGCGAGTATCTCACCGACCGGCTTACGGACGAGGCGCTAAAGTTTATCGATTCGGCTCGCGATAAACCGTTCTTCCTGGAGCTTGCCCACTATGCCGTCCACGCACCCCTGATGGGCAAGGAGGAGGACGTCGGGCAATTCCGTCAACTCCCGGGCGTCAACGGCCAGACCAACCCGGTGTATGCGGCGATGCTCAAGAGCGTCGATGAGAGCGTCGGTCGCATATTGAAAGCGCTCGATGACCTGCAACTCGCCAACCGCACGGTTATCATCTTCACCTCGGACAACGGTGGCGCGGTGCATTTCGGAAAGCCGCCGGCAACCTCCAATGACCCGTTGCGCCTGGGCAAAGGTTACGCTTACGAAGGGGGCCTCCGCGTGCCACTGCTCATCAAGGCGCCGTGGGTAACGCGCCCCGGTAGCGTGTGCGATGTGCCGGTCATCAGCCACGACCTTTTCCCAACCGCGCTGGAGCTTGCCAGCGCCGGCAAGCCGGCACGGACGGCGGAGATCGACGGGGCCAGTATCGTGCCGTTGCTCCGAGGCCAGCCCACACTCCCGCGCCACGAGATGTTCTGGCATTACCCCCATTACTGGAACGGGGGCAAGGTCTCTCCGTACAGCGTGGTGCGTGCTGGCGATTGGAAACTGATCCGCTTTTATGAATCCGGGAACGAAGAACTTTACAACCTCCGCGATGACTTGAGCGAGCGGCATGACCTGGCCGGCTCGCAACCGGCAAAACGCCGCCAACTTGCGGCCCGACTTGATGCCTGGCTAAAGGAAGTCGGCGCCCAATTGCCGGTTCAGAAGCGGGTCTAGCGGCTTGGCTGGGGCCAGACCGATTGCAGTTCGTAGGCCTCAAGGGAATCGAAATGGACCGCGGTATTGGGAACCGTCAGCGCGAGGCTGTGATCCTCGGGTGAAAAGCCCGCAGCCATCGGCATGTAGAGGAAGCCGTCATTGCCAAAGATTTCCAGCGAAGTCCGGTCCACGAGGATTTGCAGTCGAATCTTGCCGTCCACCGGGCGCAGGGGATTCCGGCGGTCCTTGCAGACAAGCTCCTGCTTCAGGGCGTCGTAAACCACCGGCACGCCCCGAATCACAAAGCGGACATCGCCCTTGTCGCCGACCGTGAATTGGGCCCGGAGATCGAACAGATCGCCACGGATGCCCGAGAGGACGTTGGTGCCCGGCTCGAGAGTGAGCGGCGGCCAGGAATGGCGGCCGGCGTGAAGACGTTCGAGTTCTTTGACCGGCTGAAAACAGAGCCGCTCGCCCTCGGCGGTTGACCGCAAGGCAAGCTCACAGGGAAAGGCCATCATCTGATTGAATGGCATGCCCGGGGTCGCGATCGTGGCCCAGCCAATCTGGATGCGCCGGCCATCTCGGGCCGGGATGTCGCTATAAGTCTGGGCCGCGTAGAAGGCGTCACCGCGATGGCCGGGCAGCTTGGGGCTTTGCGGCGTAAACTGGCTGCCATCAAACTTCCCCAACCGGTATTCGCTGCTGGCGGCTGTCAGCACCCAGAGTTTGTTGGTCGGATTCCCGTCCACGAGCAGCTCGAACAAATCCGGGCACTCGAAGAATCCCTCGATGCGGCTTTGAAACTGCCATTGTTTCAGATCAGCCGAGGTATGGAAGGCAATGTAGCGTTTCCCCTGCCATTCGTCATAGACCGCCATAACCCATTGTTTCGTGGGTCCGTGCCAAAGCAGACGCGGATCACGGCCCTCGTGCTTCACCACCGGGTTGCCGGCAAACTCCGTCCAGGTGCGGCCGCGATCGTTGCTGAAGGCGATGCATTCGCCGCGGCCCGTGCTGGTAAAGGCCGCAACGAGCGGTGCTTCCTGGCCGGTCTTGAATCCGGCGGTGTTCGCGCGATCGACCACCGCGCTGCCAGAGAAGGCCCAGTCATCGAACCGGTGAGGGTAGAGAGCAATCGGGAGTTCGCGCCAGTGCGACAAATCCGTGCTGACGGCGTGGCCCCAGTGCATGTTGCCCCAATCCCAGCCATAAGGGTTGTGCTGATAGAAGAGGTGATACTCGCCGTCGTAAAACACCAAACCATTGGGATCGTTGTTCCAACCCCGTCGCGACGAAAAGTGGAACTGCGGGCGCAAGGCTTCATGGTAGAGATTCTCGGCTCCCTTGATCTGGTCCGACTGTTCGATCGAGGACAGCGCATTGGAATCCTCACGCAAGTTGTCGATCTGGAGCACGGCGCGTTTGCCTTGGAATGGTGCCAGGTCAAGAAAGACCCAGAAATCCGGCGTGCCATCGGCCACTTCCATCTCGAATTCGCGCACGGTTTGGCCGTCCACCAGCAACCGAACGCGGTGCTTCGGAGCATGGTTCTTTACGGGCAGGTTCAGGTATCGCTTTTCGACCAGCAATTGCCGGGTGGCGTGGGCGAGGGTGGCGGGCAGCGGTTGATCAGTTTGCAGGAGTTGGTCAATGTTGATGTGGCCCCAGCCGCCCGTGGCCCGGTCGATGATTTCAATCACTCCGCTCTTTCCCGAAAATTCGCCAACGTCCCACTGCTGCCAATCCAGTCTCTCGCTGCCGCCGGGCTGCGTATTCGAGCCGGTGGCACTGCGCCCAACCT
>Ga0194053_10002827_pt1 | contig 10077 bp, 9 predicted proteins | sample SepL228m_MetaG_FD_161684 | JGI IMG/M metagenome (GOLD analysis project Ga0194053, IMG submission 161684) | Anoxic zone freshwater microbial communities from boreal shield lake in IISD Experimental Lakes Area, Ontario, Canada - Sep2016-L227-8m | ecosystem: Environmental > Aquatic > Freshwater >...
CGATGACGTCAACCTGTTCTCGACCAGTGCGCTGAGCGCGGTGATCTTCAACCTGTCGAATTACGGCTTTGCCGTCGGCGAAGGCGCACTGGCCCTCGGTACGGGCGCGGCGGCTGCGGTGTGGAATACCCCGGCCGCAGTGGCCACCGCCGTCGGATATGCGGCCGCTGGCAATACCGCGGCCGCGCTCGCCGAGTTGCAGACACAGATCCTGGCCCCCCTGCAGGCGGGCATCCAGTTGGCAACTGACGCCATCTCCTACATCACCTCAAACCTCACCCGGAATACTCAAACGATCCTGACCGCCACCCTGCCGAAACTGCTGGGCGGGCTCGCCAGGGCGACGGTAGGCGGTCTCACCTACCTGACCCAGTCAGCGATCGCGACCGCCACCCAGGTGATCACCGACCTCGCCACCCTGAACGTCGAAGCTGCATGGAACGACTCGGTCAACGGCTTTCTCAGCGACATCGGCACGCTCGGCCAGCTCACCTGGCTGACCGTCGCACCCATCGGCTTCCCGAATCCGGCGGACTTGACGACCGGCAATCCGTGGGTTTCGCCGAGCCTGCGCAATGTCATCACCACCGTGGCGCAGCAGACCGGCGGCTCCGCCATTCTCAATGATGTTTTGGGTACCGCCGGGATCCGCAACGAACCGTTTTATCCGAGCGCACTACCTGCCGCCTCGGTCCCGTCGCGGTCGACAAAAGCCGCGCGATCCGCGGCGTCGGTAAGGTCGGCGGCTGCACCCGCGGCAGACGCGGGTGCTGGGCATCGGGCAGCCCGCAAGGCAGCCGCAGCGCGCTAGGCGCCCGCGGCCACGATCACGAAATCGGTGGCGAATCCGAGAGTCAGTCCGAGGAGCAGTCCCCAGAACATCAGCGTTCGGTGGCCGAGATTCTGCGCGACACGCAACAACTGAACGACCACGTACAGGATCGATCCTGCGGCCAGCGCCAGGAAAGCGACGGAGACAGTTTCATTTACGAATGACTGGCCGAGCAAGGTGCCCAGCAGCGTCGGGCCCCCGGCGATGAGGCCGAGCAAAGCCAGGAACCCCCAGCTGGGTCGGGTCGGCTCACCGGCCAGTGGAGCAACGATGCCGAAACCCTCCGTTGCGTTGTGCAATCCGAATCCGACGATCAGCGGAATCGCGAGACTGAGTTGCCCGGCAGCGGCGGACTGACCGATTGCCAGACCTTCGGAAAAGTTGTGCAGACCAATGCCCAGGGCGATCAGAATCGCCAACCGCCGCGCAGGTGACACCGTGGCGAAGGCGCGAGATTCGGTGAATTCCGCCACGCTTGCTGCACCCGGTCCGTGCGGCCGGGCGGTGCCCTTTGCGCCCACCATCCACTGCTCGTAGTAGACGAGAGTCATCAGGCCGAGGATCAGACCGGCCGTCAAGACCGCAGCCAGCGAGATGAACCCCATCCAGGTGCCAGTTCCATCCTGGCTGGCAGCGACGAGAGCGGTCTCGACGGGTTCGACGGCGTGAACGAGCACGTCCCAGAACAGAAACAGCAGCACACCGGTCGCTGTCGCGCTGAGCAGTGCCCGCGTCGCCGTCGGCAGACTCCGCACCCGGCCCACCGGAAGGCCAAGAAATATGGTGAAACCTGCAATAGCGCCCAGAAGCGCGATATCGAACGTGCTCACGGCCGCCTCCCTTTTCTATGCAAAGCCTAGCCTAACTTCCGCCACCGTACCCTACCGGTCGGTGGTTGCGTCAGGGGCCATGGTCACCTCTTCGTTCCGATCACACTCGGACCGCCTGGCCATGCCCGGCAAACAATCGCCATGCACCCGTCGGGAAGTCTCCGTACGGTTGCGGAGCCGTAGGAACAGATGGCGTCGAAGGCCACCATCGGCGTAGTCCGGGGAAGCTAGATTCCGGAAAAACTTAACAGTTTTCTGGCAAAACATCTCAGAGACGCTTTAGCCCGCAAGGCCCCCGGCCTTAATTTCCATCCATACCGTGGCATTCATGTTGCTCGATATCCGATGGCTGCAATACCTGCTGAAGCGCACCGCCCGCTAATCCTCGCGGATCGGACTGCCCGCGTCCGTAACGTTCGCGAAGAGATCAGTCAGCAGCGCTTGGGCCGCTCGACGGCCGCTCACCAGAGCCCCCTGGATCGATGACGTATCGCGGTGATCGCCGGCGACGTACACACCGTCGGCCGTGCGCACCGGCCTCTGCAATTCGAAGGGCACCGGCATGGCAGGTAGCGCATAGGGAATCGGATAACTCGCCAGGAGTTCCCAGTCGTGCGTCGCTACGCCGTACAACCACGCGAGGTGCTCGCGGACGGCGCCCTCGTGCTCGGGCGAATCCCACACGCCAAGCGCCGACGCCGAAATCAGCGCGCTTCCCGATGGGGCGTAGTCGGGTGCGGCATGAGTGAGCACCACGGTGTTGACGAGTGGTCCGCGGCGATCGCCGTCGAGGATGAGCACCGCCTGCCCGTCGGCGAGATCCTCGGGCGCGCAGGTGGGTCGGTAGTACCAGGTTGTGACCGCACGCGCCGCAGGTGCGGAGATATCTGCGATGAGGCCGGCAGCCGTCGCCGGATCGGTCGCGATGATGACGGCCTCGGCGCGGTGCGCGTCGCCGCCGACGACATTGACCGTCCAACCCGAGACCGTCCGGGCCGAGGCCGACGCGACCCGATGGCCGAGTCGGATGTCGAGCCCGGCCGCAAGCTGTTCGGGAATCCGCACCATACCCAGTGCCGGTACGCCCGGAGTTCCCCGGACGAAAGACTTCAGCACTACGTCAAGGAAGCGCCGCGACGTCGTGAGTTCGGAATCGAGGAAGACGCCGGACAAAAACGGGCGCAGCACCCGCTCCATCAGTGAACGATCCACACCTGCTCGGCGCAGCGCTTCCTCTGTCGTGACGTCGGGATCGCGGCTCAATGATTCAACCGACCGGACAGCGCGAGAGACCGCATAGGCGCCGAAGCGGGCCGTCGACACCGGTGAGCCGATGCGCGCCAGAAGTGACGGCATCAACCACGACGGTTCGCGGCGCGGATCAGCGACTCGCTCTACCTGACGGCGCCCGCTGCGGCTGATGACGATGCGCGCCCCTGCGATGAAGGGCCTCAGATCAAGTGCCCCATGGTCAAGAACGCGCGCACCCTCGGGGTAAGCGGGGTTGTACAACTGGAAGCCGCGGTCAAAGCGGAAGCCGTCGACCACATCGGTGCGTACGCGCCCGCCCACGCCGTCGGAGGCCTCGAGCACCGTGACCTCGACACCGTGGGCGGTGAGATGACGAGCGGCAGCCAGCCCGGCAAGCCCTGCTCCCACGACGACGACGGCCATGGCGGTCACGTTAGTCGCCCCGGACCGCGATACTGATGGGATGACAACGCGCTGGGCGGAAATCACATGACACCACAGCGCCTCCCCGATCCCCCGCCGCACGATGAGCTCCACGCCTGGGCGGCCGACCACCTCGGGGATTTGTGCGCGCCCCAATCGGCGGCACCAGCGGTGTCCCTGCGCGGCGGTCAATCGGCGGCCGATGCGGCGCTACAGGCCTACGACGTGACCGGGTATGCGCGTCGGCGCAACAACGTCTGGCCGGCAGGCACGCGCGGATCGTCGCGACTGTCGCCCTACATCCGGCATGGGCTGCTCACGCTGCGCGAGGTGTGGGATCACGTTGCCGGCGGTCCGCAGAGCGACGTGACAAAGTTTCGCGATGAGCTGCTCTGGCAGGAATACGCGCGACATCTTTACGCGCGCTTGGGAACAGCATCCCGCCACTCGTTTCGATTCGCGGTCGAGGAGCGCACCGCAGCCACCGGTCCGGCACACACGAGTAATCCCTGGGCATCGTCGGCGCGATGCCTGGAATCATCTTGGTCGGAGCTGGTGTCCAGCGGTTGGCTCACCAATCAGACCCGCATGTGGCTCGCCTCGCAGTGGAGTGTCCGTGCAGAGCTGGGCTGGCGCGACGGCGAAGACCTGATGTATCGACACCTCATCGACGGCTCTCGGGCAGCCAACCGGTTGGGCTGGCAATGGACCGTCGGCGCACTCACCGGCAAGGCGTACGGGTTCTCCCGATGGCAGGTGGAGAAGCGCGCACCGGGTCTGTGCGCGACGTGCCCGCTGGAACGCAACTGTCCAATCACGGACTGGCCTGCTACGCAGGAGCGCGAGCCCCTGGCATTCAGCGATCCCCGACTGCGGCGCGACGACGATCTCGCGGGGACGTCCGGACCTGCGACGGCTCAGCAGTCGGCGATGCCGGAGGTCGTGTGGATGACCGCGGAGAGTCTCGGTGATCGCGACCCCGCAGCCGCGGCGCATCCGGATCTGCCCGTGGTGTTCGTGTTCGACGAGCCACTGCTGCGCCGGTTGCGGTTGTCGGTGAACCGGCTTGTCTTCCTTGCGCAGTCGGTCGCGGAGCTCTCGACGCGCAGAGACGTGGAGCTGTGGCTCGGTGACCCGGTGGAGGTGCTCCAAGGCCGGCGACTGGCCGCCACCTTTGCACCCGTCCCGGGCTGGAAGTCGAGGGCCTCCCACCTCGATGTGGTCGCGCTGCATCCGTGGCCGTGGCTACAGCGGCCGCGGGCAGGTTCGATCGGCTCGTACTCGGCGTGGAACAAAGGGCGCTGATGAATCGTCCTGTTAACTAGTCGAGTCCGGGTAGTCCATCGAGGCTCACGGCGTTGCTCTTGGCCCGGTACGCGGCGAGTCCCTTCGGTCCCTTTTTCTCCGCCCACAGGTCAAGGACGTCGCGGTCGGCCACGTAATCCATCCGCGGCACCGCGTAGCCACAGGAGTCGGAGATCCGGTCCACGTCAATGACGATGACTGATCGGGTGCCCGGATTCCGCGGGAACCGCTGCATAAGTTCCGCAAACTCCGCATCGTCAGGCACCACCACTCGACCACGCCCGTGCAGCCGAACGATCTGCGGTCGCCCGTCGAACGCCGTGAACATCAGCACAATTCGGCCGTTTTCACGCAGATGGGCGATCGTCTCCACCCCACTGCCGGTGAGATCGAGATACGCGACAGTCGTTGGCCCCAGCACCGTAAACGTTCCGCTCCCGCCCTTGGGTGATGCATTGATCAACCCGTCAGCGGCCAGCGGTGCGGTGGCGACCATGAAGATCGGCTGCGCAGTGAGCCACGCAGCCATCTGATCATTGATCTGTGCGAAGACCTTCGCCATGGGGCAAGGTTACAGCGGCTCTTTCGGGTCTGCCTGGCGCTTACGCGGGTCGAGGCTGTTCTCCAACCACGGAGTGCGGGGCTGATCCTGATATACGCCGATTACGTGAAGTTTGCGAGCACGCTCTCGGAGTCGGTGATCCCGATGAGTGGAGGCGCCCAGCCCGCCATTGTGTCGAGTGCACGCTGGTGGTTGGCATCCGTCGATCCCGCACACCCGTCGGCCACCACGCGCACGCGTACTCCGGCGTCGGCCGCCGCGAGCGCAGTCGAGAGAACGCAGCAGTCTGTCGCCACGCCCGTGAGGACCACCTCACAGCTGTCGGCGAAGGCCCGTTCCAGCCCCGCGCCCCACTTGCCGAACGTTGTCTCAGTGACTGTCGGATGGCCGGATTCCACAAACGGCGAGACCAGGTCGTAGATCGGGTCGGATTCGGTGACCAGGGCCCAAGGCCACTCCAAGTAGAAGGTCACCCACTCCCCTTCCGGCTGCGCGGGGGCGACAAACCGGGTCAGGATCACCCGCTCACCGAACGCCGGGAGCATGCGCTGGATGACGGCGGACGCGTCGGCGAACTTCGGCGTGAACCACTCACTCGACGGAGTTCCGAAAACGTTCTGCATGTCAATGACGACGAGTGTGGGTGCCCGGCCGCCGGCCCGCCGATCAGGTGCGCCGATTGTGGCGGCGAGACCGAGCGCGGTGGCGCCCACTGAACCGGCCGCAGGGAAACCGTCGAGCGCGTGCCGCGGCCGAAGGATTCGTCGAGCATCGCTGTCGTGCGGTGGATCGAACGGTCGGTCATCGCTCATGTGCCTACCCGGCGGATTTTCGGACCAGATCATCGAGTGTGAGTTTCGCCGATTTGGATCAGTTCCGTGACCACGTTGTATTCCTCACCCAGTTCATTTTCCCAATCCCACTCATGAGCACGACCATCGAGTTCAAGAGTTTCAACCGAGTCAGCAAATGATAGATCGATTGCCGCCGAGTGATGACCTGTCTTGCAGACAGCCACCGCGCCCTCAGTCAGACCGAAAATCACCGCGTGGTCGGCGCTGTAGACCCAGGTCGGCACACCATCGATGATCTGGGTGATCCCGACCCGAAATACGAACACCTTTGTGATCTGCTCACCGGCATGCTGGAAATAGATGTGGCCATTCGCTTGAGCCTCCGCCAGTCCCTTCGAGTCGGGGTACACCGCTAGCTGCGCATACTCCTCCGCATAGCCCTCGAAATCACTTTCGCTGAGGCTGGTGTTGATACGGAACTCGCCACGATCAGTCGCCACAATGACGTCGTTCCACGAGAAGTAATGTCGGGGCTTCTCTGCAAGTGGTTCCCCGGTTGCGAAACGCCAGTGGGAACCGTTGAAAGAGCACAGAATCCGAATGGATTCATCGCTCAGGTGGAATTTTGAGTGAGTGTTCATTTCGACTCCTACTTGGTGAAGTGGATTCGCTGGTAAGTCGCGATCCCAAGGCCCGGCGTGGCTACGTCGAGGGTGATTGCCGGGCTGTTGAATGTGCTTGTGAACGGCCTGAATACGGCGCTAGACCCGTCAGGGAACTTGATCTGCAACCCCTTACCGTTGTCCGTTTGGCTCTCTGTTAATTGACCCTTTAGGCGCTTCCAGAAATCTTCCGCGGCGCGATGTGGATCAGATGACGAGATGATCCGCACCTTCTTTCCTGCGCCCTTTCGGCCAAAGTAGCCCGCGCCCGAGAGTCGGTACTTTGACTGAAGTCGGTCGAGGCCGGCTCGGAGCGCCGCGTGGGCCGTGGCCGACGAACCTCCTCCGCCGCGCGCGCCCACCTATGCCGCCTTTCCCGCGCGGGCGCGCTCAGCTGGATAGTGAATAACTTCCACTCCCGAGCCCAGTTCACGGCGGATAAGCCGATCATCCGTCCCGTACAGGAAGACCGAGGGCGGCGAGAGGCGCTCAACCATCTCGCCGAGGCCCATGATGAAACCGTGGCGCAACCTACCCTTTCGCCACAGACCGTTGTTCGAGATCGCAACAACTGAACCGGGCGTGACTCCTAGGAAGCAATGGTCGTAGTCGCGCCGATCACACCATCTAATACTCGGGACAACACGTAAACCATGGTCAGCAAACATACGGCCGAGTGCCCTGTTAAGCCAGGTCGCCATCACACGAAAGTGTGGGGGCGCTTCATCCCAGACCGAAAAATCTGGCGAGGTGATACCCCACACTCCCTCGAGGCGGGTGATGAACCGTTCTGGATTGCGGATGAGTCTGCGCAGCTTGCGATCGTCAACATAGAAATTGATCAACGCCCGAGAGCGATCGGCCGCTCCGACGACTTTGTCGAAGGCCAGCATCTCGGATGGCGACTTATCCACCTCAACGAGGGGCAAGACTGGAATCTGATGCTCAGTCGCTACCTCAGCGCCAAGCGGATACCAGGACGGCCTGCCCATAACTAGGACTCGAAGAACATCTTCGAACGTGCGCTCTTCACTTCCGGCATCAGGACCGCGGGATAACATCAAACCGTCCCTTCCGTGCTTTGCCGCGCAGATCGGACTTCGTAGACGGTTGTAGCCGTCGAGATTGGCTGGGTGGGCGCTTGCAGGCGCCCACCCAGCGCTCATTTGTTGCCTGATTAATCACCGGATGCCTTTCGCTTTAAGCCGTTCCTACCGGGGCTAGCGTGGGTGGTCACTGGACGTCCACTGCCGACTCCAGTATGAAGCCGGGGTAGACAAGACTTGGGTCGACACGCCGTAAAAACACAACATATAGTGGCTACGAGTGCCACTTGGCACATTATATGGTGGCCATCTGTCGCGAGGAAACTCCGCGAGCCCACTCCGCCTTCAATCGCCGCGACGGGGCTTCAACGGCCATCCGTGTAAAGCATGCACTAGAGCACCGACACTTCGGTCGGACCGTTATCGGGCCCGCAGTCCCGGCAGATCGCTCTTCTTCCGGCGATCGCCGGTCGAGACCGAGTGCATCGGCCCTACAAGAGCCTTCCGTGGACATAAACGATGAATAAACGATGCCCCAGGGGCGCCAAGAGGCGTCCCACCCGGAAGAAACCGGATCTACCAGGAACTAGTAGGGCGGGCGGGGCTCGAACCCGCGACCAACGGATAATGGCGCACGCGAACCGCGCATTCGACTCTTGCGGGTCTGCCTGGCGCTTACGCGGGTTGGCCGTAGACGGCAACCACAACTGAGCGGTCGAGGCTGTTCTCCGACCAGACTCCTATGAAGGTGTTGGCGCAGTCGGACATGATTGCGAATGCCGCAGGGTCGGCGTACCACTGGTTGATGACGTCGAGGTTGTTGATCGCCAAGGAGTTGTTGATTGCGACGGTCTGGACAGCCTTACCGGTGAAACCCGCGGCCGTTGCGCGACTCTGGGGAGTCGAACCATCTGAGCCGAGGTCACCGGAGAGGGCATGGTTGTTGATTACGTCATCGGCATGCAATTGGGCGGCGAGGCGCAGTGCTGGGCTGATCCTGATGTCCGTCGAGCAGCCCGCTTGATGCTGGACTGTAAAGACGTTGGCGACGACACCGCTGTTGAGTCTCGCGTTATCGGCCGCAGCAGCCGGCGCGGTCGTTGTAGCCACGACGAGCAGAGTGGTGACTACGGCACCAAGTAACGGACCGAGAGTCATCAGTTTGACGTCTCGGAAGAATTCAGGCCGAGACAAGCGAGCGGCGATTGTCTGATCGGCGCAGGGCACCCAGCGGATCGGCGTACAGGCCGCTGAGCGAGACAACGCCGGCACCGAATTCCTGCACCCGGTTACCGAACCCGGTCACCTTGATTTGCCGGGGCGGCAGCAGGGACCGTTCGGAAAAAGCGGCGCGGAACTGCTTCATGCCCTCGGGGTACTCGGTGAACGCCTGCCCGCCAACCAGGACGTCGTCGGGGTTGAGCATGTCCCGCAGCAGTGCGACGGCGCCACCGAGGACCCTGGCCCGTTCGGCAAACAACTCGCGGGCGTCCGCGGCTGCCGATCCGTCGTCCTGCCTCGCGATCCGGCGCAGCGAGGTGATCGATGAGTTGGGTCCATCCGCGGGCAGGATTCCGCTCTTGCGGGCCGCGGCCACAATGGCCTCATCACTGACCGTCGACTCCAATTGCCCTGTGCCACCGAGTAGTTCGGACTGCACCGGCAGTCCGGCGATGGTGCCCGGCCCGCCGGACGGGGTGTGCACCCGCCCATCGATCACCTGGGCGAAACCGACCGTCTCACGGGCGTAGAAATACAGACCGCTCGACCCACTGCCCGGTTGGTGATGTCCGAGCAGTAACTCGGCGCCGGCCATGGCGTCGACGTGCGGAGCCACGGAGACCGGCAGGCCCAGAGCGCGGGCCAACGCCGGGCCCACCGGTGCCTGCGACCAGCCCAACCGGGCGTGATCGACATGCCCGGTCGCGGTATCCACCACACCACCGATCGCCACCCCGATCCACAGCGGTCGTCGACGATGCCACCGGCTCAGATAGCGCCGAGCGCTGTCCGCAAGCGATGCCAGGCCGACCGCCTGGTCTCCGGTGGGTGTCGCGGTCTCCACCGCGTCAAGGGTGCGCCCGAACAAGTCGGCTGCCACGATGCTGGTGGTTCGCGCACCGATGTGCACACCCAGGGTCAGGTAGGGCTCGTGGTTAACCTCCACCGGGATACGGGGACGGCCGATCGCTCCCGGCACCGACAGGTCGGGACGCTCCCGCAGGAGGCGCGCATCGAGGAGCGCACTGACCTGACGATTGACCGTGGCGATCGATAACCCACTAACGCTGGCGACGACATCACGGGCGACCGGTCCGCGGTGACGGACCGCTGCGAACACCGCGGCGGCGGCGCTCTCCGGCGCGCGCAGT
>Ga0194053_10002828_pt1 | contig 10076 bp, 8 predicted proteins | sample SepL228m_MetaG_FD_161684 | JGI IMG/M metagenome (GOLD analysis project Ga0194053, IMG submission 161684) | Anoxic zone freshwater microbial communities from boreal shield lake in IISD Experimental Lakes Area, Ontario, Canada - Sep2016-L227-8m | ecosystem: Environmental > Aquatic > Freshwater >...
ATCGGCGCCGGTCGAGGCGACGACTCGCGCCGTGAAAGTTGAGGCGTTCATTCCGTGCTCTGCCGCTGAAACCCAGTAGGCGTCGATCGCCTTAGCGTGGTCGGGGTTGCACTCGCCGCGCCAGCGAAGGAGGAAACGCTCAGCGATCGTGTGGCCTTCATCGATCGTCGCCTGAGGAACCCAGGGCTGGCCAACGCCGCGCGCCGACTGGGCAACGAACGAGAGTGCCATCACGGAGGCGCGGGCCAAGTCGCTGCGGGCTTGCTCGTCGCTGATGTCGAGCAGCTGGCCAAAGCCCCATTCGGGTGCGAGCATCGCCAGTGCCGATTGAACGTCGACGCGCGGATCACCGGAGCGAACCATCAGCGGGTGCGGCTCGGCCGGCGAGAGGCCGGGCTCGAAGCTTGAGTCAACGAGCAGTCCCCAAACCTTTTCGTATGGCACGAAGCCAACTAGGTCTTCGATGTCTACACCGCGGTAGCGCAGTGCGCCGCCTTCGCGATCAGGCTCGGCGATCACCGTTTCAAATGCGACCACGCCCTCAAGTCCGGAAATTACCTCACTCATAGAACACGCTTTCTTTGCTTCAAGGGTTGACTCACTGCATTCAAGTTTCCCACGATTGAGAGTACTGCGCGATGCGCCTCGCGGGGCGCGCAGTTAGGCTGGCGAGGCATCCCTACAGCGAAAGGTTCAGATGTCCGATTCAGAGTTGATGTTCCGTCCAGTTGACGAGCTCGCCGCGATGGTTAAGAGCGGCGAGATCAGCGCACTTGAACTCGTCGATACCTCGCTCGCTCGGATCGACGCGCTAAACCCGACATATAACGCCTTCATCGACGTTTTCCACGAGAAAGCGCGCGCAGCGGCAGCCAAGGTCAAAAGTGGCGATGAGAGGCCGCTGGCCGGTGTGCCGGTCGCAATCAAGAACAACCGCCCGGTCGAGGGCGAGCGGCTGACCTTCGCCGCCGACGTGATGGGCGACTTCCGCTCGAACCACGATGCCTTCCTTGTTCGTCGCCTGCGCGACGCCGGCGCGATCGTCGTCGGCACCACCAACCTCCCTGAGTTTGGAATCCAGCCAACGACCGAGCCGCGCCGCTTCGGCCCTTCGCGCAACCCGTGGGACACGACGCGGACCACCGGTGGCTCCTCCGGCGGCTCAGCGGCGGCGGTCGCCTCAGGCATGGTTCCTTTCGCGCACGCCAACGACGGCGGTGGCTCTACGCGCATCCCCGCAGCCTGCTGCGGCCTCGTTGGGCTCAAGCCTCAGCGCGGGCGCATCTCCTCCGGCCCCGACGTTGGTGGCTCCTTCCTCGGCATCGATGGCGTCCTGACGCGCACAACCGCGGAGACGGCCCTCGCGCTCGACATTCTCGCTGGCTACGAGACTGGTGACGCCTACTGGGCAGCTGCACCGGCCAAGCCGTTCAGCGAGCTGGTCCGCGAAGAACCGAAGCGTCTGAAGATCGCGATGACGCTCCAGCCGCCACTCGAGGACACGCCAATCGACCCGACCTCGGTCACAGCGGTCAACGAGGCTGCCGAACTGCTGCGCGAGCTCGGCCACGAAGTTGTCGAAGCCGACCCACCGTGGGCCGTACCCGGCTTGCTGCAGCTTTTCTCCGCTCTCTTCGGGCCGATGATCTCGCTACAGATCGCGTTCGCTCAGATGATCAGCGGAAGCGAGTTCACGGAGGATCAGATGGAGCCACTGAGCTGGTCAATTTGGCAGCAGTCCCAAGAGATCAGCGCGGTGATCGGCTTTGGTGCCGAGATTCAGATGCAGGCGATGGCACGGATGGTCGTTAGCTGGGCGCAGGATTACGACGCAATCCTCTGCCCCGCCCTGGCTGAGCCACCGGTGACACTCGGAACAATCGACAGCTGCTCGGATGACCCAATGGGCGCCTTCGCTCGCGGCGGTCAGTTCACGCCGTTCACGGCGATCTCAAACGCCACCGGGTCGCCAGCGATCTCGGTTCCGCTCTACCAGAACGATGAGCTAGGACTGCCGCTGGGGGTTCAGTTCATCGGTAAGCCGGAGTCGGAAGGGATGCTGCTGGCGCTAAGCGCACAGCTCGAGAACGCGCTGCCGTGGTCAGGCCGGCGCGCACCGATTACTGCTGGCTAATCAAGCCCGAGTAGATCACTGATGCGGCGCGGTGAGACGCCGAGCGCAAGCGCGTCGGCGCTGCCGCTTGGGGCGATCATCTCGGCGCCTAGCAGCGCCTGCCGATCCCAAACCATCGGCAGCTCGACAGCGCCCGATGCGGCAACCCTGAGCATCGTTTTGGCGAACCCTGGGGTCACCGGTACGGCTGGCCGCCGACGCCCTAGCGAGCTTCCGATCAGTCGACTGATCGTTCGTAGGTCGAGCGCCTGCGGGCCAGCAAGCTCAACGCGCTGGTGCTCCGCGCGCGGCGGCAGCGCGAGCTGGGCGACGACCGCTTCAACGATGTCCGAGACCCCGATCGGCTGGTAGTGACCGGTACCGGGGACTGGAATAACCCCTACTCGCGAGCAGGCGTCGATCGCCGTGAAGAGCGGGTCCGGCGAGGCATGCGCCAGCGATAGGGCAAAGGTCGTCGTCGCGATCCGCGCCGCTGCAACGGCATCCTCGGCGATCGCCTTGTCGCGCAACAGCCTCGTCGGCGCTCCGCGCCCGGCTCCAAGCGCTGAGAAGTAGCTGAAGCGCTCTACCCCAGCGGCCTCGGCCGCCTCGATCAGTCGCCAGGTCGCGATCGAACCGAGCTCCTCGATCGTGCCGCCCGCCTGATCGTGGCTCGCAGCCGCAAGGTGAATGACGTGGCTGACTCCGCGCGTGGCGTTAGCCAGTGAGCGGTGATCGGCCAAGTCGCCGAGGACGATTTGGACGCGTACGCGCTCTGCGCCGAGCCGGCGCGGGTCACGTACGAGGCAGCGAACAGGCTCGCCGCCGGCTGTTAGCCGTGTCAACAGTTCCGATCCGATCAGCCCGGTCGCACCGGTAACGAGCAACATGGCGGTGAGCGTATCGCGCCCCTCCCGAAGCGGTCGCTACAGTTCGCGCACACTGGCACCACACAACAGAGGGAATGATCATCAACGATGGCTTACGTAATCGCAGAACCATGCATCGACACCAAGGACAACTCGTGCGTCGAGGTCTGCCCGGTTGACTGCATCCACCCAACGCCCGACGAGCCCGACTACGACAGCGTCAAGATGCTCTTCATCGATCCCGAGGAGTGCATCGACTGCGATGCCTGCGTCGAGGCCTGCCCAGTGGACGCGTGCTTCGCTGAGGACCAGTTGCCAGACGAGTGGCTGAAGTATTCGGCAATCAACGCTGAGTACTACGCAAAGGGCGCTTAAGCCATCGGCAGCGTCATGCCGACCGGCTCGGGGCCATCGGCTCCCGCTGCGTCGGCCGGCATCTCAGCCTGAAGCATCGGCAGCTCGGCCGGGAAGATCGCGATTAGTCCGCGCGCAGCCTGGCGGATTGCCTGAGCGGCCGGATCATCGGGGTCACTGATTACGAGCGGTAGGCCAGCGTCGGCTTGCTCGCGTAGCGGCATCGTCAGCGGCACCTTGGCGATCAGCGGAACCTGAATCTCATCGGCCAACTCTTGGCCACCGCCCTCACCGAAGATTTGGTAGCGCTCGCCGTCGGGGGTGACGAAGCCAGCCATATTCTCAATCACGCCCGCCACTTCGAGGTTGACCTTGTTGGCCATGTCGGCCGAGCGGCGAGCAACCTTCTGCGCCGTCTGCTGCGGCGTCGTGACGATCACGAACTGCGCCTGCGGCAGCAGCTGCGCGAGGGTCATCGAGACGTCGCCGGTACCTGGCGGCAGGTCGACGAGCAGGAAATCGAGCTGGCCCCATTCGACGTCCTCAAGGAACTGCGTCAACGCCTTGTGCAGCATCGGTCCGCGCCAAACGACGGCGGCGTCCTCTTCGACGAAGAAGCCGATCGACATGATCTTCACTCCGCCAGCCTCAAGCGGCATGATCTTGCGCTCGGGTGATACCGGCGGACGGCCGGTCACTCCGAACATGCGAGGGATCGAGTAGCCCCAAACGTCGGCGTCGAGCACTCCAACGCTCTTACCTTCGGCCGCTAGGGCGGCGGCGATGTTGGCGGTGATCGTCGACTTGCCGACGCCACCTTTGCCGGAGCCGATGCAGACGACGTTGCTGACCTGAGCGAGCGCACCTTCGGGCAGCGAGCCACGGCCGAGCTTGCGCTGCAGCTCGCCCTTCTCGGTATCGCTAAGAACGTCGAAGCTGACGCTCACGCCGGTAACGCCGTCGAGCGCGCCGACGGCTTCGGCTACCGCGGTTTCGAAGTGGTTTCGGATCGGGCAGCCGGCGGTAGTCAGCGAGACGATTACGGCTACTTTGCCGTCGCCACTCTGCTCGATCGAGCGGACCATCCCGAGCTCAACGATTGACTTACGCAGCTCGGGGTCAATTACGACCTCGAGCGCCTTGAGGATCTGCTCGTCTGTAGGCATTGCTCCATTGTGACAAAGAGCGCCCGGTTGCTCGGCGCGCACCGCAGAACGAGGACGGCCCGCACGATGGCGGGCCGTCGATCCAGCAGTTAGTGCTTGGAGCGTTTAGCTCTAAGCGGTGACCTTTGAAACCTGATCAACGATCGGGGCGACTGCGTCCTGAACGCGGCTGCTGACGATGTCGGCCTGACGCGTCACATCGCCGCGCACGCTGCGCAGCTGCTTGTCGGCGTCCTTGCGCAGGTTGCGAACCTCACGCTCAATGCGCGTGCGGTTGCGCTTAATCTCACGCTCGATGCGGGCGCTGGCCTGACGGACCTCGCGCTCAGCCTTCGTGCGAGCGACAGTTCCGCGGTGCTCAACCTTCTTGAGCTGCTTCTCTGCACCCTTGCGGCTGCCGACCCTGGTACGCAGCTCTTCGATCGCGTCAACGACCGTGTCACGGGCGACGAGAACCGCACCGACCTGAAGGTCGGCGGCACGCTCTACGCGTGAGTGGGATGCCGGGGCAGCTGCCTTCGGCTTGGCACCGGCGCGGCCGCGAGTCTTCGTAGCGGCTGGCTTGGCCTTCGCGCTTGACTTAGCTGTTGCCTTCTTGGTTGTAGTTGCCATCTGATTACTTCCTTTCGGTTACTTAGAACTAATGAGCTTACGGTTAGAGTAGCAGCTTTGCGAACAGGTGTTCGTCCTAGCGCTAAATACGTGCCCCAAAGGCGGTAGTTACAGGGCGGGGAAAGAAAGTGCGTCGGCTAGCGCAGCCGCCGAGGGCGCCGCAACAATCGCTGAAACACCGTCCGAATCAGCCAAAGGCAGCGCCAAAGCCGTCGGCGCGGCGGGAAAGACGACCTCTCCACCTGCCTCCCGCACAACAAGCTGACTGGCGGCAATGTCAACCGGGCGGCAGCTCCAGAGCGAGACCATCGCGTCGGCTCGGCCGGCGGCAACCTGGCAACAGGAGATCGCCATCGAGCCGAAAGCGCGGACGCGGTGCGCGCCGGCGATCAGCGCCGCAGTTGATGCCGCAAGGTTGAACGGCGAGGCTCCCTCGACAAGAACAACCTCGAGCCGCCCATCAGCGCTGCGCCGCTCCGGCGCAACTGGTGCCAAGCGCTGACCGTTGAGCCATGCCCCTCCTCCGCGGATCGCGTGCCACTGCTCATCGCTGCCGAAATCGTGGACGAAGCCAAAACCAACATCGGCCATCGTCGGCCCGTCGGCGACGGCGATCGAAATCGAATAAGCCGGTAGCCCGCGCTTGGCGTTCAGCGACCCGTCGATCGGATCGATCACAACGAAGGCCTCGTCGCTGCCGAAATCAACCCTGCCGCGTTCCTCTGACAAGGCCGTGAAGCGCGCACCCTCGTCGAAGAGTTGCTGCAGTTCGGTGAAGACGATCTCCTCAGCCTGCTGATCGATCAGCAAGGTGCGGTCGCCGCCGGCGCCGATCGTCCCCGTCTCGGCGACGCGATCGTCACGCTGCGACGTTGCCGACAGCAGTTCGCCCAGAGAGGCCGCGCAGCGAGCGGAAAGTTCGAGCCAATCAAAGCTGAGAATCGCTGACGCAGGAGCCATCTAGCTCTTATCCTAAGGGGGTGCCCGAAAGCCCCCTCCAGCTGACCGACGAGCAGCAGCAGATCGTTCAGTTCGCAGGCCAGTCGTTGGTTGCCTCGGGCGGCGCCGGAAGCGGCAAGACGACGGCGCTGGCAGCCCGCTTCGCCTGGCTCGTCAACGAGAGCGGCCTTGAACCGGAGGCCGTGATCGCGATCAGCGACTCAGCGGCAGCGGCCGACCGGCTCCGCGGCCTGATTGAGCAGCGACTCTCGCGTGGCTTCTCGCAGCTACCGGTATCAACTGTCAGCGACTTTGCTGCGCGACTACTGCGCGAGGAGATGCCAGAGAGCGGGCTCGACCCGTTCGTCTCAACGCTCAGCGCCGCCGACCGGCTCGCGATGTTGATCGAACGCGTCGACGAACTTGATCTGCGCGAACACGACTTTGCTGGCCGGCCGATCAAGCTGCTGGCCTCATTGATCGTCCAGATCGACTCACAGAAGGCTGCACTGATCAGCGCCGAGGAGTGCGCCGCGCGAGCCGAAAACGCCGAGGGGGCCGGCGCCGCGCTGAAGCGCGAATTCGCAGCCCTCTACGCCAGCCACGAAGCGATGCTGGCCGAAGAAGGTGCGCTCGACCAAGGCGACTTGATCTTCGGTGCGCTCAGCCTGCTCGAGCGGCCCGATGTTCAGCAGCGCCTGGCGGCCCGCTACAGCCAGCTGCTGGTTGACGACGCGCAGCGCCTCTCGCTCGCAGAGCTAACGCTGATCTTGGCTGTCGCGGCTCAGCTCGAGGGAGTTACGGCGCTCGCCGACCCCGACTGCGGGCCAGCCAGCGAGATCACCGGCGGCGAAGCCAACCTCGCCGCGATTGGAGCACAAAGGCAGGGCGAGCGAATCGAGCTGACGCGATCGCTGCGCTGCCACGAGCAGATCGTTCTAGCTGGCCAAGCGGTGCTCGAGCAGCGGCTGAGCCCGCCACTGACAGGCGAGCCAGGCGGCAGTGTGCGCGGCTGGCGCTGCGCAAGCGAACGGGCACAGGCACAAGCGATCGCTAGCGAGATAGAGCAACTGATTCAAAGCGGCAGCAAAGCTGAGTCGATCGCCGTGCTCGTCGGCTCGCTGCGCAGCGATGGCCGCGCGATCGCCGCCGCACTAGACGAGCGTGCCGTGCCGCACCAGCTTGGCGCCAGTGACCAGCTCTTCAGCCGCGCCGAGGTGAAGGACGTGCTGGCGTGGCTACGGCTACTGACCAGCCCCGGCGACGCCAGCGCAACCGTTCGCGCGCTGGCACGGGCGCCGATCGAGCTGCGCGCCGTAGACCTCGCGCGCTGCGTGCAAATCGCGCGGCGGCGCAAGCTAGACATGGTCAGTGCGCTGACGGCAGCGACCGAGTCGCCGCAGATCCCACCGGAAGCGCGCGAGCGGATCGTTGCCTTCCTCAAACTCCAACGCCAAGCCGCGGCGGCGCTCGACGAGCTCCGCCCCGACCGCTTCGTCCACCGCTTGATCGACCGCCTTGGATTGCGACGCCAACAGCTCTTCGCCGCCCAAGCCGACGTCGTTGAAGGGCTGCGCTGCCTGGCTCGCTTCGAGGCGCTGGCCGGCCGCTTCGCTGAGCGCTCACCGCAGGCAAGCGGGCGGGAGTTCGCCGAGTACGTCGTCGCCGTCGCCGACGCCGGGCTGCGCGAGAGCGATGACGGCGCTGGTGGCGAGCAACTTCCCTCGGGAAAGGTGGCCGTCGTTGAGACAGGCTCGACGCGCGGGCTGAGTTTCGACCACGTCTTTGTCGCTGGAATGGAGCGGCGACGGAGCATCGATGATGAGCAGCGCAAGCTGGCCTACGTGGCGATAACGCGGGCGGCTACGACGGTGACGCTGAGCTACAGCGAGCACGGCCAACGCGGCGAGCTCCAGCCACCGTCACAGCTCGCCGAGGCGGCCCTGGCGGCAGCCGGAGCAGAGTGGGAAGAGCGCGGTGAGGAGCTGTTCGGCCCCGACGAGGCACTGCACGGTGCCTTCAACGAGCTGCGCGACGAACTGCTCGGCGACCTTCCGCGCGTGGCCGGCACCTTCGCTGAGCTGCGGCTCGACAATGACCTTGACCTAACACTCGGCGTTGTTCGCTACCTCGAACTCGCAAAGCTGGCGGCGGTAATCGGTCGCCCGCCCGATCAGGACGTAGAAGCCGCACTGACGCAGGCCAACGCTGTTCTGCTGCAGTCTGCGACGGCAACACAGCGCGAAGCGCTCGAAAGCAGCCCGCTCGATGGGCTGATCCTCAGCGCCGAGCATGATGCCCGAGCGCGCAGCGCAGCGACGGCAAGGCGCGGTGAACCGTCGCTTGAGGCGTTCCTACCGCGGCGCGGCGAGGGGCTCGTGCTGAGTGCCTCCGACATTGAGACCTACCGCGCCTGCCCGCTGCGCTACAAGTTCGCGCGCGTATTTAGGATTCCGCAGGAGCCAACCATGAACCAGCGCTTCGGGATCCTTTTCCATCAAGTGCTGGAGCGCTACCACCAGTCGGACGGCAGAACCGTTGATGACCTTCTGACGCTGCTCGAAGAGGGCTGGCGGCGTGGTGGCTTTGGCGACAGCGACCAAGAGCGTCAGCTCCACGCCAAGGCCGAGCAGGCGCTCAGGCTCTACCAGCAGCGCACGGCCAAAGAGGAGAGCCGCCCGGTCTGGTTTGAGAAGTCGTTCCAATTCAAACTCGGCGAGCACACCTTGCGCGGCCGAGTTGACCGCGTCGACCTGCTGCCAGGCGGCGGCTACGAGCTGATCGATTACAAGACCGGCAAGCCGCGCACAGCAGCCGAGCTCGAAGAGGACATTCAGCTCTCCCTTTACGCCGTCGCCGCGCGCGAAGCGTGGCAGGTGGAATCAGAGCTGCAGAGCTACCACTACGTGCTCGACGACGAGAAGATCCCAGTCCCCGCGTCGGACATCGACCGCGACTGGATCGCCGAGACCGTCAACGAGGTTGCAGCAGCGATCAGCGCGCAAGGTTTTGAACCGACTCCAAGCGTCACCGCCTGCGGCTACTGCGACTTCAGAATCGCCTGCCCTGCAGCAGAGCTTTAAACGTCGTCGCCGCGCTGGTTGAGGAAGCGCTGGAACTCGCGGGCAAGAACGTCACCTGACGGCACTTCCTCCCCATCAACCTGCGGTGACTCTGCATCGCTCGCCTGCTCCAGCCGCTCGACGAACTGACGCACATCGTCATCGCCGGCGACGGCGCTGCTAACGCGGCGCTCGTAATCCGACGCCGCACGCTCGAGCTCGGTCGCGTCAAAGCTGATGCCAACGAGCGATTCAAGCTTGCGCACCAGCGCTAGCGAAGCCTTCGGGTTTGGTGCGGCGGCAACGTAATGGGGAACGCTGGCCCAGAGGCTGGCTGAAGGGATCCCGGACTCTTGGAAGGCGCTGTGAAGAACGCCTGTTATGCCGGTCGGACCTTCGTAAGTCGTTGGCGAAATACCGACGCGCTCAGCCAGCTCCTCGTCGCCGGTCACTCCGACCATTGGCACCGGCCGGGTGTGCGGAACGTCGGCCAGCAGCGCACCGAGCGAGACTGCCATCTGAACGTTCATCGCCTCGGCCAGGTCGACGACGCTTTGGCAGAGCGTGTTCCAGCGCATCGATGGCTCAGGGCCGGTCAGCAGAATCAGGTCGCGCGGAGCGCGCGGAGCCTTCGCCGCCCAGATCTCGACCATCGGCCAGTTGATCTCGCGCGCTTCACCTTCGACAAGACTGATCTGCGGCCGAGTTGCTTGGAAGTCGTAGAACTCCTCTGGATCGATGTGCGCGAAGCGGTACGCGTCGAGCGACGAGGCCAGAAAGTTAACCGCCGAGGTTGCCGCTTCGGCAGCATCGTTCCAGCCGCCAAAGGCGCAGACCATCGCCGGGGCGCGAAGCCCATCCGGCCGCTCTTCCCAGATCATTGGTGGCACACCTCAACGGTACTCGATGACGGACCGTTGGATACCCATACCGAACGCTTAGCTGCCGCCTGGTACCGCTG
>Ga0194053_10002829_pt1 | contig 10075 bp, 3 predicted proteins | sample SepL228m_MetaG_FD_161684 | JGI IMG/M metagenome (GOLD analysis project Ga0194053, IMG submission 161684) | Anoxic zone freshwater microbial communities from boreal shield lake in IISD Experimental Lakes Area, Ontario, Canada - Sep2016-L227-8m | ecosystem: Environmental > Aquatic > Freshwater >...
CCGCCCTCCGCCCTCCTAATCCTCCGGGTCGCCTCGAGTCCATCCATCTCGGGCATCTGCGCGTCCATCAGCACCAGATCGTAGGGAATGGTTTCGAGGGCATGGAGGGCCTCGGCTCCATTGGCGGCCACGTCGGCTCTCAGCCCCAGAGTCTTGAGGATGCCCACCGCCACCTGCTGATTGGTGATGTTGTCCTCGACGACCAGTATGCGGGCATGGCTCAAGGCCAGGCACGTGGCCAAGCCCGGCGTCGCGTTGGACCTGGATAGGGCGATTTTCTTGCCGCTGATCGCCGCCGCCAGGGCTTCCTGCAGTTCCAGCCGTCGCACCGGCTTGGTCAAAACGGCCACAAGGCCGAGGTCTGCCACCCGTTGATCGCTGCCTATTTGGCCCAGGGAGGTACACATCACCAGCCGGGTGTTCCGCAAGTTGGGATCGGTATTGATGGCGCGGCCCAGGGATTCGCCATCCATGCCGGGCATGTGCATATCCAGGACGGCAATCGCGAAAGGATCCTGCGCGGCTTTGGCTTGCGCCAACGCCTGCAAGGCGGCAGGACCATCGGAGACCTCGGCGGGCCGCAGGCCCCAGGACTTGAGCAGGACCATGAAAACCTCCCGATTGACGGGGTGGTCATCCACCACCAGAACGCGCACCCCGCGCAGGTCGGCGGGCGAGGGCGCGCGGGCGGGTTCGCGGGCGGAGGCTTTGGCCAGGCGCACTGTGAACCAAAATTCCGAACCTTTGCCCGGCTCACTCTGAATGCCGATCTCGCCCTTCATAAGCTCCACCAGTTGCCTGGAAATCGCCAGGCCCAGCCCGGTACCGCCGTGGGTGCGCGTGATCGAGGAATCCACTTGCGAGAACTTGGTGAAGAGTTTCCCCAGCTTGTCGGCAGGGATGCCCAGCCCGGTATCGCGCACGGTGAAACGCAGTTGGACATCGCTTGGGGTTTCAGCGACCAGGCTCGCCCGGATGACGACCTCGCCCCGGGCGGTGAACTTGATGGCATTGCCGGTCAGATTGATGAGTATCTGCCGCAAGCGACCCGGATCGCCCCGGAGAGCGGACGGCACCTCGGATGCCACCAAGCAGCCCAACATCAGTCCTTTCTCGTGCGCCCGCAGCGCCATAATCGCGGTGACATCGTCCAGCAGGTTGTGCAGGCTGAAATCCAGGGTTTCCAGTTCGAGCTTTTGGGCCTCGATCTTCGAGAAGTCGAGGATGTCGTTGATCAGGCCGAGGAGCACCTCGCCGCTGGTGCGGGCGGTTTGAGCGAAACGGCGCTGGTCGCCGGTCAGGCCGGTGTCCAGCAGCAGGCCGATCATGCCCAGCACGCCGTTCATAGGGGTGCGGATTTCATGGCTCATGTTGGCGAGGAACTCGCTCTTGGCAGCGCTGGCCATTTCGGCCTGGACCGTCATGGCGTTGGCGCGGGCGTTAGCTTCTTCGAGTCGGCGGTTGGTCTTCTGGAGTTGCGCCTCAGCCCGCTTGCGCCCGGTGATGTCAACCATCACGGTCAGGAAGTAGTTTCGTCCCTGGCTGCTGATCACGTCGCCCGAAAACAGTCCATCGAGGATTGCCCCGTTCTTGCACCGGACCCGAAGCTCGAAGTTGGCGATGTGTCCATCCCCCCGCAGAATATCCGCCAGCGCAGCCTGCTGCTCCGGATGCACGAACAAGGCCAGATCCTCGGCGGTCTTGCCGACGCTCTCGCCCCTGGAATAGCCGAGCGCCTTCAGGAAGGCGTCGTTCACATCCGTAAACCTCCGGTCCGGCAGGGAGGAGAGCGCCATGAGGGTGGGGTTGTTGCGGAACAGGCGCTCGAAACGCTGCTGCGCCTCCTGCTCCGCGGTCAGGTTCTTCGAGATGCCAAAGATGCAGTTCTGGCCGTCCCATCGGCCGAACCAAACGCGCGTCTCGGCGGGCACCAAGCCCCCGTCCTTACGCCCCAGGGGCAAGGGACAACTGCTCCGCTCACCCCGGAACATGGCGGTGACGATTGCCTCGGCTTCCTGCCGCTTGTCCGCCGGGTGCATGTCCAACAAGCGCATGCCGACAAGTTCCTCGGTGCTGTAGCCGAGCGTGCGCGGGACAGCGGCGTTGGTGAAGACTATCCGTCCATCCGGCGTGCCGACCATGATCATGTCGGTCATGGACTCGAAGAAGGTCCGGAAATTGGCCTCGCTCTCGCGCAACGCCAGTTCGGCCTGCTTCTGGGCGGTGATATCCCAATTGGTGCCGAACATCTGCAAGGGTTGACCGGAGGCGTCGCGACGCACGAGGGCGAGTGCGCGGATGTTGTGGGTGCTGCCGTCCGGCCAGACCACGCGAAACTCGGTGTCGAAATCCTTCTCCCCCCGCAGCGCTTGCTGGATTTCTTCGTCGCCGCGCTGCCGGTCTTCGGGGTGAACCCCCGCCTGCCAGGTGTCGTAAGCGCCGCTGAACTGTTCCCGCGTAATTCCGTAAAGGCGAAACATTTGGTTGTCCCAGACCAACCGGTTGTTGATAAGGTCGTATTCCCAGATGCCCACGCCGCCCGCGCGCGCCGCCAGCATGAGGCGATCGGTGGATTGTAGCAACAATTCGTCCGTCTGCTTACGCTCGGTGATGTCGGTGTCGGAGCCGCGGTAGCTCCGCAGGGTTCCGTCGATGTTCAGGAGAGGGATGCCGTTGGTGGAGAGCCAGACTTGCCGGCCATCTTTGGTCTGCGCGGTGTTGACGAGGTTCTGGAAGGGTTCCTTTCGCTCGAAGACCGCGAAGGCGGCGGTCTTGAACACCTCGCGACCGGATTCGGGATGCAGGTCGTAGAAGTGCATCCGGCCCACCAGTTCGTCGGGGCGATAGCGCAGAACCACCTCCGACCCCTGGCTGACATAGGTGTAGAGGCCCTGAGCATCCACTTCCCAAACGTAGGTGGCGCTCTGCTGGGCAAGTTGGGTAAAGCGTTCTTCGCTTTCCCGCATCTCAGCCGTCAACTGCTCAGCCATCCGCCGCGCATCGGCGCGCGTGTTGAGCAAGGAGAGCACCAGCCCAAACAAGAGCAGACTGATGATCGTCCCGCCAAATAGAACGAGCCAGACACTGCGGTAATCTGTCCTGGATGCCAGTCTGCCGAACTGAGTAAAGCGCAAAGTCCAGCGGCGCCCGGCGCAATCCACCGGGGTCAGCCGGGTAACCAGTGCGGTGGATGTCAGCGCCTTTTCCCCGGCACTCTGACTGTTGTACAGCAGGGTATTTGTGGATAACACCGTGTGATTGGTGATGCGTGATGCGTGATGCGTGCTTTGGCTGTCGTACAGCAGGGTATTTGTGGATAACACCGTACCGTCATAGATCTGCAGGTCAATCTGCCGGTCATTCTGCTCCACATCCCAGGCCCCCAGGGTGCCGCGCATCAGATCTGTCATCCGGTATGGACTATAGACCCAGCCTTGGAGGGCGGCGCGGCGCTGTTCGACGGTTTCAATCGGCAACCCGTGACGGTACACCGGGACATACATCAAGGTGCCGGCTTGCACTGCCTCGCTGGTCTCTTGCACCAGAATGACTTTCCCGGAAAGCACAGCGGCATTATCATCCCGCGCCTGCTCCATCGCCGCGCGGCGCACGGGTTCGGAGAACATATCGTAGCCAAAGGCGCGCAGGTTCCGATCCGAAAAGGGTTCGAGGTAGATAATGGCGGAGTAGGTCTCCCGTTCGCCGGCGGGCCTTACCTCGTACTTCGGGAAACCTTGGCGGCGGATCGCCTGGACGTGCTGGACCAGTTGCTCGCCGGGAATCAACTGCGCAAACCCGACGCCCTGAATGCCGGGCAGTTGCTGGTCTATCCGGAGGCCCAGGGTGAAGGCCCTCCATTGCTCGCGATCGACGGACACCGCAGCATCAAAAAGGGCCGCGCCGCTGTGCAGAATCTGGGCGCAAGCAGCGAGTCGGGCATTGATGTTGAGCCGAATCTCGTTGCAGGCAAAGTCGAACTCACGTCGCGCCTCCGCTTCCACATCCGCCTTGCTGTAAAGCGTGGCGAGCACGGTGATGACCAACCCGGCTGCCAGCAAGCTCCATGCGCCCCATAGATTGCGCGGGGCCAGGCCGTGCAGCAAGTCATGCACCCGGGCGCGGCGGTTTAATGGCGCCGGGGCCGGGCGTGCGAGAGTTGCTTTGGCATCAAGTTCGGTCCGGTTCATTTCGTCCTCCACAGCTTAACGTTTTCAGAACCCCGCGCCCAACAAATTTATTGCGGCTGGATAATAGCCAGAAATAGCGCCACTCAGAGACCTGCTCCACACGCGGGCCAAAATGAGTTGACCCAGTGCGAGAAGGCATCCTCAGGGGGGGCGTCCCTTTCCAGGCACCCCCAACCCTGCCACCCTTTAACGAAGTCGAATTGGCTCTGTCAATCCCTGCCGGGTGAAAACTGCCGACCCGCCCCTATGGAGTGCGCCAGCAGAGCGAAGCGGCGACGGCGCTTTCCCCCAGCGCGGAGCGCTCCCTCTCTAGCCTCCAAGCATCCCCCCGAAGCGGAAGCTCGAGCAGGCCGGTCGGGTGCAACTGCCGCCGATGGTCCCACGGAAGCCCGGGGCGATGCCTCGGGGACTCTTTGACGATGGCCAACCCTTGCCGGCTTTGCCGCAGCTTTGCCAACAGCACCGAAAGCAAGCGGGCTTATGAGTTGCTGGAAAACCCGAGTTCCCAAATCCATCTGGCCAGTCTGCTGGCACCGCACCAGCAGCAGACGGCTCGCCGCATGGCAGCCGAAAGCGTGGTGTTGCTGGCGCACTCCTATAAGGTCGGTCCCGAGCACCCCCCCCGCCCCACGTGTAGTTCCCTCCACTTACTTGAAAAGGCGCGGCAGGAAGGTGGTGAGCGGGGGAAAATAGGTGATCAACAACACGCCGACCAGCAGCACCAGCAGCATTGGGATCGTGGCGCGGGTGACCTCGGCCATCGGTTTGTTGAAGCGGTAGGAGGAGAGCAGCAGGTTCAAACCCACCGGCGGACAGAGGAAGCCCAATTCCATGTTGGCAAGGAAAATGATGCCGAGGTGGATCGGGTCCAAACCGAAGGCCACACCCAGCGGCACCAGCAGTGGCACCACCACGATGATCGCTGCGTAGATTTCAACCAGCCCGCCAACAAACAGCAGCACAACGTTCAGTCCCAGCAGGAAAAGCCATTTCGAACCGACCATCTGGGTGGCCCACTCGACCATCTTGTCGGGGAGCTGTGCATCCACGAGATAATGCGTGAAGCCGAGTGCGACCCCCAAAATCAGCAATACCCCCCCCACCAGCAATCCGCACTCGGTGACCACTCGCGGCAGGTCTTTGAACGGACGCAGGTCGCGATGAATCACGGTGGTGACCAGGAGCGCGTAAGTGGCGGTCAGCGCGGCCGCTTCGACCGTGGTGGGCACATAAAAGAGCGAAACGATGGCTACCACCGGGATCAGCATTTCCCACTTGGCATCCCACAGCGCGGCCCCGGCCTCCGACCATTTAAACACAGGGCGGTCCACAGCCTGTTTGGGTCCCTTGCGAATTCCCCACCAGGCGGTCAGTGCGACCAACAGTATCCCGGGCCCGATGCCGCCCAGGAACATCTCCTTGATTGTCAGATTGGCATGTGCGCTGTGGTTGGCGACGATCGTGTAAAGAATCAGCGGCAAGCAAGGGGGGAATAGCATTCCGAGCGAACCGGCCCCCGTCAACAAGCCGAGGGCGTTGCGTTCAGAATAGCGTGCTGCCAGAAGGACCGGCATGAGGACGCCGCCCAGCGCGAGAATTGTGACGCCGGACGCGCCGGTAAACGAAGTGAAAAAGGCGCAGACCAGCGCGGTAACGATCGCCGGCCCGCCGCGGAACTGCCCGACCATTGCTTGAAACACCCGCACCAGGCGCTTGGACGCCCCGCCCTCGGCGAGAAAATAGCCCGCGAGCGTAAAGATGGGAATGCTGGGGAGCATGTTGTTGGTGGTGAGGCTGTAGTGTTTGAGCGGCACTGCCTGGATCGGCAGATCGTGCCCCCAAAACAGGATCAGCGCCGCACCACCCAGGGCGGTGAACACGGGCGCCCCCAAAAGCGTCGCCAGCCCCAAAGCCACCAGTGCCGGAATCATCAGCCGTTCCGGAGACCCCGGCGCCCATATCGCCACGCCAACGGTGGCAACGGCCAACCCGAGGGCCAAGGCTCGCCCACTGTATTTCTCAGAAGCGTGCCAGACCAGGCGCAACAGGATCATGCCAAAACCAATGGGCAGGATGAGCTGGATGACCCAAACCGGGATTCCGTAAACGAGAATCTTTCCCAGCGGCTTCATCCCCAGCACATATTGGAGGCTGGCCAGGAAAAGGAAGAAGGTGATGGCAGCCGCAAAGCCGCTGCTGAAAATTTCCGCTGCCGCCCTCGTCCGACCCTGAAGCAGCGTCTGCACCGGTGAGAGCGCGAGCAACCGCCGGTTCCGGGCCGCGATGGCCCCGCCCAGCATTCCCACAATCAACGTCAGATGCTGAACAATGGCGCTGGAACCCGAAATGCCAGTCTTGAACACGCTCCGCAAGACGATTTCCACGACGGGCAGCAGCAGCATGGCCGCCAGCGGCACCACCAGCAGAAGATTCTCGCACTGGCAGAACAGTCGTTGCCTGGGAGATCTCGTCTCTGACTCAGGCGAACCAACCAGCTCTGGAGTGAGAACAGCGCCGCTGCTCATTGCGGTTTTGCCCCGCCTGCAGCACGATAGTCTTTCACCAACCGTTGCGCTTCATCGAACACGTCTGCAGGCACGACTTTGCCCCGAATTTGGTTCTGCACTTTGTCGATGACCGCGCGCCATTCGGCTTCCACTTCGGGGTTGACCTTTTGCACCACAAGCCCGTTCTTGACCATTGCCGCCACGGCGGCGTCGCTCTCCGCCCGCCCGGCCTTTTTGACCTGCTCCCCGATCTCCGCGGCAATCTTGAGCATTGCTTCGCGAGCGGCGGCCGGAACGCGGTCCCACGCCTTCTTACGCACGACCGCCGCGCCGACCAGGGGCGCCCAGTTCACCTCCAGCATCTGCTTGGCCTGGCTGTCCAACTGCATGGCCAGCGCGAAAATTGGAACCGTGGGAACCGAGCTGATGGCCCCCGACAACAGACCCTGCGGGATGCCCGTCGCTTCCAGGGATACCGGGCTGAACCCGCTGACTTTCCATAAGTCATACGCGGCAGCGCTGTCGGACCCCGAGAAAACTTTCAGCTTGCGCAAGTCATCCGGATGCAACACCGGCGACTTGGAGAAGAAGCGCACCCAGCCGGAGTCACTCCAGAACAAGACGACGTATCCCTTGGCCAGCAGACGCGCATCGAGTTGCGCACGCAACTTCTGCGCCACATAGTCCAACTCGTCCAGGTTGCGGAAGAACATCGGCATCACCTGCATGGCCAGAGCGGCGGGATCGATTTCCGCGAGCCCGCCGGCCGTGAGCAAACCGGCATCCAGATTGCCCGTCTGCATCAGACCCACCATGTCCGCCTCGCTCCCCTGCGTGCCACCGGCGAAAATGACCAGTTGCACAACGCCGTCTGAGGCCTTGCGCCATTTTTCGCCCATCGCCTGGAGGCTCTTGTGATACGAGGTGCCGGCGGGCGCGAGAGTGCTAAGCTTGAGGCTGATCGTCTTTTCGGCGGCGTCAAGGGCTGGAGCGGCCAAGGTCAGGCCGGCCAATAGTGCAAATAAACCGATTCGATATTTCATGATATGGACATGGTTAAGCTTACTCAGACTTCTTGCTGCCACCTGGATTCGAGCGCAAAAAAAGCTGCTCGGTGCGCGAGAGGAGCCATTTGGCCCGGCGCTGCATCACGAGGTTGGCCAATCGCCACTCCGGTTTCAGGTCCGGGTTGATCGCCAGGGCCAGGTGGAGCACAGACTCGAACTCCTTCAGGTTCTGCTTCTGCACGCACACCGCCTCAGCAAACGAAACCATCGGCCCGGCATCCTGGCCCCCGCTGAGCGCCAGCGCCCGCTCGAAATGTTGCCTCGACCGCGCAGCGGGCTCTCCCGATCCCCCCGGGCGGCTCATCTCATAGGTGATAAGGTAAGCATGGATGCCGCCGTGATCGAAGGATTCATCCAAAGTCAGCGCGCGATCCATCATCGCTTCCACCATCGGCAACTCGGCGATCAAATCTGGATTATCCTTCGACAGCGAGATCGCCGCCGCCCACGAGAGTGCCGTCCAGTAAAGCAGCGGAACATCCTTGGCGGCAGTCACGCTCACGGCCGCTTTTGGGTTAGCCCGAAGCGCCTTCGCAAATCCCTTGTGCCGGATCTCCAGCCCGCGCAGCCCATAATTGTGGGCTCGCAGATATAAACGCCGGGCGCGCCCTCTCATTTCCTCGGCCGCAGCGAGGTCCTTGTCCTCCGTCTCATCCGCATCTTCCTGGACAAACGCATAGCCATACTGCGTAAAACCGCGGGCTGTGGCCAGCAGAAGCCCCTCGTGGCGCGGATTCTCATTCAGCAAGCTCTCCATCAGCTTAAGGCTGAACGGCACAGCGGCCTTGATCAGCTCCGGGTCATCATCGGACGCAAAGGTCGTTCCGCTGCCCGCCAAGGCATTGCCCACCGTATTCACCGCCATGCGCTTGACGGAGCACCCCGAGCCCAGCACGGCCAGGGACAGCATCGTCACGCACAGTAGCTTACTTATCAGGCTCGCAGACATTCAATTGATTATGCCAGTCCGGCGCCCGCCTGCCAATCGCTAAAACAGCGCTCTGAACAATAGTTCACGGCGAACTGTGCGCATCTCAGCAAATCCAAAACCACCACCCTGGGTAATTGGAGCGCGGACATTCGGTCCAATGCCGCTAGGATTTGACCCTCCTCATCCCGGAGGGATGGCCGACAATAGCCCAACGTTTGAACGTTGGGTGCGCAGGTCTAGAGGGGCATAAGTCCCTACAGGGACGGCTGAACCCCTGCGAGATCGGGCAGTCGTCCTTTCAGGACTTATCGGGCTACGGGCGCTGGTTCCCAACGTTGAAAACGTTGGGCTATTCTCTAATGTCCCTTCGTTCCACGCTCGTTACCCGCTTCGTCGCTACTACGGATGCTCTGACTCCCGCCGGGCGGCTCTTCGGACCACTGGGCCATGAACACCGCTTAACCCCGGCGGGTCTCCCTGATTACGACCAAGGGCACTGCCGCCCATTCCGTCTCCAACCATCTGCGTGTCGTCCGGGGTCCGCCCGGCTGTCCGGCGTTTCGGCTCGTGGCCTATCGCCCGCTTTACAGGCTTCGTCTTTGGCTAGCAGACTCGCCCATCCACGCCGACCGAATCGAGTTCACGGCGACTCCCCACACGGGAAGCCTGTGTTACGGACTGGTCGTTCTCGTTCCGTTGCTCTCCACCCCGCATTGCTGCGTCGCAGTTACGGTTCGATACCGCACGATTCTTCACCGCACAGAGGCGGACTCTCACCGCCCTATCCCCTCGCCCTCTCAGGTGCACTAGCCGCCGACGGCAGCCGGCGCTAACTTCTCGGGCGATCGGGAGGACGAGACCCTTGCGCCAGCACTCATCCGCCGAAAAGTTAGCGCGAACTCCCGTTCACGGCTACGATTGGTAGCCGCCGACGGGAGTCGGCGCTAACTTCTCGGGCGATCGAGAGGAGCAGACCATTTCGCCAGCACTCCACCGCCGAAAAGTCAGCGCGAACTCCCGTTCACGGCTACGATTGGTAGCCGCCGACGGGAGTCGGCGCTAACTTCTCGAGGGATCGAGAGGAGCAGACCATTTCGCCAGCACTCATCCGCCGAAAAGTCAGCGCGAACTCCCGTTCACGGCTACGATTGGTAGCCGCCGACGGGAGTCGGCGCTAACTTCTCGGGCGATCGAGAGGACGAGACCATTTCGCCAGCACTCATCCGCCGAAAAGTTAGCGCGAACTCCCGTTCACAGCTACGATTGGTAGCCGCCGACGGGAGTCGGCGCTAACTTCTCGGGCGATCGAGAGGACGAGACCATTTCGCCAGCACTCATCCGCCGAAAAGTTAGCGCGAACTCCCGTTCACGGCTACGATTGGT
>Ga0194053_10002830_pt1 | contig 10071 bp, 6 predicted proteins | sample SepL228m_MetaG_FD_161684 | JGI IMG/M metagenome (GOLD analysis project Ga0194053, IMG submission 161684) | Anoxic zone freshwater microbial communities from boreal shield lake in IISD Experimental Lakes Area, Ontario, Canada - Sep2016-L227-8m | ecosystem: Environmental > Aquatic > Freshwater >...
GAAGATAGTATTTCCCGGGGGCGATCGATCCGGTGAGAACCGCCGATTGCCACGTCGTGCCGCTGGCGCTGGCATATTGCACCGACCAACCCGAGAGGCTGACCGATGAGCCGCTGCGGTTGAAAAGCTCGACGTAGTCCGCGTTATAAGTGGCCCCGAATTGGCCGCCGCCGCCGTAAACCTGGCTGATCAACACCGGGGTCTGCACCACCGTGAAGCTATTACCGCTCGTGGCGGTGCCGAGCGGGGTGACGACACTGATTGCTCCGCTGGTGGCTGCCGGGGGAAGGGCAGCGGTGATCTGCGAGACCGAATCCACGCTGTAGGACGTGCAAGCCACGCCGTTGAAACGGACCGCGCTCACCCCGACGAAATTGCTGCCCGTGATGACGACCGTCGCCCCCGCCGCGCCGCTCGACGGAGTGAAGGAGGTGATCGTCGGGGTCCCATCTCCACCGAGCACATTCACGGTGGATGAAGACGAGGAAGACGATCCGCCTTCGGTGTCGGTGGCGCGTGCGCTGAGCACATACGTTCCGGTAGCCGGCGGCGTCCAAGTCAGGGTGTAAGGCGCGACGGTGTCGACACCCAGCGAAGTGGAGCCGTTAAAAAATTCCACGTTGGCGATCGTTCCGGCTCCTCCGGTCGAGGCAATGTCGGTGGCCGTGGCGCTGAGCGCTAGCGGCACTCCCTGGAGGATAGTGGTGCCGTTGGCGGGCGAGTCGAGTGTGACCGTGGGAGGCGGGTTTGCCGGAACATTGACGCCGCCGGTGACGATCAAGGAACAGGCCTGGCTCGTGCCGGTGAGCGTTCCGGTAAGCGTGACGGTCACGGTGTAAATCCCGGCCTGGGTCGGGCTGTCAACATCCACCCGCTCGACGGTATCCGTGCTGTTTTTTCCCTTCGTGGCCGACAATGCCATCGAAGCCTGTGTCCATGTGCCGACGAACGGCATTACGTAGGGAAGATACGTTGTGGTGCCGTCTGGCGCGGTGATTTGGAGGTCGAGGTCGTTGACGAGGTTGGCTGTCCGGCTGTGCGTGGCCGTCTGCGCGGCCCCTGCGGGATCGGTCCAGCAGAGAGTGGCCCGGATCGGGCTGGTGCCGTCCCAGGTGAACGTCTGGGTGATCGTTTTGACCGCGTTGGTGATCGTGCCCTCGATGAGCTTCGGGCTGGCGAGGCTGGCCTTGTGGGCGAGAATCACATCGGCGGCCGCCTTCACATTGATCAGGCCCCAGCCGTATTGGTAGTCGGGCCCCGGGTTGCCCAAGTCGTCGGCAGTGTGGATGAGAAGGGCCTTGAGCATGCTCGCCCGCAGGCGCTGGCCGGAAAATTGGGCGGCATAGAGCTGTTCGAGCAATGCGGACGAGCCGGCTGCTGAGGGGGTGGCCATGCTGGTGCCGCTGTAGGTGGCGTAGGCGTTGTCGGCGGTGGAGATCGACGAGTATAGGTTCACGCCGTTGGCGACGACATCCGGCTTGATGCGCCCGTCGTCGCAAGGCCCCCAACTTGAAAAGTAACTCATCGTTCCCGCCGCAGGCGAGCGGACGCCGCCCGAGACCGCATCGTTGACGGCGCCGACTGACAGGATGTTTTTTGCCAGGCCGGTGAACGTGATCGATTGGTAGCCGCCTTCGGAGTTGAGGTTGGCCTGATCGTTGCCCGCCGCCCAGAAAATCAGGTAATACGGGAGGCTTGCTGCGACGGCGTCCAGCGTGCGGGCCTCGGTTTCATAGCGGCCCATGTCGGCGGCGACGGCCGTGTAGCCGTAGGAATGGTTGGAGATCGGGATTTTGGCGGTGTCCGCGCTCGTGGCGGCTCCGGCGGCGGTCATCTCCGCGTAATCGTTGGTCCAATCGTAGGAATCGATCGAGACATTGGGAGCCATCCCCTTCGCGGCTGGATCAACCCCGACAGCACCGATGGTTCCGGCCACATGTGTGGAGTGGTCAACGAGCAATGCGGAAGAATTTTTCAAGGTCACCCGTCCGCCAAACTCCTGGTGCGTGCTGCGCACCGACCCCGCATCCCAGATGCCGACCCTGATGCCCGTTCCGTCCAAACCATACGGGGCCGCCTGCAGCAGGTTGGCCCCGCTGGAAATGGCGGCGTTCACGTTGTTGGTCGTGCGGTAGATCGGCTGGTCCTCGCGGAAATCATACAGGATGGATACTTTTGCACCCGGCCCGTCGATCCGGGTGGGGATCCCGAGGCGGGCGGCTTTTTCAAACGCGGACTCCTGTTGCGCCTCCTGGATTTCAGCAATGCGGGCGCTCGCCAGGGCGCGGATCGCCGGCTGGGTGAGGTCCACATTCTGGAGAACTTCGGCCGCGGTGGTCGCGGCGATAATGCGCGCTTCCATATCCTGGGATGGATGGCCCGGGGCCGGCGCGGAGGGGACAACTGCGGCGCCGAATGGAGACTGCCCGGCGGATGAAGGTTTTCCGCGCGAGGGAACCGCTGCATGAGAGGCCGAGGCAGAGACGGGCACGCTTTGCTGCGCGATCGCTGAGGGGATCGAGGGCTGGGAGGGATTGCCGGACGCGGATGGTATGCTGCCATGCGAAGACGGACTCGAGCTTCCGGACAACGGCCGGTTTCCGTCTGCCTTTAGAGGCGCAGGGTTTTTTTTAGGACTTACAGCAGTTTTTCGGCCGCGTTCTCCCGATATAGAGAGGGCAAAAATGATTCCCAGAACCAACAACAAGGCTGCTGCCAGAATGATATTTTTCTGCGACACGGGTGAGGTAAAATATTGTCCGTGTTTGGCCGGAAGCAACCGCTATTGTGCGACAATTCGCTCTACCCCGCCACCCATGCACTGAACTCGCGCAGAAGGCGGGCGTAGGTCTGCGAAGGATTGTCACCGAGCTGATCTTCCGCGACACGGCGCAACCCGTTCGTGTAATCGATGCGGAACAGCCCGAACCTGGGCGTGAAGGAACCCCACTCGTAATTGTCGGTGAGCGACCAGTGGAGGTAGCCGAGAATCGGGAGGCCATCGTCCAACATCCTGCGGACTTCGCCGAAGTGGGCGGTAAGAAATTCGCTGCGCGTGACGCGATCTCTTCTGGCCCTGCAGAGCCGGTTGTCGGACTTGCACCGTAGGGCCATCCCGTTTTCTGCGATGAGGATTCCTTTTCCCGGAAACGCCCGGGAGTAATGCGAGCAGAACGCGTGGAGGCCGCTCGCGAGAATGTGCCAATCCCACCATTTGCTCGAGAGCCCATTCATCAGGTATCCGTGCAGGCTGCCGCTGGGAAACTCCAGGTCGCTGAACGAAGGCGGGCGGAACATGTGGCTCAGAAACGGGTCGTAGTAGTCCAGGCCGAGATAATCGAGCGCGCGATCGCGCTTTGCCCGTGCGGTCGAGGAGAGGAAAAACTCAAAGGATTTGGCGGTGGCGGCGCGGCCTGCAAAATAATTGGTGACGCCGTGAACGGCCCGGCCAGCCCATGTCAAGGGGTCGCCGCGAAGCATGAGTTCGGCATTCCGTAGCGATGAGCCCATGGCGTCGGAGCGCGATGCAAAATACTCCGGCAGCGAGGCATACGGGATTTTGTTTTCGCGGAGGCAGAGCAGGTCGAGCAGCAGGTGCTCGGACCAGTAAACATCGCTGCTAAAGGTGTTCATTGTCACGCGCGGTTCCGGCCATTCGCGCGACTCGTAGAGGTCGTGGATGGCGTTGTAGGCGCGGACATGCGCAGCCAGCAGACGGTTGTAAGCGCGCACACCCGTGGGAATCCCCCAGCCAGGACCGCCGGGAAAATGGTGGTTCACATAGGTGTTCAGAACGAGCATGTTCGGCTCGTTGAGGGTCACATACCACACCACCGGGCCCTGGCCCAAACGCCCGCATAGTTGTTCGTTCAGCCGCTCCAGCGTCCGGGCGACAAAGATTTCGAAAAGCTCCGGGGTCGAATCCAGGAGCCACGCATCAACCCCGAGCCATGCCGGGTGGGTGAAGTGGTGGAGCGTCACGACCGGTTCGAGGCCTGCGAGCCGGCAGGCGGCGATGCGATCCGCATACGCGTCAATTGCCCCCAGGTCGAAATCCGGCGCAGGCCCTGCCACCAACGAATCTCCCGGCTGCACGCGTGCCCACTCGATGCTAAGCCGGAACGCGTTGAGCCCCATCCCGCGACACAGCTCGAAATCCTCCCGGTAGCGGTTCCAGAAATCCGTGGCCAGCCCGGTCCGGGCAACCTTGCCCGCCAGTTCGAGCGCGGCCCAGTTGTTTTTGGGCTGCCCGTCTCCGTTGAACCCTCCCTCGCACTGGTAGCCGGACGTGGCGACACCGGCCAGAAACTCCGGCATGCGTGCGCGGGTTTTATCGATCCCTGGATTGCCCGGTGTGGTCATTCCAAAAAGTGTTCAGTGTTCAGTGAAGCGAGGAAGCGCACGCCTCCAGCGTGTGGGACATCCGGCATTCCTGCCGGATGCCAAGAAAGAAAGGGCTGCGCGGCAAGGATGCCCCGCCTGGCACGCAGGATGCGTGCGCTCCCGCTGAGAACTTGTCGTCTCATCAGCCCCCGGTGGCCGCGATGCGTTTGCGTAGCGCCTTCTCGCGCAGCTTGGAGATCTTTGCCGGCGGACGCTCTGGGGATTCCAAAACCACGCGGGCGATGTCTCGGGCGGCGGAGGGACGTCCGAGCGCACGGGCGTTTTCGGACATGGCCCGGATGCGGGCAGGATTTTCGAGGAGTTTCTTGAGCTTGTGGGCGACCAGCGTCACCTCAGTGCATTTGACCGCGGCACCAGCTTCGAGAAGGACATCGGAATTCCGCTCCTCCTGTCCTCCGATCGGATCCAGAATCACCATCGGCAGTCCGCGCGCCAGCGCTTCGGCTGTTGTCATCCCGCCGGGTTTGCTCAGCATAATCGTCGCCGCCCCCATGAAATCCGGCATCTCGCTGGTATAGCCAAAAATCCGGAAGTCGTCCGGCCGGTCCCGAACAAGGTGGGCCACAGCATCCTTGAGCTCGGTGTTTTTTCCGCAGACCACGATGGCCTGGAAATCGCAATCGAGCTGTAGAAGCCGCCTAACGACTGCGGTTGCAGGGCTCAGCCCGAGGGTTCCGCCAGAAACCAACAGTGTCGGCCGATCCGGGCGCAGGCCATGACGCAGCAACACAGCCGCCGCATCCACGGGCTTTTCAAACTCCGGTTCCACGGGAATTCCGGTCACCTCGATGTGATCGCCCGGCAGTCCCAGAGCCTCCATATGGATCTTGTCCTCCTCCTGGGCCACAAAATACCAGTCGAACGCCCGCGTGATCCAGAACGCGTGAAAGTGGAAATCCGTCACGACAATCCCGAGCCGCGCATCCAGCTTCCCGTTGAAGATCAGCCACGAGAGAACCCCGGCCGGCATGAAGTGCGTGCAGAGAATGATGTCCGGACGGAACTCTTTGACCAGATTCATTAGCGGCAGCGCCTGAGGGAGGTCGAGCGCCAGCCGGCCTTTGTCTGAGACCCACGGGTCGTCGCTCGACTCATACCACCAGCCCAGAAACTCCGGCAGCATCGAGGACAGCTTGGAGTAGAGTGTCGAGTAGAGCTGCTTGTGGAGAACGTTGGTGTGGTCGAGCGAGTCATCCGACAGAACCTCCTCCACGTCCGGGCGCCCGCGCATCACGCGCGCCAGCGCATCCGCTGCCTTGACGTGGCCGGAGCCCACCGATGCCGAAAGAATAAGGACCCGCTTGCCCATGGATGCGATCATGTTGCAGGAAGACGCCCGGATCCTCAAGCACCATCGATGCTGTAGCGACGGTATGTGACCGTCGGTCGCATGTCTGGCAAGCCGGGATCGATGTTCATAGAACGCCGCTACAACATGACCATGAGCGATGCGTGCTAATGGGAAGCCGCTGCAGGGTTTTCCAGAATCGAGGCTCTTGTCGCGGGAGCCGATGGAGGGGGGGCTGATGGAGCCGGCGATAGGCTGGGGGACACGGTTGCAGTAGGTGCCTTTTCCGCGGGCATCGCCTGCAGGTCTTTCGGGGACCATGGCTCGGTGCGGTTACCGGTTTGTTCGCGCATAGCTTTTACGTAGTCTGCGAAAATGGGCGGGGCGGCATTTCCCCACTCCGAACGGACGTAGGTGAGCACGGCGGCGATCTGCTCGTCCGTAAGCATGCCCCATGTCGGCATGGCATTGTTGAAGGTGCTGCCTTTGACTTGGATTGGTCCCTGGAGGCCTTTGAGGACGATTTTTACCAGATGGTTGTCCCCGTGCCAGTCCTGGCCGAGCACCCATTCGCTCCCGGCCAGCGGAGGAAATTGCCTGGGGATTCCGAGGCCGGTTGTTTGGTGGCACACCATGCAATTCTGGGTGAACACGCGTCGGCCAAGAACCTTGGGGTCCACCGGTCCCGGCTGGGCGGCGGTTCCACCGGCGACCCGTGCAGGATCAAAGACGTCGGCACGGAATTCCCCGCTGTTGTAGGCGAGATAGAGTCCAGCCCAGAAGATGATGGAGAAAAATATTGCGAGGAGCCAGAGCGGCACCGGTTCGCGGCCGGTCCGGGGTTCCGCCCGCTCCCGCACGATCGAGCCGTGGACCTCGGCGACGTTCATCCCGCTGGCGTGCTCATTTTTGTTGAAGCCCTCGTCGGGCGGTCGTGTCGGGGAAGTCACGGGATTACTTCGCGGCTGGCATCGGGGATTCCGGAAGCGGGTAATTTCGCTTCAGCGAGAGAATGTAGGCCACCAGCGCCTTGGCTTTATCGGTGGGAACCACCTCCCATCCCGCGGGCGGAGCCAGCGGTCCGGTCAGACCATTGACAGCATCGTCCGATGGCTGGCCTTGGATTTGCCGCATTTTGTAGAGGAAGCGGAACGACGGCATGATCGACCAGTCGGTGACCGAGCGCGGATCGTAGAGATGCCGGTGATGCCAGTTGGCATCAGGCTGGCGGGCGCCGATGTTCGTCAGGTCCGGGCCGGTGCGCATCGTTCCCAGGAAGACCGGCTGGGCACGCAGATAATCGCGCGCCACCGTGCGGCGTGGGCCGAGGCCTTTCTCGATGTCCGTCGAGAGCGGGGCCGGGCGCACCTGCTGACTGTGGCAATAGAGGCATCCGTTTGCCGCATAGACCCGCTGCCCTGCCACTGCCAGGCCCGACGAGGTCGGCGGAAAATACCCTCCCGTGTCTTCATCCGGCACCGGCTGCAAATGTCCGAGCGCGAGGTAGGGATAGACAACAAACCCCAGCCACGCCGAAGCGAAGGTGAGCAGCACACCTGCAAATATAGAGGGAAGTTTGTTCATGCTGCGTCGGCTTCCGGTTTGTTGCGAGAGGGCGCTGCAAAAAGCGCCGGACCTTCCCTGCGCCAGCCGGCTTTGAGGAGCATCTGAACGAAGAGCGTTGCAAACACGAGATGTCCGGCGAGCAACAGGAATCCGGATAATCCCCGCACCACGCGGAACGGAGTGGCGTATTCCACCGAACTGCGGAACGACACGGTCGGGTCGTATTGGGCCAGCCCCTGCAGAAGTCCCCCGATCACGAGCGAGCCGGCCATCAGCAGAACACCGATGGCAACAAGCCAGAAATGCCAGCGGATCATCGTGGCCGATTGCCACTCCCAGCCGACGAGCCTGGGCACGATGTAATACATGGCGCCGAACATCATCATGGAGAAAAACCCATACATGCCGAGGTGCGAGTGGCCGATCGTGTAGTCGGTGAAGTGGGTGACCGCGTTGAGCGAGGGGATGGACATTGAGCCGCCCTGCAGGCTCACCACCGTGTAGGTCATTGCCCCGAAAACCGTGAAGCGCAGCGTTGGGCTCCACTTCAATGCATCGAAGTGGCCGCTCATCGTCATGTGGTGGTTGATGGCCACCGTCACGACCGGAATGAACATCAGCACGCTTGCTGCTACGCTCGCGCTGATCATCCAAGCGGGGAACGGCCCGCCGATCAAATGGTGTATCCCGTTCCAACTGGAAAAAATGGCCAGCGACCAGAACCCAAGGATGCTCAGGTAGTAGCTGTGGATCGGGCGCCCGAGGATTTTTGGGATCATGTAATACGCGCTCGCCAGCCCGATCGGGGTGAACCAGAGGCCGAGAAGATTGTGTGCAAACCACCAGTTCACCGCCCCCTGAGCCGAACCCTGGACCGGCTGCCAAACCAGCAGGATGTTCGCCGTGGCATAGGTCCACGGAAACCATAGGAAGGCGGCCAGCAGATACCACTGCGAAACATAAACGTGCCCAGGTCGCCGATACCGGAACATGATCACCGCCCACACGCCGATGCACGCATAGGAGAGGAAAAGGATCGGCGTTGCGTAGCCGGGAAACTCGAGCCACTCGATGGACCGGCTATCGCCGGCAAGTATTCCCATCACCCCCACCAGAACGCCGAGATTCCAAAAAATCGCGGCGCTGACAAGCAGCTTCGAGTGCATCAAGCGGACCCGGCAGAGCCGCGCCATCAGCCAGAGCCCTGTTCCGATCCCCGCCTGGGAAGCCCACCCGTAGGTGACTGCATTCAGATGCGCGGGACGGATGCGCCCGAAAGTCAAAAATGCCATCGAGTCGAGCAGCCCTGGATGCGTCATCTTCCAGGCGGAAAGCAGTCCGAACACCGACCCGAGCAACAGCCAGAAAACAGCGGCCCCGAAAAACAGGAGGACCGGACCGCGTGTCGAAGTGTCAATCTCCGCCCGGTCTTGTGAATCCAGCGTGTCCGGCATATTCGCCGGATTGGTGGAAGGGCGCTGGCTCGGCGGGTTCATTTGTGGGACTCAAAAACGGTACTTATCCTAGAAAGAGGAACTCATTTCACCACAAAGAACACAAAGGCCACCAAGCAAGAAATTTGCGAACGCATCTCCTCATTTATAGGGCACCCGTGGCGCGATACGAATCTTTCTTGCTCGCGTGTTAAATGGGCTTCCCTGCATGCCACGCCCGCTGAATCGCCAGCTCATGCAGCATCGGGTTGACAACCGCCTCACAACGAATTTTTAGGATTTATTGAGAGTTGGAATCTGAGCACGCACAACGGAAGGGGGAAGCCAAAAGCCCGAAATTACACAGGGTAGAACAGGCTGGATTTCTCGGTGTAACGGCTTCCAAATCTGCAAACAACCTCGGCCTCTGTGTCCGCCCAGGCAACCTCCCAGCTATCCGGATTATTTTTTGTCCCCAAGAAGCTTGGAGAGTCCGAGCTCGTCCAGTGCAATCGGGGTTTGTTGCTGGAGTTTGGAAAGATAAGCTTCGCGGTTCGCGCGTGCCCGGTCGTTGCGGAGCGCGCGGACGAGTTGGTCCTTCACCTCATCGAGAGTTGCCGTGTGGGCATCCTTGACGTCGAGAACTTTGACAACATACCACCCGTCTGCCAGGCGGATCGGCTCCGTCACGGCACCCTTCGAAAGAGCGGCGACCTTGGAGCGGATTTCCGGTTGGATTTGTGTTTCGGCCAGCCAGCCGACCTCGCCCCCCCGCGAGGCGGTTTCGCGTTCCTCGCTTTTGTCGCGCGCGACAGCAGCAAAGTCCCCGGACCTCACGGCTTTCGAAATTTCGTCGGTCCGTGTTCTCGCTTTGTCCTGCGCCTCCCTGGGCGCATCTTTTGGGACGGCAATATAAATCTGGGCGAGGCGGATTTGTGCCGGCACCTGAAGGTCGGCTTTCCGAGCCTCGTAAACTGTTTTCACTTCTTCCTCCGAGGGATATCCCTCCGGGACCTTTGCGATGGACTGGAGATAGGTCTCGGCAATGGCACCTTGGCGGAGTCGCTCAAGCTGCGCGGCAACATCGGGGGTTTTGTCCCATCCCGAGGCGAGCGCCTCCTTGAAGAGGACCTGCTGGAGAATCAGCGTGCGAACAGCCTGGCTCAATGCGGCCGGATTCTTCATCAGAGCCGTCCGATCCGGTTCGCTCAGATTTTCCAAATAGGGAGTGACCTGAGCGGCCTTGATTTCCTGATCGCCGACCCGCGCGATGATGTCATCGGCAGCGCGTGCAAGCGGGCTGGCAAGAATCAGCAGGATAAGGAATGCGTAGTGCGCCATGCGATGTGAGGATGGATGCGACATAAAAAGTTCAGCTCT